>ERZ1370068.6606-contig-5579_pt1 | contig 40332 bp, 53 predicted proteins | sample MGYA00561227_ERZ1370068 | MGnify/ENA primary metagenome ERZ1370068 (study PRJEB38410, sample SAMEA6850437) | metagenome | study: Metagenomic assessment of the ecological functions of the soil: analysis of the soil microbiota associated with the... | reverse complement strand
GTACTTCGTTCAGTTACGTATTGCTGAGCAGGCAGAACCCGGTGCTGTTCCTCGGACGTGATCTCGCGCGCCCGCCTCGAAGAAGAGTGCAGCAGTGATGATGCGACCTCCGCCGAACCTCCACCGCGGCGCTCAGGAACGATTACGCTGAAGTATCGCGGCAGCCACACGACGTGGTTCTCGAAATCGCTGGCGGCCGGCACGGGCCTGCGCATCGGGTACTTCTCCGCGGAGTTCGGGCTCGCGGCGTGCCTCCCGCTGTACTCCGGGCGGTCTGCGGCGTCCTGGCCGGCGACCATCTGAAGTCCGCGAGCGATCTCGGGCTCCGCTCGTCGCGGTCGGTCTCCTGCTACCAACGCGGTTACTGCCAGCAGTACCTACGAGCGACGGCTGGCAGCACGAGAACTACCCGGTCAACGACTTCCACAACCTGCCGCTTCGACCCGCGCGGGACGCGCTACGACCAGGGAGATCGTCCTGCATCTCCCGCTCGACGGTCAGACCTTGCACGTGAAGGTCTGGCGCGCGGGAGTGGGGCGCGCGACAGCTCGTCCTGCTCGACACGAACATCCTGCAAAACCGTCCGGGCAGCGCACGATCACGTTCGACCTCTACGGCGGCGACGCGGAGACGCGCCTCTTGCAGGGTACACCCTGGGCGTCGGCGGATTGCGCGCGCTCTGCGCTGGGCATGGAGCCCGACCTCTGCCACATGAACGAAGGCCACTCTGCGTTCCTCGTGCTCGAGCGTGTCCGCATCCTGATGGAGCGCGACGAAGCTCGGTTTCCGCGAAGGCGCGCGAAAGCCCCGCGGCGGCGTCGTGCGTGTTCACGACGCACACGCCGGTGCCGGCCTCCATCGACCTCTTCTCGAAGGACCAGATGAACCGCATCTTCCCCGAGTGGCGCAAGACCTTCGGCCTCTCGGAGAGAAGGAGATGATGGACCTGGGGCGGGGAGCGTCCGGGCGATACGAAGCTGCCGTTCAACATGGCCGTCTTCGCCCTGCGCAACGCCGGACGTTTCGAACGGCGTGTCCCGACTGCACGGGCGCGGTGCAGCCGCAAGATGTGGAGCTACCTGTGGCCGGGTCTCCCCGAGCAGGAAGTCCCGATCGAATCCGTGACCAACGGCGTCCACACGCAGACGTGGATCTCGCGGGAGATGCGCGAGCTGTTCGATCGCTACCTCGGCCCACGCTGGTCCCGCGACCCCGACGTCCTGTCGCTGTGGGACGCGGTCGAGAGAGATTCCCACCGAGGTGCTCTGGCGCACACACGAGGTGCAGCGCCGAGCGCCTGGTCTCGTACGTGCGCGGCCGGCTGCTCAAGCGGCTCGAATCCACCAGCGCCACCGCGGTGGAGATCTCAGGCGTCAACGACGTGCTGGACGCCGGCGCGCTCACCATCGGATTCGCCGCGCCGCTTGCGCCCGGTACAAGCGCGGCACGTTGTTCCTGCGCGACCCCGAGCGCTTGCGCGAGCGATGGTCTCGGATCCGCGCCGCCCGGTGCAATTCATCATCGCCGGCAAGGCGCATCCGCGCGATGAAGCCGGCAAGCGTCTGATCCAGGAGATCGTCGAAGTTCTCCCGCGACGAGCGCGTGCGCGGGCGCATCCTGTTCGTGGAGGACTACGACATGGACGTCGCCGCGCACCTCGTGCAAGGCGTCGACGTGTGGCTGAACAATCCGCGCCCGGCCGCTGGAAGCGTCCGGGACCAGCGGCATGAAGGCGTGCGCGAACGGCGCGGTCCATGAGGCGTCCTGGACGGCTGGTGGGACGAAGCGGCCGCGGAGCATCTGGGCTGGTCGGTCGATCGGGGCGGGAGGAGTACGTCGACCCGGAGATGCAGGACGACATCGAGTCGGGTGCCTTCTACGACTGCTCGAGCACGAAGTGATTCCGCTCTTCTACGACCGCGGCCGCGATGGCATCCCGCGCGGCTGGGTGCTGCTATGATGAAGGAGGCGATCGGGCATCGCGCCGCGCTTCAACACGAACCGCATGGTTGCGGAGTACGCGCAGCGCTGCTACTTCACCGCGGCGGAGCGCTCGCGTCGCTTGAAGGCCGACGAGTATCGCGGCGGTGCGCGACCTCACCGCGTGGAAGGCGCGTGAGCGAGCGCTGGCACGACGTCGCGATCTCTCGACATCGAGGCAGCCGACTTCTCCGGAGCGTGCGGTGGGGCAGACGGTTCCGGTGCGCGTGCGCGTGGGGCTCGGCGGGCTCGCTCCCAGGACCTCGCCGTGCAGATGCTACCACGGCGAGATCGACGCCCAGGGCGAGATCGTGGACGCGGAAGGCCATCGCCATGACCGCCGACGGCGACGGCGGCGGCGACGGCTCCTGGTGGTTCAAGGGGCGAAGTGCCCTGCCGGCGCACCGGGCATCGCGGCTACGCGGTCCGCGTGCTTCCCGCAGCACCCCGACCTGCCGAAACTCCCACCTGCCGGGGCCGATCCGCTGGAACGCGGAGTCGGCTGGGGACAGCGAAGCGCGAAGCGTGAGCGTGGGCTAGCTGGGTCTTGAGGAGGGCCGATCGCGCCGCCGCCCTCCGGGGAGGGCCCCGTGCTCAAACAGTCCCCGCGGGCGCTCCTCGCATCGGGCTTAGTGACTCGCTTCGCCGCGCCCGGTGCGGAACTACGCGCGGGACCCTCCCCCGCGGTCGGCGACGCGATCGGCCCTCTTCAAGACCCAGCTAGCCCACGCTCGCCGCTTCGCGCTTGCCTTGGGAGAACGGGGCAATAGACGCAGCGCCCCGGCACGGTAGCTTCCGCGCTTCCACTGCGCCCCCTTCCAACGTCTCTTCGCGCGAGAGCCCGGACCCCCACTTGCTCCCGAAGAACATCCTCGAGACGCGCCGCGGGGCTGATCGCGTTCTCGCTTTGTATCTCTCCGAAGGATTCCTTCGGCTTCACGGCTCCGTGGCGATGGTGACGTTCCTGCGCCAGCATGGCGTAGGTCTCACCGAGATCGGGCTGTTCACGGCGTCGCTCTACGCGCCGTGGGGACTCAAGTGGGCGTGGGCGCCGCTCGTGGACCTGGTGCGTCCGGTTCGCTTCGGACCGCGCCGCTTCTGGATCGTCACCGCGCAGACGCTGATGACGCTCACGCTCGGCGTCGTCATCCTCATCGAGCCCGGGACGAACCTGAAGCTGCTCACGATCCTCATCATGATCCACAACGTGTTCGCGGCGATGCGGGACATCCGCGATCGACGCGCCTCGCCGTGCAGGTGCTGCCCGAGCACGAACGCGGCACCGCGAACGGCTTCATGTTCGGGCGCGTCGTATCTGGGGCGGGCGATCGGCGGAAGCGGCGCGATCTTCATCGCGGGGAAGTTCGAGGTTCGCGGCGTCGGTCCCGTTCGTCTGCGCCATGATCCTCCTGATCCTCGTGCTCGTCTCGCTGCGCATCCAGGAGCCGCAGATCGCCGCCGCCGCGGAGACGATTCTCGCGGGAAGCGAGCGGCGCGACGCGCGGCGCGGCCGCCGCGGCGCGGAAGGTCGTGCGGCGGATCGCGAGTACCTCCTGGACCTCGTCCGGGGCTTCTTCTCCGGTCCGGGGCCGGTCACGGGGTCGTGTACGCGCTGGATGCCGCCCGGAGCGGTCGCGCTGGGGCTCGCGCTCGGCAGCACCATGCAGGTCGACCTGGGCATGAGCGCGGACCAGATCGCGAGGATCCAACCTGGCGCAGAACGATCTTCTCGGCCGCGGGCTGCGTGGTCGGTGGCTGGGTGTCGGACCGTCTGGGCCACCGCAAGATGCTCGGAGTCTGGGTCGCGCTGACCACCCTGCCGACGCTTTGGCTCGCCAGTCGGTTCACGGGCGCGGAAGGCATGGCCGGCGTCACGCGCTGAAGATCTACGCCGTCGCTTCCATCTCGTACTCGTTCGTCGGCGGGCTCATCTTCGGAACGTCGACGGCCGTGTACATGGGGCTCACCTCGCCGATCGTCGCGGCCACGCAATTCTCCGGCTACATGGCGCTCATCCAGCTTCGTGTACGCGTACTCCCTCCGCCTGGCAGGGCGCGTTCGCGGAGGCCGCCGGCTACGCGCGCACGCTCCGCATCGACGCCATGCACGCCAGTCGTGCCGCTCCTCTTGCTGCCGTTCCTGCGACCGGCGTCCCGCGAGGTGCTCACCGGGGATCGCGCGGCAGGGGCGTCTCACGAGATTCGCTGCGGTCTTCCTGCTGCTGTCGCCTGCGGTGGCATCGTTCCGCACGGATTGGGGGCTGCCCCCGCGCGACACGATCGCGCTCTGGGTCGTTGCGGTGCTCGCGTTCATCGTGGTGGGGCGACGCGCACGCCGTACGGCGGCCCCTCGCCGCCTCCGCCGTGGTCGCGGCGGTCGCTACCGCGCTCCTCGCGGCGCGTTGGCTCGATGGTAGGAACTGGGATCGTCCCCGTTCAGCTCACGCTCGTCGGAACCGCCTTCGCGATCGTGGCCGTCGGTCTGCTCGCGGCGGCGAGATACGAGAACAGGCGAAGGAGCAACGGCTGCGCATCGCCCCGGCCGCGTAGGCCGTGCCCGCGCCGGAGCCGGCGCCGGGGAAGAGTCGACACCACGATCTGCGGGAGCGATCTCTGCCCCGCGGCCGCGATCGACCGGGGCGCCGGATCGCACACGAACGCCTCGTTCTGAGCCAAAGTAGGACAGGGTCAACGTCCCCGCAGCGTCCCGGTTCGTCCGCCGCGTGGTAGGATAGATCCCCTCTTCTTCCCGGGGTCCCAACATGCTTCTGGTGAGGTCTCACGTCGTTGCGGCGTTTTTGAGCCCTCTTGTCCTGCTCCTCGCCCACGACGCGGCGGCGCAGAGCGCGCCCCCCGAACTTCCAGGTCCAGAACGTCTTCCCACGGCGACCTTCGACTCTCCCGATCAGGTGGTCTTCCTGCCGGATGGCCGCTTCCTGGTCGTGGAGGTGAGCGGTCGCGTGTGGATGATTCTCGCGAACAGGACCCAGTTGCCCACGCCCTTCCTGGACATCTACCTCGAGGTGGCGGGCTTCTCCGATCTGGGCATGCTCGGTGTGGCCATCGATCCCGACTTCGCGACGAACCCCAACAGGCATTGGGTCTACTTCGGCTACACCGTGGATCCGAACGGCGACGACGTCGACAACGACCCCGACCACTTCGTCCGCGTCACGCGCTGCAAGGTGAGTGCGAGCGATCCGAACGTCGCCGACCTCTCGACGCGGCAAGTCCTGATCGGCGCGACCTGGACCACGGGCATCGTGACCACGCACACGTCGCACACGGTGGGAGCGTTGCGCTTCGCGGCGGACAAGACGCTGCTCGTCGCGTGCGGCGAGGGCGCGCATCACGAGGTCCCGGCGGACTCAGGCGGCATGGATCCGGGTGCGTTCGGTCCCGGGAAGACCGATCCTTCGGAGAACATCGGCGCCTTCCGTGCGCGATGGCTGAACGCCATGGGCGGGAAGATCCTGCGCATCGACCGAGACACCGGTCCTGGATCAGCTCGAATCCGTTCTGGGATGGGAACGCGGACTCGAAGCGCTCACGCATCTACCTGTACGGCTTCCGGAACCCGTTCCGCTTCGCGATCCGGCCCGGCCTGGGAGCACGAATGTGGCGGCGGGCAATCCCGGCGTCCTCTACATCGGCGACGTGCATGGACACCTACGAGGAGCTGGACATCGCCACCGCGCCCGGAAGAACTTCGGCTGGCCGTGCTTCGAGGGCGCGCCGGTGCGGCCGGACTACCAGGCCGTGGCCCACACGGTCACCGGCAAGCACGAACGTGCTGTGCTCCGCTTCGCCGAACCCCGAGAGCCCGAACCCCCGACGTCGCCGGTCATCTGGTGGCATCACAACAACGAGGCTGATTCGTCGCTGCCGGGCTGGGGGATCGGCTCCACCTCGATCGGCGGCTGCTTCTACAGCGCATCCAGTACCCGGCCGCGTATCGCGATCGCTACTACATCGCGGATCTCTTCGGCGGCTGGATCCGGAAGATCGACGTGGATTCGAACAACAACGTCACCGGTTGGTCGGAGTTCATCACGAACGCGAGCGGGCCCGTCGACATCGAAGCCGATCCCGCGAGCGGCGACCTGTACTACATCGCGTTCTTCCCGAAGCAGGTCAGCGCATCCGCTACCCTCGGCCCCGTCGACGTGCCGGAAGTCGCTCAGGCGCAGACGCGGCTGAGGCGTGACGTCACGGCCCAATCCGTTCCGGCGCCGGCACGTCATCGAGTTCGACCTGCCTGACGCGCGCCACGCGTCGCTCATCGTCTAGCCGACGGGGACGCATGGTGCGCCACCTCGCGAGCGGCTCGTTCGCCGCGGGCACTCACGCCGTGGAGTGGGACCGGGCGAAACGACGCCGGCGAGCCATGCAGCAGCCGGCACCTACTTCTACCGCCTGGAGACGGAGCGCGGAGCGATCTCGGGAAGCTGGTTTCCCTGGACTGACGGTCGCGCCGAGCGAGTCGGAGCGAGTCGTAGGTTGCGTTCTGGGTGACGACCACGACTCGCTCGGCGGGACCCACCCGGCAGGGCTGCACTCCCGCGCCGTAGAAGAACTGCTCCATCTCCTCGGTCAGAGCTTCTGCGCGTTCGCGTCGGCGAGGTTCAGGCGGTACTCGTTGATCAGCATCGTCTGCCGCGACGTCCACATCGCCCAGCCTTCCTTCGACACCGACTCGTAGATCTTCCTTCCGAGCTCGCCGGGAATCGGCGGGTAGTCGAGGCCCTCCGCCTCGCGCTTGAGGATCACGCAGTTCACCGTTCGCGGCATCGGTCGACCTCCTGGGAATTCTCCGCCGCCCCGACACCGCGGCGCAGCTCTCGAAACGGGTAGAGTCCGGAGCGGTGTCCGTCGCTCCAGACCGGTTGCAGCGCATGGCGGCCCACGCTGCGGATCGTCACGGGGCGCACGTCTTTCGGGACCGCGTCCAGCGTGTCCATGCGCCGCCCGGTCCACTCCCTCCTTGCAGCCGGCGCACGGGCACGCTTGGCGCAGCGCGTACGAGCCGTGGAACGTCTTCGTGCCGTCGCCCCAGAGCACCGCCAGCCGGTCGTCGGCGGCCTGCCACGCCGCGACGGGGCGTCGGGCGTGGCCGGGGAGGATCGTGGCGCGCCGCGCGGCGCGATCGTCGTGGCGCTCCTTCGGTCCCATGCGCCGCCACACGACGTCGAACGCGCCGGCGGATCGGCCGGCCTCCGCGAGCCGCGCGAGCACGGCCTGCGCCGTCGACGTGAACGCGCGGGCGGCGGGAGCATCCGGGCTTGCCGCCGCGATCCGGACGCCGGCGTCCCCGCTGGCGACGACCGAAGGCTCCTGCGGAATCCGCCCGAGGAAGGGAATGCTCATGCGCGCCGCGGCGCCGCTCGCCGCCGCCCTCGCCGAACAGCGCGATTCGGTCGCCGCACGCGTCGCCCACACGAACCCCGACATGTTCCCACGAGGCCGAGCACCGGCACCTGCAGCTGCTCGAACGCGCGGATCCCGCGCCGCGTGTCGGAGAGGCTGATCTCCTGCGGCGTGGTCACGGTGACACACCCGAAAGCGGAACGGTCTGGCCCAGACCGAGCACCGCGTCGCCCGTGCCCGGCGGCATGTCGACCAGGAGGAGGTCGAGGTCTCTCCCAGTCCACGGCCGACAGAAGCTGCGTGAGAGCCTGCGACACCATCGGCCCGCGCCAGACGACCGGGAGCCCCTGCGCGACGTTCGCGATGGAGACGTAGCGCACGCCCTGACGCTCGACCGGGACGGCGAGGCCGCTGTCGTCGCGCACCGTCAGCGCCTCGCTGGAGCCCAGCATGTGCGCGACGGAGGGGCCGTGCACGTCGGCGTCCAGAAGCCCCACCTTCATTCCCATCCGCGCGAACGCGACCGCCAGGTTCACGGCGAGCGTGGACTTGCCCACGCCGCCCTTCGCGCTGTGCACCGCCACGATGTCGCGGACGTTGGCCAGGGCCTCGGGGGCGGAGGACGGCATCGCGGGCTCCTCAGGCGAGAACGCGGAACGGGTTGCGTGCGAGCGAGAGGCCCGGCGAGCGCGGCCGCGACGTCGATCGCGAGCTCGCGATAGAGGGCGGCGGGCGGCGAGTCGCCGAGCGCGATCGGGCGGCCCGCGTCCGCCGCGGCCACTCACGGCCGGATCCAGCGGGAGCTGCGCGAGCAGGGGCGACCTTCTCGCGCCTCGGCGAGCCGCTTGCCGCCCTCCGCGCCGAAGATCGCGTGGCGCTTGCCGCACTTGCGGCAGTCGTACCACGCCATGTTCTCGACGATGCCCAGGTATCGGAATGTGCGCGTCGCGGAACATGGTGAGTCCCCTTGCGCGCATCGATGAGCGCGATCTCCTGCGGCGTCGTCACGACGATCGCACCGGTCACGGGCAGGGTCTGGTGAGCGTGAGCTGCACGTCGCCGGTGCCGGGCGGCAGGTCGAGCACGAGATAGTCGAGGCCGCCCCAATCCGCCGCCGCGAGCTGTGTGACCATCTTGTGCAGCATGGGACCGCGCCAGAGCACGGGCTGATCTTTTCGGGGCCAGCTGGCCCATGGGAAAGTGAAGCGCAAGCCGTGCGCTTCGGAAGGGAGGAGGCGCTGCCCGTCCGTCATGGGTGCTTTGGACTCGCCCATCACGACCGGCACACTGGGCCCGTAGATGTCGAGATCCAGAAGGCCGGTCTGGGCGCCGAGCCGCGAGAGCGCCGCGGCGAGGTTCGGAAGCCACGGTGGACTTGCCGACGCCGCCCTTCCCGCTCGCGACGGCCACGACCTGCTTGACGCCCGGGATCAGGGGCTTCTTGGACTCTCCGTCGCGCACGCGCCAGGCGACGTGGATCTCCGTCTTCTTCACGCCGGGCAACGCCGCGAGGCCGCTTCGCGAATGCTGTCGCAGAGCGCCCCCCGACGGGTGCTCCGGCGACGGCAGCTCCAGCGAGAGTCGGACCTCCCCGTCGCGCACGCTCAGGTCGCGAACGAAGTCCAGATCGACGATCGACTTCGGGGACGGGTCGAAGCGGATCGACGACAGGGCGGCGCGAACGGCAGCTTCGTCGAGCTGGCTCATCGGTCCTCGCGCGTGGCGTGAAAGGGCCCGACAGGTAGCACAGCCGCGCGGTCGTGAGGGGTGGCCGGCCGCCGACCTCAGTGCAGGACGATCATCTTCACCGAGTCGACGCGGCGCGGCGTCGCGAGCTTCGCGAAGTAGACGCCCGCGGCGACGCGCCGTCCCGGAAGCGTCGCGGCCGTCCCAGGCGGCGATGTGCGCGCCGACCGCGAGGTTCTCGTGCAGGAGATCGCGCACCAGGCGGCCGGAGGCGTCGTAGACGGCGAGGCGCACGGAGCCGGCCTGGCCCAGCTCGAAGTCGATGCGCGAGCCGTCGCGGGAGGGATTCGGAGCGACCTCACGGATCCAGGTGTGCAGCGCCGGGGCCGCGGTCCCGCCGACCGACGTGGTGCCTGCGCCCGGCAGCAGCGTGAAGCTGTCCAGCACGGTGCCGATGCCGCTGACAGGGTAGGTCTGGATGTACGAGAATTGGCCGCGTCCGGCTGCGCGTCGACCGCGAGGAACCCGGAGTTCGGCTGGAACGTCGTCTCGGCGAGCGGATAGAAGCAATACCAACGCCAGCCCCAGAGGTCGCCGGACTGCTCGCCGGTGTCATCCGGCTTCGCCAAGGTCAGATAGATCATTCCGTCAAGCGCCTGGCGTGCGTGGAAGTGATCGTGCCCCTTGATCACGAGCTGGTTGCCGAGCTGTACGAGCATGTCGTGGATCGGACCGTGGGCCCAATTCGGGCGCTTCTCCGCGAGGATGTTCTGACCGTTGGCGTCCTCGCCGCCCCACTCGAACGAGGCCCGGCCCGCGACGGACCACTTCGCGATCTCGGTTCCGCCGCGCCCGTAGTACTGCCCCGCGCCCTCGTACGATGACGTCAGGTGGTGGATCGCGAGGATACTGTAGGAGACGGATTCGCCACGAGATCGCGTCGGTGCAGCCACTGGTACTGCGCGTCGCCGATCTGCCAGTCCCACGCGTCCAGCGAGCCGCCCGACTCCCCGTGACCGTTGTGCGGGCGGTGCGGCGAGTAGAGGTACGGGTCCATCGCGCGGATGCGCACGTCGCCGATGCGGCAGGCCCAGTAGTCGCCCGGCAGACCCAAGTCCGGAAACGGGTTTGTGTTTCCGGAGTAGAAGGCGTTCGGCAAGCGGCGGCGCCAGCCACTTCAGGAGCACCTTGCCCGGACCAGATCGCGGTGTTCTGCGGCGTCCCGTCGTAGTCCCAGCCGTCGACCTCCTCGTGATTGCCGCGCACGAAAAGGAGCGGGATGGAGCATCCCGCCAGATCCACGTACTCGCGCGCCTGACGGTAGCGCTGCTCGACCTCCTCGATGTCGAAGGGCAGACGCTGCGCGCACCGACGACCAGATCGCCGAGGATCGATCCAGGCGTGGAACCCTTCGGGCTCGTAGCCCGGCATGACGGCGAGCGTGACCTTGAGCTGGTCCAGCATCGTCTGGTAGCCGAGGATTTCCTGGTTCGTCACGTGGATGTCCGTCGTGACGCACAGTCGCGCATCTTGTCCGCGCGAGCGGCAACGTCACGAAGCGGTGCACCGGACCCAAACTGCCAGATGACGGAGGCGGGGGGCCGGAACCGCAGACGATAGTAGTAGGGCGTGTCGGGCGTCAGACCCGACAGCAGGAGCTGCGCGGGCGTCGTCGAATCGCCGATCACGGCGGCGGTCTGGGACCCCAGCGACCCCGGCGAGGTGCCGAACTCGACGATCAAGACGGTCGGGGCATGGGGGATCACGTTGACCTCGACGGAGGTCGGCGTGGGCCGGCAGAGCAGCTCCTTCCCCAGAACGCGTCGTAGTACGTCTCGTTGACGATCATCCGCGCCGGGTGGATTCCCTCGTTACCGCCGAGCGGCCAGCGGGGGTGCGTGTCGTCGAAGCGGACGCAGCTCTCGCCGGTGAGCCCGGGGACCTCGAGGAAGAAGCCGATCTTGCGCGCGCGCTGCCGTTCCAACCGGGCAGCGCCACGACCTCGTTCACGATCTTCGCGAGGTTCGGCGTCTCGGCCCACTTCGCCTCGCGTTGCCCCGACGAGTCCCAAGCGGCGTCGATAGTGCCACGTGATGGTCGCCGCGGTGCGGGGAGGAGGAAGCGTGACGCGCCCGTGGCGGTGTCCGGGTTCGCGGACAGCGCGGCCGAGATGATCACGTCGAAGGGCGACGTGAGCGGGCCGCCTTGCATGTTCACTCGCAACCGGACGTCGTTCACGCTTTGCCCGTGCGTGAGGTTCGGCGCCGCGAAGACGATCCGAGTTCTCGTAGCGCGATCCGCCGGTGGAGCCGAGGTTCAGGAGCAGGTCCGCGTCGGTGACGTCCGAGAGCTTCGGCTGCCAGGTCGTGCCGTCGACGAGCTGCCCGTCCGGAGCCGTCCGAGGAGGGCTGGTACTGCCATCGCGCAGCGTGCACCGCGGGTTGCCCAGACACAAAACAGAGCGCAAAACAGACCAACGAAGCTCACCCGGAGCGAAAACGTCATGCTGCAGCCTCGTGGGGGTCTGACGAAGAATTCTTTGGGCACGAGCGGTCCGATCTTACCATTCTCCAGAGGGGTGCCTTCAAGGTCTCGGAGCCCAGCCGACGGCCGGGTTCGGGAGGGTCCCGCCCGCAGGGGCCGGGCTCGAGGGTCAGGTCGAAGCGGACTCGACCTGCTCCTCGATTCCGGCGCCGGCCAGGTCCCGAAGCAGGGGCTCGTAGATCGCGGGCATCACCGGGATCCGTACCCCCGTTTGCGTCAGCGTGCCGTCCAGGATGCGGCGGGTGGCGAAGCCCGCGGGGAGACCGACCGTCCGGGCCATCGCGGTGTCGCCGCCGGGGTGGCCGTATTCCGAGAAGGAAGGATCGGAGCACGCCCGGACGACCCTTCGCGTCGGCGAAGGCGACCTCGTGGACCATCACCAGAGGTCGCGCTCGCCCTCGCGAAACGTCATCCGCTCCTCCATGCGGTGGACCAGCGAGGTCCATGCGCATGCGCGCGCCTCTTAGGGACCGGGTCCTCCGCGAACAGCCCGAGCCACTCGAGCCGGTCGAGGATCGCGGCGTTGTCCGGGAGAGCGAGCGCGCGCGCCACGGCGATGCGCGGGCTCTCGCCGTCGCGCAGCCTCGCGCGGCGTGGCGCGTCTCCGCGGCGTAGGTTGTACCGGCGAGTCCGCGCCCGGCGCATCGTCGACGAAGCCGAGGCGACAGAGCGCGGACCACGTCTGAGACCAACCCGGCCAGCGCAGCGCGTGCGCTCGGAACAACGTGTCCACCTCTTCCAAGCCGTACGCCTCGAGGTAGCGGAGCGCGTCCCCGTTCGGCACGCACTCGAGCCGACCGAGGCCGGGGATCTCCACCTCCGTCGCGTGATCGAAGATCGTGAGCCGCGCGACGGGCACGAGCTCGCCGTTCTCGAGAAAGCGCGCGGGCCGGCTGCCGGCGAGTACCACGCCGCGCGGGCTCCACGAGACCTTGTAGCGGAACGGGTTGTCGGCGGCTTCGGGGCCGGCAAGCCGCCGCACAGCGAGCGGAAGCCCGTGACGCGCCCGCCCTGCGCACGCACGCGATGCACGAGTCGCACCGCCAGCATGTGATCGATCCCCGGATCCGCGCCGACCTCGTTGAGGAACAAGAGCCCCCGGCGCCGCGCGGAGCCCGTCCAGTGCGCGCATCTCCTCCGACACGTACGACGTGGTCACCAACGCACGGCGCTCGCGAGGCACGCCTCGGCGACGCGCGCGTGCAGGCTCGCGGGGAGAAGGCTCAACGCCACGTCGCCACGGCGCACGAGCCCCCGGAGAGTCTTCCGCGCTCGATGCGTCCGTGGCCACCACTTCGCCGTTCGGGTGGCCGCCGAGAAGTGCGCTGGCCGATTCCGGCTGGTCGGTCGCCACCCACGACGCGATGGTCCGTGGCGAGGAGCGCACCGGATGGCCGGACCCGCGACGCGGCCAGAGCCGAGCACGACGACGGTCTTCACGGTCGCGCTCCGGCCGCGGAATCGGCGGCGCCGTGCGCACGCAGCGCGGCGCTGAGACGTTCGTCCCACGGGTGAAGCAGTCGTCCTCGGTGAGCCATCATGCAGCGCCGAAGGGACGGCGGCAGCGCATCCGGGGTGCGACGACGCTCCGTCGCTGAGGAGATGCGGCACGAGCGGCGAGAGGACGCGGCTGAAGTGGCGCGACGCGTCGGCCGGCAGCTCGGCCGGCAGGATCTCCACGGCGAGGATCACGGGCCTCGTCCTCCCAGCCGTCCGTCGCCTGCCCCGTGGCCGGGTCGTACACGTACGCCGGGTTGCCCGGATCGGTGGCTCTGACCAGGCACTCGTCGGAGCCGCCGAGGTCGCAGCTGATGTCGCTCACGACGCGCGGAGCTTGGGTCGGCTCGAATCAGCGAAGAGGCGCGCGACGTCTTCGCGCAGAATGAAACGCGGAAAGCCCTCGCGCCAGAAGATGCCGTGGATCACCGCGGTGATGAGCGGAAGGTCGCGCCCGAAGCGCGCCCGATAAGCTTCGGGGTGCGCCAGGTAGTGCTCCCACTCGTACGCGGCGCCCGGGGCGATCGGCTCCACGAGATCGCCCGGACCGTAACTCACGACGAGCACTTCGCTGCCGGCGCCTTCGGCGCGATCGACCGCGCTCGCGAGCTCGGCGGGACGAACGCGCCGCGCGGGCAGGAGATCCAGGATCTCCATCGCACCGCCCCACACCTTTGCCGCCTCGCCCGTCACGGCGATGACCAAGGGCGAGATGTCGCGGCAACGCCGCGATGCCGGATCTCCGCGGCGACGCCTCTCCACGGCTGCGCGCGCGTGGTCGAGGTCCCCATACTCCACGCGTCTGGCGCATCTCCGCGAACGGCGTGTCGAAGCCCTCCCAGGCGTAGCGCTGGCCGAGCAGCCATAGCGTGTCGACGGCGCCCGCGAGGCCCGCGTGCCGCCCGAATGCGATCGTGCGCACGCCCGCATCGTCGGTGACGAGCTCGTAGTCCAAAAAGCGAGCAGCCGAGATCCAGCATGCGCCGCAGCATCGGCATGTTGTGCGGCTGTCCCTTGATGGTGTGCGAGAAGAAAAAGTACGCCTTGCCCGGACGCAGCTCGTGCAGCGGGACTTCCTTGATGCCCAGCACCACGTCGGCGGCGTCCAGCGTGGGCACGACCGTAGCACCCGCCTGGCGGAACTCTTCGTCGGAGAAGCAGCGGTTCCCCGACGCCTGCAGGTGGACTTCCTTGCCGTCGCGCACGAGCGCGGCCACGTCCCCGCGGGATGAGCGGAGTGCGCCGCCCCATCGACTCTTGTCTCTCGCGCCGAATCCCCAGGACCGCCACGCTCGCCTCCGGATCAGTTCGCGCGCGGATCGAGCGGCACGTCCACGAGGCGCGCGTACGACGGACCGAGCGAGCTGAGCACGCGGTCCCACATCTCGTCGGGGCTCGTGTCGAACACCACCGTGTCGTCCGCGGTGCACACGATCCACGACCTGCCCTCGAGCTCCGCTTCCAGCTGTCCCGGTCCCCAGCCGCGTGGCCGACGTACGCGTTCAGCGCCTCGCCGGGCAACAGACGCTGCGCGACGACCTCGCGGAACGTGTCCGCGTCGATGCCGAGGCTCAGGTCGTGCCCGATCTCCAACACGTTCGGGGATCTCGCGACGGAAGACGGTGGAGGACCTGCATGCGCGAGGGCTCGACCGGGCCCACCCCAGAACACCGGTCCCTCGGAGGCGGCCGGGAACGGAGGTCTTCCAGGAGCTCGCCGAACGTGAGCGGCGGTGCGCCGGTTCACGACGAGTCCCCACGAGCCGCCCTCGCCGTGCTCGCACACCAAGACGACCGTGCGCACGAAATTCGGATCGCGCAAGAGCGGGCTGGCGACGAGGAACGTTCCTCGCTTCGGGACGTCGACAGGTTTCAGGACGGACCTCCGCTCCGGGGCTCGTCGAAGACGGCGCGCCCGCGACCCGAGCGTGTCTTCAGGAACGCGCGCTACGTGGATCTGGAACTGGAGCGACGTGGCCTTTCTCGAAGCGCTTCGCCACGTCGCTCCAGTTCACGACGTTCCACCACGCCTCGACGTACGCCGCACGCTTGTTCTGGTACTTCAGGTAGTACGCGTGCTCCACACGTCGAGCATGAGCAGCGGGATGGACCCGTGCACGCCCTGGTTCTGGTGGTTCATCGACGCGAGGACGAGCAGCCGGCCCGCCATCGGGTGCCACGCGAGGACGCCCCAGCCGTTGCCCTCGACCGTCACGGCCGCCTGGGAGAAGTGCGCGCGGAACTTGTCGAAGCCGCCGAAGTCCTTCGTGATGCGCTCACCCAGATCGCCGGACGGAGTGCCGCCGCCCTTGGGTGCCATGTTCTCCCAGAAGATGCAGTGATTGAAAGTGGCCCGAGCCGTGGAACGCCCAGCGCGCGCTGCACGGCCTGCGGCGGAGAAGTCTCCGTTTCTCTCGCCTTCGCGAGCTTCTCTCGGCGGCGTTCAGCCCGTCGACGTATGCCTTGTGGTGCATGTCGTGGTGCAGGCGCATCGTCTGCTCGTCGATGTGCGGCTCGAGCGCGTTGTACGCGTACGGCAACGGCGGAAGTACGTGCGGCATGGTGGGGACCTCCGGCGAGATAGGATTGGCAACGCAGAGCGCGACTTGTTCGGGACGTTAGACGTCGCGAGACGCGCGGTCAGAGGCGCCCAGAACGTGCGACGATAGCGATCCGCCTCGCCGCCCGGATCCATGCTGCGCACCGTATCGAGCTCTGCGCGGGCGGCGGCCATGTCGCCGCGCGCGGCAAAAGTCCCGCCGAGCCGGGCATGCGCGATCGCGGGCGGCTTCAGGTATTGCACCGCCGCGCGGTACTCCGTTTCCGCACCCGCCACGTCGCCTTCTTCCTCCAAGACGATCCCGAGGTTGTAGTGCGCGCCGCCGTGGAAAGGATCGAGCTCGAGCGCGCGCAGCAGCGATTGCTTCGCCGCGTCGTTTTCCTGGTGCAGCAGGCGGGCGAGAGGGCGAGCTGATGGTGCGCTTTCCGGATCGGTCGGGTCGCGCTCGGTCGCGAGCTGGAGGGAAGCCGTACGCGCCGACGATCTCGCCGGCGCTCAGCAAGCGCGATGCCTCCGTCCTTCAGCCACTTCGTGAAAGGCGCTCTCCTTGCGAACCTCTTCGATCGACTTCCCGGCGAGCAGTGGGTCAACGGCGCGAGTCGCGCACGGTCCAGCTCGAACTTCTCGGGGCGCTCGAGCACCGAGTCCCGGCGCTTTCGAGAGCCCCGACGGAAACGGCGACCTGCTTCCACGCAGAGCCGAAGTACTCGTGGAAGATGCCGCGCACTTGGGTCAGCTCCCTCGACGTGACGCCTTGGGGCAGCTTCTCGCGCAGGATGATCCAGCGGAAGAACTGCGCGAGTTCGGGTCGTAGAAGAGCGCCGCCTCGGCTGCCGCGCGTCTCCGGCGCCGGCAGCGGCACGGGGCCGAACGTCTTGCCGCCTCGGCGTACGCGTCCACTTGCGCTCGCGTGACCGCACCTCGCGCCTCCGCCTGGTGCCAGGCGCGCAAGCCCTCCGTCGTCGCGACCCGCACGGCAGGCTCTTCCACCAGGAACGCCGCGCCGTTCGGAAGATTACGGCGGATCCACTCGAGGCGGCATCGGCGGGCTTGGGTGCCCAGCGTGCAGCGACCAGCGTTCCGCAGCCCACGCGGCAACGGCGAGCGCTGTGCCGAGGCACGCTCGGGACCGGAAGCGCCCACTCGTTCGGCCGCGGCTCCGCGAGCGCAAGCGACGCGAGGAGGAAGATGCCGGGCACGGCACCGGCGAGGAACGTGGGCCTCGGCTCCGCTGCGCAAAAGGGTCGTGACGAACAGCGCGAGCGTTGCGACGAGCGCGGCGCGAGGAGAGCGCCGTCGGGTCGGCGGAGCGCTCAGGCCGCGCCCGCGAAGCGAGCGCAGCACGCGATCCAGCCCGCCGCGGCGAGAGTGCGCGCAAGCCCGCGAGAAGCGGCGACGTCGACGGGGCGGCGAGGCCCGCGCGCGCCGCGCGGCAAGAACGGCGCGGCGGCGAGGATGCCCGGCGCTGCGGCGGCGAGGGCGACGGCTGCGGCGATCAAGCACGCCGCGAGCGCCGCGAAGCGCAGGCGCGAGTCGCGTCGCGCCGCCAAGGTACGCCCACGAGCAGCGCGGCCCCGCTCCGCCCGCGCCGCCGCCAACCCGCGAAGACTCCCGTCCCCGCGGCGGGCAAGACGCTCGGCCGCGCGCTCCAGCGCACGAAGCCGAGCAGCGCGCCGGACGCGGCGAACAGAGCAACCCGGCCGGCTCCGGAGACGACCGACTGGGCTATGCAGTACGGCGAAAGCGCCATCAACCCGCCCGCGACGATCGCGCTGCGGCGCGTCCGGCGAGGCCGTTCGCGGCCAACGCAGGAGCACCGCCGCGGCGGCGCCGAGCAGGGCCGCCAGACGCCGGGTCGCGGCGATCGCCGGGTCCAGGGCTTGGGGCAGGCCGGCCGATTGCGGGAGCGGGTCGACCGGGCCGGGCACGACGCGCCGCGCGAGGGCGAGGAGCGTGATGGAGCCGTTCTCCAGGTCGGCCCGCGGCATCGGCACTGAAGTCGCGGCCTCAGGGCGTCCCGCCTCTCGCGCGGTGGCGCTCGCCCCGGGATCCAGGACCGCCACCCGGAGCGCGAGCGCCGCCACGAAGAGAACGGCGAGAGCGAGAAGGCCGCGCCCCCTGGGGGAGGAGGCCGGATTGGGCAGGAGCCTCCCCGGGGGGCCGGCCGGGCCTGCGGGCCCGCGACGGGTGTGGAAGTGGAGTCGCTCATCGAACTTCCCTCTGCCCCGTGGGTTCCCCCGGAGCGCGCCGATACTATCGACCGGGGCCGACCCGGCCAACCCCCGTCCTCGGTCCAGGGCAAGATCCGTCCCGGTTGCGGGAACGTCGGGATGGACCTAACGTGATCGGCCGCCAGGCCGGGAATCCCCGCTCGGCAAGGAGCGCTCGTGACCGCCTTCGCCGCCCAGTTCCTCCGGGAGTTGTTGGCGGTCTTCCTCGAAGCGTCGCCGTACATCCTGTTCGGCTTCGCGATCGCGGCGTGCGTCCACGTTCTCCTTCCGGTCCACACGGTGCAGCGGCTGCTCGGTCGCGGCCGGATCCGGTCCGTGCTCTGGGCCGCGCCTCCTCGGGATTCCGCCGCCGCCTGCTCATGCGCCGTCGTGCCCACGGCGCTCGCGCTGAAAGCGCGGTGCGAGCAAGGGCGCAACCGTCTCGTTCTCGGTGAGCACGCCCGAGACGGGCGAGGAAGCGATCGCGCTCGACCTGGGGTCTGATCGACCCCTTGATGGCGCTCTTCCGCCCGATCGCGGCACTCCCCCACCGCCATCACCGCCGGGCTGGCCGTGGAAGCGTTCGGCGACGAGAAGCCGGGAAGACCGCCGCGGCGATCCCTTCGGGCACGCCTCCGGAGCCGACCCGCCTGCCCTCGCGGCGGCGCCCGAGGAGACATGCCGAGCACGACCACGTTTTCGAGGACGTGCCGCCCGTGGAAGGAGAAGCCTCGATCCCCAGGAGGCTGCGCCACGGCTTCCACGACGCGTTCGTCGAGCTGTTCGACGAGACGTCGCACTGGATGCTCGCGGGGCTCGTGATCTCCGCCTTGATCTCGGTGCTGCTGCCCGCGTCGATGGTGACGCGTTATCTGTCGGCGGGGCCGGTGCCGCTGCTGCTCATGCTGTTGATCGGGATCCCGCTCTACGTGTGTGCCTCCGCGTCCACGCCGATCGCGGCGGCGCTCATGATGAAGGGGCTCTCCCCGGCGCGGCGTTCGTGTTCCTGCTGGTGGGCCCCGCGACGAACATCGGCTCGATCGGCATCCTCGCGCGCACGCTAGGCCGTCGCGTCACGGCAATCACGGTAGCGTGCATCGCGATCATGGCGCTCGCCTGCGGCGTGCTGCTCGACGTGTCCTGTACCCCGTGTTCGGAATGAACCCGCGTCCCTCGATCGGAGAGGTGAGCGGCCTGTCCTGCTGATCGCGTGGCCTTCGGTCGTCGTCTTCTGCTTGCTGCTCGTCATCTCGTTCCGGCGTGCGGCGCCGCCTGCGGAATTCCGCGCGATCGCCCGTGCGATCGGCCGGCTGGGTGTGTCCTCGATCGTCGCTTCGCGACGGGTGCCGTGCTGTTGGGTGCCGCGTGGTGGCTCGCGGGCAGCTGCATCGTGGAGGTCTCCCCGGGGAATCGCGCGCTCGTGCGTCGCTTCGGCAAGCCGATCGGTGGGGTGCGCGGGAAGGCGTGCTGCGCCCGGGCTGCCGGCGCCGTTCGAGCGCGCCGACGTGTTCGCGGCCGACGCCATGCGCCGGATCGAGCTGGGCTTCCGCAGCGGCGTCGCTACCGCTTCCGCAGCGCCTCGCGTCCGCCGACTCGCTGCCCGGCGTGGACCTCGCGCTCGCTCGAAGAGGAGGCCGTCTATGTCACCGGCGACGGCAACCTCGTCAGCATGAAACCGTCGTTCAGTATCGCGTCACGGATCCGGAGCGGTACGTGCACGGCTTCCGCGACCCGGAGAACGTGCTGAAGCTCAACACGCCTCGGAGGCCGTCGACTATCATCGCCGGCTACGGGATCGATCTCGTGTACGGCGGCGAGCGCGGCGAGGTGGAGGCGAAGATCCTCCGGGCCTGCAGCGTCGCGTGACCGCGCTCGCGCTCGGCATCGAGGTGACGCGCTACGGCATCCTCGACGCACGCGCCGCCCGAAGTGCACGCCGCGTTCCGCGACGTCGCCAGCGCGCACGAGGACAAGCAGACCGCGATCAACGTCGCGCTCCGGTACCTGGACGAGACCGTGAACCCGCGCACGGCGAGGCCGCGAGCCAGGTCGAGTCCGCGCGCAGCGACTCCGGCAGCGCTGTCCTGCGCGCCGAGGGCGAGTCGAACAGCTTGAAGATGCGCGAGACCGCGTTCCGCGAACATCGCGTGGGAACGAAGCGGCGACTGTACCTCGAGACGATGGAAGAGGTGCTGGCTCGCTCGCGCAAGATCATTCGGCCCGCGTGGAAGGGCTCCGGCGGGATCGATCTCTGGGTGATGAACGGATCGGTGCCCGCTCCGGTATCCGACGTGATCCGCGGCGGCGACGTCCGCGCGCAGCAAGAGCAGAAGGGCGGCGGGGCTGAGCAGCCGCCGCCGACCGAGGAGTGACCATGAAGCGACTTCGAATCGTGGGTGCCCGCGATCCTCGTGGTGGGGCTCTTCGGTGGTGACGTCGTTCTTCACGGTGGACGTCACCCAGCTCGCGGTCGTGACGCAATTCGGGCAGCCCGTCGCGGTCGTCACGCAACCGGGGCTGCGCATGAAGCTGCCCCTCGTGCAGCAGGTCCGTCGCTTCGATGGACGGCTGCAGGTGCTGGAGCCGCAGCAGGCCGAGTTCCTCACGAACGACAAGAAGAACGTCGTCCTGAATTACTTCGCGGTCTGCGCATCGAGGATCCGCTGAAGTATTACCGGCGACTTCCTTCGAAGCGGCGGCGCGCAGCCAGCTCACGGACGTGCTCTTCCGGAGCTCGGCGCCCAGCTCGCGGCGGTGCCGTTCGACCAGCTGATCTCGACGGACACCACGGGCCGGCGGCTGCGTTGAGATGGTCGCCGGCATCAAAGCCGACGAAGGGCGTGGCGTCCCGTGAATACGGGATCGAGATCGTGGACTTCGACTTGCGCCGGCTCTCCTTCCCGGACCAGAACCGCCGCAGCGTCTTCGAGCGCATGCGCGCGGAGCGCGAGGCGCATCGCGCGGCGCTTCCGCCCGAGGGCGAGGAGGAGGCGCGCAAGATTCGCGCGCAAGCCGACCGCGAAGGAGGAGCCAGATCCTCTCGGGAGGCGTACAAGGAAGCGGAGAGTCCTGAAGGGCGAGGGTCAGGCGAAGGCCACGCGGATCTACGGCGAGGCGATCGCGAAGGACCCCGACTTCTACGAGTTCTCGCGCACCTTGGACGCGTACCGCAAGTCTCCTCGACGAGAAGACGACGCTCGTCCTGCCCTCGGACTCGAGCTGATGCGGCTGCTCGTGTCGCGGTACCGGCGAGCGGGGAGCCCCGAAATGATCTTCGCGACGCGCGCGGCGCTTCTGCGAACGGCTCCGGTCGCGCTGCTGCTCGGGCTGGCTCGCGAGCGGCGTGTACACGGTCCGCTCGACCGAGCTGGCGGTCGTGAAGCGCTTCGGTCGGGTCGTGGACGGCGCCGTGCCGTCGGGCATCCACTGGCGGCCGCCCTGGCCCATCGAGAGCCACCAGAAGTTCGAGACCACGACCGTCTACAAGATGGGCGTAGGCATGATCACCCGCGACTACCTCCGCGGCATCCCGTCTCCCCGAGGAGCTGTCGCTTTGGCTCACCGGCGACACGAACATCGTGTCGGTGAAGTTGATGATGCAGTACACCGTCGTGGACCCGGCGAAGTTCCTGTACCGGATGGAGTCGCCGCAGTTCCTCATGGCCCGTCTCGCGGAGGCCGCGCTCACCGACGTGCTCGGCGGCATGGGCGTGGACGACGTGCTCACCGTGGCCCGCCCCGGATCGCGCGGCGCGTGCGCGAGCGCACGCAGGAGCGCCTCCAGGAAATCGGGCTAGGCATCGTGGTGAACTCCGTGAACCTGCTCTCCGTGGATCCGCCTGAGCCAGGTGATCGAGGTCTTCCGCGACGTCTCGAACGCCGCCGCCGACCGCGAGCGGATCATCAACGAGGACCAACGGCTACGCGAACTCGATTATTCCGCGGGCGCGCGGCGAGGCGAGCTGGACGGTGCAGCGCGGCCAGGCCGATCACGATGCGGCGATCGCCAAGGCCACGGGCGAGTCGTCGCGATTCCTCTCCGTGCTCACGGAGTACCGCAAGGCGCCGGCGGCGACGCGGAAGCGCATGTACCTCGAGACGCTCGAGACCGTGCTGCCGCGCGTGAACCGCTACGTCCTCGATCTGGGCCGGAACGGATCGCTTCGACCTCAAGATCATCGACATGGGTCAGGGGGCGGGGAAGTAATGAACGTCGGGCGCTTCGTCCTCGCCACGTCGTTGGTGCTCGTGCTCGCGGCGGCCGGAGGATTGCTGCCGCTGGTGCGCGAGTGGGACCGCCGGAACGTGCGCCTCATGCTCGCGTTCGGAACCGGCGTGCTCTTTGGGCGCGGCCTTCCTGCACATGATCCCGGAGGCGGTGGACGGGTTGGGTCGCGGAGTCGGCCTGCTCGGTCGTGCTCGGCTTTCTCGCCATCTACGTGCTGGAGCGCTTCGTGATGATGCACGCGTGCGTGGAGGAGGCACTGCTCGTTCCACCACATGGGGATCGCCGCGTTCTGCGGGATCACCCTGCACGCGCTCATCGACGGTCTGCGCGCTCGGCGCCGGGCTCGCGATCCCGGCCCTTGGCCTCCCGTGACGCTCGCGATCCTCCTGCACAAGCTTCCGGATGCGTTGTCGCTGACCGGCATCCTCCTGCACTGCGAGTACCCGCGGCGGCGCATCGCGCTTCTCGCCATCCTCTTCGCGTTCGCCACGCCTATCGGCGCGCTGTTGTCGTGGACGTTCCTGGCCCAGCTCACCGGTCACGCGCTTTACTTCGCGATCGCGTTCTCTGCGGGGACCTTCCTCGCGATCGCGACCGGCGACCTTTGCCCCAGGTCCACTCCGCGCCGCAGGGCCGCTACCTGAATCTGCTCGCGCTCTTCGCCGGCATCCTGCTCATGTCGGCGTCGGGGCTCGCCGAGCACGGCCACGGCAGGGTGGGGGCGCGCCTGCACGGGGAGGCGGCGCCGGGAGGCGAAGGCAAGTAAGTCGCCGCGCGCCGCGTGGTATTCTCGGGCGTCTTTCCCGAGGAGGACCCCGTGCGCACTCCCTCAGGCTGCGGGCGCGCCCTCGCGCTCTTCGCCCTCGTCTCCTGGTGCCCCGTCATCTCCGCGAACGCCGCGCCCGGACCCTCTTGGCCGGCGGACTCGCCGCGCTGCCGCTCTCATCGAAGGACAGGCGCTCGTGGATCCGCGCGATCCTCTCGCGAACTTCCGCGCCGACACCGAGGGTCGAATGCGATTCGCGGCGCCTTCGACGGCTGCCCCCACGACTTCGACGTCTTGCACTACTCCCTGTCGTTCTCCACCGTGGACATCGCCACCTCCACGCTCGTCGGTCACACCGTCGTGACCTTCCTGTCGCGCGTGGATGCGCTGCCGTCCATCGCGCTCGACCTGAGGCCTCCGCTCGCCGCTGTCCGCGGTCACGCTGGGCGGGTCGCCGATCCCGTTCTCGCACGTCGGCGAGGTGCTCACCATCAGCTTCCCGCACCGCCGGACAGCGGGGACACGGTCGCCGTCGACGTGGCGTACTCCGGCGTGCCGTGGCACGAGCCCGGCCCCGGCGGCTTCGGCGGCTTCTGGTTCGCCCCGTTCCCTCCACCGCCTTCGCGATGGGCGTCGGCGTGAACACGACTCCTCCTTCCTGCGGGCGCACGTGGTTCCCGTGCTACGACCGGCCCTGCGACAAGGCCACGGTGGACCTCACCGCCACGGTGCCGTTGGACAAGACGGTGGTGGCGAACGGCCTCTTGGCGTCGGTGGACTCCTCGGGAGCGAACCACACCTGGCATTGGTCGCACGACTTCCCCACGTCGACGTACCTGATCGCGATGTCGGTGGCGCCGTACCGTGTCCTGTCCGACTCGGTCGTCACCGATCCGCGGATCAAGGTGTACTTCCACACCGGATACCGCCTGAAGGCGACCGTCAGCTTCCAGTACGTGGATCTGATGATGGAAGCGTTCGAGGCGAAGTTCGGGACGTACCCGTTCGACAAGTTCGCGTACATGACGACGCTGAGAGGGGACATGGAGCACCAGACTTGCGTGAGTCACCTTCTGGCGCTCGTGGACAGCACGAACAACAACGACGACATCCTCTCTCACGAGATGTGCCACATGTGGTACGGCGACTGCGTGACCTACGGCGACTGGCGCGACGTGTGGCTGTCCGAAGGCTTCGCGACGTACGGCGAAGCGGTCTATCGCGAGTACAAGGACGGTCCGGCCGCCTACCACAACTACGTGACGACCCAGTTCCTGAACCGCGTCATCGCCTCGGGAGCGAGCGGTAACGACGGCGTCTACGACCCGTCGTACCTGTGGGGCGTCGTCGCCTACGAGAAGGGCGCGTCCGTCCTGCACATGCTGCGCGGCGTGCTGGACAACGACACGCTGTTCTTCCAGGCGCTGCGCGACTATCGCAACGCGCACCTCTACGGCAACGCGGTGACTCCGGATTTCATCGCCGACGTGGAGACGACGGTTGGTCAGGACCTCTCTTGGTTCTTCGATCCATGGGTCTACGGCGACGGTCATCCCGTGTACCAGTACGGTTGGTCATGGGACGCGCTCGGCGGCGGGCAGTGGAAGGTCGACGTGGTGATCCGCCAGACACAGACGACGCCGACGCTCTTCGACATGCCCTTGGACTTCCGTGTGCAGACCGGCTCCAGGCAACTTCGACTTCTCGCAGCACATCAACCTGGCCGAGCAGACCGTGTCGTTCGTGGTGCCGGCGCAGCCCACGGGGCTCGTCATCGACCCGAACGACTGGGTCCTCGACGAGCAGCACCTCGCGCCCACGCGTCGGTGGACTACGGTCCGCAGGCGGCCTCGCGCGGAGGCCCTGGCGCTCGAGACGCCGCGCCCGAGCCCGTTCAAGGACCTTGCGGAGATCCGTTACTACCTGCCGCAGGGCGGGCGCGCCGACGTCGCCGTGCACGATGTCGGCGGTCGACGGGTGCGATCGCTCTCCGGCGGGGTGGAGGCGGCGGGCACGCGGTCGATCTGGTGGGACCGCCGCGACGATGCGGGCAACCGTGTCGCCGCCGGTGTGTACTGGGTGCGACTGGCAGCGCCGGGAGGGCAGCTGGCGCGGAAAGTCGTGGTGGTGGACTAGAGTGTCGCTCGTAGTCCGCCGCGCAACCCGCACCGTCGTCGTCGGTACGGTCCCGATGGGGTCCGCGCACCCGATCGTCGTCCAGTCCATGACCAACACCGACACGGCCGACGCGGCGTCCACGGCGGCTCAGGTGGCGGAGCTCGCCGCGCGCCGGGCTCGGAGCTGGTGCGGATCACCGTGAACACGCGCGAGGCGGCGAAGGCGGTGCCGGAGATCGCGGCCGCGCCTCGCGGATCGCGGCGTGACGGTGCCGCTCATCGGCGACTTCCACTTCAACGGACACGTCCTGCTCACGCGACTTCCCGGATTGCGCGGCGATCCTCGCGAAGTACCGCATCAATCCGGGCAACGTCGGCGGGGCGAACGCCACGACGAGAACTTCGCGCACGATGGTGCGCGTGGCGACGGATCACGCGAAGCCCGTGCGCATCGGCGTGAACTGGGGCTCGCTCGACGGCGAGCTCTCTGACGTCGATGATGGACGAGAACGCGCAGCTTCCAGAGCCGAAGGACGCGCGCGACGTCACGATCGACGCGATGGTGGAGAGCGCGGTGCGTTCGGCGGAGCGTGCGATGGAGCTGGGGCTGCCCGGCAGGGAAGATCGTGCTGTCGGTGAAGATGTCGCGCGTGCCGGACCTCGTGGACGTCTACGCGCGGCTCGCCGCGCGCACCGATCTGCCGTTCCACCTCGGTCTCACCGAGGCGGGCATGGGATCGAAGGGCGCCGCGAGCACGGCGGCGGCGCTGGGCATTCTCCTGCAGAGAGGATCGGCGACACGATCCGCGCGAGCCTCACGCCGCGTCCCGGCGGCGACCGCCAGCGAAGAGGTGCGGCTCTGTCAGCAGGTGCTGCAGGCGCTTGGGCTGCGCAGCTTCGTGCCGCAGGTCGCGGCCTGTCCGGGCTGCGGGCGCACCACCTCCACGGTCTTCCGGAGCTCTCGCCGAAGAGATTCAGGCGTGGCTCGTGGCGAAGATGGCGGAATGGAAGCAGACACGCCCCGGCGTGGAGGAGTTGAAGGTCGCCGTGATGGGTTGCATCGTGAACGGGCCGGGCGAGTCGAAGCACGCGCACGTGGGTATCTCGCTGCCGGGCACGGGCGAGGCGCCGAAGGCGCCGGTGTTCGTCGACGGCCGCAAGGTCGCCACGCTGCAGGGCGAGACGATTGCGCAGGACTTCGCGAAGATCGTCGAGAGTACGTGGAGAGCCACTGGGGCGCGGCCACGGCGCAGGCGCGTTCGATGACTTCCGTTCCTGCCCGCTAACCCTCTTCGAACAGCGCGCTGAGCGGGCTCGAGCGGCAGCTCCAGCCGGCTCAGGATCTCGTTCACCCAGCCCTGCGGTGGCGCCGCGCTCGAGAGCGTGCACCCGTACGCCGAACCGGCGCACCAGCTGGTCGATCACGGCATCGATCTCGCCCTGGAAGGCCAGGTCCGTGTCGCGCGTGCCGTCGAAGCGGGGCTTCTGCCAGAGCGGCACCTTGAAGAGGCCGGCGTAGGTCTCGCACCAGCTCGCGCACCCACTCGTCCAGCTCGGGCCGCGGTCCCGGGGCGTGGACGAGTACGCGTAGTTGTCCAGGACCGAGCGGTCGCACACCACCACGTCGCCCGACGCGACGCCGGCGATCTCTCGTGCGCACTGCGTGTGCAGGATCCAGCTCTGCGCGTCGAGCGTCGTGCCGCGGTTGATCGGGAGCGGGCATTCGCGCGCCACCTCGGTGACGAGATGCACGCCGCGGTCGAGCCGCTTGAGCCGCGCGGCAAGGTCGTAGCAAAGCGTGGTCTTGCCGACGCCGTGGGTGCCGATGAGCGCGATCTTCACCAGGGGCCTCCGAGTGACGGAGGGTAGCGCGGCCGCGGCGCGCGGCCAAGCCGCCGGGAGTCGCCCCCAGGAGACGCCCCACGGCCGAGGCGGAGTAACCTTGGGCCATGGACCTCTCCTGCGAACCGTCGCCGAGCTGCGCGAGCACCTGAGCGACGTCGGCGCGCGCCCGCTCCACGTGCCCACGATCCTCTCGCGCTGGCTGCGCGGCCTCCCGCTCGACGATCCGCCGCGCTCGCGTGCCGGCCGCTTCTCGGACGCGCTCCTCGCGGCGCTGCCCGCGCTCGCGGCTCGCCTCGACGCGCTCGTCGTGGAGGTCGAGCGCCATCCCGCGGCCGACGGCTCGCTGTCGCAGGCTCCTGCGTCTCGCCTCCCGGCACACCCTCGAAAGCGTCGATCTGCCGCGCGATGGCCTCTGCGTGTCCACGCAGGTCGGCTGCGCGGTGGGCTGCCGCTTCTGCAAGACGGGCGAGCACGGGCTCCTCGCGCAGGTCACGTCCCTCGAGATCCTGGCGGAGGTCGCCCTGTCGCGCCGGGAGCGGAGCGTCCGTCGCGTCGTGTTCATGGGCATGGGCGAGCCCGCGCACAGCTTGGACGCCGTGCTCGATGCCGCCACTGCGCTCGGCACCGAAGGTCGCCTGCCGCACAAGAACATCGTCTTCTCCACGGTGGGAGAGCCGCGCGTCTTCGAGCAACTGCTCGCGCGCGACGTGCGCCCAGGCCTCGCGCTCTCGCTGCATACGCTGGATCCGCAGCTGCGCGAAGACCTTCTCCCGCGCGCGCGCGCGTCGCGCCCGACGTGCTCCTGGATGCCGCGCTCGCCTACGCCGACCGCACGACGTATCCGCTCCTCGTGCAGTGGACGCTCCTGGAAGGGTGAACGACTCTGGAGGAGGAAGCTCGCCAACTCGCGGCGCGGCTCGCCGGCCGCCGCGCGATCGTGAACTACATCCCGTTCAATGCCGTCGAGGGCGCGGGCTATCGCCGGCCGCCGATCGAGGCGCTGCGTGGCGCTGGTGCGGGCGATGAAGGCGGCGGGCGTCATGTCGACGTTGCGGATGTCGGCCGGACAGGAGGTCGACGGTGGGTGCGGTCAGTTGCGCGCGCGTCGACTCCGGAGGACGCGCGGCCGCGGCGCGTCGGCGAGAGGGCCCCGCCGCCGCCCGCGAGATGACGAAGCTCACGCTCGTGCGGTAGTGCGCGACCACATCCGGCGCGTGGCCTCGATCTCGAAGCTCTCGGAGCGATGGAGCTTAAGCGCCATCTCGTTCTCGCCGTCGACGATGAGCCGGACGTGCGCCACGTTCTGCTCCTGCAGCCGCGCGACACCCCAGCGCAGGAGTGCGCGGCCCAGTCCACGACCGCAGCGCCTCGGGGCGAACGCTGAGCACTTCGACCTCGCCACTGGCTGGAGAAGATCGTGTCCGCGGCAGTATCCGACGCAGCGCTCGCCGCGCGCAGGCCATGAGGCACCCGTCTGCGCGGAACAAGGGCCTGGACGCAATCTCGCGAGTCTCCTCGACGGTGGCGAGATGGCTGGGAAACGCGCCGCGAACGCGTCGTTGTAGCAGGCGGTAACCTCCTCGAGTGCGTGCTCGCTGCCGTCGAAGGCGTGGACTTCACGTCGCTCGGCCAGGCGACGTGGGCCACGGGACCGAGCGGGCGCTCCATGCTCCACCAGTAGCGCCAATGGGCGAAGCCGCGCCCTTCGAGAAACGGCTGCACTCCGTCGGCCGGCAGCCACGCGCCCGCCGCGAGGATCCGGGGCGCTCGCTCCGGGGGACGTCGGCGAGCGCGCGCTGCACATGCTCGAGCAGTGCTGTGCCCACGCCGCGCCGGCGATGAGGCGAGCCCACTGCGATGCGCACGTGCGCCCATGGACCTTGCACGGAGGGCAGCGAGTGCAGCATGGCGAACCCCATCACGTCCGCGTCGTCGCAGGCCAGCCACATGCCGCCGGGGTGAAGGACCGGGTGGCTCAAGGGATCGTCGAACTCGCCCATCTCCACGAGGCGCTGGTACTCCGCGGCGACACCCGGGTCGCGCAGGAGCTCGCGGAGGGCGGGGCCATCGGCTGGTGTGTACGTTCGAATGCTCAGCGGCATGGGGGAACGCTAAGAGGAGCGCGCGAGTCGGTCAAGCCGTCGCGGCTGCGGAGCAGAGCCCGCGTGGCTCCGCACCGCGCCAGGCCACGTCTTGCCGCCTTCCTCGCCGACGTGCGACAGTCGCGGCCGGTCGTATGTGAGGTGAAGTTCCCATGAAGACGGTTGCAGTGCTCGGCGCGGGATTGGTGGGCGGGCTGATTGCTCGCGACCTGGCGGCGGACGAGGGGCTCTCGGTCGTCTCGGTCGACGCGCGCGGGAAGCGCTCACGAAGCTCGCCGGCATCCGCGTCTCGCGACCGCAGCGTGCGGACTTATCGGTGCCCGCGGAAGTGGTACGCGCTGCGGCCAGCGCGGACGTCGTGGCGCTCGCCGTGCCGGGCTTCTTGGGAACGGCCGCGTTGCGAGCGCTGATCGCGGCGCATAAGCCCGTCGTCGACATCTGTTCTCGCCCGAGGATCCAGCTCGCTCTCGACGCGGAAGCGAAGGCCGCGGGAGTTCCCGTGGTCGTGGACTGCGGCGTGGCGCCGGGGATTTCAATCTCTTGACGGGGCGTTCCGTGGCCGAGCTGGACGCGACCGACGAGGTGCTCATCTACGTCGGCGGGCTGCCCGTGCGGCGCGTCTGGCCCTTCGAGTATCGGACGGTCTTCTCGCTCACCGACGTCATCGAGGAGTACCTGCGACCGAGCCGCTACCGCCAGAACGGCCCGCGAGGTCGTGCGGCCCGCTGCTGTCGGATCCGGAGCTGATCGAGCTGCCGAAGGTCGGCACCCTGGAGGCGTTCAACACGGACGGATTGCGGACGCTCCTGCGCACGATCGACGCGCCGAACCTCAAAGAGAGACGCTGCGCTATGCGGGCCACATCGAAAAGATGAGGATGCTGCGCGAGGCCGGCTTCCTGGACGAGACTCCGGTCCGCGTCGGCGGCGTGGAAGTGAAGCCGCGCGCGCTGACGGAAGCGCTGCTGCACAGGGCGTGGGCGCTTCCCGAAGGCGACGACGACTTCACGGTGCTGCGCGTGGAGGTGGCCGGGACGAAGGTGGGGAAGAAGCGACGGATCGTGTGGGACCTCTACGACCTTCGGGATGCGAAGACGCGCTACACGTCGATGGCGCGGACGACGGGCTTCCCGTGCGCGATCGTGGTGCGATTGGTTGCGCAGGGCGCGTGGACGCGGGCCGGGGTGCATCCGCCCGAGACGTTGAGGGCGGAGACGAGCGCGTCTCGACCCACGATCCTCGAGGAACTCGCGTGAAGCGAGGCGTCTCCATCACGCGTCACGAAGTCTGACGCACGGGTCGATTCCGCTCCCGAACGACAGTGACGCTCGCGTGCCGCGCGGCTCGGCGGGCTCCACGGAGAGCCGCCAGCCGTGTCGCTCCGCCAACGTCTTCGCAATCAGGAGCCCGAGCCCCCGCCCGCGCGGCTCGCCGGCCTGAGGCCATCCGGCCGGCAACCCCTCGCCGTCGTCGACGACCTGGACAGGGCGCGCGTCCGCTTCGATGCGTATTTCGCCCTGCGGCGTCGCCACGCAGCGCGTTGCGCAGCAGATTGGTGAAGACGATCGCGAGCGCCGCCAGCTCCAGCTTGGCTTCGGACGGAGAGCCCCACTCCCAGACGACCCGCGTTCTGGCCATGTTCGCGCAGATAGGGCTCGGCGGCGGCAGGCAACAGATCTCGCAGGTCCACGACTTCCGAGGCCGCGGGCTCGCGCGCCGGTGACATGGCCAAGAGCGCCTCGAGATCCTCCCGCGCGCGACGCGCCGCGCGATCCAGGCGGTCGACGATCGCCGCCGGCGAGTCGCCCCGTTCCCGCAGCAAGTCGATCGCACCGCGAACCACCGCGAGCGGCGTGCGCAGCTCGTAGCTAGCGGCGTCCGCGAACGCTTCGCTCGCGCTGCAGCACGTGATCCAGCTCCTGGATCAGCGCGTTGACCGCGTCGGAATGACGTTCAGGTCGACGTCGCCGGTCCGGGATACGGGCCGCTTGCCCGGCGCGAGCGGATCGATGCGGCGGATCTCCTCCGCCAGCTGAGTGAGCGGACTCCAGTGAGCTCCGCGACAGCCGACCCGACGCCCACCACGCGCCGGCGGCTGCGATGGCTCCGCCGGCGACGAGCGAAAGCCACAGCGACTTCTCTCGTTGCTCCGCGAGCGTCATGTCGTGGACCAGGACATGGGTGCCGCCGGTCGCTTCGGCGGCGGTGAGCACCTGGAGGGTCTTCCTTCGAAACGAAGCCGCCGAAACGTCTCCGGCGGCAACCCCGCAAGGCCCGGAGGCGCATCTCCGGGGGAAGTATCGGAGGATCGTGGAGAACAGCGCGACGTGTTCGCCGCGGCTCTCGTGATCCATGAGAGCGCGCAGCTCCTCGGTCATTTCTTCGCGCAGCGCTCTCCGCTCGATGAAGTGCTCGGTGATCAGGTAGACGCATCCCAGACCGAAGACGGCGAGGGCAGACAGGCCCGCCAACGTGATCGCGAGGCGACGCCTCAGCGATCCTCTGGGCTTCAAGTCATCGCTGGGGCGTCCGCTCTTCCATCAACCGCCAGCCGCCGCCGCCACGGTGTGCAGGAGAGGCTTCGCGAACGGCCGGTCCAGCACGCGGCGCAGCTCGTCGGATGTGCGGCGCAAGCGCGTCGACGTCGGCGTCGCCCCAGATGAGCTCGCAAAGCTCCGCGCGGGTCACGACGCGGTCCTGGTGCCGCAGCAAATGCTCCAGGATTTGCCGCAGCGTCGGACAGAGCTCTAGCGTCCGACCGCCGCCGGGACGCGGTCAATGATGGCGAGGTCGTACTCCAGGTCGCCGGGCCGCAGCGCAGCGGCGGTCACGCGCCGGCTAGCCAGCGTCGATGCAGGGCCTCAAGCGGGCCACGAGCTCGTCCAGCGCGAAGGGCTTCACCGAGGTAGTCGTCCGCGCCGGCGGCGAACCTTCCACGCGCTGGTCCACCGCGTCCAGCGCGGTGAGCATCAGGATCGGCGTGGCGTCACCGCCCGCGCGCAACGCGCGACACACGCTCGCCCCGTCGAGGTGCCGGGCAGGAGCCGGTCCAGCACGATCGCGTCAGAAGCTCTGCGACGGAGCCAGCGACTGGCCGTGCCGACCCGACGCGGCGAAGTCCACCGGAATGGCCGCGCAACTCCGGGAAGTCCCCGAGGTTTCGCGGCCAGGTCGGGGTCATCTTCGACGACCAGGATTCTCACGGAGTCGCCCGCCCTCTGACGAAGTTCTGAAGTTCGTAATGATACACCTGACGGCATAGTTCCCGGGAAGTGCCCGCCCGTGCAGGGTCGACGCCCCGGGAACAGACTTCAAGAACGGACGAGGAACGCATGATGCGTCGATTCGCCTGGATCCGCTGTCTTGGTGCGTGGGCCTTGCCCTGCCGGCGCGCGCACAAGAAGAGGCCCGCGTGGTCGCGGAGTTGGATACGGTGCGGGTGACCGCCACCTGGGCGCCGCTTCCCGGAGCGAGCTGCCGCAGTCGCTCACGGTGATCGAGGGGCGAGCAGCTGCGTCTTCGCGGCGCGCACGACTTGCGCTCGGCGCTCGCGCTCGTCTCGGAGTCGAAGCCGTGCCGGGCGGCGATGCCGGTCCGGCGGGGTCGGTACCGGCGCTGTGGGGCCTGCGTGAGTTCGACGCGTTCCTGCTCGTCGTGGACGGCGTTCCCTGGGGAGGTGCGTTCATTCCGAACCTGCCCACGCTCGACCTGAACGACGTCGACCGCATCGAGGTCCTGCGCGGGCCGGCGCCGATCACGTACGGGTCCACGTCCTTCGTCGGCGTCATCCACGTGTTTCACCAGCAGCCCGGCGCGGGCCGCGGCGTGGAGGTCGGCGGCGGCGGCTGCGGCACCATCCGCGGTGCCGCCGCGCTCGACGTGGGCAAGTCCGGGCGCCTCGCCGCTGGATGGCGCCCATGAAGGCTTCAAGGACGACGACACCAGGTGGAGCGCGGCCATGCGCGCTACCGACTGCAGCTCCCCGGAAGATCCAGCTCGACGCGGACGCGGTCGTCCTGCGCCAGGATCCGGCCAGCCCTCATCCGCGCGCGGGAACGGAGCTGGACCCGTCCATTCCGCTCGATGCGAACCACAATCCGGAGGACGCACGGCTGGACACTAACCGCCTGCAGCTCTCCGCACGACGCAGTCGATGCGACTGGTGACCTGGGTCGCCGCGGTAAGCCACGTCCGAGGACGACATCATCCGCGGTGTTCCTCCGCAGCGGACCCACTGGACGGCGGCTCCCCGAACGCGAACGGCTACACGCAAGATCGCGATCTGACCGAGGTGTACGGCGAGGCTCATCATCGCTTCGCTCCCCTCGAGAAGTTAGGCCTCACCGCCGGGGCCGACGTGCTCTTCGGAGAGGGCAAGCAGTCCAGCCACAACTTCCAGTACTACGCCCCGTTGAACGGCAACCCTACGCAGAGCAGCGGCGACGGCACGCCCGTGGAGGACACGGAATTCGAGGCAGAGCGCCTGTTCTTCCGGAGTGTTCGCCGAGGCGGACTGGCATCCGGCCCCGCCTTGGACCATCCTCGCCGGCGCGCGCTTCAACAGCGTCGAAGAAACGCGTGAGGGCGAGAGCGAAGAAGGCGGCGTGGAGGTGCCCGCCAAGGTGAAGACCACCGACACCGGCCCGGGCCTCCCGCCTGGGCGTGACGTGGCAAGCGTGGCAATCCGGCTCGGAGGGACTCGCCCTGTACGTCGACGCGCGCGACACGTTCAAGCCGGCGGCGATCGACTTCGGTCCCGAGGCCGAGGTGGAGCCGCTGGATCCCGAGACGGCGAAGAACATCGAGGTCGGCGCGCGGACCGATCTCGCCGACGGGCGGCTGCACTTCGAAGTCTCGGCGTTCCGGATGGACTTCGAGAATCTCGTCGTCAGCACCATCGAGGACGGCCTGCCGCACGCCTCGACAACGCCGGCACCGAGCGCTTCGACGGCGTGGAGCTGGAGGGCGAGTACAAGTTCGATCGAGCAATGTGCGCGGGATCGCCACGTACGCCTGGCACGACGCCACGTTCCTCGACTACGAGCAGGACTTCGACGGCACGCTGACCAGCTTGGACGGCAAGAGCCTCGAAATGTCGCCGCAGCATCTCGCGTCCGTGGGTCTCGGCTACGCCGGGACCGAGTTCCACGCGGAGGCTACGCGAACTACATCGGCGAGCGCTGGCTGAACAAGCGCAACACTGGCACTCGCCCAGGACTACACCACGCTGGACGCCTCGGCCGGGAGTGCACGCGGGCAAGGCTGACCTGCGGGTGACCGGGCGCAATCTCACGGATCGCCGGCGATCCGGTGGCGGAAGCGAGCTGGGCGACGCGCAGTACTACCGGCTGCCCGCGCGCGCATCGAGGTGTCGGTGGCGTTCACTCCGTAGCCGGAGAGGCCCGCCGCCTCCGCGCCGCCGCTCTAGCTGGACGTCGCCTGCTGCCACAGCCGACGACGCGCCCGCGGTTCTGCTCTTCGAGCCAGCCCATCCAGCGGCCGAAGTACTCGGCCATGGCGCGCGTCGACAGGTCGTCGCCGGTGGCCTCGTGCAGGACGGTGCGCCAGTCCTCCCGGTGCCGCCCTGGCTCATGATGCTCCTCAGGAAGTCGCCGACTTCCGGATGCCCAGCATAGCTGCATTGGCGCGGATCCTGGTGCAGGATCTCCCGGGCGATGTGGTCGTGGAGCTGGAACTTCAGCGCCGTGGCGATCGCGTACGCCGTAGTGGTACGCCGGCGTGGTCGTCGATGTGCGTCTTCCGTGGCGAGGTCGCAAAACTCCTCGCCGCGCGGCTGGCGGTTCCACTCCCTGAAAGTCGGCGACGTCGCTTCCACCAGCGCGCGTTCCCACTGATCCGGCGGGAGGCTCTTCGGCGTACATGTCGGCTTCCCGGTGGGTCATCCACGCCGGACGAAGTAGAGGAAGGTGACGGACTCGAGCGCGTCGCGAAGGAGGACCTGCATCGTGTCCGGCTTTGCCTGTGCCGAGAGCAGACCCAGCTCCTTCAGATAGAGAGTCTGGTGCGACGCCAGGCCGATCAGCTCGCCCATCCCTTCGTCGAAACGACGGGTTCGCACCCCGGCGAAACAAGTAAGGGGATTTCGGGACGCGAGTAGCTGATGATCTGTCATTCGCGTGGCCCAGCTCGTGGTGAGCGGTCGTGGAACCACTCCATGTTCGGCGCGATGCTCGTGAGGCCGCGAATGTCCGTGTCGAGGTCCATGTGCCAGCATGATGCGTGCGTGTTCTTGCGCTTGGCGTCCGCGGGAAGAGGGTAGAGTCGGATCGCTCCCAGAACGTGGCGAACGCTGGCGGACGAAGCCGATGCCGGTGTAGGAGCACCTCCGCGATTCTGCGTGATCCACGCGGGCGGGCTTGCCGGTGAGGAACGTCGACGGGTCGGTGGGCGCGGGGAGCATCTCCACGACCGGCGCCCAGCGGTGTCGGCAGCTTCCAGTTGCGCCGGGATCCGCTCCGGCACGGGGTTGCCAGTAGCGCGCGGCCAGCTCGTAACTTCGCCCCAGGTGTGGAGTTGCAAGATAGAGCGGGCGCAGCTCGTCCGCGAAAGTGCTCGTTGAGCTGCCAGCATCGCCGGTGGTCATGTCGTACTTCGTTACCTGCAACGCGAAGTAGTCCGTGTAACCCAGCTCGCGCGCGACGCCGTTGCGCAGGCCCTGGGACTTCCACGAGGCCTGGCCTTGAGCGCCGGACCGCTTTGCTTCGACGCCTCTCCCACACGGCGAGGCGCTTCTTCACCTTTTTCTCCCTTCACCGGGGCCTCGTCGATTTCATGGATTCGTGGTGATCGCCTTCCCGAGCTAGAATGTGAAGAGGCGTTCCGGCGTGGAGGACGGCGCCGTCTCTCCGCGTCGATGCGCGCGGCCACGAAGTTCGGGCTTCGTCATCGGACCTTCCGCGGCGTTGAGCATCACGAGGCGCAGCTGTCGCGCCGATCAGCGTGTCCAGCTCGCCCGAGTGCTCGAAGAACGCCGTGCGCCTCGCTGGTGAGCGCGGGGCTGCCGTTGAAAGGCGGCCTTCGCCTTCGCCGCCACGGCCGCTGCGGCGTCGCGCTCCGGGACCACGTCGGTGGTAGCCTGGCGTCCCATTGCGCGGCGCTGTCCACCGTTTCGAGCGCCTTGTAGATCGGGTTCACGAACCGCCAGGAATTGATCGGCACCTCGCTGCGCAGCGCCGCCGTGGAATCCGGCGTGGGCGAGGAGCGGGAGGAACCGCGCTCCGGAGCGAGCTTCACGGCGGCCACGGCACGGAGGGGCTCAGCGTGCGGATCGCGTTCATGGCGCGCCCGCCTCCTTCACCGTCACTGGGGCCCAGACCTCCACCTGGCCGGCTTGCCCGTGTCGGCTTCGGTCTGAGCAGGATCTTCCAGGTCCTTCGTGGTGAAGTAGGCCTTCAGGACGCGCTTGCACTCCTCCATGAGGGTCACTGCGTTGATCTTGTCCGCGTACGTCTCGACGTCGCTGGACGAAGTCCGTACAGCTCGATGTCGGTGAGCTGCGCCGCGAGCCTCCCAGCGCCTGCAGGTCGCGCGGGAAGAGCCCCGTGAGGAGTAGCTCTTCGCCTTGGCCCGAAGCTCTCGTCTGCCGGACCCTCCTCGCGCAGCGTGTCCACGACCCTCACCGTCTCGTCGATGGTCTTGCGGATCGTCTCGTTCTTCGTGAAGGTGCGGATCCCGGGACGTGCCGCTGTCGTGGTACGCCGGACGCAGACCGGCTGCTGATGCTGTAGGTGAGTCCCTGACTCACTGCCCCGCCAGTCTCGTCCATCAGCCGCGACGTGAAGCCGCCGCCGAGGATCGATGATTCGCGACGAGGACCGCGTAGGCCGTCCGGGTGATCGCGGCGCAGGCCCGGTCCGGCGAAGCGGATCATGGTCCGTGTGGCCCCCGGCTTGTTCACGATCAGGACCGCGCGGCCGGTGATGCGCGGCGTCTCGTCTGGGGCGGAGAGCGGGGCGGCGGGACGCTTCCAGTCCTCAAACGCCTTCTGCAGCGCAGCCTGCGGTCTTCTGCGTCGACGTCGCCGACCACGGCGAGCATCGCGCCGTCGGGACGCAAGTCGCCGATGGAACGCCACGACGTCGTCGTGCGTGATCGCCTCGACCGACTTCGCCCAGCCGATGGACCGGATGCGCGAGCGGCGCTCTGTCGCCGAGCAGGAACGGCAAGCTCCCGCGATCCGCGACCGTGGCCGGGATCGTCGTCGTCGGACTGGCGATCGAGCCCAGCGCCTCCTCCCTCTTCCGATCCGAACCTCTTCGGCCGGGAACGTGGGGCGAGACGATGACGTCGTGGAAGCAGCTCGAGCCCGGTGGCGAAGTCCTTCGTGCAGCACCTCGCAGGCGCAGCGTTGAGCTGCTCAGTGCCGGCGCATGGCGTCCGAGCGACGCCGCCGACGAACGCGATGTCGTCCGGCGATCTGCGCGCGCGTCGCGCTTGCCCGCGCCCTGCGTGAGCAGCTCGGCGGTGAGGCTCGCCAGCCCTTCCTTGCCGGCGGGATCGTTCACCGCGCCGGCGCGCGCCACCAGTCGGAAGTCGCACGAGCGGCAGGCGCGTGTCACCGGCATGACGAATACCGCGAGCCCGTTCGATCGAGCGTGGTCGTTCGTCGGCGGCGGCAGCTGCACCGGCCGCCGCGGACGCGAGCGGCGCGCAGCATGAAGCGAGCGCCGAGGACTCGTCAGCCGCGGCCACCGATCGCGTCGTCCAGGCGCTCACTTGCCGCCCCCTGCGGCGACTCCTGCGCCTCGGGCACCAGCACCGACCGACCGTGCGTCGCGAGACGTCGAGATACTCGCTTCGCCACGCGCCGGCAGTCCTCCGCGCGTCACCGCGCGATAGCGATCGACGGACTCCGAACAGCGCGCGGTAGTCGCCGAACATGTGCTCGTAGTACGCCGAGCTGCTCGCCGACGCCGTTGTTGGTCTTGAGCTGCTTCACGAACTCGGCCTCGAGGAGATTCTTCGCCTTCTGCAGCTCGCGCGGCGGTCGGGCCCATCGCGACGGGCCGCGTCGATCACTGCGTCCATGCGCTGCTCGCCCTCGGCCGCGGTCTTGCCGGGCTTGCATCTCGACGTAGACCTCGAACAGCGTCGGGGTCGAGCGGGTGCGGAAGTACTGCCGTGTCGCGCCGAGCGCGATCTGCTTGTCGTAGACCGAGCGCGCTGGTGGAGCCGCGAGGACTCGCCGTCCGACGAGGATCGGCATCGAGCACGTCGCAGCACCGTAGCACGTCGTCGCTCGTGACGCTCGGGCGCCTTGTAGCCCGATGATGAACGATCACGTTCTCGGCGCGGGATAGCGCACCTCCGACGCGGCGCTCGCCGCGCTGCTCGGGCTCGGAGTTGACCGGGGCCGCGGGCGGCGCCTGCGCGCGGAATCGCGCCGGAAGGACTGTCTCGATCTGCGACCAGGGCGACCTGCGGTGTCGAAGTCGCCGGTCAGCACCAGGATGCAGTTGTTCGGGCGCGTAGTGGTGCGGAAGTAGTCCGACCATCTCGTCGCGGGTGATGCGGTTGAGGTCGCCCATCCAGCCCACCACCGGCCAGCGGTAAGGCGACGCGATGGAACGCGGCGGCGTAGAGCTGCTCGTCCAGCATCCCGGAGATGTCGTTGTCGGTGCGCAGCGCGCCGCTCCTCCTTGACCACCTCGATCTCGCTCTTGAGCTGCTCCGGGCAGCAGCGAGAGCGACGCCATGCGATCGGCAGTCGAGCCGGAACAGCACGTCGAGGCGGTCGGAGGCGATGTCCTCGTAATAGGCGGTCATGTCGCGGTCGGTGAACGCGTTCGAGTAGCCGCCGTTCGACTCCAGGATCCGGTCGTATTCCTTGGGCGGCACGTTCTTCGAACCGTTGAACATCATGTGCTCGAAGAAGTGCGAGATCCCGGTGATGCCCGGGCCGCTCGTTGCGCGAGCCGACCTTGTACCACTGCCAGAACGCGACGACCGGCACGGAGTGATCTTCGTGCAACAGGACGACGAGCCCGTTCGACAGCTCGACCCGCTCGACCTTCAAGAGATCGGGACCAGTTCGTCGTCGTCGGCGGCGGTGGCGACTTCAGGCGGCGGGCCCGGGCGCGAACGCGGCGGCGAGCATCGACGCGCCCGCGGCGGCGGCACGCAAGCGAGGCGCATGAAACCTCCACGGATCAGATCTCGAGGGCAGGCGAGGCGGAGAGTTTAGCGCCCGAGGGCCGGAGTCCAGAGGCGATCGCTGAGGCTTGTCAGCTTCCGGCTGGACCCCCTGGGATGCCTGCGATCTTGCGGCGTCCGGGTTTGGGGGAACGCCCGCGACCGTCGCGCTGTCCAGCTCCCGAGGAGGAGTGGAGGATGCGTCGAATCCTGTGGGCCACGGGCACGCTCGCGCTGGTCCGCGCTCGCGCCGGATGCTCGCACCGCCGGCCCAGCGGGCCGGTTCACACCCGCGAACGATCGAAACGGTTTCATGATCGGGTTCAGCGCCGGCGGCGGAGCCAAGGCGTCGAGGACGACGACGAGCGCGAAGGCAGCTTCACCGGGAATCTTCGCCTCGGTTACGCGGTGCGGCCCGACCTCGTCATTCACTTCGAGGGGACCTGGTTGGTCGAAGACCTTCGACACGGCGTTCGGCGACGCCACCTGGAGCTTCTCGACCGCGACGGGCGCGTTGACGTGGTATCCGGGCGGCGGCGGCGCGCTTCCTGCGCGGAGGTGTCGGCGTCGGCACCGCGAGCGTGGAGCTCGAAACGGCCAGGCCCTGAAGATCTCCGGAGGACGAGTCGGGCCTCAGTCTCGTGGGGGCCCTCGGGTACGAGTGGCGCCTGACAGAAGAAATTCGCCATGGGCCCGCCTGGCGAGTACGTCTGGATGGACCTTGGCGACGACGTCGGCACCGCGGACAACTTCGGCGGCGGCGGACTTCGACTGGTACTGGTGAGCGAGCGGCTATGCCCCGCGCGCGTTCCGTGAGCGGCGCACGAAGATCGAGAGGCGCGCGGCACGATGCGGCCGCGCGCCTCCTCATCGGTTAGTCGTAGTACCTAACCCCAGGTGCGTGATCAGCGCCTCGCCCTTCATATGGCGCAACGTGTTCTTCAGCTTCATGAGCTGGATGAACAGGTCGTGCTCGGGGTAGAGGCCCGGCGCGGTCTGCGGGCTCTTGAAGTAGAACGACAGCCACTCCTGGATGCCGCTCATCCCGCGCGCTGCGGCGAGGTCCATGAACAGCGCGAGATCCAGGACGAGCGGCGCCGCCAGGATCGAGTCGCGGCACAGGAAGTCGACCTTGATCTGCATCGGGTAGCCCATCCACCCGAAGATGTCGATGTTGTCCCAGCCCTCCTTGTTGTCGCCGCGGGGCGGGTAGTAGTTGATGCGCACCACGTGGTGGATCTTGCCGTACAGGTCGGGGTAGAGGTGCGGCTGCAGGATGTG
>ERZ1370068.2655-contig-1793_pt1 | contig 40333 bp, 63 predicted proteins | sample MGYA00561227_ERZ1370068 | MGnify/ENA primary metagenome ERZ1370068 (study PRJEB38410, sample SAMEA6850437) | metagenome | study: Metagenomic assessment of the ecological functions of the soil: analysis of the soil microbiota associated with the... | reverse complement strand
CACCGCGCACAGACCGGCGATGTGTGGCGAGCAGCGCCTGCGCGGTGCAGATGTTCGACGTCGCCTTCTCGCGGCGGATGTGCTGCTCGCGGGTCTGCAGCGCCATGCGATAAGCCGGGTTGCCGTGCGCGTCGATCGACACGCCGATGATGCGGCCCGGCAGCCTGCCGGACGTGCTCGTCGAGCGTGGCGAAGAACGCGGCGTGCGGGCCGCCGTAGCCGAGCGGCACGCCGAAGCGCTGCGAGTTGCCGTACACGACGTCGGCGCCCATTTCGCCCGGAGGCGTGAGCAGCGCGAGGCTGAGCAGATCGGTGCCGACGGCGACCAGCACGCCAGCCTGCTTCGCGCGCGTGATGAACGGACGCAGGTCGCGCACGCGGCCCGCGCTGTCCGGCGACTGCACGCAGCGCGCCGAACACGCGATCGCCGAACTCGGCTGCGTCGAGCAGCTCGTTGGGCACGAGCGACGATCTCGATCCCGAGCGGTTCGGCGCGCGATCGCAGGACGTCGAGGGTCTGCGGATAGCAGGAGTCGGACACCAGGAACTGCGGCGCCGCTCGATCCCGTCGATCCGCTTCGACTGCACGCGCGCCAGCATCGTCATCGCCTCGGCGGCGGCCGTGGCTTCGTCGAGCAGCGACGCGTTGGCGACCTCGCATCCCGGTCAGGTCGGTCACCATCGTCTGGAAATTGAGGAGCGACTCGAGGCGGCCCTGCGCGATCTCCGGCCTGATACGGCGTGTGCGGCGTACGCCAACCGGGATTCTCGAGACGTTGCGAAGAATGACGCTCGGCGTAACCGTGTCGTGAGTACCGTAGCCGATGAACGAGCGGGCGATCCGGTTTCGCCGGCGCGTCGCGCGCAGCTCCTTCAGGAACTGATGTTCGCTCTGGCCGTCCGGCAGGTTCAGCGGCGCGCCGAGCCGGATGCGCGCGGGATGCGCCTCGTCCATCAGCGCGGCCAGGAGGGCACGCCAACGGCCTTGAGCATGGCCGCCGGTTTCTTCCGCGTCGGGTCCGATGTGCCGGGACTGGAACGATCTCGAAATCGAAACCGTCATTTCACCAGGTCTTGATACTGCGCAGCGTCGAGGAGCGCGCCGGCTTCGCTCGGGTTCGTCAGCTTGATGACCACCATCCAGCTGTCGTGAGGCGTTTGGTTGACGGCCTCAGGCTTGTCCTTGAGCGCCGCGTTCACCTCGACAATCTCGCCGGTGACTCGGTGAGTGCACAGCTCCGAGCACCGCCTTGACCGGATCGATCGTGCCTGAACGCACTGCCCCTGCTTCACCTTGGCGCCGACCTCGGGAAGTTCGACGTAGACGACGTCGCCGAGCTGCTGCTGGGCGTAGTCGGTAGATGCCGACGCGCCCCTTGTCCCCGGTCAGGACGATCCACTCGTGATCCTTGGTGTATTTCAAGTCGTCCGGATATGCCATCGTCTTCTCCGGGCAGGCCTGAAGGCCTGCGCACATACGCTGCCCGTCCCACTTCGTCGGCAGGCCTAGACGCCTGCGCTGACTAGAGGCCGGCCTAGAGGCCCACGCTACTTCCTTGCCTCTTTGTAGAAGCGGCATCGGCACCGCGCGCGCGTGCGGCGGCCGCGGATGTCGACGCGTCGAGACTCGTGCCGGGCGCGTGTGTGCGTCGATGGACACATAGCGCCATGCCGATCGCCTTCTTACGTGCGGAGCCCTGCGTTCCGCCGGTGACGCCGCCAACCCTGGCATCGCCGACGTACGGTCGATACGTACCCGTGCCGGCCGATGCCTCGCTCGAGCATCTCGAAGCCCACGATCTTTGCGCCGCGACCATCCGCCTTCTGCTCACGAAGCGCGGCGGCGCCGTGAAAGTCGTCCTTCTTCCAGCCGACGATCCAGTTCGGATCCGCTTCGACCGCCGTCGTTGGTCCTCGTCGATGTCGTTGCCGTGGAGGCGCATGCCGGCTTCTAGACGAAGCGTGTCGCGGGCGCCGAGGCCGCACGGGAGAGCGTCGGATCGACCTGCCGGATTCGAGCAGCGCGAGCCAGACCTTATCCGGCCTGCGCGGGAGGGACGAAGATCTCGAAGCCGTCCTCGCCGGTATAACCCGTCCGCGACACTGGCGCGCGCGTTGGCGACCTCTCCGTGTCCGAACCAGTAGTCGCTCATCGCATCCAGGTCGACTCCGGTCGAGCGGCTGAAGCACGTTCAGCGCCTCAGGGCCCTGCACGGCGATGAGCGGCGTAACGGGAGCTGGAGTCTACGGCGACCGCGTCGCCGACGCCCTGGATGTGTTCGACCATCCAGCCGTAGTCCTTCGCGATGTTGCCGGCGTTGACCACGAGCAGGAAGTGCGCGGGCCAGCCGGAGTACTGAGCAGGTCGTCGACGAACGTGCCCTGCCGCCGTGAGACAGGCCGGAATACTGCGCGCCGCCCGACCAGCTGCCGAGCGCGTCGTTGGACGAGATGCGCTTGCAACTGGCCGCGAGCGAGCGTCCTTGCCGGCGATTTCGATCTCGCCCATGCTGGCTGACGTCGAAGATGCCGGCGCGCGTGCGGACGGCGGCGTGCTCGTTCCAGAGCCCGCTGCGACTCGACCGGCATGTCCCATCCGGCGAACGCGGATCATCTTGGCGCCCGAAGCGCGGTGGCGAGCGTTGAGCGGCGTCTTCGTTGAGAGGTGTTTCGGTCGCCTGTTCCACATGGGGTCGCAAGAGTCTGAGGCGGAAACAAGCAACGGCATTATCGCGTTCCTGCGCGGTCAGAATAGTCCGCTCGGGTCGATTCGATTCTAGTCGAACCCGGCTTTTCTGCTCTTCCTTCGCCTCTGATCGAACAGGGCGCCTGACATCCTCGTCGACGATAGCTCGCCCTCTTCGAATATCTGCACGGCCCGTACGGTGAGCTCCACATCCAGGAACTGATGCGCGCCGTGATGCGCCGACCGGTGTCGTCTTTCTGGCCTGGAGTCGACTCTTCGACTCATCGGGCCGATCGAGGATCTCGACCGTGACGCCGCGCAGCAGTTCCTCCGCGGACGGCATCGAGCCGGTGCCGGAAACAGCCAGCAGCTGATCGAAATCAGGTGCGCTGGACACCAGGTGAGCCAGGTGCGTTCGTGAGGGCTGCCGAACATGACGTACGTTCAGCGTCGGCTGCTTGCCGCCTCTCGAAACTGCGTGCGTGAACGACCTGGTGACGTGCACGTCGATGTCCCGTGAGCGCATCAATCGGCAGCCAGCCACCCTTTCGAGATGGCGGCCTCGAAAGACCGTCGCCTTGAAGCTGTTCGCCGCGGCGCCGGCCCCCGATTGGAACAACTCCCGCAGCACGAACGCCTCTGGCTGGACGGTAGAACTCCGACGGTGGATTGGCGGCGCGGTCGGCAAAGTATAGCTGCGTCGATGCTCTTCGCCGTCTTTCATGAACGCTGGCATCGAGCAGACCTGCGCGTTGTGAGGGCCATGCAACATCGGTAGATGCGACAGGAACACATGATGGTCGCCGACGAGCGCCATGTTGTGAACTGCCTTCTTGGAGTGGTGCAGTGTCCGTGCGCTCATCGTCCATCGGATACTCCTTGAGCAGGTTGATCGGCGCTCGGCTTCGCCTACTTCCTGAATTTCCAGCCCTGCCTCGTAGTGGATCCTGTGTCTCTCGCGCCAAGCTTCAGCTCCTCCCGGTCTTGATCTGACTGAGCCGACGACTCTTCTCGTCTTTTTCAGGAGTCGGACACCCTTCACGTTCCTCCCGCCCCGGAATGGTCGACGAGCGTGGCCCGCTCCCATGCCGCCTTGCAACAGTTTGCCTGTGTCGCCCGTCACGGCGACGATGTGATCGAAGTCCGGATAGCTGGCGATGCAAAGGGCGAGGAAGGATTTCAGAGGCGTCCCAGAACAGGAGGTAGCTCAGCACGTCGGGTTTCGTCGTCGTCGGGCTGAAACAGCCTGAAGTAGATGACTGACCTGACGATTTCAACGGTCACGTTGCCGGGAGATGTACTTGCGGGTGGCCCGGCGCTTTTCTGCCAATGAATGTTCGCAAGCGAAACTTCGCCCAGTCTCTGATTGACGCTCTGTGGCAAATCACCCCAGTAGTGCATCTCGCGCTACTCTCCGGCGTTCCGGACTGCGAGCTGTATCTGGGTCAACGATTCTACGCCAGATCAGTAGATGCTCGCCCTGGTCGTAGCCCATCCCCGTCAATCTCACTCGAGTGGCACCCGCGAAGGCATGGATGCTTCCGAACATCGGGTAGCGTCGACGGTGATAGACCGCGCCGTCGCCGAACATCCTTCGAATTCATGCCGACGTGGTTGGACGGCGTAGATTCTGGCCGACTAAGCCGCGCCAGGTGCTCTCGCGCACCACTACCGTGCGTGCCGAGGCAGAACCGGTAGGCGGAAGACGTAATGATCTCTCACCGCCGGGCTGATGTGGATTTCATGTCTGGCGCATCCGCGCTTATCGACACTTGGAACCGGCTTCAGCGCGGGTCAATCACGTAACCCAGGTGCGTTCCTCGCTGGAGTGATCCCGCCGCCTCGGCTCCCGAGGACGATCCCGCTCGGGCGTCCGGACACCGACAGAAAGCAGACGTCATCGACGTGGAGAGGTGTTCGGATTCCATACCACGCTCCGGTCAAATTCCCGCCGGCGATGCGACACGAACTGCCGCGATACGCAGCCTTCTCCCTGATAGGGAAGAGCGCGGTTGACTGTTCGTCGCACTTCTTCGTCGCGCCTGGATCGACAATGGGTGATGGAATTCGCCAGCCGCCAAATGCCGGCTTAGGATCACGCAGGTCGTCGCCTGGCCGTCGGCCGCTGGATCAGAGCGCCAGGTGGAAGGCAAAGCATGCGTGCGGATCGAGCCCGCTCTCGGCGCCGCTGGAAATACTGACCGGTCTGGCAAGCCAGAGCCCCAGATCACCGCTCAGCGCTGTTTCGTCTCGACAGCAACGACGTGGTCTGGCCGCATCGAGGGACCGCCAGCTCGGTGCGCTCACGGACCAGATCAGCGCAAGATCGCCGCGCATTCGGTCCGGCGGCGTCGGCAGCTGACAACGTCGCAGCCCAGATAACGCAACGCCGCAAGGCCGCCACATCAGCAAAGCCGACGGGATCGTGGCCGTCCTGGAAGACGCGGGTGCTGATCGTCTCGAGCGAGAGCAGACTCGACTGGAACGTCCCCGGCGATCGAGTCTGATCGAGTCCCAGAGCGATCTTGTGCGAGTGCATCGCCGCGGCGCGACCGCGGTCCGATCGGACGTTGTAGGCAAACGCTGACAGAGAGTCCTGATCGAAGCGGCCGCCGACACTGCCTGATGGCATTGTTGAGTGCCGCGCGGCAGCCGTCGTGATGCGCGGCGCGGCGGCTTGGCGGTGGCATTCACATCGCGCATCCCGCGTCAGCGCATTCCAGCGGCATTCAATCCCGAACGTCTCGACCGACGAGCCCGGGCGCCTCGCCGTTGTGGCCCAGCAATTTGAGTCCGTCCGAGGTTCTGGCGCTAGATCGAGCGGCGGAGCAGTGGCAGTTCCCAATCCCTGGTCTCGAGCGTGCGTCGCTCCAGCGTTTCCGCCGGAACGCCATCGCCAGCAGTGTTCGTCGGAAAGACGGTGAAGGAGCGGCAGGACGCGTGCGGTAGATCGCGCCGGATGTCGCGGTCGCTGCTTCAATCGCGTGGACGTTCGGCCGGATCGAGCTTCAGCGGATCGAGCAGATCGCGCGTGATCGGGCCAGCGCTCCCGGCCATCGTGATCCATGCGCTGCTCTTGAACGACGCGCACGCGCTCGTCGAAACTCTTCCGGACCGTCCGTTGCTCGCGAGCGTCGCCGCGCGACGGGTATCGAAGCACGTGGATCGCGGAGGCTTAACTCCGCCCTCCGGTCGTAGCAGTGGTGCGGCACGGTAGTGGATCCTCGGGCGTGCCAAACCGATGTTTCGGATCTTGCCGTCGCATTTCAACCGATCGAGACCCGCGAGCGATCGCCTTGACATCCATGCTGGCAGCCGCTGTGCAGGTCCTCCACCGACAGCGCCTCGATTGAAGCACACGAGCTTGGGAAGGATGGCTGCGTCGCCGCGCTCGGCGAGTCGTCGGGAGGCGCTTTCTTGCTCCCGGCCGTGGCCCGCCTCCTCGAGCTTCCATCGTCCAGGCTGTCAACAGCACGTCTTTCGATCCGAACATCGCCATGGCGCGCCGCCAGCCACCGGCCATGAGTTTTTGCGTGCGGGTCATGCGTATGTTCCTGCGGGCGCGTAGCTTACGCCAAGAATCTCGGCGCGCGCATCATAGCTGAACCCGACGACGAATGATCGCGCAAACACTGAGGGGTGCGAAGATATCAGGTTGCTGGACAGGTCCTCGCTCGGAACGGCACGTCTGCCCCGACATACTCCTTCCATTCGGCCGTGAGAACGACCGGCGAGGTGAGACAGGCCCGGTCGATCACGATCACCAGGCTGAGTGAAGACGTGGGTGACGACGACCTGGCTGTCCGACGTGGAATGAGAAACGGTCAGCAGCTAGTCGCCCCTGATCGATGAAGCGTTTCCGCGACGCGTCCGTCCAACACGATTCGCGGAGCTCGGTGCCGGTCATCGCATCGAACACGCGGGCCGTCCCGTCGTCAGCTCCCGGTGGCGACGCGCCGCCTGTCGGGCCGAGAACGCCACGAAGCGGACGGCTCGCGCGTGGTTGAGAGACGAGATTCTGATGGCCGTCGGCCCGATTGAACACGCGCGCGGTCTTGTCCTCCGCGGCCGGTCGCCACCGGTGCGCCCGTCAGGACTGAACGCCGCAAACGTCACTGGTCCATCGTAACCAGCTCGGAGACTTCTGCTCGTCCTCAGGCTGAACACGCGCGCACGTTCTGTGCTCTCGCTGGCCGTCGCCACCCAGCGCATCCGCGCTGAAGACCGCCGAGTTCACCGTCCTGTCTGGACTCAGGCGCATCACTTTCCGCTCCGCTCGGCGTCAGGATCACTCGTGCCAGGGTCTCTTTGTCCCAGTCTGTCCGGTCACGAGCTGCGCGCGAATCCGGACTGAACGACAAACCGACACCACCTCGGTCCGGTCGTGCAGAAGTTTCGAGACACCTGCTCCCGGTGGAGCGTCGAACACGCGCGCGCCGTGCGGTCGGAACCCCGCTGCGGCCATCAATTCGACCGTCCGCTGAGAGCGCCGCCGCTCATCGGATCCCGTTGCGTGCGGTGCGACGCAGGATCGTCGTGCGCCGGTGACCTCGCGTCGGAACAGTTGCGCCATCTGATCGCCGCTGCTGCGGTCGCCACTCGTCTGCCGCCCGGGCCTGCAGTGCCGTGACGCCTCGTGACGATCGCTGCCTCGCGTGTGTGAGGCGTGACGCGATCTCGCATCCTGCCACCCGACCTGAATGAACCGCGCGGCAGCCATCCGCGCCCTGGTCGCCACCCTCCTTTCCGTCCTGGGCTGGAATGCCGGGCCGCGGCGACGGCGCTCTCAAAGCGGCAAAGCGTCACTTCCTGCCGCTCGCGGCCTCAACAGCCGCGCGCCTACGCGTCGTCCGCGCCCGCGACCACCAGCGTCCGATCCCGGCTGAACGCCACTCGATTCGATCGGATCTCTGAACATGGAGGCGCGAGACTTCCCGCCCGGTGACCGCGTCGAACACTCGCGCGGTTCTTGTCCTGCCTGCCGGTCGCGACGAACTGGCCGTCGCCGCTGAAGGCCACGGAAATGACGTGCGCCGTTGGGGGCGATCGAGGATAACTCCTTGCCGGAGCTCGCGTCGAGTCACTCTGGCCGTCGCGTCGGCTGCCCCGTGGCGACGGCTCGTCGGGGCTGCTGGCTAGCGTACGATGACGTGACGGGGCCGCCCTGCACGACGCGGAACACTTCTTTCGCCACTTTCTGCCCCGAACACGCGGGCCGTGTTGTCTTCGCCCTCGGTCGCGACTCGTCGCCCGTCGGGACGAAATGCCACCGACGTCACCCTCCGCTTCGTGTTCAGCTCGGAGATCCGCCGCCGCTGGCGCCCTCGAACACCCGCGCCGTCCGATCGGCGTTGGCGGTCTATCGACCAGCGGCCATCCGACTGAGGCCACCCGCGCTACGCTTCCGCCGTGCTTCAGCTCGGCGATCTGCCTCCCGTGGCCGCCTCGAACACACGCGCGCCGTCCCATCGTCGCTGCCGGTGGCCGACGACGCTGTCCGTCGGGACTGAACGCGACCGACACCACGCCGCCTTCGTGCCGAGCTTGCAGATCTGCTCCTGCCGGCCACGTCGTCGAAGACTCTCGCCGTCCTCTCCGCTACCGCGCTGGCCAGCCACTGTCCGTTCCGCGCTGAACGTCACCGCCGGGACCGCGCAGCGCCGTGCGCTGAACTTCGACACCTTCGCCGGGGCAGGCGTTCCGCTGGATTCACGAAGCGCGCGATCGCCTTCGAGGCTCGGCAGCCGTGCGCATCGACGTGCGATGGCGAGGTTCGCCGCCGGCTCCAGATTGATGCTCTCGCCTGGAGCGCCGACGACTCCGCGGCGAGCTTGGCGCACGACGGTTGTCGTCTTGAGCTGATCGGCTTCGTTCTTCGTACACAGGCCAGAGCGCCGAGTACCCGCGAAGACCAGCGCGAGCGTCACGGCCAGCGAGAAATTGCGTCTCACCGGAATTGCCGCCGCCGTTCCTCCTGCTTGCTGGCCTCGATCAGGGCCACCACGGCGTCGGGGTCCGCTCGTGCCGGCCGTAGTGCTCGGCCCACGCGCTGGACGTATTGCGTTCACGATCCCAGTCCAGCGCGCCGGCGAAGTCCAGACCGATCAGCACTTCCCCGCTGGGATTTCCAGTTCCCGGCTCGCACCGACGAGATCGAGAATGTCCTCCGCGGACCGCTCCTCTCTCCGGCAGCCACTCGTCGCTGCAGCTTCTTCCACTGGCCGAATGAGACTCTCGTGCGTGATATCGATGTACGTCTCGCTGAGTCGACCGCGCCGGCACGAGGGGTCAGTGAATGTCGCGCTCTCGCCCCGCCGGAAGTGATCCACCACGCTCGTCACGCCCGCGCGCGACTCCTCACTGACGTGCGCCACACAGCGCCCACAGTTCGCCGAAGGCCGCGCCGGATCCTGCGTTCTCGATTGCCGCTTCCCCGGGCAGTCAGTCGCTTGAAAGATCGTCGCCGCGATGTTCTCCGGCACTCCGCGCCAGCAGTTCGTCAGCGTGGCGGTTGAGCGCTTCGTCGAACCCGCCGATCGCCGCGTAGTCGCTCAGATCGATGCGCCGCGTGCGATCGGATCGTCGGCGCGCCACTGGTTCCACGCGTGCGCATGAGCGCGTGCTGAAGGATGGGCAGCTGATCCGGTTCGATCGCCGGCGTCGTTCAACAGGCGCTGGACCAGGCTGGGCGCGATTTGCACACGGCCGAGCGGCGCCCTCGATCATGGCCTTACGCTGGTCCCAGTGTCATCCGCGGCACGAGATACTGACAGTCGTTCAAGCGTCTCGGGAAGATCGCGGAAACTCCGCGCATTCACCCAGGTAGTCCGAGCGCATCGTGGATCACGATGTAGACCGGAGGGTGGTGATTTCGGGCCGCCATCAGGAGCTGAACGAACTCCCGCCGCGTTGGCCGCCGCGGCATCGTGGGCCTGACGCCCTTCCTCCGTCATCGGAGCGAAACCCTTTGTAGCGAAACAGCTCCTCGAACTGGTCGATGACGACGATGCAGGCTCTCGTCGGCTTCGAGCTGACGCGCAACCTCAATCAGACCGTGGCTGGTCTGGCTGAGGCCGGATGCGTCGAGACCCGCCTCGTCGAGGTTCCTGGCCAGGCTTTCGAAACGGCGCGCCGGCAGGACGCGTGACGACGATGCGCCAGCGCTGACCGGCTTCGGTGACACGGCCGCGCTCGAGCGCGGGGATGAGGCCCGCCCGCACGAGCGACGACTTGCCGCTTCCGGAGACGCCGAGCACCGCCACGAAGCTGATTCCGCTCCATGCCGGCCTACCAGCTCGGCGACTTTGCCGATCACGTCCGAAAAGAGATGCGATTCCTCGGTCTCGAAGGGGCGCAGTCCAGGATACGGATTCTCCAGCTTCTGCAGGCGCTCCACGACCGCCGCGAAGCTCACGGCGGACCGCCTGACCGCCGAAGCAGCGGCGCGGAAGAAGGCCTGCAGCCGCGCGGGATCGAACCTTCCGGAATTGTTCGCCGACGTACAGCTCACGGAAGGCATCGCGAATGGTCTTGACCGCGTCGGTCTGGTCTCCGGCGGATCGAACAAACACATGCCTTTTTCCGCCGCCTCGCCCGAAGGCCTGCATGATTTCGGCGAACTCGCGTGAACACCAGTCCTCTCCAGCGGCCCCCATACGAGAAGGACGCCGTCGGAACGCGACAGGCGCAGCGTGTGCTGGGCGGGATCGTCCGGATGCTCGAAGTGGATCTCTTTCCGGAAATGGAAACTGATCAGGCCGGCATTCTTGACCTCGTTCCGGTCTCGCGCAAGTCGTACACCAGATAGACGCGCGGCTTTCCCTGCGTTTCCGGCAGCGCGCGGGAATCGGGCTTGAGCAGCGCCAGAACTTCCTCTTTCAGCTTCGCCGGGTTGATGCTCGCGTTCAGATACGTCTTGTTCGACGCGTCGAGTTGTTCGAGATAGGCCAGAGAGACCGACCTGATTCGCTTCGGCGCCCTGCTCCACCGTCGGCGAACACCAGACCAGCCAGGGCTTGCCGTTCTGACCGGCGGCGAGCTCGGCCAGCTCTCCCGCCCGCTCGTCGTAGTCGGATCCAGAAGAAACACGGCAACGGCGGCCTCACGCAGTTGGTCCTCGAGATTCAGCGTCCGATCCGGCAGCAGGCGGTAGCTTTGGGCCGCGAGCTCCGCGGCGAGCGTTCGTGCGAGTCCCTGGAGGTCGCGACCAGGCTGCGGCGGGTAGAGAAATACCGCCGTGCTGTGGTTCCGCAATGCGCTTGAGCAGATCCACAAGCTCACCGACGAAGTCGACGAAAGCTCGCTTCGAACGGGTGGGCTGCCGGTGCACGAACGTGTCCGCTTCGTCGCAGAACGGAATGTCGGTGAGGCCCGCAAACAGTGTCCAGTGCTCTGTTGCCGTCGACGGGAAGAATCGGGCAGCGGAAGGCGAAGAGCTCGTTCGAGAACTCCTTGCTCGCAAACCTGCGCGCGCCTGGCCCGGATAGGTCTCCGTGAAGACCTTGCATTCGACCTCGACGCAGTCACCGCGAGCGCACATAGGTCGGGGACGGAAGCAGCAGGAACGCGGCCGACGATCTGACACTCTCCGGGATCTCGTTGGAAAAATCACGCGGAACGCGCGGAGCTCTCGTCGTCTATCCAGATGCTGGGCTTGACGCCAAGCCGTTGCTTGATGGCCGGTTCGAGACGCGCGATCAGCCGATTCACCCACTCACGATCGTCCTCGTGGGCATAGCTGATGAAGACGTCGTGCTCGTAGCCTGGAACAAACGCCATCGAGCGCGGAGTCTAACACGGCCCCATGTCAGGCCACGCCCGACGAGCGGCGACATGCATCTTCTAGCGCGGCCGCTGACACATCTGCCAGCTCCTCGGATCCGAAAGTGAGCGAGGGCTACCGGCGTTGCAACGACAGTCCCGCGATTTCAAGCCGAGCCACGCGCCGAGAAGCTGGTCGCGGCGAGCATCAATCCACCGGCCGCGAGGACGATCGGCACGAGGGTGCCGCTGCCCCCGAGCAAGAGAACGAGGGCCATCGCCGCTTGCCGCTCCGGCCGCGATCATGCTGCCCCGGACAGCCGCAAGACTCCCGCGATGAGACTGGCCGCAAACACACACCCAGCGTGAACGCGATGGCGCGGCCCGAGTTCAGAAACCAGGGAGCGTGCGCGCCGCCAAACCACGGCGCCCATTTCGCGACCTCAATCGCGTGGGCCAGGCTGAAAGCCAGCAACCCAATCACGAACCCCAGCCACCGCGCCATCGCGTGTCGTGTCACCCGGCACATCCTTGTCGCGTTATGCAGCGATCGTTCGATCGATCCTCTCGCAAAGAAGCAGCCGACCACGGCCATGTTACAGCGGTCACACGTCCAGCTTCTCCACCACAGCCACCATGAGCTCCGAGTCACACCCGCTCTTGGCGTAGCAGCGGTCGTGATCGTCGCAGCACGGCCGAACGATCGATCCGTCGAGCCAGTGAAAGTCGTCGCATCCCGCCTCGTTCGCGTGAGAGTCGGAACGAAGAACTGAGCCAATCGGCTGGGCTTCGACGACTCGCAGCCTTTGGCGACGGAACCCTGTTTCGCCGCGAGCGTCTTGAAATGATGAGCCGCGATCAACTGCAGGTTCAGCCACGTCGTGTCGGGCGTGAACGGCCAGCCGCCGTAGTTGGCCTTCAACTCGTCGGCGCCGATCACCACGGCGCCGGCCATGAGCCCCGGAAGGCTGTGCGCGAACACCTGATCAGCTTCTCGAACCAGACCGCCGTATTCCACCGCAGCTCCGTTCATCGTCAATTCGCTGACCATCACGGGTCCTTCGACAGAACGATCGGGTGAAATCTGCCGCCGGGAATATGTTTGCCTGGTGAGCTTCGCGGTCAAACCATTCGCCCACTCGGTTTCGACCGCTTCGACATCGCGGTCGACGTCACGCCGCAGCGGCGTCCTTGCGGCGCATGGCGCCTCCGTCCCAGACGAGATTGTCGGAGCCGTCTCTTGACCAGACTGTAGGCCTGCCTCACCGCCCAATCGAGCGTCGGCTTGACCACGTTCGGATCGCTCAGCGCCTGAAACCGCTCGTCGTCGCTCCGGTCGTAGCTGACCATGTCGTGGCCGCCATCGATCCGGTTCACGCGCAGATGCCCTCGCTCGTTTCCACTTCGGTCGCGGATCGTCGTCGTCACATCCCCACCAGGCCGCGCTGCGCAATCGCCGTATGACCGTCGCGAAACCTCGTCGTCGATCGCGACGTCTGAGCTTCGAGCGCGTAGTAGGTGGCCCCCTTCTCACCCGGGTTGCCGACCTGTTTCTGACCCGCCGGAACGATCTGGACGGCCTTGTTGCCCTGCGACTGGGCAGCTCCGACTTCGGAACCCAGCCTCGGCCACGCCGCAGCCCCCAACACCAGGATCACCGCCCCGCTCGCCAACCACGTTTTCATCGTGCCTCCTGCGCACACCATGTGCGGTTCTCGGTGAAGACGCGTGACCTCACGGCGGTGTCGCCGCCACGTCTCGTCTTCCCCGTTCGCCGGAGACACCCGGCGCCCGGCGCGCAACAGCGCCGTCTAGATCGTCTCCACCTCCAACCTCGCCTCCTCGTCTTCGTCGGCGCGCCACGGCGGCGATTCGTTGCGCCGGGTCGTCGCTTGCTGACTCGGAAGGGTCGTTGAACCGGGTAGCGCAAGGTGCGATTGCAGGGTGTGATAACTGATATCCAGCGATCGGCAGGCTTCCCGCTTGTTGCCCTGACATCTGTCGAGCACGAGGCGCGCATATCGGCTCGCCCACGCGCGCAGACTGTCGTTGCGCCGCATCGACGGCCCGAGTGCCGTTCCGTAGTCGCCCCGGACGGCGGGCGGCAGGTCGTCGAGTTCGATGACCTCGTTGTCTGGCAAGCGCGACGGCACGCTCCATCAGTCGTTCCAGTTCCCGGACGTTGCCCGGCCAGTCGTGGGCCATCAACGCATCGGACGCGCCTGGCGATAGACGCAGCACGCGCTGGTGGCTCGATGCCGCTCGAGAAAATAGAGCGCGAGTTCCAGAATGTCCGGCCGACGCTCGCGGAGGCTCGGGTACCCGGATGTCGACGCCGCTCAGGCGATAGAAGAGATCCGGACGAAACAGCCGCTGCTCCACCAGCGACGCCAGACTGCGATTGGTGGCCGCCACGATCCGGATATCCAACCCGCCGGACGGATGTGCCCGCCGACCCGCTCGACCGCTAGATCCTGGATCGCGCGCAGGAGCTTTGCCTGGGCGGACAGCGACAGGTCCGAGACCTCGTCGAGAAAGAGCGTGCCGCCCTCGGCCGCCTCGAACTACCTGCGACGGCCGCGAACGCCGGTCGCCGTGCGTTCCTCGATGCCGAACAGTTCTGCTTCGAGCAAGCGTCTCGACGAGCGCCGCGCAGTTGATCGCGACGAACGGTCCGTTGCGCCGCCGGCTCAACTCGTGAATCTGCCGGGCCACGAGTTCCTTGCCCACGCCGGACTCGCCTTCCAGAAGGACGGTGAAATCGGTCGCCGCCACCCGCTCGATCGCCGCGCGCAGCGCCTGCACACCACGGTCGTCGAGCCGATGAGCGGCGCAGCGCCGTCCCGGCCGAACGCGGTTTGGGTTGAGCAGGCCGGCAGCGCGCCAACTGCGTGCGCGAACGCTTCGATCTCGAGGACGAGGGCCCCCAGATTCGCGGCAGTGCCCAGCATCTGAAAGTCCCAGTCGCCCAGACGGCAATCGGGATCGAAGGCGACTTCCAGAGACCCTGCGATTCGAGCGATCCGCGCCGGGACCTCGAGCGTCACCGACTCCGGGCTATGCGTCGCGGCTCGGCCTCCCCACCGGCTTGCCGATTCTCGCGCAGGTGAACGCTTCGGACCGGAACGATCCGGCCCAGCGCGGTCTCGAACGCGCCGCGCATCAACGAGACGTCGAGACGCCGATCGAGCGCGCGTCAGTGAGCGCCGCCAGCAGATCTCGGACATCGCTTCACGTCGATCCCGCTGGCGCGGAGCGTAGGAGGACATGGTCGCCGCTTGAACCAAACGGGATGCCAGCTCTCGACGGCACGCGCGCCCAGAAACATTGCGGAGATTCCGTGATTTCGACCGGCATCTCAAATCACCTGCGGGGTAGCAGCTTCCCCGCGTTCGTCATACGAACCACGGCAGATGGCGATCGAACGCGATCGGCGCCGCGATAGCAGACCCACGTCGGACGCAACCTGACCACGGCGCATCGGAGGACCCGACCACGGAACGCGTGCGCGATCGGTTCCGCTCTCGACCTGCGAGTTCGACCGTCCGCTGCCCGGCAGCAGACGGTGGCTTGGTCTCGACTGAGCGCGCTCCGCGCGACGACACGTCGATCAGCCGCGCGCGGTGTCCAGGACGTACCCGCGCCGATACGATGCGGTGTTCCTCGAACGCGTCCAGACGCCGGGTCCCGCGGCGATCTGGTGAGCTCGTCCTTCATAGCGGTTTCCATTGCCCGTGCTCGTGAATCGAGTTTCAACATGCGCGTCTTGCCTGTTTCGCCGAAGATGCGGACGCGCGTACTGCACGTCGCGGCGGCCGCGGATGTAGACCGTGCCGGACGTCGACGTGCCCAGCGGCGGAAAAGCTGGCGATGTTGCCCGATCCCAATCGGATGGGATCGGATCCGGAGGCGTGTCCGCCGGGATCGGCCGGCGGCGAACCCGGCAGCGGCGCCGAACTCGACGCCGGGGAATTGATCCGGCAACCGCTCGGCAACCGCGAGCAATCGGGTCGATCGCCTTTCTGGATGTCGCGCGTGAGCACGCCGTTCCGGTTGCCGTCCAGATACACGGCGTAGCTGTAGCCGCCGTCGGCCGTCTGGCGTGAACTGCACGCCCACCATCGCGGACCGCTTCACGGCCTCCATGCGTGCGCGCTGCAATCGTCCCGACACGTGATGTGCCGCCCCTCTCGCGCGCACATCGTCAAGACCGGCGAGTGCTGTGGCACCGCCGCCGCGGTCAGCGTGGCGCCCAGTCGCCATCACCATGATCAGTTCGAGAAGCGAGTAGCCCCTGCAGCTCCTTGATCGGCGCCATGGCATGCGCTTCGGTCCGGACGCACGTCGCGCCCGGACCGGCGTGATCCTACGGCAGGTTCGGGATGATCGTGATCGGCCTTCGCCGGCGCGACGCGTGATCTGCGGCTTCAGCTTGAGGAAGTTCTTCTCGCCGACGCCGCGAACGTTCATCAGCTCCTCGATCTTCTTGAACGGCCCGTTCTTCTGCCGGTACTCGACGATGCGTGCGGCGGTTTTGGCGCCGATGCCTGGCAGCCCCTCGAGATCGGTTGCCGACGCGGTGTTCAGGTTCACGACGGCGGTGGAGACCGGTTTGGCCGGCGCGGGCGGCGCCGTTCGGACTGCGCGGCGGTGAGCCGGAACGGCGGAGCAGGCACCAGCAGGCGACGATCGACAAGACAGTACGGAACATCGAATCCTCCTTGTGAAAGTTGATGACCCCGACCGGCGAACATCGGCCCGGCGAAGGAGGTCAAGCCCCGCGAGCCTCGGAGTACCAGCCAGGGTCGACCGCATCCACAGCAAGTCGCCGTCCCTCGGCCGGCGATCGTCAGTGTCTTGGGATCGTGTTGCGGAAATGAAGGTTTTCGACGCGGGTTATCGGAACGGCTCCAGCGGACCGATTCGAGCCACTCGAAATGCGCACTGCGGTTGTCGCCAGGCCGCGATTTGCGAGAATACTCGCGTGCGCGGCCGGCAACTCGAGTCGCCATTGATCCGACGGAGGAGCGGACGATCGAGACGTCCGGAGTTCAGCGAGAAGCAGGCTCGATTGTGTGGTGGCCACGAGAGAGAAGAGGCCCGGCGGCCTCGCTCAGGAGAGCCGCCGGGCGAGGACGAACGGCGCCGTCTTCGTGTTACTTGCGATGCGGCGCGCAGAGCTGTCCGCTGTTATGCGCATCGAGCGTCTGTTCGAGCTGCGCGCCATGCCGCTGACCGGACCAGGCATCGCTCGAACCGGCGACGCTACTCCCCACCGGATACCACTTCAGCCAATTGTCGGCTGCCGCGATTGTCGGCGCGATGCAGCTCGAATCGTTGCCAATCGCGACGCTCAGCTTGGCCGCGACGAGCTGTTGCGAACATCATCGTGCTCTTGTCCTTGCCGACCTTGTTGATCCACGAGATCGCGTGCTGCGGCGCTGTAGTCTGGCCGGCGACCGAAACGCCCGGATGGCGGCCATGCCTCAGGATGGTTCTTCCAGTAGCCGATCGTGCCCGTTCCAGGGTTGGGATGCGCCGCTCTGGAAGAATCCGAAGTTGGTCGATGGTGTTGCTGGCCGTCGTCGTCGATAACGCTGAACCGCTGTTGAGCGTGCCACCGTTGCACACCTGTGAGGCAGTCCATCGCCGGCGAAACCTGGAATCCTGTCGGCACCGGCGTAAACACTGTACGTTCGCGTCGCCGTAGTCGATTTCGAAGGTGCGGAAGAATCCGTTGATGTCGGTGAAGACCGGGAACAGATGTAGCGCCGTCGGTGATGGTGACCGCCATCCCAAGGCCGGGTTCGCCCACCTGCTGGATGCCGTCATGGTTCAGGTCGTTGAACACCGTGCCGCAGGCAAAGCCGGCCGATGCGCAATCGCCAGGAGTCGCGACCGTAGCATTGACCGCCACCAGCGGCAGCAACGCGCCGCCGCAAGACCCGCTGCCGCCACATTGCTTCAGACTCCCGTTGAGCAACTGCTGCGATTTCTTTCGCAGCTCCGCCACGCTAATTTCCTGAGACATTTCGCTTCCTCCATCCGAATGAAAATGATTGCCTAGCGTCGTGTTGCAGGTTCGGCGTCGTCCGGTCGATACCCTCAGTTGTGCGGTTCCTCCTCGTCAACAACCACTGCATCAGCGACCCGACCGCCGGCGTGACGCAGAGCCTGCGCACGATCATGGACTGGCTCGCCGACGCCGGCCACGACTGCCACGATGCTGACGACGGCCCGCTTCGAGAGCCGCGTCACCTTCACCATCGAAGAGCACCTGCGGCAGCAGGGCGTCGAGGTGCCGCTCGACCGCCGTACGCCAAACGGAATCAGGCAGCGGGCGCCGACCGCCGCGGTCGTGCGCTACGCCGTCGGTAACGTGCCGGTCACGCTGCTGCTGACGCGCCACAACGACGAATCGCGGCCCGATCGCGCGCGAGGCCGCGCAGTACCTGCGCGAGTTCGAACGGCTGCTGCGACGACTTCGCGCCCGACCATGCTGATCGCCTGCAACGGGCATCCGATGATCTTCGAGGCGATGGCGCGCGCGCGACGCGCGGCATCACGACCGCGTTCGCCGTGCGCGGCTTCGGCTACTACGAGCCGCGCTACTTCGACGCACGTCGATCACGCCTTCACGTGCAGCCAGTTTCCTGACCGAGCACTACCGCGAGCGCGTCGGCCTGATCAGCACGCCGATCGAGCCGCCGATCGACTGGTCCGCCACGCGTCGCGCCCGCCGAATCGCGCGCGTTCGTGACCTTCGTGCACCCGTCGCCCGCACAAGGGCTGTGGCTGTTCGCGCGTCTCGCGGACATGCTCGGCTCGCGCCGGCCCGACATTCCGATCCTGGTCGTGCAGTCCGGGCCAAAGCGGCGGCGCGCTGAACGCCATCCCGGGGATTGATTTCGCCAGATACCCGCAGATCATGGCGGCGCCGCCGGTGCCGTCACGCCGGCCGATTACTTCGCGCTCACGCGCGTCCTGCTCGTTCCGTCTGTGTGGGAAGAGCCGTTCGGCCGCGTCGCCGCCGAGGCGATGATCAACGGCGTGCCGCCGCTCGTCGCCGATCGTGGATCGCTGCCGGATGTGCTCGACGGCGATTTCTTCGCAGGAGGCGGCGGACGCGTACTGCCGATCCCCGCGTGGATGACGGCCAAGAGCAGCGCGCTCCCCAGCGAAGCGGAGATCGCCCCGTGGTTCGACGCGGTCTGCGAGGTCTGGGACGATCCGGCGCTCTACGAGGAAATCGCATCGCGGGCGCAGAAGATTGCCGCCGATCGGTAGCGAAGCGGTTTCGCGGCGCAAGCACGTCGACTACTTCGCGTCGCTCACTCCTGGCGCCGATCCGCTCGCCGACCGTCCGTAGCATTGCTGTCGGTCATCGCACACCGTGTGCCACCACGTCATACCACGTGACCGCGACTTTCTCTGTGGACTCGGGTGCGATCGACAAATGTGTCATCGACGCGACCCCGCAGAATTGGTTGCCGCGCGCACAAAACCGGCCGTACGATTTTCGCGCCCACGGGAACACGGATTTGTGCCCGGCCGCGCACGTCGCGATTTGTTACGAAGACTCGCGCGCCGCGCCCGCGCGTCGCTTCGGTTGTGTTGCTCGGCTTGAGCCGTGTGATGTCGCGAGCGTCTCGATCGGCGTATCATGCCAGCCATTCGGCATGCGAGCGATTCGACTCCACTGGCCCACGGCTCTGCACCTTGCGCTGCTCGGAGTGTCACTCCTGACGCTTGCCGTGTGGGACCCAGCGACCACCGCGTGGTTTCCCTCGTGCCCGTTCTACGCGATTACGGGTTGGCTCTGCCCGCTGTGCCGGATCGCTGAGAGCGGTTCACGCGTTGCTCGTGGGTCATCCGCTCGCCGCGCTGGCCTTCAATCCGCTCACCATCGCCGGCCTCGGAATGTGGCTGGTCGCGCGCGAACGGACGACCCGCCTTCTGTTTCAGCGGCGCGGCGTCGTCGCTGTTGGTGGGTTTCGGGCTGTTCCGCAATCTCTAGGAGGAATCAGATGGACACACCTGAAGCGATCGCCGCCACGTATCTTCAGCGTCACGCGACGCATCGATATCAGCAGCGCGATCTCGCGCGGCTGGGCGCTGGTGCGCGATCACGTGGCGGTGCTCGCCGGCGCGACGATACTCGGCTGGCTCATCACCGTCGGGTTGGCGTGCTGTCCCGATTCATCGGCTGGATTGTCGGGTTCGTGCTGCTCGGAGGTCTCGACTACATGTTCCTCCGGCGCATCCGCGGCGAGGAGGTGCAGATCGGAGACATCTTCGCCGGCTTCAACCTGGCCGCTGCTCAATCTCACGATGGCGGGTCTCGTGAAGTGGCTCGCTGACGAGCATCGGGTTTCTTCTGTGCATCCTGCCAGGCATCTATCTCGCGGTCGGCTACGTCTTCGCGCTGCCGCTCGTCATCGACAAGAAGATGGAGTTCTGGACGGCGATGGAGGTCAGCCGCCGCGTGGTGCACGAGCACTGGTGGTCGATCTTCGCGCTCGTGATTGTCCTGGCGCTGGTCGCGCTTCTCCGGCTTCCTCGGTATGTGGCGTGGGCGAAGTGATCACGATCCCGATCGCATCGGCGGCGCTGATGTACGTCTACGAGGATCTGTTCGGAAAGGCCGAAAACGCCCCGCTCCTGGCATCGTGAGTTCGCGGCGGCGCTGACGCCATGGGTGAACAGCGTTCACCCATACGGCGTTTCTACGGTCCAGTGCGGGGCCTTCAGGCCTGCTCACACGGCGGACCTGAAGGTCCGCACTACATCAACTGAAGACGCGCCAGTGGATCCACGCGTGGAGTGGTTACCGGCTGGCCGCGCGGAGCCGTCTCGCCTCGACACCACGCCAGCGTGTGGCGGAGTCCCTCCTCGAGATCGACAGTCGGCTCGTAGCCGAGCAGTGCCTTCGCCTTCGATGATGTCGGCCTGCGAGTCCTTCACGTCCCCGCGCGCTCCTCGGCGTGAATCGCCTGCGAGGTTGGTGCCGACAATCCGGTTCATGACCGACAGCAGCTGCGTTCAGCGAAATCCGGGTGCCGCACGCGACGTTGATCACCTCGCCGGCCGCCTTCGGCGCCTCGCACGCGCGCAGCACGCCGTCGACGACGTTGGCGACGTAGGTGAAGTCGCGGGTCTGCTCGCCGTCGCCGTAGATCGTCGGCCGGCGGCCCTCGATGCAGCGCGGTCGCAAACAGCGAGATGACGCCCGAGTACGGCGAGCTCGGATCCTGCCGCGGCCCGAACACGTTGAAGTAGCGGATCGACACCGTCTCGAAGCCGTAGAGCCGCGTGAACATCTGGCAGTATGCTCGTCCCCATCACCTTCTGCAGCGCGTACGGCGACAGCGGGCTCGGCGGCATGTCCTCGCGCTTCGGGAGCGTCGGCGTGTTGCCGTATGCCGACGACGAGCCCGCGAACACCAGCCGCTTGACGCCGGCGTCGCGCGCGGCGACCAGCACGTTGAGCGTGGCGTCGACGTTGGCGCGGTTCGACGTGATCGGATCCTTCACCGACCGCGGCACCGACGGGATCGCCGCCTGGTGCAGCACGTAGTCCATGCCCGCGACCGCGCGCTGCGCGAACGCGCATGTCGGCGAGATCGCCTTCGAGGAACTCGACGCCGGGGATGTGATCGAGGTTGCGGCGCTTGCCGGTGATCAAGGCTGTCGGCGACGCGGACGCGTGTGGCCGCGGCGGACGAGCTCTTCCGCCAGATGGGAACCGATGAATCCCGCGCCGCCGGTGACGAGATAGGAAGCCATAGTGTCGAGGTCGTGCAAGAGCCGTCTGTCCCGTCCGGCCGAATCGTTGCCAGATCGACGCGGCCCGATCAGTTCGTGAATCCGGCGTGCGGCAGGCCCGGCGTCAGCCTGAGCGCGTTCCCGTAGTAGAGCTTCTTCAGGACCTGGTCGGGCAAGCCGATGCCGTACAGCTTCCAGAACGCGTGATAGTCGCGGTAGTAGTCGAAGTACTCGTCGTTGGTCTCGAACACGCGCCAGTAGTACGGATACTCGTCCGGCTGATAGCTGTCCTTGCCGAACAGGATCCGATCCTGATACTTGACGAAGAAGTCGTGCGCCGCGCGCGGCTGGCGGCCGAAGTCGTAGAGCACCGCGGCGACGTCGTAGTAGACGTTCGGATTCTGGTCGAGCAGCTTGCCGGCGCGCGCCAGGTCGTTGGCGTGCCAGCCGAAGTGCGCGAGGATGAACTTCGTGTTCGGATGCTTGCGGATCATGTTGTTCGCGCTCGGTCATCAGCTGCTCGAAGCGCACGCCCGGCTGATGCCGGCGATCCGCGATACAGCGCGAGCTCGAGCCAGCGCTCGTTCGTGTAGTCGAGCGGCTCGAAGAACGCCGGCGGCTCGGCGACGTGAATGAGCACCGGGCACGTTGTGCCGCGCGCACGTCTCCCAGATCGGATCCAGCTCCGGGATCGTCGACCGGCAGGCGGCTCGCCGTTCGGCCTTGCTGACGAACATCCCGAGGTCCTTGAAGATCTTCAAGCCCACCGCGCCGGCCTTTGATGTCGTCGTCGAGCTGCTTGGCCGCCTTGCGCCGAAGCCGGGGCCGACCGCCTCCGAAGTTGATGTTCGCGAACAGGACCATCCGGTCCTGTAGCTTGCTCGCGCTGCAGCGCGTCGACGCCGCTGGCGGAGACGATCGCCGAACGAGCCGCTCAGGTTGACCAGGATCTGGAGGTTGTTCGCCTCCATGCCTTTCATCACGCGGTCGTACTCGGCCGGCGAGATCGGCGTCGGCTGGTGGCTGTGGATGTCGATCACCGGGTATTTCGCGCGCGGCACCGGATGCTGCGGCGCCACCAGCTGCGACTTCGGCTTGTACTCGCGGATCGTCGGCGGCTGAACTCCGGCTCGCCGCCCTTCCGCCGGCCGCGGCCGAATCTGACCGGGCGCTTGCTGCGCGATCGAGGGCACGACGGCAGCGACGGTCGAGAAGCACGAGGCGGCGCGTTTCATCAGTCACCAATCTGGAAATCTGACATCTGAAATCTGACAACTGATAGCAAAAGATCGCAGCGAGCCGTAAGCCGAATTCTGTCCGCCTCCTCGCCGCTTGCGCGGCTTCGGCGTGACGACCATTCCTCTAGCCCCGCCATTGCTGGCGGGATCAAGCGACCTACCCGGAGACTCGGACGGGCCGTCCAACCAGCGGTGCTCTGCTGGCCGCGCCTCCCTATTTGGTCTTGCTCCGTGCGGGTTTTGCCTGCCACCCGTGTTACCACGGGCGCGGTGCGCTCTTACCGCACCTTTTCACCCTTACCCTCCTGCACTCAGCGCCCGGCGTCGACGCCGGAGGCAGCCTTAGCCTGCCATGAGCGCGGTATATTTTCTGTGCCACTGTCCTTCAGGTTGCCCTGACCGGGCGTTACCCGGCGCACTGCCCTGCGGAGTTCGGACTTTCCTCCTCACCTTCGCGCCTTGCAGCGCTCGCGGTGAGACGGCCGTCTGTCTCGCTGCGAAGCTTTGATTGCTGAGCCTCGTCATGGCTGATGGCTAATGGCTGATGCGTCCATTGTCGATGGACCTGTCCATATTTCCATGCCATCAGCCATCAGCCAATAGCCATCTGACTCTGGGTGATCTGACTGCTCCAGCTTCTTGTACAGGTTGCTGCGCGGCGTGCCGATCGACTTCGGCGGTCTTCGAGATGTTCCAGCCGTTCTCGCGCAGCTTGCCGACCAGAAACATCGCGCTCCGCGTTCTCCTTGAACTCGCGCAGGCGTGCCGTCGCCTCGGCGCCTCGGCGCCGGGCTCGGCGCGCCAAGCCGCTGCCGCTCGCGCGACTGCGACCACACGGCCGGCGTCGCACGGCTTCCGGCAGATCCGGCACGTCGATCGACGTCGCCGCTCGGTCATGATGTTCAGCCGCTTCGACCGTGTTGCGCAGCTCGCGGATGTTGCCCTTCCACGCGGTAGCGTCCGCAGCGCGTCGAGCGCGCGCCTGCGTACATCCGCTTCGGCCGCGACGTTGTTCTCGCGGCTGAAGCTACTCGATGTAATGGCGCACGAGCAGCGCGACGTCCTCGGGCCGCTCGCGCAGCGGCGGCACCTGAATCGGAATCACCGCCAGCCGGAATATACAGGTCCTCGCGGAAGTGCCCTTTCTCGATCTCTTCCTCGAGGTTCTTGTTCGTCGCGGCGATGACGCGGACGTCCACCTTGATCGTGCGCGCCGATCCGAGACGTTCGACCTCGCCCTCCTGCAGCACGCGCAGCACCTTGGCCTGCGTCTTCGCGCTCATGTCGCCGACTTCGTCGAGGAAGATCGTGCCGCGATCGGCCTGCTCGAACTTCCCGACCTGCTTCTCGGTGGCGCCCGTGAACGATCCCTTCTCGTGCCCGAACAGCTCCGACTCGATCAGCTCCTCGGGGATCGCCGCGCAGTTCACCTGCACGAAGCGCTCGCGGCTGCGCAGGCTGTTGCGGTGAATCGTCCTGCGCGACCAGCTCCTTGCCGACGCCGCTCTCGCCCGTGGATCAGCACGGTGGCGTTGGTCGGCGCCGCCCGGCCGATCGCCGCCATCACCTGCTTCAGCGCCGGCGCTGTCGCCGATCATCTGGTGCCGGACTTCGACCGCCTTCTTCAGCGACCGGTTCTCGTCGCGCAGCTGGCGCTGAGTCGAGCGCGTTGCGCAGGCTGACGAGCACCCGCTCGCTCGCGAACGGCTTCTCGATGAAATCGAACGCGCCCTTCTTGGTCGCTTCGACCGCGGTGCTGGATGGTGCCGTGGCCGGACACCACGACGACGGGACGGTGCATCATTCATGTCGCGCAGCCGTGTCGAGCACCTCGATGCCGTCCATCCCCGGCATCTTGACGTCGAGCAAGCACGAGATCCGGCGCTTCGCGCTCGGTCAGCGCGAGCCCCTCCTGGCCGGTGGCGGCGCCCAGAAATTCGTAGCCTTCGTAGCTCGAGCGTCATCTTCAGCGAGTCGCGAATGGCGGCCTCGTCGTCGATCGACCGAGGATGCGCTGAGTTTGCGGCATGTGGTAGGTGTCAGGAAACGAAGTAGATGGGCGTCCACCAGTCATCAGCACTTCCTCGACGCGGATCGTTCTAGCTGGCGCTGATCCGACGATCCGGGGCATAGAGCGTAGAGCGTGAGACGTCGCCGACGCGGCGGCGCCCGCGCGACGCGCCGATAGTCGGCGACCGATGGCGACCGGCCTGTCGGTTCGGATCTCCAGCAGCATCGGTGCCGCGCTCGATGCCTGCCGTCGAACGACGGCGCTCATCGGCCTCGACGCGCGTGATCAGGATCGCCGCGCATCTGCCGCGGGCAAAGCGCATCGATCGAACGTCGTTCGCGATCGAGGTCGCGAACGCGTCAGGCCGAGCAGCAGCATCGTCGGTCCGCCTTGCGTCGGTCGTGACCGGTCCGACGCGGCAGCGGGCCGGTCTTGTCCGCCGACCGTCCGCGCCTGGCCGCTCTGCACAGTTTCACGGACGCGCTGACCTGCCGTGGCCGTCGCGCAGCACGTGCAGAGCCGACGGCCGACCCGGTGCGCGCGCGGCAATCTCTCGGATGAGCTCATCGTCGCTGGCGACCGCGTGCGATCGTCGAAGCGACGGTGATCACGTCAGCGGCCGCACGTCCGGTCCGATCGGCCGGGCGATCCGGCGTGACGTCCTGAACGATGGCGCCGCGATCGACCGGCAAGCTTCAAGCGACTGCTGCGAGGTCGGCGTCGACGTCGCGCAGCCCGACGCCGACGTAGCCGCGGGACACGTCGCCCGCGAGCGCGCAACTGCGGCAGGACTGGCCGCGCGCCGCTGATCGGCACCGCGAAACCGATGCTGCTCGCTCGCGAGCTGATCGCGGCGTTGATGCCGATCACCTCGCCGCGCGAGTTGATCAGCGGTCCGCCGCTGTTGCCGAAATTGATCGCCGCATCGGTCTGGATGTAGTTGTCGAGGCTCGGCGTCGAAGAGCTTCCGGTCCGAGATAGCTGACGACGCCGACGGTGACGGTGTGCTCGTAGCCCGAGCGGGTTGCCGATCGCGCACACCCACTCGCCCATTCGCAGGGTCGACGAGTCGCCGAGCGGCGCCACCGGCAGACCCTGCTGGCCGTCCACCTTGATGAGCGCGATGTCGGTGTCGCGGATCCGCGCCGATGACGCGTCCGCGCAGGCTGCGGCCGTCCGACAGCTTCACGATGATCCGCTCCGGCCCGTCGATGACGTGGTGGTTGGTCAGGATGCTGCCGTCGGCGTCGATGATGAAGCCGCTGCCGGCGCCACGGCGCGTGCCGTCATTCCGCGATCCTGTCCGGTCCGATCGAAGAGATCGCCGAGGCGAGACCGCTGGCCGGCGGCGCCGGCTGTCGCCGACCGTCGCCGGCGGCGGTCGCGTCGATGTTCACCACCGCCGGGTTGATGCTGCTCGACGCACGTCCGCGAAGTTGACGAGGGCCTGATGCGGTGCGTGATCGTCGGACGGGCCGATCGGAGCGGGGCCGATGTCGCTTCGCGGGACCTGCCGTCACCGACGGTGACGCCACGTCCGCCGGCCGACGATCGCGCCGACGAGAAACGCGACGACGGCGGTCGAGCGCGAGGGTGACGAGCGTGAAACGGCGCGACATGGTCAGCGGTGCACTACTGTCCATTATAAGAGCCAGAAACGCGGCCTCATCCAGCGTTTCCACGCCGAGCTGTCTGCGCTTTTTCGAGTTTGCTGCCCGCGTCCCGGCCGGCGACCAGATAGCGAGCGTCTTCTTGCTGACCGAGCCGGCGACCTTGCGCCGAGGCGCTCCAGCGCCGCCGTGGCATCCTCGCGCGACATTCGCGTCCAGCGTTCCGGTCAGCACGAACGATCTTGCCCGGCCAGCGGACCGGGCTGGTCGGTCCCGGCTCCGGCGCCTGGCTGTTCATGTTCACACCGGCGTCGCGCAGTTCTTTGACGAGCGTTCGATTGCGCGGTTCGTCGGCAAACGCGCGGACCGACGCGGCGACCACCGGTCCGATCTCCGGAGCCGTCTGCAGTCGCCTCGATCGGCGCGTCGAGCATGCGCGTCCATCGTCCGAAAGTAGCGCGCGAGCGTCGCCGCGCCCTTTCTCGCCGACATGGCGGATGCCGAGCGCGTAAATCAACCGCGACAGATCGTTCGACTTGCTGCGCTCGATCTGTTCGATCGACGTTGCGGCCGACCTTGCCGAGCTTGCGCGGACGCGCCTTCTCCGACCGCGGCTCGCGCGGCGTGACGACGAGCGTTTCGAGCTGGTCGGCGGTCGAGCCGGTAGATATCGGCGAAGTCGCGGACCAAGCCCTGCGCGATGCAGCTGATCGATCAGCGACTCGCCGAGCCCTTCGATGTTCATCGCCGATCGCGAGGTGAAATGCTCGAGGCTGCGGCGGATCCGCGCCGGGCACGAGGTGTTCTCGCAGCGCCAGACCACTTCTTCTTCATCGCGCTGGAGCGCGCTGCCGCACACCGGGACAGTCCGTCGGCATCTGCCACGGTTCGCTGCCGCGCGCGGATGCGGCAGGATCGGCTTTCACGACCTTGGGGATGACGTCCCCGCCCTTCTCGATCAGGACGCGGTCGCCGTCGCGAAGATCTTTTCGAGCGACGTCCTCGGCGTTGTGCAGCGTCGCCATCGAGATCGTCGAACCGGCCAGAAACACCGGCTCGAGAATCGCGTACGGCGTCACGGCGCCGGTCCGCCCGACATTGACCGCGATCTGCCTCAGCACGGTCGTCGCCTGCTCGGCGGGAAACTTGAAGGCGGTGGCCCATCGCGGAAACTTCGCGGTCGCGCCCGAGCTGCTGGCGCAGCGCGAGGTCGTCGACCTTGATCGACGACGCCGTCGGTGTCGAATGCGAGCGTGCGCCGCTTTTCCGCCCATTCGCCGCAGAACGTCTGCGACCTCGTCGATGCCGGCGCATCGTGCGCCAGTGCGGTTCGACGGGCAGATCCCCATTCAGCGAGCGCGGTCAGCGTCGGTCGCGCGTGAGCGGCAGTCGGTGACTCGCGTCGGCGGACCAGTTGGTAGAAAAACGCGCGCAGACCCGCGCTTCGGCGACCAGCGCGCGGATCCGAGATTTCGCATGGTGCCGGCCGCGGCGTTCCTGGGATTGGCGAACAGCGGCTCGCCGGCCTCCTCCTGCTCGCGGTTCAATCCGCGCGAACGCGGCGCGCGGACAGATAGACCTCGCCGCGAACTTCGATGCGGTCCTGTCGGTCCCGCCGCGCAGCGCAGCGGAGATCGCGCGAATCGTCCGGACGTTGCGCCGTGACTTCTTCCCCGCGACTGCCATCGCCGCGCGTCGCGCCGCGCACCAACCGGCCGTCCTCGTAGGTCAGCGCCAGGCTCAAGCCGTCGATCTTCATCTCGGCGACGTAGGCGACCGGCGCCGTCGCCGAGGCCGGCGCCCTTGCGCACGCGCTCGTCGAAGGCGATCAGCTCGTCGTCGGTTGTAGGCTGTTGTCGAGGCTGAGCATCGGCGCCAGATGCTCCACCGTCGGGAATCCCTCAACCGGCCGCCCGCCGACGCGCTGCGTCGGCGAGTCGGGCGTGACCAGATCGGGATTGTTGCGCTTCGAGGCGCCTCGAGCTCGTGCAGCAGCCGGTCGAATTCCTCGTCGGAGATCTCCGGATCGTTGTGGATGTAGTAGCGCTCTTCGTGGTGGCGAATCGCCTCGCGCAGCTCGCGGATGCGGTCGGCCGGCGGTTTCACCGGTCTCGCGAGAGCGACGTAGTCGGGCAGCGCCAGCAGCGCGTCGCGCTCGGAGCTTGGAGGGAACGCGTAGAGCGGTTTCTTGGCGCGCTCGGCGTATTCGACGGCACGACGCAGCGCGTACTCGATCGAGTCGGTGCTTCTTGAGCAGGCTCAGGAGCTCGTTCCACTGCTCGTCGCTGGCCGTGCGCGAGGTGATGATGTCGCGAACGATCTTGCTCGCCGCCGTCGCTCGCCCTGCTGCAGCAGGTGGATGAGCGGCAGCGTCATCTTGCCTTCGCGGAGATCGCCGCCGACCGGCTTGCCGAGCGCGGCGAGCGTCGCCGGTGAAGTCGAGCAGGTCGTCGACGAGCTGAAACGCGATGCCGAGATTGAAGCCGTACTCCTGCAGCGCCTGCTCCTGCTCGGGCGTCACGCTTGCCGAGCATGCCGCCGATCTGCGCGCAGCCGCCGAACAGATAGCGCGGTCTTGCGGCGGATGATGTCGAAGTGCTCGTCCTCGGTGATGTCGGCGTCGCCGTTCTTGGTGAGCTGGTACAGCTCGCCTTCGATCATCCGCAGCGTGACGTCGCACAGCAGCCGCACGATGTCGAGCGTGTCGTGCGTGAGCGCCATCGCCATCGACTTGATGTAGAGGTAGTCGCCGAGGAGCACGCGTGATGTCGTTGCCCCACCGCGAGTGCACGGCCAGGCGGCCGCGCCGCAGTTCGGAGTCGTCGATGATGTCGTCGTGGACGAGCGTCGCCGTATGGATGAACTCGACCACGGCCGCGTACAGGACGGCGCGATCGCCCGTGATAGCCGCTCAGCCGCGCCGCCATGAGCAGCACGGCGGGCCGCACCCGCTTGCCGCCGCTCGTCTGGATGTAGCGCCCGATCTGCGGGATGACGCGCGACCTGCGACTCGACGTGACGAACGAACTCGCGATCCACGAGCTCGAGGTCGCCGCGAATCGGTTCGAAGATCTGCGAAAGGGCCGGGTGTTTTCTCCACGCAGTGGCTCAGGTTGGAACTTTATCACGGCCGGAACAGGCTGATGAAAGTTCGCCGTCGTGTGCGCGATCCATCTCGCTCGACGTCGACGCCGATGGACTCTGTGCCAGCGCGGCCGACAACGTGCGCGACAAACGCCGGCTCGTTGCGCTTGCCGCGGTGCGGCACCGGCGCGAGAAACGGGCTGTCGGTCTCGGCCAGCAGGCGATCGAGCGGGACCAGCCTCGCCGGTCTCGCGCAAGCGCGCCTGGCTTGTTGAACGTGATCATGCCGGCAAACGAGATGTAGAAGCCCGAGGTCGAGACCGCGCGCGCGCCAGGTCTGGCCGTGCCGCTGAAGCAGTGCAGCACGCCGCGCAGCTCGCCCTTCCTTCCTCTCGCAGCATCGCCACCGTGTCGTCATCGGCCTCTCGCGTGTGAATGACGACCGGCAGCTTCAGCTCGCGCGCGAGTCGCAGCTGCGCGCGAAACACCGCTGCTGCACGTCGCGCGGCGAGTAATCGTAGTGATAGTCGAGGCCGATTTCGCCGACCGCGCGCGTCATCGGCGTCCGGCGACCTGCTCGCGAACCGTCGTCACGACCCGCTCGGCGTTGGTGCCGTACTCGTGCGCCGCATGGGGATGGACGCCGACAGCCGTGCGGACGTCGGGCCAGAGTGCCTGCACTCGGCGCGCCTGGCGCCGCTTCCTGCTTCGTTGCCGGCCTCGAGAATCACCAGCGCCCGTTCGACGCCGGCCGTCTTCGCGCGCGCCACCACGCCTTCGAGTTCCGCGCTGAAGGTCGCGTCGGCCAGATGGCAATGAGAATCGATCACCGGAGCCCGGACGGCAGTCGCGGCGACCGCAGAAGATCGGCAAACACGTCCCAGCGCTTGCCGGGCTGCGACACCGACGCCGCCGTGCGCTTCCACGCACTGCTTCACGAGATCTTTGCCGAGGTTGTAGTTGATGACGTAGCTGCGGTAATCGTCCGAAGAAGCGCGACGCGCTGCTCGGCCCGCGGCGGCGACATCAGCGCGTAGCGCGTCAGCCATGCTGCGGCTGCCGCGCGCGGTCAGATCTCGCCGTTCAGATAGCGCCGCGCCGCCTCGTTGCCGGCGTACGACAGCCGATCGACGAGCGCCTGCATCTCGTAGTACTGCCGCCGCCTTCGCGCGCATCGAGCCCCGCGGCCGGGAACAGCACGTCGCGCTCGAATGCGCACACGCTCGCCGCCCGGAAACGCGACGTCGATGCCGTAGTTCGCGCTGCCTTCGGCAATCAGCGACTGCGGCGAGAACAGCGGGTAGACCGAGTAATCTCGATCCAGCCGCGGTCGCTGCACGAGGTGTCTTCTCGAGCAGCGCGTTGTAGACGTGGTGGCCGGGATAGCCCTCGTGGCACGCGCAGATCGACCGCGCGGTCGATGTAGATCGGCAGGTCGGTGTTGACCTGAATCAGGCTGCGGTAGTCGCCCTGGTACCAGTTGTAGCCGCTCCACGACTTGTTGGTGACGTACTCGACCGTGAAGCTTCGCTCGGGCGGCAGCGCGATGTGCTGCTGCGTGCGGCGGCGGCATTCGGCAATCGCGAGTGTCGAACACCTGCGACAGGCGGTCCTTTGGGATGATGAACGCCTGGCGATACGCGTCGTAGCGCCCGATGAGCGCGCCGTTAGCCGGGCAGACGGCGATCAAGGTCGCTCGAGCGCGCCTCGAAATACGACTCCGGATGCGTGGGCGCAACGGCGTCGTAGAGCGCCGCCGATTCCTCGTCGAACGACAGCTTCGCGCCGCCCGAGAGCATCCGCACGCGCGCCCGAAGCGCCTGCAGCTGCTTGACGCAGGTAGTCGTGACGCGCAGGCCGATCATCTCGTCGCCGCCGGACGGGCCGCGGTCCGGCAGTCGCGAATGAGCCGATCGGCCTCTCGCATCGATCTGCGAGAGCGGCTTCTTCGGCGTTCGGCGTCGGCCTTCCACGCGTCGGGACCGTAATACGCGTCCACGTAGCGGCATCGTGCTGACCGACTGCCAGCACCGAGTTTCACGTAGCCTTCGGCAACGCATTCATGCGTGACGGTTGGCGATTGGGTGCTGACAGCAGTTCCCAGCACGGATGCCAAAGATGCGATCAAAAGAGCTGGCCTGAAGGCCTGCACTGACGCCCTCCTCGGTTATCTGACCCGCGTTCCCGGCGCCGGCGGATCATCGAACGTCACGATCTGCGGCTTGCCGCCCTCGGGGCTCGCGCACCAGCACCATTGCCGTTCGATTCGACGCCCATCAGCTTCGCCGGTTTCAGATTGAAGACGATCGCAACCGAGCGGCCGACCAGCGCCTCCGGCTCGTAGGCTTCAGCGATGCCGGCCACGATCGTGCGCTGATCGATGCCGGTGTCCACCTGCAGCTTGAGCAGCCGCGTCGACTTCGGCACGCGTTCGGCAGCTGAGCACTTTGGCGACGCGCAGCTCGACTTTCATGAAGTCGTCGATCGAGATCTGTTGCCGGCGTCTGATCCGGCTGCTGCGGCCGGTGCCGGAGCCGGCGTCACTGGCGCAGGCGTCGGGGCTGCTGAGGTCGTCGGAGGGGCTGATGGGGCTCCCGGCGCTGTCGTTCATGTCGGCGGCCATCGTTCGGAGTTCCTCCACTGAGTGTTCGATGCGCGGGAAAAGAGCGGACTGATCGTGCCGAGCGGCTGTGCCCGGACGCAGTCGTTCCGGAGCCTGAAGTCGTCCACGACGCGTCGCGGGCGTGACGCCGAGCATCGCGCAGCGTGCGCTCGGCCGCGTCTGGCATGAACGGCCGCAACAGCTCCGGCGATAGTCGAAGCGCATCGGCGGCCGACGTACAAGGCTGTGTCGAGCTCGCGGCTGGCCGCCCGCTGCTTTGCGCAGCTTCCACGGCTCGCGCATGACGATGTAGCGGTTCGGTCGCGCCGATAAGCTCCCAGATCGTCGCGCAGCGCGACGCTCAACTGGAACGAGCTCGATCGCGAGCTCTTCACGCCGTCGATCAAGGTCGTCTGCGTCGGCGCAGAGTCGCGCTTCCGGTGGTCGCGCGCAACAGTGCCGTCGTCTGCCGGCGGCACGACTGCCGTCGCAATAACCGCGTGAATCAGCGTTGTCGCGCGGCTGACCAGATTCCCGAGATCGTTCGCGAGATCCGCGTTGTAGCGCGTCAGCATCGCCTCGTCGGTGAAGTCTCGCGTCCTGCCCGAACACCATCTCGCGGAACACGAAGTAGCGCAACGCGTCGAGCGCCGAACCGCTCGATGTAGTCCCGTGGGCCGGACGACGTTGCCGCGCGACTTCGACATCTTCGCGCCGTCCATCAGCCACCAGCCGTGGCTGACGATCGCGCCGCGGCAGCGGCAGGTCGGCCGCCATCAGGAACGCCGGCCAGTAGATCGCGTGCTGCCGGACGATTTCCTTGCCGATCAGGTGCACGTCTGCCGGCCAGCACTTCGCGAACTGTGCCGCGCCGGCGTCGATGTCGCCGCCATAGCCCACCGCGGTCATGTAGTTCGTGAGCGCGTCGAACCAGACGTACATCACGTGCGCCGGGTCGTCCGGAACCGGGATGCCCCACTTGAACGACGTCCGGCTGACGCTCAGGTCCTCGAGGCCGCCTCCGAGGAACGACGAGCATCTCGTTGCGACGGCTCGCCGGCGTCGACGAAGTCCGGATGCTCTGCGGTAGTGCTCGAGCAGCGGCTGCTGAAACGCCGACAGCCGGAAGAAGTAGCTCTCCTCGGCGATCCGCTCGACGGCGTTGCCGCAGATCGGACACCGGCCGTCCACGCAGCTGCGTTTCCGGCACGAAGACTTCGTCGACCGTGCAGTACCAGCCCTCGTACTTCGCCCTTGTAGATGAAGTCCGCGATCCCGCACGCGCCGCCAGAGCTCCTGCGCAGGCCGCGTGGTGCCGCGGCTCGGTCGTGCGGATGAAATCGTCGTTCGAGATGTTCAGCAGCCGGCAGGATGTCGCGGAACTTCTGCGCGGTCTGATCCGGCAAACGTCCGGCGTCGTCAGCGCCGGCCTTCTGCGCGGCCCGCTCGACTTTCTGGCCGTGCTCGTCGGTCCCGGTCAAGAAAAACACGTCGTCGCCCATGCAGCCGATGCGCGCGCGCGACCGCGTCGGCGACCATCGTGGTATACGCGTGGCCGAGGTGCGGCTCCGCGTTGATGTAGTAGATCGGCGTGGTGATGTAGAAGCGGCTCACGATGCGCCGCCGGCGCGTCTCAGCCGCGAGGCGCGCATGAGGCAGCCGATCGCCTGCACGTCCTTGACCGACAGGCTGTGCGCGCTGGCGAGCGCCAGCGCAGTCTTCGAACTCGGGCACGGCGTTGACGACGCGTCCATCGCGCCAGGCCAGCTTGAACCGCACGGCGCCGACCGGCGTCTCGACGCTGCACGATTTCGCGCCGCAGACACTCGCGCTCGACCTCGTGGTGCCGCAGGCCGATCGTCGTCGTCTCGCGAAAGATGATGTCGGCGAGGCGCCGTGCGCAGCCCGGCGGCGACGACGACCGTCAGCAGCGTGCCCGGACGGTTCTTCTTCATCTGCACCGGCACGTAGAACACCTCGCAGCGCCCCGGCCGCATAGAGCCGATCCATCGCCGACCCGAACAGCTGCGGGTTCATGTCGTCGATCTCGCATCTCGATCACGACGACGCGATCGCCCGTCCGCGCCGTCGGCGGCGCGGCCCGACCAGGATCGCGCAGAACGTTCGGCGTGCCGCGGATGATCGCGGTCCCCGGCGCCGTACCCGACGCGCTCGATCGTCATCGGCGGAATCGGCCCGAACGACGACGCGTAGCGAGGTCGCGATGAGCGCGCCCGGTGGGCGTGACGAGCTCCTTCTGCACCGCGCCGCTGTAGATCGGGGCGTCGCCGAGCAGCCTCAGCGTCGCCGGCGCGGGCACGGGAAAGATCCCGTGCGCCGACTGCACCGTTCCGCCGCCGACGTTGAGCGGCGAGCAGACGATGTCGTCGGCGCCCGCCCACTCGAGCGCGAACACCGCGCCGACGATGTCGATGATCGAGTCGAGGGCGCCGACTTCGTGAAGGTGCACCTGCTCCATCGGCATCTGATGAATCGCCGCCTCCGCCTCCGCGAGCCGCCGAAACAGCGCTTTCGCTCGCGCTCGGCCGGCCGTGGACAAGGGCCGACCGATCGATCAAACCGGAAGATCTCGCTCAGGGTCCGGTGACCGTGACCGTTGTGGTCATGTAAATGGGATTTCTCGGTCTGGTCGTGAGCGTGATCGTGGTCGTGAACATGGCCGTGCCCGTGCCCGTGCGAATGATCGTGGTCGTGCGCTCCGGATGATCGTGCGAATGGTCATGGCCGCTGCTGGAGACGGTCGAGGTCGCGTCGTGCTCGTCGACTGAAAACTTCGTGGCCGACACCCCGCGCGAAGCACGCGTTCGGCGGTGATGTCGTATCCCGGCATGGCCAGGCTCCCCAGCGCGCGCGCTTCAGGTCGTCGAGCGGCAAGCCCGCGTCCAAAAACGCGCCGAGGACCATGTCTCCGGAAATTCCGGAGAAGCAATCGAAATAGAGAACACGCGCCATGCGCTTTAAGTATGTCCTACACGCGGCTGGGCACGGCCACCGACGACGGCCGCGTCAGGGCTTGCGTCGTTCGACGATGGTCGTTCCGGAGAGAACAAACCGCGCGCGTCCGGCCCAGCCAGGCTGGCGGCGCCGGCTCACCAGAGACCACAACTTCGCTGGGCACGTCGTTTGAGCAAAGAGCTGCAGAGTCACTCTGGAAGCGCGCGACGCCGAACGCATCGCTGATCGAAGGATGGCGGACCGGATCATCGGACACCACCAGACGACGCACGTGGCTGCCGGCAAGGCGCGAGGTCATGGACGCGCAGCGCATTGGTTGCCAACTGCCGCTCGCGCCTCGATCTCCAAGTCGCGCGCCCAGTAGACCGGCAGAAAGGCCAGCGGCAGCATCAAGAGGCACACGAGCACCAAGCTGTCGCCGCTCGGATGGCACGCCACTCCGGCGGAGGCGATGCCAGCAAAAATCAGCGACGAGCCGACCGGATGGCAGGCACACATAGAGACTGACCGAACTGGAATCATGGATCGTGAGCGCGAATCCGCAGATCAGCCAGGCCGTGCCTTTGAGGATCGTGGACCGCCTGAACGGTGTGACGGTCAGTCGCTTTCTCTCGACAAAGACCGCGCCCAGAATGAGCAGGGAGAGGCGTCAGAGCGTGAGCGCTGCGGTCGAGCTGGCCGCAACGCATTCAACGGAATCACCGACAGCCGATACCGATAAAAGTCCGGCGCCGTCGACACCGTGAATGCTCCAGTGCCTCGCCCGAATGGCCAGGCACGCGGCTATATCGACACTGCGGACGTCGCAATAGAAAACATCGCCGTCCGGCGGTTGACCTGCGGCGTGCCGCCGCCGTCGATCGCGCGATCATCGATGGCGAGCCACGCCAAAAGACGACCGGCAACAAGAGCGGCTCCTCCTTGCTGAACACCGCGAGCAATGTGAAGATCCCGGCACGCAATAGGTCGCGCGGTGAGGAACGCACAGCGCCGCGCCGACAGCGCCCAACGTTGCGAGCAGCGATGTGCGTCCGCTCGTCCACAGGACGGCTGTGCCAATGCCGTGGAAATTCAGCATCCAGATAGAGGCCGCCGCGCAGCGCGATACCCGAAGGAAACCCCAGACGGTTGACGAGCCAGCCGACACCGAAGGCCGTGAGTATGACCAGGCCGAGATTCGTAAGACCGTATGGCAGCGGATTCAGGCCGAACAACGAACGCGTTCGTGCCGAACGATAACGAAACCAGTGGACGATAGAACCCCATTGGCGCGTCTGCAAATGCGCCAGACCGACGTCCACCCCATCCAACCGGCTGTTGGCGATCCAGCCGTAGTCGTCCTTGATGAAACCCTGTCCACAGTCCGTAAGTAGATCAGCGCGAGGCACGCGCCGATCCAGCATCCGGCTGCCACAACAGACCGCACACCTGAACCTCACAGCCGTCCCGTTTCCCGGAAGCTCGAATACCCGGCATCGCCCAGAATCGACGTGATCGACGATGTCGATGCCCACATGGAGACGCCGGCCGCTTTCAAACGCCTCGTCAATTCGTCGTCTTCCGGGGCTTGGCTCGATCGCCAGAGTGGTGGTTGTGGAAGGCCACGATCGCCGCCGCTCCTGCAACCAGCGCCTCGCGAAAGACGTCTCGCGGTTCGACGACCGTGCTGTTCAACGTGCCGGACGCCACGATTGTCGTCTTCTCAGACACGATGTTTGTGTCGAGCATGACGCCGAACTGCTCGACCGGTCGTGAGCCGTATGTCGGCATCAGGTAGGTTGCCGCATCGCGCGCCGTGCGTAGTTGCACGCGGCGCCCGGTGCGCAGGTCAGCGTTCTCCGCCGAGTTCCAGTGCGGCGAGCAATTGCGCCGGCTTTCGCGTCCCCTGATCCCGGTTGGATGAGCGCCAGATCGGCGGCGGTCGATCGCACCAGGCCGTGCAAGCCACCGCGCGCGTGCAGTAGTTCGTTGGCGACGTGCAACGCGTCGGCCCCGCGGAGCCCACCGCCCAGCACGACGGCCACCAGCCTGTTGTCGCCGAGCGCGCCGGGTCCGTTCCTGAGAAGCTGCGCGGATGATCCTCTGGCGTCAGGTCTTTCATCGTTCTACAGCGAGAAAGGAACTTGTATACTTCGTTGGATGTCGTTGCGTCGATCGTTCGTCGTCACCTGGTGCTTTTCGCTCTCTCGTCGGCTGCGCGTGGCAGGCGATCCTCCCGGATAAAGAAATCCAGCAAGCACAGAACGCCGCTCGACCAGGCCCGTGCCGCCGGCGCCAGATCGTGGCACTGTCGGCGCGAGGAGCATCGGCGGCGGTCGCGAAGCGCTCGAAGAACGCGCACGCGGCCGTCGACCAGCGCGGACTACCGCCTGGCCCTGAAACGACGCGCCTCGACAGCAAGGAGCGCGCCGACAACTGCCGCCAAGCCTTCCGCCGATCGACGGCGCAAGGCGGCCGCGCGGTCTGGCGGCCAGCAGAGGCCGTGCGTCGCCGGGGCGCACGCGGCCGAGGATCGCCGCGGCGGCGACCAAGATGAAGGCCGCCGACCAGCGGCGCGCGGCCCCGCGCGCGCTCACCGCGGACGCGCCCGCAACGCGCTCGATCAGGCGCAAGGCATGTGCATAAGAAGCGAAAGCGCACAGGCGCTTCGATGGTGACTACTATGCTGGCGCTGGAGCGCCGCGTTCTGCCGCGGCGCAGTCAGCAAAGGCCGCAACCGAGAAAGCTCGACGTGAGCGCCCCGCCTGCCACACCGCGTCGCCGCCCCCGGAACCCGGCTAGCAAAATTTTACGCCCACTTCCGTCCGCCGATGCGTGGCGGGCGTTTGGGCTGTGAGTGGCGTCAGCATTGCCGCGGTGTCAGACACCCATCTGACACCTATCTCGACACCTCTAGCGCAGCCAGGTGCCTTCACAGACGATCTCGCGTGGCCCACCCCGGTCAGGTAGACGCCCCTCGGCGAGCCACTGACGACGCTGGGTGGGGCCGCTGCTCTGGCGCGATGACCTGCGGCATCCCGCGTTGCGCCGCCAAATGCCGCCGCGCCGCCACCAGCGACGCGCAGGAGACCGGTCCTGACGACGTGGTGCGGACCGACGCCGCGCTCCCAGATGCGGATGCGCACGCGATCGGGCGCCTCGACGATGCGCGAATTCTACGTTTGTCCTTCGGGAAACGACGGGTGACGCTCGAGCGCGCGCCGACGCGGCTGAACCGCTCGTCGTCGGGCAGCGGCCCGAGAATGATCGCCTGCGGTTCCCCATGGTTGCAGCGCGACCAGGCTCGACCGGATTCCGCGCCACGCGACAGACTGGCGACGGATGTCTGGCTGGCTGACTCCATTGACGCGCCGGAACGTCTGGCTTCGTCGCCCCTCGCGCGATCCGCACGCAGCCGCTTCGTGCCACCTTCGGTCTCATCGACCACCAGTTCGCGTGCGTCCGATGGTCGTCGCGCAACAGACAACGCGCCAAGCGCGCGAACGCCGTTGCCGGACACCCCGCCCGGCTACCGTCCGCATTGAACAGTCGCATCGACGCGCCGGCCGGGTCGACGTCGTAAACGATTAGACCGTCCGCGCCGACGCCAGTGCGTGGCCGGTCAGCAGAGTCCGCGGCGGAGACGCGTCAGGCGAGCCCGCGCCGCAGTCGCCCGACTGGCACATAAAGGAAGTCGTTCCCGTAGGCGTGAGCCTTCGCGAAACGTGATCATTTGCGGCAGAACGCCAGCAGATGCCACCCGAACGCGGCCGACGATCGCACGCGGCAGCAGATTGAACGTCACTGTAGCGACCCGTTGTAGACGCGCCCCTTCCACCCGCCGTGCAGGCGCGATTTAACCGGAAACCGCTCGGGCACGATCTGACGTCCGCGAAAAGCCCCGACAGCAGGCGCCGAAATCGCTCGATGCTGAACTTCAGCAGCACCGGCGCATCGTCGTGCTCGAGGTCCACCTTCATCAGCTTCGACAGGGCGTTCAGCCACGACACGCGGTTGTAGACCTGAAAGATCGCGCAGCCTCGCCCGGCTTCAAGACCCGGCGGCACTCGTCCACCAGGCCGCTGTGGATTCGCGCGGTGTATTGCGACGACGCCGTGCGCGATAGACCAGGTCGAACGAGTTGTCGTCGAGCGGCAACTGCTCGCCGTTGGCGACCGAAAATCTCTCCCCGCGAGGCCCTGCTGCGCATGCTGCTTCCGCCAGGTTCGATCGCCGAGTAGTGCGACATCGACGCCCGGTCAGCGACGCGCCGCCCCTGGCGAACCGGCTGAGATCGCACCGCACGCGCCAACCGACCGAGCACTGCCTTGCCACGGTATCCGTTGAAGTCAACCGAGCGCGGAGCAGATGGTGCAGCTTCGGCGGCATGATCCGGTCGAGATCGTCTGAAGAACCGCGCGATCCGACCCGGATGCTGTGTGATCTCGAGATCGTGGATGTGCCGCTCCCAGTACGCGCGCACTTTCGTCGATGGTCGCCACGCGGATAATAACTATCGCGGGGCCGCGAAGCTCCCGTTCATGCATCGCGACCTCTGATTGACCGACTGCTCGCACCTCTCGACGTTCTCGTCGTCGGCGGCGGCATTTACGGGCTGACGATCGCCTACGACGCCGGCGCAGCGCGGTCTGTCGGTGGCGCTTGATCGAGCGTCACGATTTCGGCAGCGGCGCGTCCTTCAACCATCTCCGCACGATCCACGGCGGTCTGCTTTTGCAGACGCCGTCGCGGGCGCGCGAGTCGGTCACGGCCGACGGTCGCGCGAACAGCCGGCCGCGGTTCGTCCTCTGCGCTTCGTCCTCCCGCTGTCGCCGTCGCTCACCCAGGCGCTGGTTTACGCGGCTTGCTCCTCGATCGATCTCGTGAGCCGTCATCGAAACGATGGTGTGCCCGGAGCTGCTTCAGTTGCCGCCCGGTCAGGTTGTCGCAAATGGTGGGGCGCTGGATGGATCGGGGCGTGTCGAAGGGATTTCCTCGTCGGCGAGTGCCGCAATTCCGCATGACTACGTCACAACGGATGCCGATCGACTGACCCTGTCATGGGAATCGCGGCGTCAAACCACGGGGCGGCGTTGGCGAACTACGTCGAAGCGACGGAACTCATCCCTGGAGGGTGGCCGGGTCATCGGGGTTCGAGCGATCGATCGACCTGTCCATCGCAAAGCTGGAGCTTGCGGCTCGTCTGCGATCAACTACCGGCGGCGCCGTGGACCGGTTGCTGGGCACGTCAGGGTGCCGCATCTGGCGTCCACATGCTGGAAGGCCATGAATCTCAAGTCACCAATCGGAGCGCGCCAGATATCGCGCTCGGCGATGGGGGAACGTCCGCCGTGACCTGTTCATGCTGAAAGGCCGCGCGCTTTTCGGCACCTGGGAATCGACCCGACCGTGTGCGCCCGACGACACCTCGATTAGCGCCGACGAAGTCGCGGCGTTCATTGCGGAAATCAATCATGCCTTCCCGTCCGCATTGCTGATACTGCCCGACGTGACGCTGTGCATCGCGGTCGTGCCGGCAGTGATTCGCGCCGATGGCCGCGCCGCACTCGAGGGTCACGAGCAAGTCCGGGCGATATAATACGTAACTGAACGAAGTACAAC
>ERZ1370068.7727-contig-6627_pt1 | contig 40334 bp, 63 predicted proteins | sample MGYA00561227_ERZ1370068 | MGnify/ENA primary metagenome ERZ1370068 (study PRJEB38410, sample SAMEA6850437) | metagenome | study: Metagenomic assessment of the ecological functions of the soil: analysis of the soil microbiota associated with the... | reverse complement strand
TTATTACTTCGTTCAGTTACGTATTGCTGTGCTTTATCCGGGAGGCTTTGGCGCAACCGTATCATGTTTTCCCGGAATTGCTCACGAAAAATATCGTGCTAAGAAAAATTGGAAACCGTTAGCCGCAACATCGCGTCACAATAGATTATGAAAACAGTTCTTCTTGCCTTGATTTCACTGACAGCCACCACGCTTTTCGCCGCCGATTCACCGCCGGTTCGGAGCGGCTGCGCCGGATTTCAGCCTTCCCGATACCGCGGGGAAAACGCACAGCTTTCCGCAATACAAAGGCAAATACGTGGTGCTGGAATGGTTTAATCCGGAATGCCCGTTTGTGAAAAGCATTACGGCAGCGGCAACATGCAGAAGCTGCAGGGAAGAATACACCGGCGAAAGGCGTCGTCTGGCTGAGCATCGACTTCAGTCGCGCCGGGCTCGGAAGGAAATCTGACCGCAGAGCAGGCGCGAGAAAGTCGACGAACGATGGAAAACCAAGCAAACCGCGCTGCTCCTCGACCCGGAAGGCAAAAGCCGGTCGCGCTTATAGTGCACGCAACACGCCGCACATGTTTGTGATCAATCCCGGAGGGCAAGATCGTTTATGAGGGCGCGATCGACAGCAAAGCTACGCCCAATCCAGCCGACATTCCGAGCTCGACCAATTACGTGAAAGCTGCACTCGATGAATCGATGAGCGGCAAATCCGTCTCGAACTCCAATACCCGGCCCCTACGGCTGCTCGATTAAATACAAATAGCCGATCTGGCGGTTTGCAATTGTAGCCGACATCGATGATGCCAGGCGGGGAACTTGCTTACGGAAGAGCGCTCAGCTCCTGCGTTTCGGGTCGATAAAGGCCCAGACCAAGGCTGCGATCCACCCGACTAGGAATAACGGCGTAAACAGCAGGTCGATCAGCCCAAATAGCGAAAAAGTGCGGAGTGATTCCGATGGCAGGCGATGATCGCGGGCAGCATGTATAGGAAAGCGCAAATAGCGAACCAGTGCGGCAGAATCCTGTCCCGATCACTCGCATAAGTCCCCGTGCTAAATGCCCAAACATCCAATATCAAAACGAGACCGATGGGCGTGTAAGTTAGATAGCTACTGGTGATGGGTTTCACTCGTCGTCGTCGGTAGTCAGTCACGTTGTGCGCTGCGCTAAAGGCCAAATATCCTCACCTTGCGTGAGGGTGCAGGTAGCGCTCAGCCACGTCGCGAAGGATCTCATAACGGTTCAGTTCGCATACGACGCTTATCTCCGACGATGCAGCTACATGCGTCAGGACGAGGGAAAACCGATTTTCTTTAGCATGCGGTTCGCCATCGGGTTGTCGGCTTTAGGCTCGCAAATGATACGCTTCAGACTGAATCGCTCGGTAGAAGTCGAGCGCCGACAAGCAAAAGAGGCGCGAGCCGTAGCCCTTACCGCGCAGATCGGCGCGCCACATGTGGAGGTGCATGCGGCCGAAGTCGCCCGGCACTATGTCCTTGAGCGAGGAATGTCCGATGGCTTTACCATCGATGCACCATGCGAGCACGAAACTGGAAAGGCGATCTGGCGGAGCGCCAATCATCACCGTGAGGTCGGAGCGCAGTTGGGCGGCCGACGGCACACGGTTGACATCGAGGCCCATGCGCTCGGCGTCAGCTTCGGAAGGGCGCGTGAAGTAGGCGATGAAGCCATCCAGATCTTCGGTCGCGAGCGGGCGAATGCTGACACTCCAGGAGTCTAGCGTTACCAAAACCCATATGATTCAACACTGGCAGGGCGGTACTGCTTTAGTGTAAGTCGGTGGCTCGCTTTGCCAGGATGAAACATTCTCTTGCAGACCAAAGAAGAAGTCGAGACGCGCTTTGGAAAAAGGCGACCATGCGCGCCCAATCTCCTCGGTATGGTCGGCCAAGGCGAAGAAGCGTTCGGTTTCCTGACCGGCGACATGAGTGAAGGATTCGACATCACGGTCGGCTTTTTAATGGCAAAGCCCGCTACATCGCGTTCAAGAAACGGACGGGCACACCGTGGGGCGAAGGAGATTTGCGAACGGTGCTCAGCCAAATCGGAAAGTATTCAAACTGGTCGGTGAAACCGGCCTCGGAATTCTTCGATTATGCCGAGAAACGGAAAAAAGGGAGTGGTTAGCGAGGCTACTGGCTGGCAAACGCCGAGGCGGCGCTACGCCTTTGTCTACATTCCGGACGTTGGGGGAGAGATCGGGATCATGCCGAACAAGACCGCGATCGATCAGAAATTTCCGTTTTCGTGATTTGCCAATAGCGCCCGACTAGAGCTTATTTATAACTGATAAATCGCAGCGCTACGCGTAGCGCGGACATCGGCAACCCGCGCGTAATCGCCATGACGATTTTCATGGCAATGCCGACCCGGGAATGATTAAAAGCCTTGTCCTGCTCGATGGCGCTTAACCCGGCCTGTGCCACTTTCTCTACCGCCACGTGCATGAGACCGGAGCGAGGTTTTTCCCCGCGCGATTCCCGATCTGGCCACTTCTGCAAATTCGGTATCCACCTGGCCCCGGACAGAGCGCGTGTCACAGTAATCCCGCAACCCCGCGTTTCGGCCCGGATCGCTTCGGAAAAACTGGTAACGTATGGCTTTTGTGGCCGCGTAAGCCGCAATGCCCGGCAGCGGGAGGAATCCAGCAGAGGAACTGACGTTCAAAATCGCGCCCCGTTTTTGCGCGATCATCCGCGGCAGTAAGCGCGCGAGTCCAGCGCGGTTAACGCCAGCACGTTCACCAGCACTTGCTCATTGACATGGATCGGGTCGGCGGTGGCAAAGGACACGTGATCGCCGACGCCGGCATTGTTGATCAGGAAATCGATTGGCTCGTTCGTGAGCAAGGCAGCGAGTTGCATCGTCTGCTCGAGATTTGAAAGATCGGTCTCGCGGATCTCGACAAGCAGCGCCGGATTCCTGGCGACCTTCGGTGCGCAACTGCTCGAGTCGATCGCCGCCTTCTGGCGACAAGAACGAGAAGTTTCGCACGGCGCAGGCTAGCTGTCTGCGCGAACTCGCGCCCGATGCCGGCCGATGCTCCCGTGATTACGGCGGAGCAATTATCGAGATCCATCGTCATTCACGAGCGAAAGCCGAGGAATCCCGCCGCGCAACCTTAAAGCCTACCGCGGCGGCGAGTCGCTCGGTCCGAGCCGGACTGGCGGATTCGCTCGAGATGACATGAATCTCGCGCTTGGTTAACAAGCGCCAATGTCCCACGCGGCAAATCGCCGAGTCCGCAAATTCCCCATCCGAATTCGTGATAACATTTTCGCGTGGAATCCAAAGCGCTCGAGCATCCGCCGGATCTGTCGATTGATCCCTTGCTCGAGCACAATGCGCAGACGTGTTGGCGAAATTTGCTGCACGCGTTTGGCGCGGGCGCGTTTTCCATCCAGGAGTACGCCGCGAAGTAATCGCTGTGCCAGGTCCAGATTGGCCGCGCGATCGAGTACCACTTCATATTCCTTTTCGATTTTGAAGCGCGGATGCGTCAGACGCTGCGTGAGCTCTCCGTCATTGGTGAGGAGCAGTAATCCTTCGCTCTGGGCGTCGAGCCGGCCGACGTCGCCAGCGAGGAAAATTCGGACGGCAGGAGGTCGTAAATCGTGTCCATAATGTGTGGGTCGCGCCGCGTGCAAAGACAAAACCACGCGGCTTGTTTAGCAAAATGTGAACGGGCGCCCGTTGATGGATCAGTTTCCCGTCGACTTTGACGTGATCAGTCGGGCCTGGTTGAAAATGAAAATCTGTGCACGGTTTTCCATTCACCGTCACGCGCCCGGCGGCGATCAACTCATCCGCGCCGCGACGGGATGTGATACCAGTCGCGGCGAGGAAACGATTCAGACGCACTTCGTGTTCGTTGAAGGGTTGAAGTCGGCCGCTTCAGCCCTTCAACGTTTCATCTCTTCAACGGCACCAATTAGACATCCGGCTTGGTCTTGGGCAGCCCAATCACCTTGCTCGTTTCCTTCCATTGACCGCGTTTCTTTAGCAAATCGACGCGTTCGAACCGTTTCAAAACGTTGCGCTTGGCGGCAATGGTGCTGGCTCCTCTGAGACTGCGATGTTGTGACATGGGATGAGAGGTAAAACGTTACAAAGGTTAAAGGGTCGAAGCGTTTAATCGTTTTTCGTGAAGCGGAAGGGAGCAGGGGACAGTAGCCAGGTGCCGCATTATTTCAAACCGCCGTTACAGCTGATTCGAAAGAATGATGCAGGTGCCGAAGCTCGCCACCTGGTGATAAACATGAAAATGCTGCGTTAGTAATTCGCGCCAGTAAGTGACTCGATCCTGTTCGATAATGAGAAAAACCGGGCGTGGCACACGCCAATGCTCCAGCGCCGCTTTTTCGTCGAGAAAAGATTGCGCTGCTCCCCGGTAAGAGGAATCCGCGGATCGGGTTCTTGATTGACCATCGCGAACTTGCGCTCGAGATAAAACCCAAGGCTGCTGGCGACACCGGGCGAGCCCTCGAATAGCACCTGGCCATTCGTTCCTAGACGACCATTTAAAAACCGCGCAGCATCAGCCAGGAGAAAAAGGGCGCGATTCGCGCGATGCCGCTGACCATGCAGAGACCGAACACGATCAACCCGCAGGCGAGCCCGACAACCGCGATTTTTTCCCGGCCCCGCCGCAGCAGATATACGGTAGCAATCGCCCCAAGTAGGAGCGCAATCGCGGCGATGGCGAGGAGTGGCCGGAATTGAAGCCAGACGCTGGCGGGCATGTCGGCCAGTGCCTTCCAGGCGGTCAGCGAAAATCTGTTTCGCCCCAGTCGCGTTCGTTCACAGGGACTATACGTGGAAGCACCACAGCGATAACACCGATGATCATTCCGGTAAGGGCAATGATTGCGGCGCCGGCGTTGCGGAGAGAATTTGAAGCGCGCTCGAAAATCATTGCCGCCCACAGGGAAAAAGCGCTGAACATGCTCAGAGCGTAGTAATCCTGCCGCTGCCCGATCACCAGCACCGGAACCAGGACCACCAGAGCCCAAACCATCGGTAGCGCATCCTGGAAACTGATCTCCCGCGGCCGCATCTACCCGCCGCCAGGAAAAGATCAGCGCCGGCAGAATTGCCACCGACCACGGAAACCACCATGCCAGGTGGCTGGCGGCGAATTGCCACCGCGGAACGTCGTCGTACCAAGTCCCGTTAGGATAGCGCCCAATGAGATGTTTGGTCCATTCCTCAGCAACGAACCGATGGAATGCGCCATCGAAATGAATTTCGATCCAGATATACCAGGGCCCGATGATGGCCAGAAAAAGCAACAGATACGGCCACCACAGGAGGGAGCGGAACCGCATCCGCGCCTCGTGATAACAGACCGCCAGAACAGCAAACGTCGTCCCCGGAAGGGATCATGCCATGCGGACCTTTCGTCAGACACGCGAGCGCGGCGCAAATCCAGAAGCCGGCGAACCAGGTTCGTCGCTGACGCCGTTGCTGGAAGCCGGCGAGAGTCCGCAATAGATACGCTCCGGCGAAGAACGCACTGAAAAGTGGCTCCGGCATGACAATGCGACCGAAAATGAATGTGCCGCTCGAGAGTGAGGTAAATCAGCCCGGCGGCGAATCCACGCCAATAGTCGGCCAGCCGTTCGCCGATCAGAAATGTGAGTATCGCCGTCGCCACCACCGACAGCGCGATCGGAACACGCGTGGCTGCGGTGTGGACGCCAAACAGTTTATAGCTGGCGATGATTAGCCAGTACAGTAACGGCGGCTTTGCAGACGTGGAATGCTGTCGTTTGTCGGCAGTAAATACTGACCCGTTTGAATCATTTCGCGCGCCGCCGCGGCGATTGGCCTTCCGTCTCGCTGTAAAGGTCGCCGATGCCGATGGTGCCGAGATGCAACAATACCGCCAGCGCCATCACAATAGCGAAGAGGCGCGTATCGTGTCGGCCAGGGGCGGCAACGCCGCCTGTGGCCGCAAGAAGGTTTCCTCAATCGTGAGAGTCCCGGTGCCCGTAGTCATTTAGTGAGACTCGCTCAGCGCAGCACGATATTGGTCCCAGCTCTCGGGCAGCCGCAACAATTCTGCCGAGGGCATCTGGATTAATGCCAGCATCTGCCGGCATTCGGCGATGAGAACGTCCTTTTGCACAATCCGAAAAGCGCACCAAAACCGCACGCGATCGAGCCGATCGAGCCAACCCTCGACCGTGAGATGGTCACCAAGCTTGGCGGCGCGGCGATAAGCGATCTCGGTGCGAACGACGACTGGGTATCTTTGGCGTCGGCCGCCATTTCTGTCAGCCTCAGTCCAAGTTGTTCGGCCAGGAGAGTGCGCGCGACTTCGATGAAACGCAGATAGGCGATGTTATGAACGACTCCACCGCAATCGGTATCGAAAAACATCACCTGCACTTCCGTACGACACGCGGCGCCTCGGCGGTGGTCATATCGGCCAATGATTCGCGAACCTGCGCCCGAAAGCAACGTTATCCCGATGGAAGAATGGAGTAATGGAGCGATGGAGTGGTTGCCGTGCTGAAAACCATTACTCCACGTACTTGCGCCATCATCTGCCAATCCCCGCAATAACTTCGGCGCTCGTCACCGCAGCCATGCAACGGAAGTCGAGCGGGCATTCCCGCAAAAAACAGGGACTGCATTCGACATGATGCCGAAAAATCCGATGCCCTTGACCCAGTGGGGCGGTGCGCTGCGGTTCGGTCGAACCGAAAATCGAAAACCGTGGGAACGCGAAGCAAATCGGCCAGGTGCATTGTCCCGGTATCGTTAGTAAGCAGGAGTCGCGCTCGCGCAGTTCATTGATTAACTGCGCGAGTGTAGTTAACCGATCCGATTCACGCATTTTGTCACCCAGCACCTCTGCGACTTTGTCGCCGCTAGGGGCCATCACCAGCGGTGCCGAAGAGAATCCATTGAACCGGGAATCGCCCTGCAATCTCCTGCGCCACCTCTGCGAAGCGTGGCCATTGTTTTGCCGGTCCGTATTCCGCGCCAGGCAGAGCCCGAATTTAAACTGTTCCCTGCGATCAGTAATCGAATTCGCCGGGGAAATCCGGCGTCACCACAGCCCCCAGCGTGCTGGCGAGCTCGAGATACCTGTAGGTTTGATGAACGATTCCGACGGGAATGCTCTCGCGCGGAGATTGATTAACCAGCCAGCGCCGCCAATGTCCCCGCCAGCCTACACGCCGTGGAATCCCCTGCCAGAAAAGCTTCGAGCGCGCTACGCGAAGGAGTTAGGGAAAAGGATTGCCACATCGAACGGCGGTCTTTGACGAAATAATCGTGCTGCCGCGACAGTAGATTTCGACGGCAACGCGATGACCTCATCGACTTCGGCCACGATTTTCCAAAGCGCCGCCAGTTTTTCCGGAACGGCAACGCTGAGCGTGCGCATCGGGCCGTCCGCTTTTTATCGCTCTGATTGCCGGCACGCTCATGACGGCGTCGCCCAGCCAGTTGCTGCTTCGAACCAATATCCGGAAAGGTTTCAGCCGACTGCTGTCGGGCACAAAAACACCGCGCTTGTATTTCGCGAGAGGAAATTTGGCCGCGGCGTTTTCCAGCGGATTGTGCCCCAAAACCAATCTTCCGGTGCGCGCCGGACTTGTTTCTCCACAATATCGTTACCGCGCGCCGTCAACTTCTCAATCGATTCGCCGGTGCCTTCGATCGGCGGTCCCGCAATTGCGCGCCAGCGCGCAAAACCGTCGGTATGAACGGCGAAGCCAATTAATGCCGCGTGCGTTCGTCGCGCCAGCAGCGCCGGCAAGGGGGTGTTGTCGAAGCCAGCCGGCCAAAGAACGGTGTCCACAGGCCGCCGTCTCCGGCATGCTGATCCATCAAAATCCCGACGCCACCGCCATCGCGGAGCAGTTCAATCGCTTTTGCCGAACCCTTCGCCACGCTCAAAAACCTCCAGCCCAAATCGGCTGCGCACTTCTCATGCATGACGATCGATGTGCGGATTGCGGTGATACGTTGATAGATCGTGGCGGTGCGGTGACCGCGCAGAAAATGTGGGAACAATCGAGTGCAAAACTCCCAGGAACCGACGTGGCTTAAAAACAACACCACCGGTCGCTTTTTCGGAAACAATTTTCGATGCATCGAGATGCTCGATTCGCACCCGCTGCAGAATTTTCTCCATCGGCATCCGGGGGAACTTCACGCTGCAAAGCAGGTTCGCGCCCAGCTGTTGAAAATGGCGACGCACGATCCGCCGCATCTGTTTTCCCGACAGTTCGCCGGCGAAAGCGATTCGCACGTTGCGCAGAGCAAGTTTCCGATATTGCGGTAAGACTAACCAGGCAATGACGCCGCCCATCCTGTCCAATCGCGAATGCAAGAGGGAGCGATAGCAGTCCGAGCAACCCTGTCCCGATGCGATAAAACAGATAAACAGCGTAATCGACCATTAAACTGTGTCTATGTTTGACCGTTCACGGCAGCAATCAATGAAAGGAATGACGAAGCACGAATAACGAATGATGAATGAAATGACGAAGCCCGAATTTCTTGGTTTCTTACCAACTCAGTGTTGAATGTCGGTTTGGTCACGATTTAATTTGGTTATCCGACCAGGCGAGTGAACTTCTGCGAGCCCGGGATCATATAGACGTCAGCGCCACTCTCAAGAATTCGGAAGAAAAGTAACGTGGGAGCCAGTTCGTCATTTCTTCGTTTGGCGTGTTTGGCGGATCACTCTGAGCTACACTGCGCCCGTGGATCGGGACGAACTCTGGGCAGCGGAAGCGCATATCGCGCGGCTGGAAGGAGAACTGTTGCGCTTGAAGGATGTGAAGCGCGAGTTGCAATCGCTGCGCGAAGAACATCCAGAAGTTGCGCCGCAGCGTCGAGAAGGACGCTTCGTCCAGATTCTTTCCGCACCGTTTCGACTGCTTCGGCCGCGGAAAGAAACCAAAGCGGGAGCGCCCGGATGAGTACGCTCAATGGTTCGCGCGCCACCGCCTTTCCGCGGGCGAAACCGCAAAACTATCCGGAGCAATCGCGAAGATTTTCGTATCGCCCATTGGTCTCGATTCTGGTGCCCACGTTCAATCCGAATGAAAAGTTTCTGGCTGCCGCCGTCGAATCTGTCATCGCGCGAGGTCTACGAAAAACTGGGAGCTGATCCTGATTGACGATGGTTCGGATACGGCGGGCATGGGGGCGTTGCTGGAAAAGATAAAACAACGCGATGTACGAATTCACACCGGCTCGCAAGTTCACGACGGAATTTCCTCGGCCTTGAATGCTGGCTTGGCCCTGGCAAGGGGGAGTGGATTGCGCTGCTCGATGATCACGATGATCTGCTCGAGCCCGATGCTCTCTTTCGCGCGATCGAACTCTTGCAGACCGATCGCGAGGCCGACGTGATTTATTCCGACGAGAAGACACAGATCGTCGATGGAAACCTGGCGGCGCCGATGCTGAAACCGGATTGGTCGCCGGAATTTTTCGTGACCCAGAATTACCTCGGCCATTTCGTGGCCATGCGGCGCGACCTGGCAGGCGCCGGATTTCGCAGCGAGTTCGATGGCGCACAGGATTACGATCTGTTCCTGCGCGTTACAGAAAAAGACCGACCGAATCCGGCACATTCCGCGCGTGCTTTACCACTGGCGTCGCACGAGAGAATCCACGGCGGATAATATCCGGCGCAAACCGGGGTGCGCTCGAGGCGGCACGGCGTGGAATTCAAGAGCACTTGGATCGGCGACAGGAAAATGCGCGGGTAACGATCGATTGGGGGACGCATCTGTTTCGTGTTCGCCGCGAAGTTTCTCCGGAGAAAATCTCTATCATTATTAATGGCGCCGCTGATAGCGGTCGAATACGAGCAAAAACGGATTTTCCCAATCTTGAAATCGTGACCGATCCGAAGGAAGCAACCGGCGAATACCTTTTATTTCTCGACCCTGATCTCGAGCCGCTGGAGAAAAACTGGCTCACGGCGATGGCTGAGCAGCTGTCGAATCCGAGGGTCGGTGCTGTCGGGGCGCGCATTATTTCGCCGGACAGGACAATTGAAAGCGCTGGGCTAATTTTGTCGCCGGATGGAACGGTGGGTTCGGCCTTTGCTGGATACGCGCGCGATTTCCGGGGAGCAAATCGCGGCAACTGCAAGGCGTGCGCAATTACAGTGCGATGAGTGGTTCGTGCCTTTTAACGCGCAAAGACCTTGTCGATCGATTGCTTTTAGATTCCGCCTCGGGATCCCTCAACTTCGTTCGGGATGACCGTGTATGCATGGCGGTGGAGTTTGTTTGGCGCTACGCGAGCAGGGATTGCGAACGGTTTCAGTCCCTTACGCGGAACTGCGGCGCGCTTCGACGAAAGCAAGCTGCCAGCGTGGCGTGTCGGATTTACAGGAAGCGCTGGCCGGAAATGTTTCGACGCGACCCTTGTTACAATCCAAATCTTGCTAGCGGACGGGCCGATTTCTCGCTAGGGACACAAGCGAACTAGACAGGATTGACAAGATTGGCAGGATTGGATTTGAAAAAGGCATTTCATCCTGTGAATTCTGTTTGGATAAATGAAAAAGAGAAGATATTTGGCGCGGTTTGCAGGCCACGGCCAGAGCGCGCTGAGCGCGCGGATTATCGGGCGCCGGCGCTGGCAAAACGCCTTGCCGGTGTCGGCGTGGAAGCAGGGCAGATCGTGTCGGCGAACCGACGTTCGCTGGCGGCGGTTTGGATTCCGGGCGTGGAAGTTTTCCGCGCACCATTTACGTGCAGAGGCATCGGGGATTGTTCGGAGAATTCGCCCGGCGCGACGAGGGAGTTTTGGCGAATCTGAAGCTCTGGCCCCGGCAGTGGGCGACCGCGCGCATGTTCGCCAACACCGCTAAAGGTTTTCATGTTCATCCGCCGTTTATTCCCGAAGGGGAAGACGCTGCGAAATGGTTGCGGCGACAATTCGCGAAAAAAACTTTGGCTAGCTACGAGGCGGAACAGTGGGACGTGATGTTTTTCGTCAGGGCAGGGTGGGAGATTATTTTTACGCGATGTTCGCGAAGGGTTTCACGCAGTCGCATCATGCATTTTTACATCGACGGCGATAATCATCGCAGCGCGAACGATCGTCGCGGTCGTGATTCCCACCGGGCGTCGCACATGCCCTGCGAGTAGAGGGGAGCGAGAACGTCATCATGGTTTACGGCACGAGCACGAATTTTGAGCCGGCGTTTGAAGGCCGGATCGCCAGCGACGTGGAATCGGCGCTGTTGCCGCGAAAGCTGGCGAAGTTTTCTGGCGGAATAAGTGAAGCGAAAGTTCGATCCGGCGGTGCTGGAATTGATGGACCGGCCGCAGCCGGTAACGCGCGAACTGGAACGCGATCTTGCCAACATTCGCTCGCTCAATCGGCGGTTTTGGCAGCTATCGCCAGGTGCGACATTCTCGCGACGCCGTTGGCTGAAGCCGAACGACAAGGCGCGAATTTCTGGATGTTTCCACCGGATCGGGCGATATCCGCGCCTGATCGTCGATTTTTGCGCGAAAGGCGGAAATGTTTCGGTTCAGGTCGACGCCATCGATCAACAGGCCTCGACCATCGAAATCGCGCGACGCCGCAGCAGCGATTATCCTGAAATCGAATTTTTCCTGCGCGAACTTGTTCGCATGGAAGCAAATCGTCAGCCCGACGACATCGTCCTTTGTTCGCTCACCCTTCACCATTTCAGCGAAGATGACGCTGTTCGTGTCCTGCAAGAAGTGCTGCGAGTTTACCCGCGGAGCACGCCCTGGTCGCCGACTTTGCGGGGAGATCGCTCACGGCTACGACGCTTGGTGTTTATCTGAGTGACGGCAACAGTCTATCACGAGGCGATAGTGACGAAAACCGATGCGCGCCTTTCCGCCGCGCGCCTGGCTGGTTTTGCTGAACTGCGCGAGCTGGCTCGCCGCGCCGGCTGGAAGAATTTCGGACACCGAAAATTCCCCGTCGGACGCCAGGTAATCTGGTTCTGATCTGAAAATGGATCACACAGAATCATTCTGTGAAAAGGAGCCAGAAGGATTCTGTCGAATACTCGTTACGGCTAATGCAAGGTCACCTCATCCGTCACGCGAGTGCTTCGCGAATTTTCGGGGTTCTCGCTACTGTCATCGGTCTCGCGGTCATCGCATGGATCGGCTACAACGAACTTGTTGAAACGTTTTGCCACAGCACATGGGCTTTCATCGGTGGGAGCCGTGGGAGCAGCAGTGGGCCCCGGTCCGGCAGATGCTGGCGACGCCGCCCTGACGCAAGTCGATATAATGCCGGCTGGCCCCCGCCGGCTATAGATACTCGGCAGTTTGGAAACAGCCGCTCCTTGGTAAGGTGTTGGCGGATGAGAGTTATCGAATCGACGGAAGCCGCGCAGGCGCATGTGCGAGGAGGGGAGACTAAGTCTGTCCTCGTGCCGACGATGGGAGCTTTGCATCGCTGGGCATCTCGAGCTGATTCGCGTTGCGCGGGAGCACGCTGGAATGGATGGGGAAGTCGCGGTCAGCATTTTTGTCAATCCGTTCCAATTCGAGCCGGGTTCGGATTTCGAAAAGTATCCGCGCCCGGAAGCGGCGCGACGAAAAACTCTGTGAGGCAGCGAGCGGTGAACCTGCTATTTCGTCCGCAGCGACATGTATTTCGACAATCGCTCGGTCTACGTTGGAGGAGATCACACTGTCTGGCCGGGCTTTGTGGCGCGGCGCGGCCGGGGCATTTCCGCGGCGTCTGCACCGTGGTGGCGAAACTTTTCAATCTTGCTCGCGCCTACCGCAGCGGTCTTCGGAGAGAAAGATTATCAGCAACTCGCGATCATTCGCCGAATGGTGCGGGACCTGAATTCTTCCGATCGAGATCATTGGGCGTGCCGACGGTGCGCGCAGAAGCGGATGGGCTGGCGTTGAGTTCGCGTAACCAATATCTCAATCGCGGATGAGCGGACGCAGGCGACGGCGCTGCATATCGTGCAGATGACTCGAGTGAAGGAGCTGCGATAGGGGACAGAGTCCGTGCGCGAATTGATCGATGTGGCGGAGCGCGCGTGATCGCGTCGGCGAACAGCTCGCGCGTTGATTACATCAGCAATTGTCGACGCGGACAATTTGCAGCCTCTGGAAACCTTGCAGGCCGAGCGCAGTCATCGCGCTGGCGGTTTTCATCGGCAAGACGCGACTGATTGATAACCTGCGACTAAAGTGAGACGAATTCACGATTTCGTGGTGGTCGGGAGCGGGATCGCCGGGCTTGAGCTTTGCCCTGAAGGCGGCGCAGCACGGCTCGGTGGCGGTGATCACGAAACGCAAGGGGCCGACACCAACACGGCATGGGCGCAGGGAGGGATCGCCTGTGTGACGAGCGACGAAGATTCTTTTGAGCTTCACGTGCGCGATACGCTCGAAGCCGGCGCCGGGCTTATGCGACGAGAATAGTCGTCCGCACGATCGTGACGGAAGGGCCGGACGCGAATTCAGCGAGCTGATGGACGCTCGGCGTGCATTTCGATGAACGCGACGTTTCCGGCCATCGCGAGCTCGATCTTGGCCGCGAGGGCGGACACTCGAAGCGGCGCGTGCTTGCATGTGCAGGACGTGACCGGGCGCGAGATCGAGAACAAGCTCACTGCGCGCGCTCGGCAGCCGATCGCAACAGTGGAGCTGCTCGAAAATCACATGTGCGATCGATTTGATCACGGCCGCGAAACTGGGCTTCGCGACGGAAGATCGTTGTCTCGGCCTTTACGTGCTCGATGAAAAACCGGCGAACGTCGAAACGATCCGGACGCGATCGGGTCGTGCTTGCCACGGGCGGATGCGGGCAAAGTTTATCTCTACACCACCAACCCCGACATCGCGACCGGCGACGGCGTGGCGATGGCCTGGCGCGCGGGCGCTGACGATCGCGAACATGGAGTTCGTTCAGTTCCATCCGACCTGCCTCTTTCATCCCGAAGCGAACGTCGTTTCTGATTTCCGAAGCGGTCCGTGGCGAGGGCGGCATTTTGCGGAACAATCGCGGCGAGGATTTCATGCCGCGCTATCACCCGCGCGGTTCGCTCGCGCCCGCGCGATATCGTGGCGCGCGCGATCGACGCCGAGATCAAGCGCAGCGGCGCGCAATGCGTTTTCCTCGATATCACGCACCAGCCGCGCAGAGTTCTTGCGCGAACGGTTCCCGCACATTTACGAGACCTGCCTGCGACTTCGGCATCGACATGGCGAGCAGCCCATTCCGGTGGTGCCGGCGGCGCATTATCAATGCGGCGGAATTAAAACCGACGTCGACGGCGCGACGAGTCTGCGCGGCTTGTACGCCATCGGCGAAGTGGGCTGCACCGGATTGCATGGGGCGAATCGGCTGGCCAGCAATTCGCTGCTCGAAGGTCTGGTGGTGGCGCGCCGCGCGCGCTGCGCGCAATGGTGCGGGACGCGTTCCGCGCGAGCCAGACGCATAAAATCGCGCTGCCGGAATGGGAGTCGCGGCGACGTCCAGAATGTCGACGAGCTGGTCGTGATCTATCACAACTGGGATGAAATCCGCCGCCTGATGTGGGATTACGTCGGGATCGTGCGCACGGACAAACGGCTGCAGCGCGCGAGCTTCGCGCCTGCGGAATCTCCAGCGGGAAATCCGGGAATTTTACTGGAATTTCAAGGTGTCAGTCGATCTGCTGGAACTGCGCAATCTGGCCACGGTGGCGGCCCTGATCGTCGATAGCGCGCTTCAGCCGAAAGGAGAGCAGCGGGCTGCATCTACACACTCGATTACCCGCAGACCGACTGAGGCTCATTTCCGGCATGATACCGTGCTTTGGCGTGGGTAAATGCTTGGAACGGATGCTGCCGTGCAATGTGTAAGTAGCCCGCTGGCCGAAAGGGTCTCTAAAAGCGAGGAAAACCCCTTGCCTGGCGGCAGGTTTTCGCCTAGAAGACAGGCCACCGTCTTAATGAGATTAGGATTCCACCCTCTCACTCTAGCGCTCCTGGGACGTGGGGCCGCCGGTTATGCGCCCAATCGCCCTATGAGAGCGCGGCGGATTTCGCCAAATACGCCCGCAAGTTGCGTGACCAAGCGCTGCTGAAAGTCGAGCCCCAAGTCTTTGTGCCCGACCGCATCGCGCAGCAGCATCACCGCCCGCTATCCCGTGGAAGACGAACATTGTGACGACGGTGTTTTGGGTGGGCTGAAGCAGGCTGGCGGAAACAACCCGGTGCCGAATTAGCAAGAGCGCCTGGGACGCGAATCTGGACCTCGAATTATGGCGGCTTCGATACGCCCGACGCCTCCTCGCGCAGGAATTACATATACCGGCGTCGTTTGTGCCGCGGCAGAATCCATTCTACTGCGCGCTGCCCCTATAACGACGTGACGCACGGCCAATTCAAGCCGGAAGCCGCCGCTGGTCATTCCGTGGTTCAGGCACCGCTTACACCGAGCCGGGCCGTTCTGTTTGCAAGGATCGCTGGCTCGCCAATCCGCAAGGGCAACCGCGTACTGCCTATGCGCAATGGGAAGACTGCGGGCCCTTCCGGACCGACCATTTCCAATATGTTTTCCAGAATGGCGCCCAATGCCCAATTTGAATCACGGACGCTGGTCTCGATGTCTCTCCGCGCCGTGCGCGATTATCTCGGCCTCGGCCCGACCGATGTGACCGACTGGCAATTTATCGAAGTTCGGGATATTCCGCCCGGTCCATGGCGCACCCATGGCGGATAACAATCATTTCGTGATCGCCAAGCGCCAGGCCGAAGCGCGGCTTGTTCAGCAGACCGAACGGGAGCTCGCGCTAGGTTCGAGCCGGGCGGGCGTAGCACGCCGTGGCGCGTGCGGTCCCCAGATTTCGCTGCGTTAGCTAGCCGCCACTTCTCATCACGCGCGGGCGCAGTTTTCGAAGGTTGGAGTCGAGCTCGTCAATGCGGTCGACCAATTCCTGGTAGTGCGCGCTGCGCCGTGCAGAAAGCGGTGAGGGGTTGGATAGCGGCATTGATTTCGCCGTAGAACAAATCGATCGCGTGCGAAATCTGATTCTTCGATCGCGGCCACGAGTTCGGTCCGTTTCGGCGTCCATTTGCTGGCGCGTGTACATGCAGGAATTTTCCCGCGCTGCCGTCTTGGCAGGTAAAGTTCCAATAATCGCGGCTGAAGCCGCCAGCACACCGGTGACATCTGCAACTGCCGCGCTACTCATCGCTGCGACCAGTGCCACCAGACCACCCGCTGCCGCCACGCCCGCCGGAATCCTGGAGACGATTCGATCGTCTCCCGAAAGATTGTCCCATTTGTTCCAATGACATCTTCGCCACTTCGCCCGGCCAGGCCAGCTGCTGATCGATTGCACCAGCTCCCGGCGTTGTCGGGCAAAATCTCGGCGGTGCGCGGCGCCTGCGTTTTCACTTCGCCGCCAAAATGCGTCTCGATCATGTCCTGCAGTTGTGCCAGATGCCGCGCAGATCGGTTTCAAGCAACTGGATAACGCTTTCGATTTGGGGCTGACCACTGTCGTCAGCTTCGTTTCCATTTCGCCCTGCAAATCCCGCTGCCAATAATCGCGTCGCCAGATCATGTTCACCGTGGTCCAGAACGTCAGTTTGTTCTCGAGGAATCGCGTTCCTTGCCGCGCAATCGCGACACGCCTGGTCGATGCCGCGCACAAAACCGTGGACCTGCCGTAGCGTTTGCTCTTTCCGCGCCTGTAGAAAATGGATCAGACGCTCGAAGCGTTCTTCGTCCTGATTGATAACGCGAAAGTGCCTTCACGCACTTCGGACGCGATCCGCGCAAAAACCTGCGCGTCGGTTAGGCCGAGCGCAACCCTTGAGCGCATGCGCACTCGCGTCCGTCATGATCAAATCGATGTGCTCCTCCAGGAACAATTTCTGCTCTTTTTCCTCAAGGCTGGCAGCGTTCGGCGCACCAGGTGGCGCGCCGAGTAACGCCTGACGCGCGGAAACCGCAAAAGATAGGTGGGATGGTCCCGAGCTTTGCAGCGCGGTGTCCCGTGATGACGGCGAATCACCGCGATCTCCGGCTCGCGCAGATCAGCCTGTTGCAAAACAAAACGATATTTTTCAGCCAACGCTTTTACGAAGGCGAGGAAATCCTGCAGGCCGATTGCGTCCAAGGATTGACCACAGAAAAACGAAGAGCACGAGATCGGCACGCGGGACGAATTTCTCGGTGATGCGCTGGTGCTTCCGCGACCATGGTATTGGTGCCGGGAGTATCGACGACGTTGAAGCTGCGCGAGGAAATCGATTGCCAGAAAACGCTCGATGAGTTGGGGTGAGACGTCGACCGTTTTTTCCACCTCGCCATAGCGAAAAATGCAAACGCGATCGGTCGCCGGAAGCACGCCAGTCTTGGCGAATTCATGGCCAAAAGGGCATTGAGGAGGGGAGGATTTTCCGGCTTTCACTTCGCCGACTGCAACGAAGAGAAGCGGCTGCCGGATATCCGGTAGCAGGTGCATGCAGCGCTCCACGAGTGCAGGTGCTGCAAGTTTCCGGCCCCGAGTCTGAGTAAGCGGATCAGTGCAGTTTCGAGATCCGTTCGAAGCTGCAGATAATGATCGGCGATCATGCCGGCGAGACTAAGCGCTGGCGCGATGCGGCTACGGACGGCGAGGGCGTGGCTGCGGGCGCAACCGGCTTGGCGTTGGCGGCGGTGTGGTGTCTGAAGTTTCAACAGTTGCGAAACGGTGACGAACTTGAATCCTTTCGCTTCCAGCCCGTCAATGTCGCCGGCATGGCCTGGATGGTTTGCGCGTGGATATCATGGGCTAGGACGATCGACTTCTGACGGGTTTCCTTCAAAATTCGGCTCGCTAACGTGTCCGGACCCGGATTTTTCCAATCGAGCGGATCGACTTCCCACAAATACTTTCGTAACCGAGCTCGTCGTGAATAAAACGTTTTGGTGCGCGGTGACGGGATCCGTAGGGTGGACGAATAGTGGGGCGCGAACCAATCGCGAGTAACCGCCTCTTCCGTGCGCTTGATCTGACTGCGCACGTTCTCGTCGGACGTTTTCGCCAGGTGGCTTGCGATGCGACCAGGTGTGATTCCCGATCTCGTGGCCTTCGCGGACTCGCGCGTTGAAGGGATTTCGGCATTCTGCCGCATTTTCTCCAACCACGAAAAAGGTGACGTGGATGTGGTGTTCTGCCAGTAAATCGAGCAGACGCGGCGTTAACTTTTGGTTTGGCCGTCGTCAAAGCGTGAGAGCGATGTAGGGACCATCGACATGAACTGAGCTGACCGTCGTCTTTGGTTCCGGCCGGGCGCCGTTTTCGGTTTTGTGGGCGAAGGCGAGGTTGCTGCGCCCATAAAACGGTCGCGGGAATGAGAAACAGGGCACGGAATTTTCGCAGCATGAGACCAGGAAGAGCGACAGATTGCCCCTATTTTTGCGGGCATACAAGTGCGCCAGTGTCTGATGAAGATTCGACTGGATAGACCCCAGCCGAGGGCGGTCTGAGGCCGATTTTGGCAACTAATCTGCTGCTTGGGAAACCGGGATCGACGTTGGGAGAATGGAGCTTCGCGGGAGGCCGAGAGGCCACACTGACGCCGAGATCGCTTAATGAATATTCTTCTTGTCGAAGATCAGACGGACAGCCGGCAGGGCGCTAAGCCGGTTGATTGCGATGCGCGGCCAAGAGCGGTGCGCAGGTCGCTACAGCGGGAGGAAGCTGAGCGGGCTCTGACGACCGAAAGTTTCCCGTTCCTTATCCTCGACTGGGTATTGCCGGGAAAAGCGGGGTTGATTTGTGTCGCGAGTTGCGGCCCGCCAGACGGCGACGAAATGTTCATCCTGCTGGTGACGGCGAAAGCCGATCACGCGCGACCTGGAAATGGCGCTGAAGCCGGGGCCAATGATTACTCTGACCAAACCGATTGATCTGGCATTGCTCACGTACGCCTCGCAGTCTGCAGAGCGATCAAATCCGTGATTTGACCGAACGCAACCAGGCGCGCGTCGCACTCCAGCAGTCGGCCCGGACGTTGACGGACATTCTCGAGAACACGACCGACGGGTTCTTTGCTTGATCACGCCCTGGCGGTTTACATGTGAATCCGCAGGCCGAGAGGTTGTTTGTCGAGCCCGTAAAGAACTTCTGGGGCGAACTTTGGCAGAAATTTCCGGAGCTCCGAACACGCCTTCGAGGAGAATTATCGTCGGGTGATGGCGAACCAAACGCCGGCGGAGTTTGAGGCGTGCGAGCCAAACGGCACGACCAGATGGTTTGAAGTTCACGCCCATCCAAGCGGTGGCGGGGTTTCGGCATCTTTCGCGACGTGTGACCGAACGCAAGCGCGCGGGAAGATGATCGGCTTACCAAAGGCAAAATCGAGTCGCTGGGGACTCTGGTCGGCGGTATTGCCCGCGACCTGAATAACATTTTGACCGTAATTTCCGGCAACATCGGTCTGGCCCAGCTCGAAGCACCGTCGGAAGAAAAAGTCTCGTTCGCCTGTCTGGCGAAAGCATCACAAGCGGCGCAGGAAGCCGCCCACATGTCGAGTCAGCTGCCTGACCTTTTCCAAAGGGGGTTCGCCCGGTGGAGAAAAGGTTGTGCGCATGTCCGAGTTGTTGGCGAAATCAGCCCATTTCTCACTGCATGGCTCCAACCTGCGCGCGGAAATGGATATTCCGCCTGACCTTTGACGACCGACGAGTCGACCCCGCCCAAGTCGAGCAGGTGATCAACGCCCTTATGATCAATGCGCGCGAAGCCGATGCTGTCCGGAGGAACAGTGGATATTTCGGCGCGCAATATTGAGTTGAAAACAAAACCGGGCGCGCTCCTACCCGGCGGCGCGTTATATTAAAGTAGCGATCGCGGATCACGGCGGTGGTGTTCCATCCGATATCGCGACGAAGATCTTCGATCCGTATTTCACAACCAAGTCGGTGAGCAGCGGACTCGGACCTCGATTAGCTTTTCCGTCGTCAAGAAACACGGCGGTATGTTGCATCTGGAGCACCGATCGTCGCCTTCCGGAGCGGTCTTCTCCTTTTTTATCTTCCAGCAGCCCGGCAGAACCGGCGGTGATAAAGTCGATCGAGACGGTCACCGGATGCCGTCTCCGCTGCAACGGATCCTCTTGTCATGGACGATGAGGAAGGAATTCGTGAACTCACCTCGCAGTTGCTGAATACACTCGTTGATGAAGTAACGGCCGTCGACTGATGGCGTCGAAGCGGTCAACACTTACTGAACGCGCCATGCGCCGCGGCGAAAATTTCCAGGCCGTGATTTTGACGCGACCATCCGTGGCGGCATGGGCGGGCTGGCGACCATCGCGCGCATTGCGCAACATCGATCCCCAGCGTGGTCGCCATTATCTGCAGCGGTTACTCTGACGAGGCCAGCGCTGGCGGAGTTTCTGCAATATGGATTTCGTCGGGGCGCTACCGCAAAGCCATTTACCCGGCGCGATCTGGCGGACGTGCTCCAGCGCGCTTGCTATGAGTTAGCGACTAAGTCGGCGTTTGTTAGCTGGTAGCAAAGAAACGCGCTACTTTCACAACGCTCAAGATGGATCGAGCAGTCATGCCACTCCGGCTCAGACCTCGATGATAAATTAGGCGGCGAAGCCGCAATGATTCCGGCACGTGCCCGACGGAGCGGTCGATCCATCTTGTTGATCAGCGCTCGCGCTCGGGATTCAAACTAGCTCTTGCGCAATTTTTCCAGCGCGGTTATGAGCGGCTCCGGGCCGCCCTCAATATAGCCCATGATATTGGCTACCGGTTTCCCCTCCGGGCTCAGCACAATCAGGGTCGGGAAAGCTTCGACGTCATACTCGCTCGCCAATTTCATGTTCTGTTTTCGCACTGCGTCGCTTTGCTGTTTGAACCGGGGAAAATCGAGTTCCACCAAGACTAGATTCTTCGGCCGCGTAATCCTGGAATTGCGGTTTGGAAAAATCTCGGCCTGCATAAGCTTCAGCAATAGCCGCACCAATCCGACCTGGTGAAATTAAGGAGCACCAGCTTGTGATCCGATTTCCTCGCGCCGGCTTTGGCTGCTTCTGTAATCCGTCAGCGCCAGGTTGGCCTCGGCCGGGGCCGGGCCGCAGCAAACGGAAACGAGACAGCTTAGGAGGAACAGTTTCTCACGTCACAGCAGTTTCCGCTAAAGAAGCGGCTTGCGCAAGCCTACCCCGCTGCCTCCGGAAAAGGGAAGCCCGGCGCGGCGAAACACCGGGCTTCCACCAAAAGATTTTCACTTAACGTGCCCGGAGACCAGCTTCGGTCATCTCGAACATGCTGACCTGACTCTTGCCGTTGAAAACGGGCGAAGCGCGTCATCGGCATTAATCTGGCTTCGTTTCTTTTATCCTGACAACCGTGTTTCTTGATGTAGTCCCACAAGTTTCTTCGTGAGCTCGGAACGCGGGAGCGGTTTCGAGCCAACGATGGCAGAGAGTTTATCATCAGGCTGGACGGGGCGCATGAATGCGGCGTTCGGCTTGCGTTTTGGACTCTTAGCTTTGGTTTTCGGCATGACCGCTCATTAAAACCGAAGCAACGAGCAGGGCAATCAACGTTTTTGCCTTGGAGAAATTAATTTTGCCCTCGAGACGCCGGACGGCCAGCGCAGCAATATCATCCGGGGGAACGACATTGGGACGGCGTCGGCGCAGTTTGGCGCAAAATCTCGTAGAGCGGACTGGGCGTTGCCCGGCGCGGAGAGTAAACGTTGTCGCGACTGTTGCGGGCGCGAGCCGGCGGTCGTCGCCTTCGCCAACGCCGTACAAACCATCGGTGTAGAGAAGAAACAAGTCGCCGCCGCGCAGTTCCATCTCTGTTTCGGTACAAGTTCGAAGCCGCGACCAGCCCAAGCGGCAGGCGAGGTCGATCGCGATCGATTCGGTGGCGCCATCGCCTCGTGCTATCAGCAGCGGTGGATGGCCTGCGCCCGACAACGGTGCCTCGCGCCCGTCTTCATATCGAGCGCGACGCACATTGCGGTCATGAATGAACGCGCCCCGAGGATGCTGCAGAAAATCGCGATCCACCGCATGCATGATCCCCGCCGGTGTCGTTCTCGCCATTGGCATGTGATGAAAAATGAATTTCGCCGAACGTCGTCAGCAACGCGGCCGCCGCGCCGTGCCCGGTGGCATCAGCGATCCAAAAAGCATCCGGCCGTCGCGCATCCGGAGCCAGCCGTAAATGTCGCCACCCACCTGAATGACTGGCACGATAAAATGCGGCGATTTCCCATCCCGGAAACCCGGAGGCTTTGCCGGAATGAGCGAGCGTTGTGTGCGTTGCGCGGCTTCGAGGTCCTGCTCAAGGTTTCCCCGCCATGCTTCCAACTCTTCATTTTGCTTGAGCAATTGTTCGCGCATTGAACGCAGACGCAGTTGCGTTTCGATACGCGCGCGCAGCACTTCAGGGTGAATGGGTTTGGTGACGAAATCATCCGCTCCCGCCTCGAGACACAGCACTTCGCTTTCCTCGCTACCGTGACCGGTGAGCATGATGGTCGGAATCTGCGCGACCGCCGGGGACGGATCGGCCCGAATTTGTTTTGGAGACATCGGCGCCATCGAGCCGGGCATGTCGTAATCCAGCAGGAGAAGACGAGGTGGCTGTTTGCGCACAAACGCCAGCGCTTCTTCGCCGCTCTCCGCTTCGGCACAATCATGTACCCCGCAGCGGTTAATGTTCGTACCCAGCAACCGCCGGCTCCGCGCGATCGTCGTCAACCACCAGGAATTGGATTGTCGTCGCTGGTCATTCCTTAAAAATAGAATCGCAAGGCAATCCTGTACGACATGTATGGCTGAAAAATACACCATGGTGTTGCAATTATCGAAGCGCGCGCTTTTCGATTGTCAGTATATTAAGGTTGAATTAGAAAGGGACGGATTCCTCGAATCGATTCTTATGAAATTCTCACCGTGGCTCGTGTTTCTTGCTGGCTTTGTTTTTGTCTCATGCGCGGATAATGAGCCGCCGGTGCAATCATCACGTGGCGCGTTATCCAAACGCGCCAGAAGAGCCGACAACACAACCCTACAATCCGAACCAACCGCCTCCTCCACCGGAGACAACGGAAGAAAACGCGCCGCCAGAGGCCTCGGCGTCGCCGGCAGCGCGGACGACCAAAGGCGACCTGCCGTACGGTATTCCGGTTCCGAATAAGCCTGGATTTGTGACCAGCCCTTACGCACCGAATCAGGGCTACGTCGATGTTCGCGGGTTTCCGCCGGGCACCGAAGTAAAAGACCCTACACGAACAAAATCTTTCTAGTACCGTAGTAGCATTGCCTTTCAAGGCGCTCCTGCGTAGTGCCCTAAATACGGTGTGATTGTCCAGGTGGATCGAGCAGTGTCCTGCTGGATGCCGGTGTTTGGCGGCAAAGCCGGAGTCCTTTTGGCATCGGCCGCCGGAGCGGCCGATCCACCTTGTGCCATTTAAGCGCCGTTTCTTACGGGTAATTTATAGCTGCCGGACCAAGATACAGGTTTGTTGTAAAAACGGCATTAGGCACGCTGCATTAAATCACGTTGCTGGACAAGCGCGTTGGAGTACCGGCATGATTCCTCCTTCCAGGTTTTGGCCGGCTGGGGGATTCGAAAGGCACATGGAACTTCGGGTTAAACGCGCACCTCATATCGACATGGAAATCACTGTGCCGGGGACAAGAGCATTCTCATCGCGCCGCCATAATTGCCGCTCTCTCCAATGGGATTTGCCGGCTGAACGGATTTCTCATGGGCGATGATTGCCTGCGAACCGTGAATGCTTTGCGCGCTCTCGGTATTCGTATCGATGAACCGGAACCGGACACGATTGTCGTTCATGGAAAAAGACGCGTGCTCAATGCCCCGACCGATGAAATTGATTGCGGCAACTCCGCGACCACGATGCGGGCTGATGGCGGGATTACTCGCTGGCCAAACATTCGAAAGCCGGCTGATTGGCGATGCTTCGCTTTCCAAGCGTCCAATGGGGCGCGTCATCGCGCCGTTGCAGCGGATGGGCGCAAGCATTACGGCGGAAGGTCCCGACGACACTCCGCCCCTGTCCATTCGTGGTGGGTCGTTGCGTGGAATTCGCTACGAAATGGCAATCCCAAGTGCGCAGGTGAAAAGCGCAGTTTGCTCGCAGGCCTTTTCGCCAAAGGCAAAACGTCAATCGTAGAGGAAATCCAGACTCGCGATCACACCGAGCGCATGCTGCGTTATTTTTTCGTGCGCACTACGCGGGAGGAGAATGGAACAATCTCGATTTTTGGCGATCAAGTTCCCGAATCCGCGCGACTTCCGCATTCCGGGCGATCTTTCCTCCGCTACCTACTGGCTCGCCGCTGCGGCGGCGCAGCCCGGCGGCCACCTCCTCGTTCGCCACGTCGGTTTGAATACCACGCGCACCCCGGTGCTCGGCGTGCTCGTGCGAATGGGCGCGCAAGTTGCGGGAAGCAATTGAAGATGTCGACCAACTCGAACCGCACGGGATCGCTGGAAGTGACCGGTGCGATGTTAAAGGGAACGGTCATTCAAGGGAAGGAAGTCGCGCAATTGATCGACGAGCTTCCGGTGCTGGCCGTGGCCGGCGCGCTCGCCAACGGCACGACCATTATTCGTCAGGCCCAGGAATTGCGGGTGAAAGAAACCGATCGCATCGCTGCCATCGCGCACAATTTGCGAGTGATGGGCGCGCAAGTGATTGAGCTCAGCGACGGGCTCGAGATTCATGGCCCGGCGCCGTTGCGGGGAGGTCGCGTCGCCAGTTTGGTGATCATCGCATCGCCATGGCATTTGCCATCGCCGGACTCTTCGCAGATGGCGAAACCATCGTGCAGGAGGCCGAATGCGCGGAAATTTCCTACCCGGTTTCAGAAGGCGCGCTCGAAGGATTCATGACTCCGAAGCGCGGTCCGGGAAGCACACCGGTAATCGGCTCGCTCTCGCTCGCCCCCGCTGAGTGATGGTCGGTTGTCGTTTTCGCATGTCGTCCGCAACCCGAACGCTTTCGGGGTGAGGGACCTCCAAAGTCCGGTCCGTGTGCAAGCTACCCTGTGTGATCCAGCCCTATAGGTGAGGTCCTTCGCATGCGCTTGGGATGATAGTCGGGTTTATTCCAAGGGCTTGGTCGGAGTGACGCTGCGCTTGCTTCCCTGCAATTTCCAATGAAGAACTTGCGCAACTGTATGTCATCTCATCGCATCATTGCCATCGATGGCCCCGCTGCTTCGGGTAAGAGCAGTGTTGCCCTTGCTCTGGCACGGCGGCTTGGATTTTCCTATGTCAATTCTGGCGCGATACCGTGCGGTGACATGGCATGTCTTGCAGCGCAGCGTGGATGTGCACGAACCCGCCGCCGTTGTCGCCGCAGTCGAGCAATCAAAAATCGTTTGCGAACTCGTCGATAACCAATCGCGCATCTTGATTGACGATCACGATCCCACTTCACATTTGCGGGATGACAATGTGAACCGTGCCGTCTCGATCGTGAGCAGCATTCCGCGCGTTCGCCGGATTTTGGTTCCGCGGATGCGCGAATGCGCGAAGGCAAACAACGTCGTCATGGAAGGGCGCGACATCGGCTCGGTCGTTTTCCCCGAAACGCCGTTCAAGTTTTATGTCGACGCATCGCCGGAAGTGCGGGTGCAACGTCGACGGGCCGAAGGCCAGCGCGATGAAATCGCCAGCGCGGGATCGCGCCGATTCTTCGCGCGCGACGTCACCACTCATCGTCGCGCCTGATGCCGAAGTGATCGATACTTCGACCCTCACGATCGACGGCGTCGTTAACGAAATCATGCGCCGGCTCAAACAAAAGGACTCCCGATTTAACGATTTAACAATTACCGATGCGCGCCCCCTTACTCCAAAATGCCACTCCGGCTCGGACCTCCATGACTCCAATAATCCATCGGCTTGCACCTGCCGTGAACTTCTACTATTGGCTGGGCTACTCGCTTTCACGTTTGCTCGCCCAGATCTTTTTCGATTTCGCATTCTTCATCGGGAGCGCATGCCCAGAGCGGGCCGGTGATTCTGGCGATGAATCATCAGAGCTTCTTTGATCCGCCGCTGGCCGGGAATGCGTCGGATCGCGCGATTTTTTCCTCGCCCGCAGGACATTGCTTCGACCACTGGTTTTGGGGCTGGTTGCTGCCGAAATTGAACGTCATTCCAGTCGATCAGGAAGGGAGCGACCGCAGTGCCCCTCAAGGCATTGATCCGAATTTTGCGCGCGGGAGAAGCGACGCTGGTTTTTCCCTGAAGGCGCGCGCACACTCGACGGCAATCTGCAACCAGCCGAGCCCGGTCTTGGTTTGGTGATTGCAAAGACGCTCGCCCCGGTGGTTCCGATGCGCATCTTCGGGCGCACGAAGCCCTGGCCTCGCGGCAGCAGCAAGATCCGGCTTCATCCCATCACCATTGTCGTTGGAGACCCGATTTTTTTAGCGAAACGGACATCGCGGGTCGCGGAAAAGAGATGTATCAAAGATTAAGCGAGCGGGTGATGAATGAAATCGCCAAGATTAACGATCGATGGCAACGACTGAGGATTCGAACAAGGACGAGCGAATTTCCGATGGGCGCGCTCACTTGCCATGATCGCAGATCGTGGTTGGCCTGATTGTCGTCGCAGTCTACGCCAACTGGCAGAATCTGCATCGCGATGTGATTGAAACAGACGACCGTCACGCGAATCACTCCACAGCTCCCTTCGGCATCTCCGTCACCGATGCCGTAGACAGAACGCCGGGATCACCGATCCCGGATTCAACACGGAGAAGCGCACTCGAACACCGTCAGAACTCGGGATCGGGTATAGCCAGCGCCTGTAATGCCCGCTGTCGTCGTCGGACTTCCGGCCCCACCTACGAGCTCTCACTACGATTTTGTTCAGCGGCCAGTTGCTGCGCGTAAGCGAGGCTATCGATATTCTCGATCGTCTTGTCGCGCCGTATGGCTTTGATGCGAGGGAAACGCAGGGCGAGGCCGCTGGCATGGCGCGCGTACTCGGTTGGATGGAATTGAAAGCAACTTCCAGAACGACGTCCGGCTTCACTTCGCGATACCGGCCACGATCAACCAGCGTGTTTTGTTTGAAGTGCTCGGTTAGCTCCGCGATCTCAGCAGTCGGTCAGTCCGCTATAGGCTTTGCCGATGGGTAACAGTTCGCCGCTGTTTCCATCGCGCACGGCAAAGGTGTAATCGCTGAGCACGTCATTGCGTTTACCGTGGCCAAGTTCCGCCGCCACGACCACCACATCAAAGCGTCGCCAGCTCTTTTCGAGCTTGAGACCAAAACAACCCCGCGGCGTCCGGCGAATAAGAAGCTCTCGGGATCGCTTGATCATCAGGCCTTCAGTTCAAACGCAGCCGTGCCCGTTTGAATTCAATCTCGATCTCGTTAGCTGAATGGGCCGCGACCACAGTCGCGACTTAGAAATTTTGGCGGGAGTTTGAGGCCGCGCAAAAGTTCGCGGCGTTCGCGTAACGGTGTTCGTAAGAGCGACCGGCCATCGAAAAATAATAAATCAAAGGCGACAAATATTACCGGCATCCGCGAAGCGGCCTCGAATAAGTCGGGCCCTTCGCTTTTTCGTCCCAGCCGCTTCTGCAAATCGAAAAAAGTTAGCTTCCGGTCTTTGCGCATAGGCGATGATCTCTCCGTCCAGAATCACGTCCGCGGAAAACCCGCGCGCCCGATCCGGCGATCTCCGGGAATTGACCGGTGATGCGTTTGAGGTCGCGAGGTAGATTTCGGCGCGATCGCCATTCACGTGGTTGCGCACGAATTCCATCGAACTTGTCTTCGACATAGACTGTAGCCGGCATCGCTGATGCCAGCCCGGGAACCGACCCGGCTACGTGCGACCGCGGCTACAACATTTGATTCGACAAACCGCTTCCAAATCGCTTCTGCCGTCGGTTCAGGGCTGGCAACGTGCATTTGATCGGCCGGAAGAGGCGTGAGCTCAGCGCGATGAAGTTCTTGTCTTTTACGCCAACACCGCGGTGCGGCCGATGTCGCCGAGGGCATGTTCGCTTCTTTCACCTCATCGAGCGGTGCCGCGAAGGCTTTGGCGATGGCCTCCTCGACCAGGCCTTCACGCAATCCGATGCGCAAATCGCCGCTCAGAATCTTGACCACGTACTTTGACCTTCGCGGGCAATAAGACGCGCCAAACGATTTTGCAGTGCATCTTTTTCGCGACGGGGCCGCTTGCAACTTATGGAGCTGTTCAAAAGATTCATAAGAATCAATCAAACCGAACGGTTCCGGACTTGTCCGGCCATTCGAGCACCTCGCAACGCGCGTCTTGCCGGCGTCACCATAGCTGGAAGCGATGCGACGGAAATTCTCGTCTCGCTCATCTTCGTCGCCGCCGGCGAGTGCGCGGTAAAATAACCGAGCCACCGACTTGCAGCGTGCGCAGATCCGTTTGCGGAAAAGCGTGGCCGGTGAAATAAACCGTGGCGATCGCGAGCGTCGGCGTCATCCAGCGTCGAGAAATATTCCGACAACAGACGGACCTTCTCTAGCTTCGCGGGGTTGCCGCAATCGCCTGGCCGACATTGGCGAAGGCGAGAAATTCGGATGGCGCTAGAGCTGTAGCCGCGGTCGTTCGGACGCGGTCCGAGCCGGACGAGCGTGCACGGCGTCAGCGATGCCGGCTACAGGAGTCACATCGTCAATTCCAGCAAGGGATGTCCCGAGCGTGAGCTCCATTTGGTTCTCCTCGGTCAACGCCCACGCTTCGATCCCGCGTGCGCGCAAATCGCGAGCAAAGTGCCCGGCGAATCCAGTGCAACGTGAAAACTCGTTTTGGCTTTACCAAATCGACATAACGCAGGAGATCGGTCGTAATCAGCGTGATCGGAGGCGGAAAAGCCGCGTCGACCTGGTAGCGATAGATCGGCGTTCGGTTCGACCGCCCACCCGCTGATCATGGCCACCACGCTTTGCCGTGGAATCTTTTCGAGCATGCGCGACAGCGATTCGCGCTTGGCGGACAGATCAAGAACTTTTCCGGCGACATCGTTCGCACGATAGCGAACGTGCTCACAGAATTTCTGACCGTTTTGTTCGTAGATGCGCGTCATTTGATAGACCGCGCCATGCAGCATTGGTGTCCAGCTCGGCTCCGGCCAGTGCGCAAAGAATCTCTTGTGCTTTGCCAAGGGAATAGCCGAGCAACACAGGAACTTCGTTGTTGTCGATCGCGTCTCCGGCAGAAGGCGACGATTTGGGCAATTACTTCTTCGGTCGGCGGCAAGCGATAACGACGGAAGGCCGAAGGTGGTCTCCATGATCAATGTGTCGGCTGTCGTCCATTCACGCAGGTTCTGCTGATTGACCGCGACGCAATTTGAAATCGCCGGTGTAAAGGACCGAGTCGCCTTCCGTCCGCAGAAAGAACTGGGCTGGAGCCAAAAGATGCGGCCCAGCCGGGAACAATGTGACCTGCATTCCGCGGACGTTTGTTTCCCTGACCGAATGGCAGAAGAATTTCAATGCGTTTCCCGGGCAGCCGCGCCTGCATCAGACGTGCCGTCCGTTCCGAAACAATAATCTGGCGGTGCGGCGCGATGTGATCGCTATGCGCGTGAGAGCGAATGCGAGAATCCTTCGCTTCCCACGGATCAAGCCAAAGATTTTGCTGCGGCAAAAACACTCCGCGCTCGTATCGGACATCAATCACGCCAAAATTTAGCTGACACTTTGCGCAGCGAAACCGCCATTCGGAGGCTAAACTTTACTCCGCCACCGGACGGACTCGCCATGGCGAGCCTCAAAACATGTTGTCCCCCCTCGTGAGCATGGATCCTCCCGTCTCTCGTCTAGCTGCAACGAGAAGTGTTACGCCCGGGGACAAGGCCATGCCCTGTTCGCAAAGTTCCTTACCGATACGGAAGTGGCGCAAGCCTCCGTCGACTATTACAAGCAGCCACATTGAGCATTTTCGGCATATCGGCCTTTCCACCGTCCGCTCTACAATTGACAGGACTGCGCGCAGCCAGTTTGATATTGTTAATGCGATTTATCTGCGCGTTCGCGCTTTTGCTCGGTGTGGGCTCTGTCGCCGGAGCGGATAACGATCCTGGGAAATATCCGGTCGCGTTCAACTCCGATTTCGGGTTTCGCAAAGCCAAGATTTATACGATGAGCCAGAACCCGTAACGTAAGGGGACAAAGGACGCGGCACCTGCGGATACGAGCAAGAAGGGATTATCCTCGTCGAGAAGTGTGGACCAAGAGGTATCGTTAAATTTCGAGGCGCTCCTATCGATTGTATGGCGCGGTTACCGCTTTGGATCGACGGCAACGCTTCGGCCAATATTTTGACTTCTTCTGGCGGGCAAAGCGCCCATCGGATGTGACCGTCCGGTTCGGTACAACAGGAAAAACTCAAAGCTTTTGTCCAGGCCAAAGAGCAGACCTACAAGAACGTCGATGGAACAAACCGGAGCGAGTTTCGGGTCATTGGAGACGAGTATTTTGACGATGGGCAGGTGCTGGCCTGGCGATGTTTACTGATCGAACACGGCCGGATTGTAGCCGAGAAACGCTCTTTCCTGTGTGGGATAAGAGCGTTTGACTGATCGCGCTAAATTTAATAACTTTTAATAATCAATTGTGGAATCGTCCATTCAGGTCAGGTGTGAGCGGCCCCGCCGTCTGGGTCCGGGTGGAGGGCAAAGGCAGTTTTCTAAATAGCGGAAATCTCAAGCAGTTTGCCCGGGAAGTGGTAGACCGCGGCTATCGCGAGTTTGTGATTGACCTACATGACTGCGCGATGATGGATTCGACCTTCATGGGGACAATGGCCGGACTGGCTTTGCGGTTAAAGGAACTGGGGCCAGGGGCACTTGAGGGTGGTGCATTGCGGCGAACGCAGCCGGCAGTTGCTCTCTGGCCTCGGTCTCGATCAGCTTTTCCAAATTTCCAGCAACGGCGCCCGCGCCCCGGAATGTGATGCGCTCGCAGCCCCGACCATCGTGAGAAAAGGAGCAGGCCAGTGAAATGCTGGCCGCTCACGAAGCGCTGTGTGAAGCGGCGCCGGAAAATATTTTGCGGTTCAAAAGACGTTCTCGAGTACTGAAGCAGGACCTTCACGACAACCCAGTAAAGAAGTAACTTGGCTTCGACCGTCATGTGGCCAAGCTTTCTCTTCGCGGCCTTGGCCTTTGCGATTTTGGGTTGGGCTTTCACCGCCTTTCGGCAGACTCGCAAAGTTCATGCTCTCGAGCGGTCGAAGGAAGAGATCCAGGTCGAAGAAACCCTCGTCTTCGATTTCCTGCACGGGCTGGGCGAAGCCTTCCGTGAAACGATCAGGCCGCACGATCTGCACCGGTTGATTGTCGAAGGAGCGACCCGGATTCTCGATGCCCATGGCGGCGCGCTTTATCTCGCCGATCGCAGCGGCGACAAAGCTCGTGCCGGTATTTCTTTCCAAGGGTTGTCCGCCGCTGGTGCGAGGTGCCGGCGCATATCTTGCATCAAGCCGCGACGACGCCTGCTGCTTGGAAGGTTTCTTCGCGCATGCATCAATGTCGCGGCCGGTGAAGGTCTGATCGGCACGGTCTGGCAAAGCCGGACAGCCGGTCTGCTGAGTGATGTCTCGGAAGTGCCCGAGTTGGCGCGTCTGCGCGAGACACCTCGCTCGGCGCCGCCTCGTTGATGGCGACGCCGTTGCTCTACGGAAAGCAAAACATGGGCGTGCTCGCGCTTGGCCAACGGCCCGATGAGCGCGCCATTCACGCCGAAGCGATTTTGTCGTTTTCAAATCGATCGCCGAGCAATCGGCCTTCGCGCTTTACAACGCCATCATTTACTCGGAGGCGAATGAAAAGAAGCGGCTCGATCACGATCTCGAAGATCGCGCGCGACATTCAGCGGATCCTGCTTCCGGCCGAAGCGCCGGCCAGTCAACGGGTTTCGAGATCAGCTGGCATCAACATTCCGGCGCGCCAGGTCAGCGGCGATTATTTCGATTACATCAGAGTGGACGACGAACGGCTCGGCGTGGCCATTGCGGATGTTTCGGGCAAAGGCGTGCCCGCGTCGCTCATCATGGCGATCTGCCGCAGCGTGTTGCGCAGCCAGGCGCGCGCGGAATCCTTCGCCTGCCGATGTTTTGCAGAAGGTGAACCGCCAGCTTTATCCCGACATCAAGGAAGACATGTTCATCAGCATGGCCTATGTGATTCTCGATCATGCGCGCAACGTCGATTACGCTCGCACGCGCCGGTCACGACGCGCCGCTGCTTTATCAACGCGCAACCGCAAACCGTGACGACTTAGTGAAGCCGCCGGGCATGGTCGTCGGAATTGACAGTGGAAGCGTGTTCGATAGGATTACGAGCGATTTCGCCGTCCCGCTCGAACGGGACGATTGCCTGCGTGCTTTACACCGACGGCGTGACCGGAAGCTCTCGATGCAGAAGGGATATGAATTTGGCGTCGAACGGATGATCCAATCTGTGCGGGCCAGCGCGATGGACGGCGCTCCGGCCATCATCACGCGCTTGATCGATGATGTTGCGAAGCTTCGTCGGCATCGCATCCGCAGAACGACGACATCACTTTAATTGCCATTCGTAAAACATGAAAAAATTCCGGTGAACCGTCGCGAAGAACGACAGATCCGCACCACGGTTGCGACCGAGCTCGGAAATCAAGCCGAGTCACCGAGACGTCCGATGGAGTAACCGGCTGACAGTTTGCAGGCCGATCTGGATCGTTTTCGCGATCTGGCGCTGCGCAGCCAGGCCGATTTCGAAAATTACAAGAAACGCGCGTGCCGCGCGAGAAAGAGGAGGCGATCAAATACGCCAATCAGCTCGCTGCTCGAGCGGCTGCGTCGCGATCGTGGATAATTTCGAGCTTGGCCTTTCCGCCGCGCGCGCCGAAGGCGAACGACTCGCCGATCTTTTCCGGCATGAGCATGGTGCTTGAAACAACTTGACGGATTTTCTAGCCGACAGTGGACTGCAGCCGATCGATGCCGATGGGACAAAAGTTCGATCCGAACCTGCATGAAGCGATCGCACACGAAGCCGAGCGATGAAGTTCCCGAAGGGAACGGTGATTCGCCAGACGCGTCGCGGCTATCGCTTGAAGGATCGCTTACTGCGGCCATCGAGCGTCGTGGTTTCGAGCGGGCCGGCTGGAAGAATGAATGTGATCGCGTGATCGGCAAGGTCGATAAGTGATGCAAGTAGCGAGCGTAATGCCGGCGCGGCGATTGCTGACTCTTGTCAGTCGTCTACGTCACCTATCAGCTATTTCTAGATGGCAACGACCAAAGCGCGATTATTACGAAGTGCTCGGCGTCGACCGCAGTGCGTCCGGCGAGGAAGATCAAGCGCGCCTATCGCAAGCTCGCGGTGAAATTCCATCCCGACAAAAACCCGGACGACCCGCACGCCGAGGAGAAATTCAAGGAGCTCGGCGAAGCCTACGACGTGCTGATCGGATGCCGAGAAGCGCGCCGCTTACGATCGCTACGGTCACGCCGCTTTCGCGCAGGGGTGGGTGGCGTGGCGGCGGGTTCCACGATCCGTTCGATATTTTCCGCGAAGTCTTTGGCGGCGGCGGTGGCGGCGGAATTTTCGAGACATTCTTTGGCGGCGGCGGCGACGCGCCGATCGCGAAGGCCGGCAGCGCGGATCCGATCTGCGTTACGACATGCAGATCACGCTCGAGGAAGCGGCCTTCGGCGTGGAAAAGAAATCGAGGTCCGCAAAGCTCGACGCCTGCGATAAATGCCACGGCACCGGCGCCGGAGCCGGATCGCGCGCGATCAACTGTCCGACGCTGCGGCGGCCGCGGCCAGGTCATCAGCTCGCGCGGATTTTTCCAGGTCTCGCAAACCTGTCCGCGTTGTCGTGGCGTGGGCCAGATCATCGAGAAACCGTGCCGCGTGTGTGGCGGCGAAGGCCGCGTCGAAAATACCAGCCGCATCAAACTAAAGATTCCGGCTGGCATCGCGGATGGCTCGCGCCTGCGCTCCTCGCGGCAATGGCGAGGCCGGCATTCGCGGCGGGCCGCAGGGCGATCTTTACGTCGTCATCCACATCAAGGAGCACCCGATTTTTCAACGCGATGAAGACAATCTTTATTGCGAGGTGCCGATTTCGTTTCCACTGGCTGCGCTCGGCGGCGAAGTCCCGGTGCCGACGCTGGAAGGCAAAGCGAACCTGAAAGTCCCGGCGGGAACGCAGAGCGGACAGATTTTCAAATTGCGCGGCAAAGGCATCGGTCAACGTTGAGGGTCGCGGTCGCGGAGATCTGCTTCGCGCGCGTAGCTCGTGGAAGTGCCGACGCGCTTGAATGCCGAGCAACGGCAGAAGCTGGAGGAATTCGCCGCGACTCGTGCGGCGAAGAAAACACGCCGTTGCACAAGAGTTTCTTCGAACGCGCCAAAAACTTCTTCCGCTAAAATCAACCGCGGACAGCGCGGATCGACGCGGATAAGAGAAAATCTGGAAGCCTAGGAATCCAGGAAAGAAAGTGGAGCTATGCTGTTTCCTGGATTCTAGATTCATTCGCAAGACGAGAAAATTGGAAGCAATTGATCGAGGCTTTCTCGACATTCTGGCTTCGTCATTGTTTAACTGTCATTTTCTTCATGCATCGCTTTTACATCGCGCCCGAAAACTGGAACTGCTGACGCACTCAGTTCTGCGCGACGTGGAGGCACATCATGCGCGCGATGTGCTTCGTCTCGAGCCGGAGCGAACGGGTCGCGGTCCAACGGGCGCGGACATGAGATCACGGCTGAGATTACGAAGGTAACTCGCGAAGAAATTCAACTGCGCAGGCTTACCAGGCGCAGGTGCCGCCGTTGCGTCGTGGATCACGCTGGCGCAAGCCATTCCGAAAGAAAAAACATGGATCTGATCGTGCAGAAAGCGGTCGAGCTCGGGCGCAGCGGAAATCGCGCCGATTATTTCCGACCGCACCATTGTTCATCTCCAGAACAAGGAAGCGGTTCAGAAACAGGCGAAATGGCAAGAGCAGGTCGCGATCGAAGCCGCAAAACAATGTGGACAAGAACTGGCTGCCGACGGTGCAGATACCGAGGAAGCTGAGCGATTTCTTTGATGGTGTAGCGCCCACAACTTCGGCTAATCGGCTCACTTCCAATCTCGATGCGGTGCACTTGAAAACAGTGCTCGCTGAATACGAGCGTGAACGCATCAGTCCCGGTCCCACCAGCGTTCTGATGTGCATTGGCCCTGAAGGAGATTTCACGCCGGCGGAACTCAACCCTCGCCCGAAGTCGCGGTTGTCTGCCCCATCACGCTCGGCCCCATTATTCTACCGCGTGGAAACCGCCGCCATCTATTGCCTGAGCTGCTCCTTATGAACTGCTGGGCTTCGGTTGACTCCCGTTAGAGTGTATTTTTGGAACGATCTCAGGCATGACGTTACCGCGACTTTATGCGCGCCCATCCGATTCCACGAATGGACGCTTGAGCCTCCTTCACGCCCTTGAGTATCGAGCACTGCGTAACTCGCGCCATTTGCCTCAATGTAATTGTAGGTCTGTGACGTGTTACCTGCTCGACCTGCAACTCCGTCGTCTGGAAGAAGATTTCTTGCGTGAAGGAGGCCTGCGAGCGCATGGCTCGTGCTCGGCTCTGCCGCTCCGCGCCAAACGGCGGCAACGCCCGATGACTTCACCCTGTCATCCTTTTTGTCCTTCAGGTCGCTAAGAATGGAGCCGGTAGTTGGCGAGATTGACTATCAAGTGCCCAAGGTGTCTTAGTAAACGTGCGGTCTCGGAAACTTCAAACGCGTCGCGGATTAGTTCGAAGCGCGGTTTTGCCGTCCTCGGCCAGGACAATTTCGACGACGTCGAATCGCGACAGGATGTCGGGGTTATCAAGCAACTGCAGCCAGGTCAAGAGCGCCGCGCGAAATCAATTTGCGCTTTGGCGGCGTTGATCGCTTCTGACGGCCGCGTGCCGGTGTCATCGCGCTCTACGGGTCTTTACTTCGATGAAGACGAGTGTGTCGCCATCGCGGCAAACAATATCGACTTCTCCGCCGTGCCGAGCCCGGAAATTGCGGTAGAGAATTTTGTAGCCTGGCGTCGGAGAAAACCGCAGGCCAGTTTCTCTCCACGGGCGCCGGAGTTGCAGGTGCTCAGATCAATTCCTTCGAGCGCGAGAAGCGGCTGCGCCACCGGCTCGAAAGATCGGCGATGGATTGGACAAGGCCCATGTTCATGAAGTTTGATGAGGTGGAGTTCGGTGCCGTAGCGCTTGTGCTGGCTGAAACAATACTCGGGGAATTGCGTGCAAAATTCACGCATTAAGCGATCGCGTGCGTCACTTTGGCGATGACACTGGCGGCGGCAATGGTTATGAACTGATGCAATCGCCATCGATGATCGCGGTTTGCGGCAGCGGAAATGGCGAGACTGGAAGTCCGTCGATGAGCACGTGCTCGGGCATGGCGGTCAGCCCATCGAGCGCGAACCGCATCGCTTTGTGTGTAGCCCGCAGAATATTGATCTGGTCGATCTCGACCTGATCGACGATACCAACGCTCAAAGATATCGGCGCACGAGACCAGCTCATCGTAAATTTCCTGACGCAACTCCGGCAGCAGCTGTTTCGAGTCTTTTAATTTCCGATGCCGGAATTTTTCCGGCAGGATTACGAGCCGCCGCCACTACCGGGCCGGCGAGCGCGCCCAGACCAGCTTCGTCAATTCCGGCTATGCGGGACGACACCGAGCGCGCGCAGTTTCTTTCGTAACGAAACCCGCAGCGACAATACATCGGCGGGAGATTACCCGATTTTCGGGATCAGGAAGTTGCGGAGTGAATGGTGACTAGTGATCGGTGAATAGAGGCTCTCCATCGTCGCGCACGATGGAGCGATAGTCAGTGGCAGGTCCGTGTTTACAAAATCGTCAGCTCGGTCGATCATTCTCGAAAGCATTCCGCCAATGGCTTGATAACGAGGCGTCCAAGTCTTGGAAGTCTTCCTGCGACAGATACCCTGTGTCGAGAGCGTCATCCAACCAGGATTGTGTCTCGTTCCGCTTCGCCGATTGCTTCATCAATCTTGTTGATGAATGCCGCTTTATAACGTCGGCGGCCCACCCTTCCGCGATCATTGCTTGACCGTGCTCGCGAGCTCTTTTCTAATCTGATCGGTTAACGAGTAGTGCTCCTCTGGTGGGAACGTTTTGCTTATCGCGAAAATGCGGCGCGCAGCCTCGCGAGCAGAGCCTGACACGCTCGCAATTCACGAAAACTTTTCGCGCCAAGACTGCTATTCACTCAGTCACAGATCACCGTTCACCTCTGTCCGTGCGCTGATGCGCGAACGGCGGTGGCTTCCTTGCCTTTGCGAGTGCGCGGGTAATTCTGGCTTGGCGCGGCGGGCGCGGCCTCTCTTTCCACTTCCACTTTTTGGCAATGCGCGAGTGAATGCATTGGGAAAACGCGCTCGGACTCCTTCGCCGTAAGAAATTACGGCGCACCGTAAGCGTCGTTTCGCTTATCTCCTCCCCTTTCGCCCGAATGACGATGCCGGCGAAGATTTGGATGCCTTCTTTGTCGCCTTCGACGACTCGAGTATGGACGCGAGCGGAATACGCCCTACCCGAAACGCGCGTGTATCTGGTTTTTTGAATTGTTCTTTCTCTGATGAGCGTCGATGATGCAGGTTTCATGACAGATGGGTTGTTGGCCGCGCAGGCCGAGATCGAAGCGATCCTGCTCCACAGTAGCGGGCGCTCAATCTCCGCAGATACCGGCGGAACGCAAGTGAGTCCCCCGGGCTGGGCTCTAAAATGTGGGGAGCGGCCTCAAAGTGCTGGCGACGGTCGGGACGAGAGCCTCAACTGAAGCAAGGGGAAGGCGAAGCGGAAGAGCTTCGCGCAATTGCCTGCGTGAGCGGTTGTGATTGGAGCGCGCCGACTTATACCCCGGCTCCGCACCAGCGCCCGTAGCTCAACACAAAGGATAGAGCGTCGGCCTCCGGGCTGAGGTTTAGCTGCGCTCGAGCGCCGCGCCGGGCGCATTTTTTAAAGTGAAAGTGATTGGTGAAAGGTGGGAAGATTCTAGTGCATTTCGTAGATTTCCGGATTGATCGACGGCGAGATTTCTTCGCCAGCACTTCATCAACGCCAATCACGTTCGGCTGTCACAGGAACATGATTCGGCGCTTCGCCGCGAGTTGCAATCAAATCCGTAGCGCCGCTCTGGAGTGCCGACACCTGTAACGGCCCCAAAGCGGCGACGGTCATAGACCCGCCGCTACAGCGAGGACCGGGGCGCTTAGCAGATTCAGGCAGACATCAGGCGAGCGCTTCAATCCGGCCGACCAAATCTTTCTTGCTGGTCATGCCGGTGACCTGGTCGCGCACCTGCCCGTTTTTGAAAATTAACAGCGTGGGAATGGCGCGTGAATGTTGAATTTTAAAGGAGAGGCTTTGGTTCTCGTCGACGTTCACTTTGCCTACTTTTGATCGGAACCGGCTTTTCGCGGGCGATTTCTTCGATCCAGTGGCGCAAATCAATTTGCAAGGCCCGCACCATTCCGCCCAGAAATCAACCAGGACGGGCTTTGTCAAGCTATTGTTTACTTCACGATCAAAGTTCGATTCTTGTTAAGGGTGATGGCGTTTTCCATCACGACTATGATAGATTCCAAATCTCAATGATCAAAATGGCGGCTGCTGCCACCGGGACCAGTCCCCAGCAAAGTGAGGTGGGAATGCTTTCGATAACCGGCTGGGGCGCCGCATTGCGGGGAGCGATTGTAGCGGGGGCAGTTGGCGGGGCAGCTGGAAGCCGCGATACGGTAAAGGCGTTGCTGCAGTTTTGGATCGTCTTCATCGGGGCCAGTTTCGGTTGTGATCAGGGCAGTGATAACTGATGCGAGCCGTTTCGCCGATCTGCGCAGCAATTGTCGGTGGCGCGGCCGGGGCAGCGGTGCGGCGGCCGGGAGCCGGGGCGCCGCTGCCGCGGTTCCCATGGAGTCGGCGCGGCAACGGGCGTTTTGGCAGCGGGCAGCGGAGGTGGTGGAACAGCGGCGCAGGGGCGGCGGAGGCGGGAGCGAATGTCGCGCGTGCGCGGCACACTGGCGACTTCGGTGGTTTACAGGGAACGGAACCTGCGGCACCACCGGCGGTCGCGCGGAATTGGGCGTGCTGGGTTTCGGCGCAGTGGTGTCGGCGGAGGCTCCGACGTCGGTGGCCGCGCGGGCAGGTTGATCCGCACGATATCGTCGTCTTGCGGGGCGACGGCATCCTCCAACGACGGGGTGGGAGAGTAATCCGGACAGTTTCTTTTTTGGTTGGTTGAGCAGCTGGCCATGGTCACATTGACGGGTGGAAAAATAAGATTGCCAAAAATTGGCCACGTTGTCACGCGGGAAATTACGTGATCACTCGGTAAAAGGTGGCGTCTACCATCGATGGCTCTCTTTTCCACTTTTGTGTGTCTTTCGTGTTTTTCATGCAACGACCATCGCTGTTGGAGCAATGGCAAGTATTGGAGTGGTGATATCCCCTCCGTCAGCCAGACTCCTACCTTAACTGGCGGGAATACTACGCCAACAGATCATAGCCGCGGCTGCCGCGAATCTGCCGCATGATGAACTCGCCCGACCGGCGCCGGTTCGGAAGCAATACGCGCGCGTCAACATCCGGCGCGTCGGCTTCAGTTCGGGCGACAAGGGGTTGATCGACCAGCAACTTCACTTCCCGTCCCACCCTTAGCGGCGGCGATTTCATGCGCGATTTTTTGCTGCCAATGTCGCTGGCACGACGATGGCGTTCGTTTCTTTAACCTTCGCCCGCGAATTTGCCCAGAGCGTTTTAGCGGCGCGCGATCCTTCCTCCCGCGAATATTTGAAAAATCCCGGAGCCGCTCGGAATCGCGTTCACGGTCGAGAAAATCCAGCAGTGTTTCAAACCCGGCTTCCGGTTTCAGCCCGGGAAACCGACAATGAACGTAGTGCGCAATGCCACCCCAGGAATTCCAGCGCGCAACCGCGATCAATCTTCGATATGGGCCCGGGTGGTTTCACGCCGCATCCGGAGAAGCATGCGTTCGTCAATGTGTTGCAGCGGGATGTCGATGTAACGCGCCACGTGCCGGCATTCGGCGATGGTTGCGATCAGCTCGTCGCTCCAGTGCGCCGGATGGGTGTAAAGGAGTCGGATCCAGAAGTCGCCCTCGATTTTCTGGATCTCGCGCAGAGCCCGGCGAGCGTCGAGCCCGCGAGTGGAATCGACCGGCTGAGGGCCGGCTTTCCTCCCAACCATTCCGTAGTAGTATCCTGGCTAGCAATACGTAGC
>ERZ1370068.496-contig-10451_pt1 | contig 40338 bp, 71 predicted proteins | sample MGYA00561227_ERZ1370068 | MGnify/ENA primary metagenome ERZ1370068 (study PRJEB38410, sample SAMEA6850437) | metagenome | study: Metagenomic assessment of the ecological functions of the soil: analysis of the soil microbiota associated with the... | reverse complement strand
ACCCATGTCGAACTACGATCGAAATGCAGCTGCGCCCGGCTTCTCCGCAAACGGCGCCACGGCGATAGACGTCGGCCTTCGCGCCTTCATGCTGCGCGTATATAATTACATGGCCGCCGGCGTTGGCTTGACCGGCGTTGCCGCGTTTTTGACCTACCAGTTCACCGGCCCTGAATTGCTTCAAAGTCCGCTGATGTGGGTGCTGATGCTGGCGCCGCTGGGACTAGTGTTCTTTATCAGTGCCCGAGATCAACACGTTGTCGGTGGAAGCTGCGCGAGGATTGTTTTTCCTCTATGCGGCCCTGGTCGGGATTTCATTGTCGACCATCTTCCACATCTACACGCAGTCCTCGATCACGCGGGTGTTCTTTATCTCGGCGGCGGCCTTCGGCGCGCTCAGCATCTGGGGCTACACTACCCAGCGAAACTTGTCGGGATTCGGAACTTTCCTGTTCATGGGCCTGATCGGCATCATTATCGCAAGCCTGGTCAATCTGTTTCTGAGATCGAGCGGGCTAGATTGGATGATTTCCATTATCGGCGTCGGCGTCTTTGCGGGCCTCACGGCCTACGATACCCAGCGGATCAAGGGGATGTACGACCGCGGCGATGACGCCACTTCGGCCGGCCGCAAGGCCGTGATGGGCGCGCTGTCGCTCTACCTCAACTTCATCAACCTGTTCATGATGATGCTGCGCCTGATGGGCGGCCGACGCTAGAGTACGAAGTGATTCTCGCGCGCGACCCGCTCGCCACCGCCGTCGCTCCTGGCGCTCCAGGGTTCGTCGGCGGCGCGGCGTTCGCCGGGTTCGAAGCTCTTGTGGTGATAAACCGCGGCGTAGTTGTGCTGGACCAGCATCCTGATCGATGCGGCTAAAGCGAGATTTTTCGTCGTCATGGCGCTATTTCCTGTGGTGTAACCCCTGCGACCCGCAGGGGCTGAGATGGCGCACGGGGATAAGAATTCGAGCCTGACTTCGGCGCTCCTTGATACAGAAATAATACATTCCCGATTGGCGAGGCGGGACCCGGAGAGGGTCCGAGGCGAGCCGGAACAAACGAGCGCGATGCACGACAACTATCGTTAAACCTAACGCGGGACGCCAAATGTTCGACTATGCCGCGCTTGATCGCGGGACCGAGGCCGCGGCCGCTCCGATGCCGCGCTGATCAAGGGGCTTGATGCGGCGCACCGCCGGGATCCGCGACGGCCGCCGCGTTTACTGCAAGCTGGCGATCATGCCGCCGAGCCGAGTCTTGGACGTCGTGCGGCCACTAAGCCTCATTTGGGACCAATATTTTCAGCATTGCCGCAATTTAACTGGCTCATCTCGCCGGTTCGCGCGATGGGTGGGCTTCACGCGGCCACCGGCCGCGTCAACCCGCGAGGACTTCCATCATTGGCTATCGTAAGCGATGCCGGATATTGAAATCACCGAGGAGTGCCGCGTCCTGATCGAGGGCGCGACCGAGCCGTTCCGGCAGACCGGGCGGCGCTTGCCAAACGGCAACTGGCAGATACCAATCGATGCGGCAACGCGGCAGCGGTTGGAGAAATTGCGGCGGCGAGGCGAGTCGATCTCGGACTGCATCATCCGCGTCATCATCATCACTCAGCACAAGCGCGGCTTGCAATAGCCGCGCCTTTGGCCTCGACCAAGATCACCCGTCGTGCCCGCTTGGTTTACCGGGCAATAACCCGCGCATGCCGCCTTCAGTTCGGCGCGTCATCAGTGCGCCGCATCTCATTGCGTGAGCCTTTAGGCGAAATTAAAGGAAACCAGAAAAACGGAAATTCCAAATATGCTCTGAAAGGGTGCGGTCTCGCGGTCCCCGTGGTTAGTCACGCTGCCAGAGGGACCGAAAAGCGATGAAGGGGTGGCAGGCTGCTTCAGGGGTCTTCAAGCAGCCTGCGCATCCGTCGGATGGAGGTCGGCGAGGCGCCGCCGGATCATTTCCTCCTCGCTCACGCCTTCACCTTGGCCGGTGCGATCTCGATGGGGACGATGGCGAGGAAATTGGTGCGGCCCCCGATGATCTTGAAATTCTTGGCGGGTCGGCAATCAGGTTGATGTTGTCCAGCGGATTTCCGTCGACAAGCAGCAAATCCGCGAGCGCACCCTGTTCCGACGACGCCGGAGTTTTCCCGGATAGGGATTGGCGCTTGCCGGACAGCGCCAGCAGTTCGGCGTTTGTCGATGTCGCCAGCGGCCAGCGCTCGTCGTCGGGGCTGTACCAACGGACAAGCGAGGCCAAGAATTGCTCTCTTGTTGCCGCGCCAGCGCGCGGGAGAACAGCACATCGGTGCCCCACGCCGTCTTGATGCCTTGTACTTCTTCGCCAACTCGTACGTTCTGCGACGATGCCGGGCCAGACTTCATCCGCCTTGCTCGCTGGACGGAACCCACCGGAAAGCCCAGCCTTCAAGTCCTCGGGGAGCGGCTGCAAGCTCGGCCAAACGCCCTTCTCGGCGATCGAGCCTTGGCCGTTGCTTTGTCCATCAGGAAGCCGTGTTCGATACACTTCACGCCCGCGGCGATAGCCCGCTGGATCGCAACCGACGTAAAGGCGTGCGCGGCGACGTACGTGCCCCAATTCTCGAGCCGCTTCAACCGCGGCTGCGCCGCTCGGCCTCGGTGAAGGTGAGTTACGTCGATCGGACTGAAGGGTGACGACACTCCACCGCGCCGCCGTCAACTTGACTTGGGAGGCGCCCTGCATGAGTTGTTCGCGCGCGCGTACGCGCACCTCGTCAGGACTGTCCCGCGACCATGCTGCCGCCGATCTGCTCCATGCGGGTGAGCATGCCGCCGATCGTCCGCGGCAGATCCGTTAACTGACGGAAGTCCCCATGCCCGCTGGTGATCGTGATCGTGGCGCCGGATGGATAGATGCGCGGGCCCCTAACGATGCCCTCATCAATGGCGCGCTTGAGACCGAACACCGGCCCGCCCACGCCGCGAACGGTGGTGAGATCCGCGCATCAGAGTGTCCGCCGCTTCCTCGCCAGCCACGAGATTGTTGAAGCCGAGCGTCACCGAACGCCTCTGCCGGGGTCGCGCGGGCCAGCATCGCGTGCCAACGATTGTCGATCAGGCCAGGCATCAGCGTGCGCCTGCCCCCGTCGATGATCGCCGTGGTCGTGTTTCTGATCGGACTGGAATCGGCGTCCGGGAAATTCCTTCCGATCAGATTGCCCTCGAACTAACACGTTTGTTGGTTCGGATAACGTGTGCCCCTCCCGTCGAATACCCTGACATTGTTGAAGAGCGTTATCACGCGCCGTCGACTGCGCTGGGCCTGCACCGCGCTTGTCAGAAAAATTAGCGCATAGACCTGTACCGCCGATACCAAACCGCGGAAACGCATTAGAGACCATCTGCACCCTCCGAAAGGATGGCCAGATCGGTCCAGAAGAGAGCAGCTTATGGTATTAGGTCGCTGTAGCCGTGCTGACCGCGGGCAGGTCCCAGTGCGAGTCCCTTATCCGCGCTGAAGTCACCGCGGCAACGCTCCGGTCATCAATGCAAACCAGTCAATTCAGAGCAAGAAAGTCTGCTAAATGGTCGCGATATCCCCACGGCAGGCGATTAGCGCTCTACCTGTTTCAATCGAGCGGAACCGATGAAGACGAGACGACAGATCGCCGTTGGACTCGGCGAAAAGCGACGGCTTCGCGGATGCTACGCCTCAGGTTGAATTCGTGGCTGGCGGTGTCGGTTCTGCCGCGGTCGCCTTGGCGAGGGCCTCGCGCAGCACCTTTCCCTTCATCATCTAGGGATGTCTTCAGGACGGTGCCGCCTGCATCCTGTATTTCCTCGAGCACCTTGTCGGCAGTCATTTCCTGAATGAGTACAAACAGTGCGGGTTGCCAGGGCTTGAGGTCGCCGTAAGCTCCTTCATAAACAAATCGCTTGATGCCGTAATCTGTCAGTGCCCCGCTGACGCTGCCCGGACGCCGCACCTAATGCAACGCCGATGATCGGATTGAGAAAAAGAACTCTAATCGACCCCCAGGAAACTACCTGAAGCCGCGCCCGCCGCCGTGGTATTGACCAACTGATTCAGCTTTACCGGACCTGCTTCAGTTTTGACGGCGACTGACCGACGCTAGATACTCTTTTTGCAACTTGAAGAGGCGCTGAGCGGACTTCCTCGGCTTTCGCTTCAGAAGGATGATGAACGATGGCAATCGGATCGGACATGAGATCCTCACGCTAGATGTGCCCCGATTTGAAAAGAGGCCGGGTCGCGCATCGATCCTTTTCAAGAGAGTATTTTATCCCGCTCAACTCAGCACGTAAACTCCCGTCTGCCGCGCTGACTGAGTGGTCCAGCTGAATGTTGGTCAAGACTCGCTCCCTGAAAACGACTGCTCGAGTCACTCGCTGCGACGTGGCCGTCGGACAGGATAAATTTTATCGAGGTTTGCGGATAATTGTCTCTTTATCGCTTCTTGCGGCGGTTATTGTCGGTGGGTTCTATCTCTACGGCCATGATTCGATGGCGCGAAATGTGACGCAAGCCTGCAGTTGCTGATTTCTTCGGAAGGCCGTAATCGATTATGTCCGAAGGGATGTTGCCATGCTTGGCCACAAGGCGATACGATCATAGCGGTGAAGTCCTGTTTTCAATAGGTTGGAACACTCGCCGCATTCTAGGAGGGCACGATGCGAGCGGTCTCTTCTGATGCTTCGGTTAGCCGTCGTCCCGAGACCGTTCTGGTCGACTTGGCATTGCAAGGCGGCGGGTCTCATGGCGCTTTATCTTGGGGCGTCCTCGACAGGCTCCTCGAAGAAACGTGGCTCCGCATCGATGGTATTTCCGGCACTTCGGCGGGCGCGATGAACGCCGTGGTGCTGGTCGACGGCTATGAAAAGGACGGACCTGAGGGAGCGCGGGCTGCGCTTGAGGATTTCTGGCGGCGCGTCTCTCATTCCGCCCGGTTCAGCCCCGATCCGGCGGAGTCCCCTGGATATTCTGCTCGGCCGATGGACGTTGGACACGTCGCCGTTCTTCGTTGCTTTCGACCTGGCAGCGCGTTTGTTCTCGCCTTACGATCTGAACCCGCGAGGCGCCAATCCGTTACGCGAAATACTTGCCGACTGCGTTGACTTTGGGCGGGCGGCGAAATCTTCAATCCGTTTGTTTGTGACCGCCACCAATGTTCGCACCGGCCGCGGCCGCGTATTCCGAAACAGTGAACTAACGCCGGACGTGCTGCTCGCATCCGCCTGCCTGCCGACGCTGTTTCAGGCCATCGAGATCGACGGCGAGGCCTATTGGGACGGCGGCTATTCGGGCAATCCGACCATCACCCCATTGGTACGCGAGTGCGCATCGCACGATACGTTGCTCGTTGCGGTCAACCCTGTCGAACGCCAAGGCACGCCACGCTCGGCGCGCGAGATCCTCGACCGCTTGAACGAGGTCTCCTTCAACGCCACCCTGCTGAAGGAGTTGCGCATGATTGCGCTGTTGCGCCAGGTCGCCGATGCCGGCACCGGCGAGGGAGCTCAATGGGCAGGCATGCGCATGCATCTTGATCTCAAGCACAGACCATTGACGAGCTTGGAGCTTCTTCCAAGTTCAATGCGGAATGGGACTTTCTGAGCATGCTGCGGGACGAGGGCCGCCGTTGCGCGGAATCCTTTCTGGCGGACGCATGGTGCGAGTGTCGGCAAACATTCCACGCTCGATCTGGACGTACTCCTGGAGCAGGTCTGATGCCATGGGCCTTCTAGGCATTCTCGTCGCGCTGGGACTGCTTGTCTGGCTGGCTTATCGCGGATGGAGCGTGCTCCTGCTGGCCCCTGCGGCCGCGCTTATCGCTGCCGCCGTCTCCCGGGAGCCGCTGCTCGCCCATTGGACGCAAACCTTCATGGGCAGCGCTGCGCAGTTTCTTGCGCAATTCTTCCCGCTGTTCCTGCTCGGCGCTCTGTTCGGCAAGCTGATGGACGACAGCGGTTCGGTCGACGCCATCGCGCGCTTCATGACGGAACGACTGGGTGCGCGGCGCGCGATACTGGCGGTGGTGCTCGCGGGTGCATTGGTGACGTATGGCGGCGTCGAGCTTGTTTGTCGCCTTTTTGTTTTGGCGCCGATGGCGCAGGCGCTCTTTCAGGCTGCCGACATTCCGCGGCGGCTGATGCCGGCCGACGATCGCGCTGGGCACCTCGACGTTCACGATGACGGCGTTTCCAGGCACGCCCGCCATTCAGAACGCGATTCCGATGCCATTTTTCGGCACCACGCCGTTTGCCGCGCCCGGCCTGGGCATCGTCGCCTCGGCAATCATGCTGGGATTTGGATTGTGGTGGCTCACCCGTTGCGAAGCCGCTGCGCGACGAGCAGGTGAGGCCTATGGCGGTGGTGCCGATATTGCCCCGGCACCGGTTGCTGACGATCCGATCATTCCGGGAGCGAGCGACGACCGCGCGCGAATTCGATCCCGCGGAGATCGGCCGCGGCCGTCACAGCGACGCAGCTGGTGCCAATTGGCATGGCTGTGCTGCCGCTCGTTGTTGTCGTGAGCGTCAATCTGATGATGTCGCTCGATTATTCTGCCGCGGCTCGACTTTTCCTTCTGACGGAGGCGCGCTGGGGCGCCACGTCGCTGTCGGCTGTTGCGGGCGTCTGGTCGGTCGCGGTGGCACTCGCGGCCGCGATCTCTAGCGCTCGTCCTCGTCAATCGTCGGACGGCTGGCGACGTTGCGCGAGAGCATGGATGCCGGTGCCAACGCCTCCGTCCTGCCGGCGTTCAGCGTAGCTAGCCTCGTTGGCTTTGGCGCCGTGGTCGCGATGCTGCCCGCGTTTTCGATAGTCCGCGATTGGGTGCTTTCAATCGGGGGCGGCCCGTTGGTCTCGCTGGCGATGGCAACTAACGTGCTCGCCGCCCTGACCGGGTCGGCTTCGGGCGGCATGACGATCGCGCTCGATGCCCTCGGCGACACTTATATGCGCATCGCTGCGGAGCAGGGCATCGATCCCGCCTTGATGCACCGGGTAGCTGCGATTGGCTCTGGCACGCTTGACAGCTTGCCGCACAATGGTGCGGTTGTGACGCTACTCGCCGTTTGTGGATCGACGCATCGCGAAAGCTATCTCGATATCGTTATGGTAGGAATCGTTAGCGCGCTCATCGCCCTCGTTGCAGTGATTGTTTTAGGTTCGACGTTTGGATCGTTCTAGTGCCAGCAGCCATTGCGGCGAATTGCTGGCTTGAAGTCGCGTACCCGTGGATGGCGAGCCACCGCTTCTTCGTTTTTGGTCATCTTCCGCCGGAAACCACGTAGCAATCACCATTGGCTGATGCTGGCCACCAAACTAACATTGGGGCTGGACCACTCATTGGCGCAGAAGCAGAACGTGTCGGCCATCTTCTTGCGCCACCCTATTGCAATCGTAATCTTTTGTGCCCAAAATCGGGTGTCGTTCTTGCGCGCCGTTGCTATAGTTTTCAAAAAACCGCGTCCGAGATGCACCGAGAAAGCAGTCCACAATTGCACGTCTAACCATCGCCCTCGACGCACTCGGCGCGACCTGTCTCAAACGCGCGGCGCAGATCGGCATGGACCCGGCGGCGCTGCATTCCGGTCGCGGTAATCGGCTCTGGCACGGTCGGCAGTCTGCCGCATGGTGGTGCGGTGGTGACGAACCTGTCTGTCTGCGGCTCAACTCATAGCGCGAGTTACAAGGATCGTTTTCATGGTCGGCATTCTTGGCGCGATTATCGCCCTTGTCGTTGTCATCGTGCTCGGCTCGCTTGTAGGATCGTTCTGAAGGCTCCGCAGCTATTTCTGGCCACCAACTTGAGGTTTAGAATGCTGTTGTCATCCCGCTCCTCTTGGTTTTGCCGGGCGACTGCCCGCCTGCTGCTCGCGGCTGCCCCAGCGCTTATCTTGATGCTCGCGGGCTGCACGCGCGAGACCGCTGAAGAAGCGCCGCCGCCGCGCCCCGTCCGTACGGTCGTCGTCGAAAAGGGCGGCTTGGCCGGAGTCAATTGTGCTTACGGGACAGATTCAGGCGGAAAGGAAGTAGCTCTTGCTTTCCGGATCGGCGGCCGGATTGTCGAGCGCTCGGTGGATACGGGTGATCCCGTTACGCCAGACCAGGTGGTGGCAAAGCTCGATCCGCAGAATGAATTGAACTCGCTTCGTTCCCAGCGCGCCGCGCTTTCTGCGGCCAAAGGTCGGCTGGAGCAGGATTCCAATCATTTCGACCGCCAGGATACGCTACTCAAGCAAGGCTGGACGACACGCGCGAATTTCGATCAGGCCCAGCAAGCGCTGCGCACGGCACAGGCAGCGGTGGATGACGCCAAGGCCCAAGTCGAAATTCGCAGAGGATCGCGTCAGCTATACTCAACTCAAGGCTGGCTTGACTGGCACGATCACCCGCCGCGCGGCGGAATCCGGTGAGGTGGTGCAGGCAGGTCAGATGGTGTTCACGGTCGCGCGCGATTCCGGCTGGGATGCCGTCTCTCGACGTTTCGGGCTCAAGTGTTGCGCACGGCTCCAGGAGGGCCGATGTGATCGTCGCCCTGACCGACGACCCCAATGTCACCGCAAAGGGCCGAGTGCGACAGGTCGATCCGCAGGCAGATCCTGTCACGCGCACGTTCAAGGTCCGCGTAGCGATCAGCGATCCCCGCCGGCCATGCGGCTCGGTGCAACCGTAACAGGCCGGATGGAGGTCGACCATGCGCCACGGAATTACGCTCCCTGCCAGTGCCTTGACGGCCAAAGGAAAAAGTCCGCGCGGTTTGGGTGGTCGATACGGACAGCTTGACCGTCGCCCTCAAGCCGGTCGAAGTCTTGCGCTTCGATCCCGGGACGGTGGTGCTTTCGGGAGGTCTCGACGGCGGCGAGATCGTTGTCACTGCCGGGGTGCAAGCGCTCCACCCGGGCCAAAAGGTCAGGCCCCTCGGAGTGAGGTCAGCGACCTGGCCCCAATCTTTCCGACTGGGCGCTGAAACATCGATCCTTTATCGTTTTTGCGATGATCTCGATCGTGGTCGCCGGCTTGTCTTCCTATTTCCGTCTCGGACGCAGCGAGGATCCGGCTTTCACTTTCCGCACCATGGTCGTGCAGGCGGCCTGGCCGGGGCAACGCTCGACGATACCTCTGACCCAGGTAACCGAGCGCCTTGAGCGAAAGCTACAGGAGACAAAGGGCCTGGATTTCCTGCGCTCTTATACCAGTCCGGGCCTGACGACGATTTTCGTAAATCTCAAGGGTTCGACCTCCGCAAGAGAGTGCCGGACATCTGGTATCAAGTGCGTAAGAACATCGGCGATATGCGCCGAACCTTGCCCCAGGGCGTGGTCGGCCCCGGCTTCAACGATGATTTCGGCGACACCTATGGCCTTATTTATGCGGTTCACCGCTGATGGCTTCAGCCATCGTGAGTTGCGCGATTACGTCGAGGACATGCGCTCGAAGCTCGTTGCTGGTTAAGCTGACGTCTCCAAGATCGAGATCCTTGGCGCGCAGGACGAGGCAGATCTATGTCGAATTCTCGACAAGCCAACTTGCTGGCCTCGGGATCGACCGCGCTGCGCTGGTCGATGCACTCCAAGCGCAAATGCCGTGATTCCGGCGGGCTCGCTCCAGACCGGCGACGAGAAATTGTTGATCCGCGTGACCGGCGCCTTCAAGTCCGAGTGATCTGCTCGATGTCAATTTTTCGTCGAACGGGCGCTTGATCCGCTTGCGAGACATTGCTCGAGGTTCGCCGGTCGCTGTCCGATCCGCCGCAACCGATGTTCCGAGTAAATGGTAAGCCAGCAATCGGCCTTGCGATCGCTATGCGCGACGGCGGAGACATCCTGGCGTTGGGCAACAATGTAAGAAAAGCGATCGAGTCCGCCGTGGCCGATCTGCCGCTCGGCATCGACGCTAACCCTGGTGTCCGACCAGCCGGTGGTGGTGAAAAACGCCATTGGCGAATTTATGGAATCCCTCTGGCAGGCCATTGCCATCATCATGGCCTGCAGCATCGTCAGCCTCGGGTTCCGACCTGGCGCGGTGGTCGCTTTGTCTATCCCGCTGACGGTGGCGATTATCTTCCCGATCATGGAATTTATCGGAATCGATCTGCAGCGCATTTCGCTCGGTGCGCTGATCATCGCTCTTGGCCTGTTGGTCGATGACGCCATGACAACGGTCGATGTGATGACCTCGCGCATGGCGGCGGGTGACAGCAAGGAAAAGGCGGCGACGTTTGCCTATGACACGCTGGCATTTCCCATGCTTACCGGCTCATTCGTCACCGCTGCGGGCTTCGTTGCCGATCGGCTTCGCGCGGTGCCTCGGCCGGGAGTATACGTTTTCGATCTTTGCCGTCGTAACGATCGCGCTGATCGTCCTCCTGGTTCGTGGCGGTGCTGCTTTGCCCCTCTACTCGGAGTGTGGCTGCTCAAATCCCCGTGAGCAGAACAAAGACCGGAAGCCGAGCCGGATCATGAGCGCATTCCGCGTGCTTCTTTTGACCGCCATGCGCCATCGCTGGATGACTATTGCAATCACGCTGGCTTGCTTCGTTGCTTCGCTTTTGGGCCTTCAGCTTGTGCCCCGGCAATTCTTCCCGGCCTCGGACCGTCCAGAGCTGGTGGTTGATCTGACCCTGCCCGCAAAATGCGTCGATCTTCGCCACCGAGCGGTGCGGCGAGCCAAACTCGACGCCATCCTCGAGGACAATCCCGACGTTACCAGCTGGAGCACTTATGTCGGGCGCGGCGCGATCCGCTTCTATCTTCCGCTAAACGTGCAGCTCAACAACGACTTTTTGCGCAGGCCGTGGTTATCGCGAAGGATGTTGCCGCGCGCAAACGGTTGCAGGCGACGCTTGAGAAAAAGCTGGCTGAGGAGTTCCCGAGCATTGTCTCCGGGTCTCACCGTTGGAGCTTGGACCGCCGGTGGGATGGCCGGTGCAATATCGCGTCAGTGGGCGGATTTGACCGAGGTGCGGACGATCGGCTTGCAGCTCCGGCCAGGTTACTCGGCTCCGACGCAATCTGCGGCGGGTAAATTTCGACTGGATGGAGCCGGCGCGCAAGGTGCGAGTTGAGATCGATCAGGATCAGGCTCGCCTGCTTGGGCTGAACTTCGAGGTCGCTTTCGGCCTATCTGAACACGGTGATGACCGGCGCCCTGATCACCCAGGTGCGCGACGATATCTATCTGGTTGACATCGTCGCCCGCGCCCAGGACGAGCAGCGTGTTTCGCTTGACACGATGCAATCCTCGCAGAGTGCCGCTGCCTGGCGGCCGCACGGTTCCCCTGAGCCAGATTGCGCGCTTCGAGTTTAGTCAGGAATATCCGCTGGTCTGGCGACGTGACCGCGTGCCGACTCTCACCGTCCAGGCCGATGTCGTCCCCGGCTCAGGCCCGAGGTCAGCGGTGGCTTCACTTGGCCCCGGCGGTGAAAAAGCTGCAGGCAAGCTTGCCAGTGGGCTATCGAGATCGCCGTCGGCGGCACTGTCGAGGAAAGCGCCAATTCAGGCCTCCGTGTTTGCCATGGTCCCGGTAATGCTATTCTTGATGCTGCTGTTCCTTATGGCGCAACTGCATAGTTTCAGCCGACTTGCCATGGTACTCTGCCTCGTGCCGATGGGACTGATCGGTATTGTCGCGGCCTTGCTGATTTCTGGCCGGCCTCTCGGTTTCGTCGCAATTCTCGGAATTCTGGCTCTGATCGGTATGATCGCGCGCAACGCGGTCGATCCTCATCGAGCAGATCGAGGCGGAGCGCGCACAGGGTCGTGAGCTGTGGGATGCGGTTGTGGGGGGCGCGGTCTCGCGTTTCCGGCCGATCATGCTGACGGCGATCTCGACCGTTCTGGGCTTGATTCCAATTGCACCGACCTGTGTTCTGGGGGCCGATGGCCTTCGCCATTATGGGTGGCCTGTTCGTCGCCACCGTGCTGACTCTCCTCGTCCTGCCGGCGCTCTATGTGGTTTTTCTTCGCGTCAGGGGAACCGGAAGACCGGCTGGCTTCCTGAGACGCTCGCCGTCAAGCAGGGCCAGGATAATCAAAGCAATGAGACGCCCACCGCCGACCATTGTCGAGTGTCGTCACTCCCACTTCACCAAAGGCGAGGAAGACCGCTGGTCTTGGCAAGGGTTTCCACGGTATCGCCGCCTCTAACATTCACCATGCGGGCGGGCATCAGGCAGGCCAGGCACCACGACTCGCTCGGGTGCCAACAAACCAAGCACGTATCCGTCAGTAAGCGCCAAGGTGTGGATGTAGAAGTAGGTGCTAGCGTCGTCGGCCGCTTCCATTACCGGGAGAGGGCGGAGACGACAAAGAGACCACCGCATTTTTCCGATCCAGTCGGTATGACGATGACCATGCATCGGCACTGCGCGGCCTCCAAGGCTGCAGCCGCCTGGCAAACCAGTTGCCGTTTACCAGGGCCGTGCCGATGCGTTCAGACAGTACTTTTGCGACTTTAGGATATTCGATAACATGGTGGTGAAGAGGCGAGGATCCAGCACGCCTGAGGGGTACTGTGCGGCAGCAATCTCGATCCCTCGTACTTGTTCGACTGAAATCATTCCGAGAGCGTTGGTGAACGAAAAATGCGTATCCGCGTTCGAGTTCAGCAGGATAATGCGAGACCGTCATCTCGATCAGGTGGCAGCACCATGGGGAAACGCCGCTGCCCATAGTTCGTTCAAGGTCCTGGGTAGCCGCGGCTTCCCGGCCTCGGCGAATTTCGCGATTGCCGCACGATACGGTTCCAGCGCCTCGGAGAGACTACCGGCGAGGCGGCCTCCGACCTGATCGATCAAGCGAACGCGTTCACCTGAAGCGCCTCGACAGCCGAGCAAAAAACGGGAGTCGGCGCAGCATTCTATTCGGACTTGTCGGAAGATCAGGCGGGCGGGATTGGCGCGGTCGACGATATTGGTCATGATTACCGGGCAAAATCAGAATGCGTTCGCCGAGTGGCGGATGGGCCGCGGGCGTCGAGCAATTCAGACCACTCGGCGGAACGGCCCGCATCGGTCATATCGCCGGTGATGAGTATTCGTCGAGAGGATGCTTCGCGTGGATGACATCCAGCAGGGCGAGCAACCGATTGAGGCGCTCATTTCCGCGGACCCGCCCGGCCACTTTCGATTCGAAAGCCGTAGTGTTCGCCTACGACATGAATATCGGACAAGTGAGCGATACGCCACATGCGGGAGCCGTGCGGACCGGCGGAAACTCGCCGATATCACGAAGGGGAGGCATGGTGGCATCAGCAAACGCCCAGACCAGCGCGGCGACCGCGAGATAGGCGGCGACGAGTACGATCGCTGTTGGCCAAAGCGACAAAAACCAGATCGTGCGGCGAAGCAAGATCAGTAAGCCCAGCCAGCGGGAACCTGGCCAGCCGACCATTGCCACCGCCGACGCAACAGCAAAGATGATGACGCCCGCTGCCGCTGCGGTCGCAGCCCGCAGCGTCGCAAGCTGAGACCTGCCAAGCCGCGATTGCAGAAGCTTTTTTCGACGAGATGCCGCAAACCTTCTCGGCAAGCGACGTAGATCGGTTCGATGGCAAGCGAGTTCAACGACCAGAAGCTGCTTTCGGCCATGCGAAACAGCGATCGCACGTAAACAATCCGAGGGCAACCACAATCAAAAGAAACACGCAGGCCAAATCCCCAGGAGGGGACGTGATTTTGCGCGAGACCATGCTAACCCAGGCGGAAGCAACAAGTGGCGTCAGTCCAAGCAGTAGACCTGGAACAACGAACAGCATTGTCCAGGATAAGGCCAGCGGGAGACTGATCTCTGCCAGCAAACTACCGGCAAGCGACAGCAGCAGGCGGCTTTGGTGCTTGACGCATCATCCTCGACGTCGCCCCTGCGAGTATCGATGATGGGCTTCATAACGGGATTGTCTGAGCACTACGAACATGGCGACATTGCTTTCTTCCGGAAAAAGCACCGGGACCGACGGCTGCGAACCAGATCATTCGCCGGACCCACCACTAGTCCAGCGCATGCGGGCGCTAGCCGAGGTCATCTCCAGCCAGTCTTCAACGTAAAACCGGAGGACGGCAATACGACCGACTGCCAATAGTGGCATTGCAAGCGCGATACCCATCACCCCAAACAGGGAGCCGAACAAGACGATGGCGACCAAGGTCCACGAGGGCGAATTCGACGGCCTGCCGAAGAATGAGAGGTCAATCACGTAGCCTTCGATCGATTGAATGATGGTATAGATTCCAACTGCCCAAATCAGCATCGAGGTGCCGAGGGCATGGCGACAACCCCACCGGGATCGCAGCCAGGATGGGACCGGGAATAGGGAGCGAAATTCGACGCGCCAGCTTGAACGCCGAGCAGAAAAGCACCCGGAAGCCCTAACAGGTAAAGCGCAAACCAGACGCAGGCGGCCATAAGCACGATCCTGATCAATTGCCCGACAAGCCACAGGCGCAAGACGCTCCCCATCTCATCAAGGACAGCACGCACACGGCCACGCCGCGAGGGCTTGACTAACAACAGAAACCTTCGCGATAGGCTCGCGGATCAAATGAAAAGAAGGCCCAAGAACAGGATGACGAGTGTGGTAGCGGGATGCTGGAAGTCCGTTCCGACTGCCGTCTGAGCATGGCCAAACAATTTGTTATGATCGGGAAACCAGCGGGAAAGGTCGCGGTCACCATCGGGCCCAAATAAGTCAACGCCGACGGAAAGCAGGCGCTGTTGCAAGACATCAAGCTGCGTATCCACTGACGCGTAGTCAAGACCCGTGCTTGGTCAGGATCTTTCCTGCTCCCCAGACGATTCCCAACCCGATGAGCATTGTCAGGATGATCACGAGCAGGGTTAATCGCCAGACACGACCGACGGGCATGACTGAACCAAGCGCTCCGGGCACAGGCATCCAGGAAGGATGCAAACAGGATCCCCGCAAATATGACGAGGAGGCTGGAAGACGTTTGCCAGACAAGAGAGAGGCCGACGGCCACGCTCAACACAATCAGCGCGGTCGCAAGAGTATTTCGCGCCGCGCCTTCGGATCGGCATCAACCTCGCGGGACTTGATGCTTCGGCTGGCACCTTTTTCGGGTCGTAGCCAGTTCAGCCATCAGATCCCAACCCCGTCCATGCGATTGACGACACTGGCATCGTTCAGAGACGCCAAGCGGGTTTACTGCCGACTCCAAAATCAGAACTGCAGATACTGAGCGCTCCAGCTCGCAAAAAGCGCTATCCCGACCGGCGTCTGCTATTTGGCCGTCGTGAGGCACCGATAGTTGGCGGGCAAATGATCGGTGCGGCACTGCGAATTACCATATCGCCTTTGGCCGCGAGGTGAAGCGCGATTTTTGAGACGTCTGTTATGTGTCGCTCTGAAATTGTCCTGACTTCCGCGAAGTAAACGGCAGCATAGCTGACCTTTCCCTCGGACCACGGCAAGACCACCACACGTGGTCAGGCCGGCGCAGGAATGCCGTTTTTGCGATCGACCCACTCCGGAAGAGCCACCCACCTTCCGGAAGTGAGATTCGTTGCGGCTGGGGGGCCTCTTCGTCCTTTGTCGTCTGAAAGTGAGTTGACTTAAAGTTGTCGTCATTATCGGAATAGATAAAGGAGCGACGTCCATGACGAGAAAGGCTCACTCAGCCGGACGAGATCGTGGCGAAGCTTCGCCTGGTTGATGAGTTGAATTTACAGGGCCGGGCGGTTGGAGAAGCCGTACAAGCAATTGGCGTTACCGAAGTAACGTATTATCGCTGGAAACGAATGTACGGAGGCTTGGAACATGAAGTCGTCGAATGGTTGAAGGAGCTTGAGACCGAGAACGCTCGTCTCCGTCGGGCGGTGTCAGATCTTACACTGGACAAGCTCATTCTGACTGAAGCTGTAAATGAAAGGCTCCCGAGTCCCGAACTCCGCCGCGCCTGCATTGAAAGTGTTGAAGCCGCACTCGGCGTTTCTGAAAGGCGTGCATGCCGTGTGGCTGGGACAGCATCGGTCGACGCAACGTAAGAGGCCAAAATCGCTTGATGGCGCCGAGCCGTGACAAGCGACATCGTCGACATTCGAAGTCAGGCATTGTTCCGGATGAACTGGAAAACGGTTCGTTGCTGAACTGAGCGTTTGTCGTTCACCGTTACTGGTCTCGGCGGTCGGATCATTGGAGACTGAGATTGGTTGTCGGACAGGTGGCCCCGCGCAGTCATCTTCGCAACTTGCCGGCTGCGCGTAAGTTCTGGTCGCGCGATGCTGCATCCTCGCTTTAGTAATGGAAGCGCTTCAGGGCAGATTGATTTTTGCTGGCCTGGGAATGGCGTTTGAGAAGCCGCCGAAGATTGCGGAGAACTGGGCAGTGAAGCTGGGTCACGCGAGCTTCAGGTTCCGAGGTCAGAGCATTTCTTCTGGCTATGGGTACTTTTTGACCCTTCTCTGGATTGCGGCGAACTCGTCGTTCGCGATCGGGTCGGTCGCGTCGGGAGCACTTATCTCAGCGGTGCTGGCGTACATATTCGCTCAGAAAACCGAATGTCTGGCAGGGACTTCGGTTCTCTCCGTCGCGTTTCAATTGCTGTATTGTATACAGGCGTCTTCGCGGTCGAGTTACTGCGCGCCAATATTAACATGATGCGATGCGTCTATGCGCCGCGCCTCGATATCAAGCCCGGCATTGTCAGGATCAGGACCGGGTTGAAGACCCCCTTGGCCGCCTGTCGCTTGCGAATTCCATTGCACTGACGCCGGGGTCGCTGGTGGTGGACATTGAGGGTGACACGATGCTCGTCCATTGGCTCGACGTGAAGACTACTGATCCGGACGAAGCCACTCGCATTATCGCCGGCCCTTTCTGAGGAACATCTGGAGAAGGTCTTTGGCTGACGTCTTTCTTTTCATCGCCGCGGTCACTGATCTTTTTCAGGATCATGTTCGGCGTCCTGCGGCTTCTTCTCGGCCGTACCGTAGTGGACCGCGTCGTCGCCGGTCGACATGCTAACCATCATTTCCATATCCATGATCGCGCTCTACGCCCATATCCGGGCGTTTCATCTATCTTGATGTGGCCCTCGTCTATGGCGTGCTGAGCTTTCTGTCCGTCCTGGCGGTGGCCCGCTATCTTGAGCGGGGACTTTGAATCGACATGCTTGAACTTCTGGTATTTTTGCTGTGCGGCAGCATTCTTGCAAGCGGTATCTGGCGATCCGCCTGAGCAATCCTATGGCGGCGATGGTGAGCGCGCGGGTTATCGAGCCTGTTCGCCGCCGTTTCCTACGTTCTTCTGGCAGCACCCGACGTTGCGATGGCGGAAGCCTCAATCGGCTCCGGTCTCTCGACGCTTATCTTTCTCTATGCGATCCGAAAAACCAGTGATGCGAGGGAGTGACGCATGGCGGAGCTGTTTGGAAGCATGCCTGGTGCTGTTGGCGCGCCATATTTCTGTTTTCCGCTGGATTGGGCATGCTGCGTGCATGCCCGACGTCTACGCGCCTTCGAGGCGGGTACGAAGGCCTCGACGCTTGGCAATATTCTTGTGCTTACCGGGGTTGCTTTCTATCATCCGGGCTGGAGCCTGAAACTCCTGATCGTGATCTATTTCGTATCTCCTCACCAATCCGATTTCCTCGCACGCGTTGGCCCGCGCTGCCACGCCACCCGGGTGCCGATGACGCCGCGACCGTGACCGACGCGCTAGGTGATGCCACGGAGACGGACCGGAGTGCTTGGTGATGCGACGTGGTTTTCGTTACCCGCGCCGTGACGCTGTTCGCTGTGCTCTTCGCAGGTATTGCCGTCGACTGTGCCGAGCGGAACTCCCTGCCGCCCTTGGCGGAAGGTTATGTCGAGCGGGTGCCGCAGGAGCTTGGATGCAGCCAACATCATCGCCGATATCCTGCTCACCTATCGCGGCTTCGACACGCTTGGCGAGGTCGCTGTTCTGTTCATGGTCGCGGCAGGCGTGGGCTTGGTGCTCGGCGAGCGCGGTCCCGCAGCCTCGGGATGTAGGGGCCGCTGAACCGGAAACGAGGCTGCATCGAGGCGAGTTCGTGCAGAATGGGGCGGCCGTTCTCTGTCCGCTGATCTCGATCTTCGCGGCCTATATTGTAATGAACGGGCACCTGTCTGCCGGCGGCGGCTTCCAGGGCGGGTGCGATAATTGCGTCCGGCGTCATGCTGCTTCTACTGGCTAAGCCTGAATACAGGATCCACCATGGCTTTCTCGGAACAGCAGGATCGCTGGCGGGCGTGCTTATTTGTCCTGGCCAGGCATCGCGGGACTTGTTCGCCGGCGGATTTCTGGACAATCGGATACTGCCGCTTGGCCGGTTCGGGGGCTCTCTTCAGCGCGGGCGCTATCCCCATCATGTCAGTTTTGCTCGGTGTCAAGGTCGGCTGCGAACTCAGCGTGATCATCGATCGGTTTCGCGGCTAAATCGGGTGCATTGGAGTGTCGAGTGACCAATCTACCGATCTCGAACGTTGTCCTGGCGACCGGTTTCATCCTCGATCCTGATTGGACTTTGGGGGATGCTGACACACAGCAATATCCTGAGGATCGTCATCGCCTTCTGTTTGATCGACACCGGCATTGCATATCGTCATTGTGTGCGATCGGCTACGTCGCCGGCGGTACCGCGCCGATCATCGATAGCGCGCTCAGTACGGTCTGAAGCGCCGTTCCGCGTCGGTCGATCCGATCCATCGGCGCTGGTCGTCACCGCGCATCGTCATCGGCTTCTCGGTCACCGCGGTCATGTTGGCTTACGCGATCCAGCTCTCTATGAATCTAAGAAGACGCTTTCGATCGACGCCTTCACCGGAGTCAAAATGGTAGCGAGCCTATTTCATCCTCTGAATATCTTTATTCTCGGACTTGGCGGGGATCTATCATTTCCGCGTTGTTGAGCCGGCTCGAAAGCAGTGTGGGTGTCCGTCGTTTTCGTCCTCGCGCTGATCGGAATGACGCTGATCTCTGGAGTCTCGCTCTTTGGGTTTATGGCCGGGCGCGTCGCCGATCGGATCCTGACCGGTGGTGCGACGCCGCCATATTCGATCAATTTGCGCGTCGGTCTTGCGGAAAGCCTCTTCGGCGTTCAGGCGTCAATCTGGTCGCCTTGCTCGGCGCCGTTTATTTTGTGCGCGAAAGTACTCGGTGATGCTGATCTACCTGATCATGGTCATGGGCATCCAGGGCATGGTGATGACTCGCGATCTTGTTCAATCTGTTCGTGTTTCTCGAGATCGTCTCGGTTGCCACCTACGGGCTGCTTCAGCTTGCAGAATACGCCAGCGGCGCTTTCGGCAACGTTCAAGTACCTCGATGGCCGCAGTGATAGCCTCGACGTTTTTCCTGCTCGGCACGAGTGCTGCTCTACGCCGTGACCGGCATGTTGAACATCGACGATCTGATTAGCACGGCGTAGCGCTATCTCCGGGCCGATCGGGTTCGCCGCGCTGATGTTCTTGCTGGCCAGCCTGCTTGTCGAGCTGAAGCCACTTTCCGGCAAATGGATGGGGCTCGATGTTCTACGAAACCGCGCACGCTACCGTAGCGGCGCTGATCTCGGTCGGGGTCTCCGCCGGCGTGTTTTTGCCCTGCTGAAACTGCTGCCGCTGTTCCAGGACCAGCTTCGAGATCGTCGCGCTCTCAGGTGCGGTAACGTTCCTTTTCTCGAATTTGATCGGCCTCCGACAAAACAAGGCGCCAGCGCTTGCTAGGCTATTCCTCCATTGGTCAGATGGGACTTCCGACAATGGCCGTTGCGCTGCTGCGGCAGCTCAAGCGCGAAAGCAGCCATTCCGCTGGTCATCGCTGGCCTGTTCGTCAATCACCTGTTCGCCAAAGCCGGGCTTGTTCTGGCTGGCGGGGATCGTCCAGCGAGAGCGCCTGGAGACTGGTCGGTCACTCTCGGGGTATCCGACCATGATCCTCGTGTTTGCCGTCCTCCTGGCCGCCATCGCCGGCTTTCCGCCGTTCCCGGCTTCTGGGCGAAGTGGCATCTGGTGATGAATCTGGCCGGGGGCGAACGCTATCCAGTGGATTGCGGTCGTGCTGCTCGGCTCGCCTGCTGGAAGCGGCCTATCTGTTCCGATGGTTTGGCAGCGTCATCCATTCTTCGGTCCAAACCCGCCAGTTGCAGCGTCCATCCGACCGAGACTGCTTCCTGCTGTTCGCGGCGGCGCTTCTACTCGTAGTCAGCGGGTATTTCGCGGCGGTCCTCGCCGGTCGTGGCATCGCCTTGGGTGTTCCTGCCGCTGGGCGCGGGGTCGTGCTGTATTTTGTCGACGGTCTGGCCTGGACCCGGTCAAAGGCCTGTTTGTTCTTGTTTTCATGCTCGCCAGCGGGATCACTGGCTTGATCCGCGACCTGTCTGGCATCAATTATCTTTTCGCGGTGCTTCTGTATGCCGGTGGGCTCGTCTTGTCGATCGCCTGTTTCTATCGCAGCGACACGCGGCGAGGCTTCTATCCGCTGCTCGCGGTCATGCTGCTGCTCCTTGCCGGCGCTTCCCGGGCGACGACGAGCTTGAATTCCTCTTCATCTGGGAGCTGATCACGCTGTCCTCTTATTTTTCTGATCGTTCGCAGGCGCGAGGCTGATCGCTCCATGCCCTGCGCTATCTGTTGTTCTCGCTAGCCGTCTGCGTTCTTCCTGCTCGCTGGATTCGCGATGGCTATGCCATCAACGGAGACTTCTTCGCTGGCGGCATTGCGCACGGGCGGTCCGCACAGCAGCGTGCTGTCTTTGTGCTGCTGGCGATTGGCCTCCTGATCAAGGCGGGCGCAATCGGTGTCCATGTCTGGCTACCGGGTGCCTATGCGAAGGCCGACGACGACGTGTCCGCGATGCTGTCCGCCTCTCGTCAGCAAGGTGCCGGTCTTTGGACTCTTGGTCGGCACCTATTCTTGCGATACTGCTCCGAGGTCGGCTAGATCTCGCGCTATGTCCTGGGATGGATTGGGATGCTCACAGCGCTGCGCGGGCGCCATGCTGGCGGTGCGCCAGGATGACATGAAGCGCATGCTGGCCTATTCGAGCATGAGCCAGCTCGGCTACATCATAACCGCCATCGCGCTGATGAGCCATCTCGGCTGGGTCACCGCGCTGTATCTTGCGGCCAATCACCTGATGGTCAAAGGGATCTCTGTTTCTTGCTGCCGCCGCGGTCATTCTTCATGACCGATACCCGCACGTTCGCCGGTCTGGGCGGCCTTGCCAGGCACATGCCCTTCACGTTCGCAGCTGCGGTCGATCAGCCATCGTTGCCATGTCCGGACCTGCCGCCGCTCACCGGGCTTCGGCGGCAAATGGCTGCTGCTCAGCGCGATGATGGAGAAGGGCTGGTACGGGCCGGTCGTGATGGGTGTGTTGGCGACCTTTATCGGCTTGCTGTACATGGCGCGCTTCACTCGGGCCGTTTTCCTCGGGCCACGAAGGGCTGCCCGCATGACGCCAGCCGTGGAGGCGCCGCTGTCGCTACTCATTCCGCAGTATCTTCTGATCGCGGGAATTCTGCTGATGTCGTTCTTCCCGAAATTGCTGATCGGGCCAATTTCTGACGCTATCGATCCTGATTTTGCGTCGACCCTGGTTTGGGAGGGATGTCGCTGGAATTGATCTACGGCTGCTCGAGATCGGTGCCGACCATGGCGGTCGCGGTTGTCGTCTCGGCCGCATTATTTTGGCGTTTTGGCTGCTCAGACGTTCAGATAGGAACAGGTCGGCCGGCACGCGCGCGTCTGGATGGGGGACACGGTCGCGAGCTTTTATGCCTTCTATCAGGCTGTGCTTCGCGACGCTGACGCCGCCATTGGCACGCGCATTCTGGGACTCTTCATCCGCCGGCACGATGGCGCTTCGCCGACCGAACGCGTAAAATTTACAACGGCGACGGCCAGCTCTACTGCTTGTACATTCTCTATTTTTTATCGCACTGTACGTCGCGAGCCAGCGTCCTTCAACATATGCGCAGTCTGCGGTTGATTTACTTTGAAGAAGGTCTGTGTACTTCTGTCTTCACGTTGTGGCAGGCGAGGCTGCTTTGCGGCCTTATCAATTGAATCGATCGGCCGAGTGCGAGCGAAGGCCTTCAAGCGGCCTGTGGGCGCTGATGCGTCGCGCATTCAGAGGCATTACGATCAACATCGGGCAATGCGTGCCTTTAGCCGGGCACGAAGCAGGATATGATGGCGCGTCCGCGCTTTCGCAATTAAGTGCAACTCGTTAGCAGCAGTGTTGGGCCGAGGGTGAGAAACAATCGTCACGACGGCCGCAAGCAAGGTCCACACGATCACCCAGTGAAGGAACGAGCCGGTCGGGCCGAGCGCCGGGTCTGCAGGCGTCATTGCGTAGTTGCGCCATAGCCACACCGATCAGGACAAGATGGGCGAGGATGGCCAAGCCGAGGCTGAGCCGAATCGTCTCCGCCGACCAAGCGAAGGTGCAGCCCACACTATGGAGGACATAAACGGTGATGAGGGCGCTGCACCACACGCCGAAGCCGAGCACGAGGAGCCAAAGCCGTTGGGCGGAAACGGGATGCACGCTCATTGGACCAATCCTCCGCCTTTCCCGGCCTCACTCCGTTTCTGGGGAGCTGGCGCCGTCACGGTCGCATTCCCAGGATGCCCACAAGCGTAGGCAAAGCCAAAACAAGACCGATCGCGATCGCTCCCGTGACTGCCGTGTAGTCAAGCCAGAGCCGAGTCAAACGCAGGTCGGTAAGGCGCCGGGGCGATATGAAGCCGGCGGCAAGGCGCATGAAATTGCTGAGAAGGAAAAGCAGGCCGATCCCGGCATGCAGTACGACGTAGCCGAAAAGCGCGGCGGCTGTCGCGCCGAGCGCGTGTTCGCGCGGATGCGGAATGACGTTCCCGATCAGGACCACCATCGCGCCGATCGCCGCGAGGCAGAACGAGGGCCGCGGAGCCCGATCCAGGCCTGCGGCGCGCGGCTGCCGGCTGCGGCGCGCAACGAGCCGCGCGCCCCGGCAGCCGCGACGAAAAGAGCCGCCACGCTGACAAGAGCGAGTGGAAGGTTGGTCGCCGGCGTCACCGCCGGGGGCCAGTTCGGCGCAGAGATCCAGAGATAGAGCACTCCGAACACCAGCGAGGTGAATAGCGTGCCGTCGGCGACCAGCGTGAAGATCAGCGCCCACCAGGGTGGAGCGCTGGCCACCTCCGTATGCGGCGGCAGGCTGAGGCCGTCGGCCGACCGGCAGTGGAACCATAGTCGCGGGCAATGGCCCGCGTTCTGTCCCCACCAGCACGAACAAACCGGCTACCACGAGCGTCATGCAGAAGGGCCAGAAAGTAAAACTTGAACAACATGGCCAGCACCGCCGCGGCACGTGCAAAGCGCCGTCCACAGCGGCAAGTAGGTCGCGCGCGGCAGCACGATCAGTTGCTCCGGCACGCCGGATGTAATGTGAACGCCCAGCGTCTCCTGCCAGCTGTTTCGCGTAAATCCGAGATAGCCCTCGCCGCGCGCCAGCGAAGCCGCAAGTTCGCTGGCGGCAATCCGGTCGGCCCTGGTGTCGATACTGGGGAGCGAGGCAAAGGCATAGGGAGTGGGCGGGATCGGCATGGCCCATTCGAGCGTCGCGGCCTTCCACGGATCGCGCCTGACCCGGCGGCCATAGCGAATCTGCGCGATGAGGTCGATCACCACCAGCGCGAAGCCGATGGTCATGATGAACCCGCCCACAGACGACAGGAGATTGAGCCAAGTCCAGCCCTCGACTGCCGGGTAGGTATAGATGCGCCGGGGCATGCCGAGCAGGCCGACCAGATGCATCAGGAAGAACGTCAGATTGAAGCCCACGAAGATGAGCCAGAAAGCAGGAATAGACAGCCGGTAGACCGCCGCGCGACCGGTCAGAAGCGGCAGCCAATAGTAGAGCGCCGCCAGCATCGGGAACGCGAGGGCGCCGGCGACCACGTAATGGAAATGGGCGACGACGAAATAGGTGTCATGCGCTTGCCAGTCGAACGGCACGATCGCGAGCATCACGCCGGTCAGGCCTCCCATCACAAAGGTCGAAGAAGAAGCCGAAGATGTAGAGCATCGGCACGCTCCAGCGCGGATGGCCATGAGCCAGCGTGGCAAGCCAGGCGAACAACTGCACGGCAGTCGGCACCGCGACGATCGCCGAGCCCGCAGAGAAGAAGGCGAGCGCGAGATGAGGGATCCCAACGGTGAACATGTGGTGCACCCAGATGCCGAAGCTCACGAAGGCAAGGCCGATGATTGCGACGACGATTGCCCGGTATCCGACGAGGGGCTGTGTTGGCGAAAACCGGGATCATCGTGGACAGGATGCCGGCCATGGGCAGAAAGATGATGTAGACGTCCGGGTGACCGAAGAGCCAGAACAGGTGCTGCCAGAGGAGCGCGTCGCCGCCGCGCGTCGGGTCGAAGAAGGGCAGGCCGAAGGCGCGCTCGGTTTCAAGCAGGATCGAGCCCAGAATTAGCGGCGGAAAGGCCACGACCATCATCAGTGCCGTGACCAGCATGTACCAGCCGAAGATCGGCATGCGGTCGAGCGACATGCCCGGAGCCCGCATCTTAAGGACCGATACGACGATCTCGACGGCCAGCGTGAGCGCCGATATCTCGACAAAGGTCACTCCGAGCAGCCAAACGTCGGCGTTGATCCCGGGCGTGTAGACGTTCGAGCTCAGGGGCGTGTACATGAACCAGCCGCCGTTGGGCGCGACACCGGCGACCAAGGCAACGGTGAGGATGGTGCCGCCGAACAGGTAGCACCAATAACCATAGGCGGTCAGCCGCGGGAAGGCGAAATCGCGGGTGCCCAGCATCTTCGGCGTAAGGTAGACCGCTATGCCCTCGATCATGGGAATGGCGAAGAGAAACAGCAACATCGACCCATGCATGGTGAAGACCTGGTTGTAGGTCTCCGGTATCCATGAATGCTCGCTTGGGGCGTTGCGAGTTGCACGCGAGCCAACATGCCGAGCACGCCGCCAATTGCGAAGAACACAAATGCCGTCGCCATGAAGCGTATGCCGATGACGGTATGGTTGACCGCCGCGAGACGCTGCAGCGCCGGGCCTGTGGCCCAGATCTGCGCGAGTTGGCGGTGCAGTCCCATCGCCGTGCCGCGATCTCGGTGAGTCTTCGATCGTGGTATTCATTGCGCTGGTTTCCCGGTTGCATCGGGTTTAGCGATCGCGGTCGAGAATTCCGCTGCCGGATGTACGATGACGTCGAACCGCATCCCGCTGTGGCCGTTACCGCAGAATTCGTTGCAAAGCCCCTGGTAACGGCCCGGCACATCAGCCTGAATGCGCAGGAGGTTCGCGTGTCCCGGCACAGCGTCGACCTTGCCGGCAAGCCTTGGATCCAGAAGGCGTGGATGACGTCGAGGCTGGTGACCACGACATCCACCGGAACGCCCGCGGGCAGGTGCAGCACACCCTCCGTTCTGAAGGCGCCATTTCGGGGTAGCGGAACGTCCAGATCCATTGCCGTGCCTCCGCCTCGATCCGCAGCGGCTCGGCGGTGGGTCGCGGCAGAGAGCCGCTCACCCGCGATCAACGCGTAGGTGACGAGAGGCGTCAGAACGAACGCCGGCAGGCACAGCCCTCCGAGCACAATCCAGCGTGTGGGCGAAACTCGTGCTCCCACCCCGGGCGCAAGATCACCAGTGCGAAGAGGACCATGACGAGCACAAAGAGCACGATGGCACCCGCGAACATAGCCCACCACAATGTCGCGATTGACGCTGCGGCTGGCCCAGCGGGATCAAGCGTCGATAGAGGTCCTGTACAGCCAGTGAGTGCCGCGGAAGATCCGATGTGGACGCCCGCGCGCAGAACGCTATGATCTGGACGGAAAGTGCGCCTCAGACGCTGGAGAATACGGCACCATGGTGAAGAGCAACAATGATCCCGCGGTGACGAGAGAAAGTCCGGTCATGCTGGAGCTTCTCCGGCTTGATAAGGGATCTGCGGTCGCGCTGGTCGGTCATCCAATCCACGTCATGATGGTGCACTTCCCGATCGCCTTCGTGATCGCCACCCTTGGCGTAGACTTTTTCTACTGGTGGTCGGGCGACGTCGTTCTGGGTGCGTGTTGGTCTCTGGGCTGCCGGCATTCACTTTCTTGACCGGCGTCGCGGCCAGCATTGTTGGCACTGCAGAGCTCTTGCTGGTGCCTGGCATCCGGATGCGAGAGGCGAGCTGGTCCCACGCCATTGCGGCGATGACGCTGGTCGCAATCGCGGGGGCGAACTGGGGCTGCGTCTGCACTACCCGGATCGATCCTGCCGCATGGCCTCGCGCTCGTCAGGTCTCGCCTCGGTGATGGCGGGTTTCACAGGCTGGCATGGCGGCAAGCTCGTGTTTGATCATGCAGTATCGGCATTTTGGTTTCGCCTAAAAACTGACGCAGCCCGCCGGGCTCGAATAGATTCTGGGCGAACTGGTTGGAGATCGATGTGCGGCTTGCCCAGGACCACCCCGATAATCGCCGTGATCAGCACAAGATAGGCGACAGTCAGCGCAACGTAGGAGAAGCGGCTGAAAGCGGCCCGCGCAGGCTCGAACAGGTGCATGAGGGTCAACCCGGCGACGACGTGCAGCATCACCATGATCCCGACGAGTACCATCTTCAGGGAGAACCACTCCAGAAAAGTGGCCTGCAGGAAGATGAGCGCGGTTCCGCTGCCGATGGCGACGAAGCCGCCGGGGACGTCATCCCCACATAGACGAACCGTGTCAGCCGATGCAGTCGATCAAGCTCCGGTCCCACCTCGATGGCCCGGCGCTGCCAAAACAGAAACGGCAGAACGATCAATCCACCCGACCAGATGGCAATCGTGCCGAGGTGGATAAATTTGAGCAAGGTCGTCATGCGGTTGGCTCGACTGGCCGCAAGCTCGACTAGTGCCAAACCAGAGTCCCAACCCGAGATAAGGCAGGGACGCCGGCACCCACATCAGGAGGCCGCCCAACTGCTGGTCGGCGAGCGGATTCATTCCCCAGGCAGCCGTGCTGGCAAAATGCACCGCATAGAGCGGCCGTGGTGCGAAGACGATCAAAGCAGCCAGAAGTCCCATCTGTCCGGTGGTCGCCACGAGGCGCAGCCAGGGCCGGACCGGGCTGCGCGCCGTCGACACGAAAATTGCGCGCCACAGGAGCCATGCACTGCACGAGAAGGGATGTTTGCATCAGCCAATAGGCAGGCACGCTGGCGAGCTCCCCACGCGTAGGGTGCGGGCATATGCCAGACCCAGAGAATGATCGTGTGAGGCCGACAAGCGCGGCCAGCGGCGGTGACGGCAAGCGCCGTACCGGGAACGCGAGCGCAAGAGCGGTGCCACAGCGGCGATCAATAGCACATGGTGCAGCACCCTTGCGGAGAATAGCGCCGAAGACAGCGCGCAGAGCGGCGAGACGAAGATGATCGTCGCCAGCACGAGAGAAGCCCAGCCCGCGCGGGCATTGGCGACGCGACCGCTGGCGATCACGATTGCCAGTGCAGCAAGCGCTGCCATGAGCAGTGGATCGAAATTCCAGCGCGTCAACAGATCGCCCGGCACCGCAGCGGGACCGCAGTAAGCGATAGTGGCGGTGTCGCCCATTCGTCGCCTCCGTCTCGGTGATTATGGCTTCGCCACGCACAAGAAATTCTTGGAGATGGCGAAGTCATCAAATCCAGCCACTCCATCCACCCGCTCATTTTCGCTCCAAATCACGGCGTCAAAATGCTCCAAACAGCGTGCCCAACGCGATAACCACAGCCAAGGCGATCAGCGGACCCATACATACCCACCATCATGATCTCGCGGTAGCTCCCACGTTGGGTGGCGCCGCAGATCGCAAGCAGGGTCACGACCGCGCCGTTGTGCGGCAGCATGGCAAGCGCGCCGGAGCTGATGGCGGCCACGCGGTGCATCAGCGTCAGGGTGAATGCCCGCGGCCGCGGCAAGTTGGGCGTACGGTCTCACCCAGCGCGTTCAGCGCGATGGTCAATCCGCCCGAAGCAGAGCCGGTGATGCCGCCCATCACGTTGGCGGCGACGGCAATCGACACGAGCGGTCCGCCGGGAACCGCCAGAATCCCGTCGCGGACCACGGCGAACGCAGGCAAAGCCGCCACCACGGCGCCGAAACCCACCAGAGCTGGCGGTGTTGAGCACGGGCAGCACGGAGGCGTTGGCGCCGGCGTCGAGCGTCTTGCGCAGCTCCGGCAGGCGCTCTGCGCAGGATGCACTGCCAGGACCAGCGAGGCTATCGCCAGCGCCGTCACGACGGACCAGACTCCGCTCACCGCGGAGAGCGACGTTCCGCCGAACCGCGGCTCCGCGAGAAACCCGGTATCGGCCGCGGTAGCACGAACCAAACTCATGACGAGGTTGACCACGCAGCACGATCAGGATGGGCGCCGCCGACAGCGCAAAGGACGGTAATTGCTCGCTTCGATGGCCGTGCGGCAGTTCGGCAGGGTCGAAATTGTCCGCGTTCGCTGCGCGCTCGCGCACGAACTGCTCGTCGGCAGTTCGCGCGGCGTTGCGAAGCTGTAGCCCTCGCCGGCGCGGCGCGCGTGCATCTCAGTCAGCGCGCAGCCACCACAGGCCGAAGCCCAGGATGATCGCAGACGCTGAGAATGCCGAGAACCGGCGCCGCAAACAGCGTGGTGCCGAAATACGCTCATTGGGATGGCGTTCTGAATGGCTGGGGTGCCGGGCAGGGCCGTCATCGTGAAGGTAAAGGCGCCGAGCGCGATCGCCGGCGGGATCAGCCGATGCGGAACCTCCGCCTGCCGAAACAACGCGGCCGCCACCGGGAACACGGCGAAGGCGACGACGAAGAGGCTGACACCGCCATAGGTGAGCGCGGCGCTGGCCAGCACCACCGCCATGACCGCGCGCTTCTTCGCCCAGCCGCTCGGTTATGCCGCGCGCGATCGGAAAGCGCGGCCCCGCTGTCATCCATCAGCTTGCCGAACACGCCGCCGAGCAGGAAGAGCGGGAAAGAAGCTTACGATGAAGCGCCCCGTGCCCTGCATGAAGGTCAAGGTCCATTTGGCGAGTATCGGCTCTCCCGAAAAGGCGGCGGCCACGATCGCCGCGCCGGGCGCGGCCAACAGCAGGGTGAAGCCCCGATAACGCGAGAAAGATGAGTAAGCCCAGAGCTGATCAGAATGCCGAGCAGTCCGAGGGTCTGCGCGCTCATGACGCCTCCTTCCGAATGCGGCCGGCGCAAACGCTGCTGCAAGGTCATCCGCTGCAGCCTCGCGGGGCCGGCTCAGGCGATGCTCGATGGCGGGAGGGCATCGCGATATTCCACTTCGGCTATCAGACGCACGCGCGACAGAGCGAACAGGGCGGATATGAGAATGACGGCAGCAATCCCGTGGCGAGGACCAGGCGGTCGGCAAACAAGCGGCGCATCGGGCACTCTCCCTAAACGAAGCTGTAGCGTTCGGAATGGTATTTCGACATCGGCACTCCCAGCTCGCCGAGCGCCTTTTCGATCGCATCCATCATCACGCTCGGCCCGCAGATGAAATATTCGTGGTCGGCATAGGGCGGCGGCAGATGACGCTCGAACACGTCGGCTGTGATAAAGCCCTGCTCGCCGGTCCAGCCGGCCGGCGGCTTCGCGAGCACGTGGACGACCGTCAGGTCGAGCCGCGCTTCGAGCGCCTCCAGTTCCTCGCGGAAGGTGATCGAATCCCAGTCCTTGCTGCCGTAGAGCAGGATCACGGGCCGCTTGTCGCCGCGGTCGGCGAGCGTGCGGATCATGCTCATCATCGGCGTGATGCCGACGCCGCCGGCGATCAAGCACGTGCATGTCCGCCGGATTGCCGATGGTGAACGCGCCGTACGGTCCGTCGAGATAGACGCGCTGGCCCACCGGCACCTTGGCGATCTCGCTGGTGAAGTCGCCGAGGTTTCGGATCGACATCTCGACGCGGCCGTCCGTCGCCGTCGGCGCTGGACGAGAACGAGAACGGATGGGCCGGTGATCTTGAACGGGCTCCCCACACGGTCAGCCAGCCGAACTGGCCGGGCCTGAAACGGAAGCCCGGGATGGCCATCAGGCTGCATCACCAGCGTGGTCGTGTCGCCGCGTTCCTGCGCACCTCCGCGACGCGGTACGGCCGACGCAGCATGAACAGCGGCTTGACAATGCGCACGTAAAACAGCAGCGCGATCCAGAAGATCGTCAGGCCGATCCACAAGCGACCGCTTCCAGGGATCGGCCAGGTAGAAGCCCCATCCCACCATGTGCAGCAGGCCGCCCGTGACCGCGACAACTGCCAGCAGCGATATGTGCGAGGTGCCACGTCTCGTAGCGGATTTTCAGCTTCGGCGCGCCACAGCGCGGTCACCACCAGCGCGAGCAGCGAGAAGATCGGACATGAAAGCGAAGACGGCACCCCACGGCACCTCGCCGGATTGGGGCAGCGCGAGCAATTCCGGCTGGACGGCAAACATGATCAGCGGATGCGCCACCACCAGCGCCGACGGCGAAGCAGCGAAATCTGGCGATGGAAATGATAGATGACATCCTCACCCCACGGTTCGGTGACGTAACGGAAGCGCGCCGTGAGTCCGAACTGCAGGCCCATCATCGCCAATCCGGAATAGCCGAGCGCGACGCTGAAAACTCCGTCCAGAAATCGCGCGCTGGCGGCAGCGATCCCTGTCAGGAGCGCAAACAGGGGAAGGAAAATGAAAAGCAGGTATATGACCATCCAGACGATACTGCGCGCAGCATATACTGCAGTATACGTCGTCGAGTGGCTTTCCGGCTTTTCCAGAATCGTGGAGCAGAGGCGTCATCTGCGGACGATCTCCGAAGCGCCATCGTCAGCAACCTTGCCGTGACTTGATTGTGTCATCGAACCAGAGCGGTTGTCATTTGGATTTTGCCCCGCCCGTTTTTGGCCCTTTTCAGAGATGGCGCGAATGTCCGACCTGAGTTGCGCAATCCGCAGCAATGCGGCGGTAGCGGAATTGAAACCGTGGACGCTCAATAGCCTCAGTAGGTCAGGGTGCCTGACACACCGGTGCGTGGTAATCGTAGTGTAAGGTCGCAAGGATCGACGTAGTCTTCCGATACGTTGGCCGGGTATTCCCTTTGCGCTGATTAGTTTCGATTGAATTGAATGCCGGACTTCATGAATGGCGTGAGGCCATGCGTCGGTGACGTTAGAAATTTGGGTAACGGTTCAAATGGTCGTGAGCCACGCGCAGTCCTTTGGCCCGATCGGCAGACCCGATGCGGGAAGGAATTGGCATCACGGTGCTTCAACAACCTGTACCGAGACCGTCATCCGGTCCGAAGGCGCCTGGCGGGCCCTCGCCATGAACCGGATAGCGGAGAAGCCTTCTCTTGTTCGCGCGACACGGCGACGGGGATATGTTCGCTGCTAACGAGCTTGTTGTTTGTGGGATCGAAGCCGCGCCAACCCGGCGCCGGGGACGTAGATCTCCGTCCAGGCGTGCGTGGCGCCATGCTGACCCTCAGCCATTTGAATATAACCGGTGACAAACCGCGCGCCGAATCCCGATATCGGGCAGCCTCCATCATAAACACCGCGAAGTCGCGGCACGTCCGCTGCCGCGCGTAAGCGTCTCGTTCGGCAGCTGAACCCCAAGCGCGTCACGGGAATCATATTTAAATGACTGATAAATGCGAGTGTTTAGATCGCTCAGCGAGCTTGACGGTGTTGATGACCTGACCGGGCTGATAGAGATCTCGTAGCCATCGGTGGAGTATCGGCGCCTTCGTAGGGATAGCTCGGGAGGCGATACACATGATCGGCGTCATAGTAAAGATCAACGTCCACTCTCGCTGCGATGTTGAGTTTGTCGGATTTCTCGTCGAAGGTGAGAATGGCGATGGAATTATCGTAGACATCGCGCAGCCAACTCACTTCCGCTTTCGGCTCGACATTAACGCGCGCTTTCGCGATATGAGCATCGTGCCCCTCACGAGGGCCGGATCATCGCTCGGTGGGGGCCGAATGTGACGGGCTGATTGTAAAAGTACTCAGTCTTGTGGATGATGCGCATGCGTTTCATGATGCAATTCCTTCCGCCGAACGAGAATTGAACACGATGGTGCCTGGTGGCGGCGCGATGTCAGAGCGTGATCCCGCGCCAGCGCAGTAGTCGGCGCGCTTCTGCCGCGCTCTGCGGCCCACCATCCGCCTCAGAGCCCGCGTTGCCTAGTAGACGAGCGGATCCTCGTTACGGCCATCGACCGCGCATGCAGCGTGAGTAGGCGTTGTCGAAGAGGGTGGACCGTTGAAGGGCACGGGACCTATTGGCGGCCAACGCACTGGCGCCGGCGCGCCGCCGCCCGATGTTGAAATTCGACGTCGCCCATGGCGCCGAATAGCGAGCGAGAGTAATCCTCGGCGTAGGCACGGCAATTTGCCGATGATTGAGCGAAGGAGGTTGTGATCACAAGCACGGATCCAAGCGTCGCTAAACCAGCCGCGACGACCAACCTTCGCCATCCCGCCAATAAGTTGTCGTGTTTCATTTTGAAGCCTCTTCAAATGGTTGGCAGACCGGGCCGATTGATATTTACAGTTGCTCCAAAATCAAAGTCGCGGGCGGACCTTCCTGGTCTCTTGTCGAAGCATCTGAAACGTCGCGGCCTACGGACAGCATTTGAGTCCATTTTGCGATGTTACTGAGTTGCCAACTTATGCCGACAACGGCCAAAATTATTGTGACCAACGACGGCAACACGCCGCCGGCGGCACGGTCGAAAAATCCGACACTTGGGAGAATGTGATTTGCGCCTGTCATCACCATGGCTGCACCACTGACGGCAGACGCACCGACAACAAATAAGTCGAAGAATCGCGGCACAAGCAAGCCTCCCACCGCGCCGCAGACTAACGCGAGCACTCTGCCGAAGAAGCCGCCAAACCAGCCATCAAGCCCGAAAGCGGCGGCCACAGAAAGGCCGAACAGGATGCCGCCGGAAACGCCGAGCAAAACGCGCCGATAGGGCTCAAGAATATAAGACGCGGCACCAAGAATAATCGCACCGGCAAGTCCAAGTACAATCGCAGTTGTACCAACGTCCCCGGTGGATGCCCGGCCCAGTAGAAGGCCGACGTCGAAGCCAATGAGGGCATAGAGTAGTGGAAGCCACGCATAGAACATGAAAAGGCCGAATCCCATGATGGAGAGCCCGGTCAATATCATCAGCGATCCGATCGCGAACGACATGAATTCTTTCCACTTCAGCGCAATCGATCACCTGACAGATATCTTGAACGAGCGAGACAGAGACTGCTCCGACCCGGAACGCCTCTGTTACATCCAAACTGCAATGGTGTCACCGTCCTCTACGGCATAGCCAAGCCGGTCCGCGTACCGCTGATCGGGCCGGCCAAAGCAACCATATTCAACTGCCGAAGGTTAACGCGATTGGGCGCCGCAGACTTAGTGCGCCGAGGTCCGGTTCAGGGCGCGCATGATGGTACCGGGATCGTCATCCGGTGGAAGGCGTCTGACGAGTTCCATTAACCGGACTTTCGACCAGTACGGAGCTTTTCTGGGTGGTACCGAAGATCTGCTGTGAGAACAGCACCCGCCACCCCACCTGTAACAACCTGACCGATTGCTGCCGCCGCATCGGGCGACGCTGCGGTATTGGCGAGCAACGGAGCGAACATACCAAGTATCTGTCCGCCGAGAACACCGCCGACCGCGCCGATGGTGGTTTTCAGGAGGGTGCTGAGTTGGATGCTTTTTGCTGCGCCAGCCAGATTTCCGCCTGTGGCGCCGCTTAGGAATTGCAAAATCAGATTTGCAATAGTCCCCCACATTGAATCGTGTCCTCCAAACCAACGCTCGTCTGGTTCGTACTACACAGCTAGCACTTCGGTCTGGCGAGGTCGGAACTCCGCACCCAATCGATATGTCGCGGGCACGCGAGAACGCCAAATGATCCCGACAGCATCCTCGATGCGAACTTGCGCAAGCGAGCACTTCCGCAAGGGGGCGTTCGAGCGGGCTGTTGAGGCCTTCTCGTATCGCCGACAGGCGCTCAAAGCCGCGACCAATACAATCCCTATTGTGATCGCGACCGTCAGCTACCCCAAATGGCGGCTGTTTCCAGCGGGCTTGATCCAGCTAGGCGAGGCTCCGCCTTGATCCAACTCGAGCATGGATCCGGACCGTGAAGGGCGGATAACGCCGCGATGATAGTTCCTATACAATCGCTACCTGGACGTGATTTGGAGTGCGTCTCATCTCGGCAGCACGGGAGCCTGAAGTAATGGCTGGCATCAAAAATGATTTGGAGCGAGCTCGCGATGTTGAAAAGTCCTATCGAATTCAAACAGGTCTGTATGTCATTGGCAGTCTTGAGCGTGGCGCCACCGTCTACAACCAACAAACCAGGGCGCACAATCTAGTTTGGGCGCTTTGGGAACTGCAGCAACGCGAGTCTCGAAACGTTGGACGGGTTGCAATAGTAGGTGGTGGAATTGCCGGCCTAACGGCCGCCGCTTGTTTCCTGGCGCTGTTCAAGGACTCAATCTCAGTCACTCTGTTTGAAAAGCTACTGGACATTTGTCCGATACAGCAAGGCTCAGATGCCCGATGGCTTCATCCTCGAATATACGATTGGCCGTTCGAAGGTAGTCGTGCGCCCAGCGCTTCCCTGCCTGTATTGAATTGGTCAGAGGGTCGCGCGTCGGACGTGGCCCGAAGCATTTTGAAAGAGTTCGGAGAGTTTTGTGAAGCGTTTTCAGGCGATGAGAAGCGCTTTTCGGTATACCTTAGCCTCCGGCACTTTCAAATTGATGCAACGAACAGGAAGATTACTTGGGTCGCGACCAAGGGCCGACGCGCGGGAGCTCATTTCCAGCTGGATGAACCCGGAGGTATCTCGTCTGAATTTGACACGATCGTTCTAGCAACTGGATTCGGCCTGGAAACGTTAACCCAGCCGTATTCAATTGAATCCTATTGGCGAAACGAGCAACTCGGTCAGCCATTTTTGGACGGAAGCCAAAGACGATACCTCATCTCAGGATTCGGTGATGGCGCGCTAGTGGATCTGTGTAGACTTACAATCGAACGATTTCGCCAAGATTCCATCGTCTATGAGTTGTTCCCCTCAAATTTAGTGCAGGTTGAGCGGTGCCTTTCAGACGAGCTCTCAAATCGGGGCAGGGACGTAAACGTCTTCGAGCTGCTTGAGAGGGTCGAAAGAAACGGCCTTCTCGATCTCTGCCAAGAAAGAATTGCGCGAAAGAATTCGCAAAGATACCGAGGTTACCTTGCACTTGAGAGGCGCGAACGGAGAGATAAAAATCTTCGACCAGATATTCGGGCGGAATAGTTCATTCTTGAACCGGCTGTTGACTTACCTATTGTATAGGAGCGGTGCTTTCGCGCTTGAGTTTTCAGAACTGGAAAAGCAGTTGCACGACATGACGTGCCGGCTTTGCATGTCTTGTGCCGACATGGCGCCAGAACCATTGACCAGCTCAGCGAGCTTTTCTCCGATTTTGCACTTGTTGAACCTAAGCTAGCCAAATTGAAAGAAAGGCAAGGCCAGCACCCGTCGCGGCAGTGGGCTCCAGGAGTGTTCAGGCACTATCTTTGAAAGGTAACGAAGATGCCCATCCGAGTTTATCCAAATCCAGAACCCGTCCCGGCTGCGTCGCAGCTTGCGGTTTTACCGTTCTTGGCCGCTGTGGACGGATTTCTACGGGCAGAAGCCAAAGAGCCGGGGCTACGCATAACGTTGCTCCGCGCAATGAGTCGTGAAAGCCAGGGCTATCTTCAACAGCTTTGCGGATATCTTGACGACAATGGCGTAGAATGGCGCGGAAAGGTAGGAAGAACCTTTCCTGTGAATGAAGGTATTATTGGCGCTGCATACGGAGACAGCCACATCTGGCGCACGAAATCATTCTCTTCAAAAGACATGACTGTAGATTTTTACGTAAGGAAATGAAGGGAAAGGTCGATCCAGAATCGTCGGAAATTTCGTATCTAGCGATTCCTTTTCTTGGACCGCAAAGTGATCCGGTCCTCGTCTTGTACGCTGCCTGCTTTGAGCTGAATTTCTTCGCTGATAATGATCGGATTAAGAAAGTCGTCTCGATGTGCGATGGTTTCTGCAAGCTGTTTGACTACCTTCAGGTAGACAATTTTCCGAATCTGAGAAATTTTTCCCTTCTTCGCGGCAAACCAACCAAGGGAAATCCGCCCGTCTTCACAAGCATACAAGAACAAGTCGACGGTATAGATCCTCCTCGATTCAAGAACGTTACGTCGTTCAATTATGAGGATGCGGTCGCTTGATGAGCGAGCGTTCGCTCTATAGGCGAAATAAGGATCGAATTAGTTGATGCTTGTCGGTTCGAGACGCTGCCCGAGAAGCGCCTGGGATGTGGCACGGACACTCGGCCATGTGCTTGCAATAAGCCTTTAGCCGTGGACTCGTGTCGCTGTTAGGCTCTATATTGCGCATCCAACGATTAGCGGCGAGAAGCAATGTCTTTAGATCGTGTTGGCGAATATTGGCCTCAAACCCTAAGCATCCTGCGCATTCTAATCGGGCTGATGTTCCCTTGAACACGGCACCACAAAACTACTGGGGTATCCGCCTCCCCTAACCCAGCACCCGCAATGGACACGTTGCTATGGGCCCAGGGTGTGATCGAGTTCGTTCGGCGGCTTGTTACTTACTGTCGGCTTGTTCACACGGTTGGTTGCTCTTGTCTTAGCGGGCGTCATGGCTGTCGCCTACTTCATGGGCCACGCAACTAAAAACCTCTTTCCCCTGTTAAACGGCGGTGAGGCAGAAATTTTGTATTGTTTGGTTTTTCTGCTTTTTTCGTGGCGGGACCGGGGCCCTGGTCCATCGATAAGAGTTCTCGGTAGCGTGACCCGGAAGACATCAGCCCACGGCTTGCGTCATTGTGCGGAGCCAAATGCTCGACGAGATTTAAAGCTGCGCGTCTGCGGGAAACTAGATGAACTCGATGTCCCGAGGATTTTCGTCGCCGCGCTCCGCTTATGGCTGTCGGGCTGTGTCCGCCGGTCGTGCGCAAGGCAATCCGCCAGCGATGCCGGCGCAACGCTGTTCCAGAATGTGCGTATTTCGATGCAAGAGCGGCTCGCTCTCCGCGCCGTCCAGTGTGCTCGTCAAAGGCAACATCATGAACGCATCTCGACGACGCCTATCGCTATCGAGCCAGGCGTGGACCGTGATCGCCGGCGGCGGGCGCACGCTGATGCCCGGCCTGATCGACGATCATTGGCACGCGATGCTGGCGCGCGCGACCCCGGCACAGGCGTTCGGTGACGTCGGCTTCAACAATCTCGTGGCTGGCGACGAAGCGACGGACACTCTGATGCGCGGCTTCACCACCGTTCGCGACGTGGGCGGGCCGGTGTTCGGTCTCAAGCGCGCCATTGATGAGGGCATCGTCAAAGGCCCGCGCATCTATCCGTCCGGCGCCATGATCACTGTCACGAGCGGGCATGGGGATTTCCGCCAGTTAACCGATCTGCCGCGGACGATCGGCGGCATGCTCACCCGCATGGAGCAGATCGGTGGCAGCCATGGTCGCGGACAGCCCTGACGAGGTGCGCGTGCGCGCGCGCGAGCAGCTCATGCAGGGCGCCTCCCAAGTCAGGTTGACGGCGGGCGGCGGAGTGTCGTCACCCTTCAGTCCGATCGACGTGACCACCTTCACCGAGGCCGAACTGCGCGCCGCGGTTGAAGCGGCCGAGAATTGGGGCACGTACGTCGCCGCGCATGCCTTTACGCTCGGCTGCGATCCAGCGGGCTATTGCGGCTGGCGTGAAGTGTATCGAACACGGCTTCCTGATGGACGAAGCAACCGCCAAACTGATCGCCGAGAAGGGCGTTTGGCTGAGCTTGCAGCCGCTCCCCGAGGACTTGAGGCTGGGCTTTCCGGTGGGTTCCGTCCAGCGAGCCAAGGCGGATGAGGTCTGGCCCGGCATAGGCCAGGACCTACGAGTTGGCGAAGAAGTACAAGATCAAGACGGCGTGGGGCACCGATGTGCTGTTCTCCCGCGCGCTGGCGCAGCAACAAGGGGCAATTCTGGCCTCGCTTGTCCGTTGGTACACCCCTGCCGAAGCGCTGGCCATGGCGACATCGACCAACGCCGAACTGCTGGCGCTGTCCGGCAAGCGCAATCCCTATCCGGGAAAGCTCGGCGTCGTGGAACAGGGTGCGCTCGCGGATTTGCTGCTTGTCGACGGAAATCCGCTGGACAACATCAACCTGATTGCCGACCCCGCCAAGAATTTCAAGATCATCATGAAGGACGGCACGATTTACAAAAACACTCTGACCAAGTGACAGAAACGACAATGCCGCGCGCTTGGCGTCTCGACCCTGATCATCAAAAATGAACTTGCTCGCTCAGCCAGTGCGGTCGCCCCGACCTCGCGCAGAAGGCCTCGACCAAGCGCGATTTCGTCGGCGCGCTACCGGGGCCGCACCAATTTCCGCGCCATCGTCCCCATCGGGAGCGCACCGGCCAAGGTGAAGACGTGAGCGAGGAAGGAAATGATCCGGCGGCGCCTCGCCGACCTCCGGACGGATGCGCAGGCTGCCTTGAAGACTCCTGAAGCAGCCTGCCACCCCTTCATCGGTTTTCGGGTCCCTCTGGGAGCGTGACTAACCACGGGACCGCGAGACCGCACCTTTCAGCATATTTGGAATTTCCGTTTTTCTGGCTTTGCCGCGCTTCGCTTAAAGGCTCACGCAGAGAGTGCGGCGCACCGATCCGACGCGCCGAACTGAAGGCGGCATGCACGGGTTGTTGTCTGGTAAGCACAAGCGGGCGACGATGGTCGAGGCCAAGGCGCGGTTATCGCAAGCCGCGCTGGTGCTGAGTGATGATGATGACGCGGATGATGCAGTCCGAGATCGACTCGCCTTGCCGCCGCAACTTCTCCAGCCGCTGCCGCGTTGCCGCATCGATTGGTATCTGCCAGTTGCCGTTTGGCAAGCGCCGCCCGGTCTGCCGGAACGGCTCGGTCGCGCCCTCGATCAGGACGCGGCACTCCTCGGTGATTTCAATATCCGGCATCGCTTACGATAGCCAATGATGGAAGTCCTCGCGGGTTGACGCGGCCGGTGGCCGCGTGAAGCCCACCCATCGCGCGACCCGGCGAGATGAGCCAGTTAAATTGCGGCAATGCTGAAAATATTGGTCCCAAATGAGGCTTAGTGGCCGCACGACGTCTAAGACTTTCGGCTCCGGCGGCAAATGCTGGCTTCTGTATCAAGGAGCACCGAAGTCGGGCTTGACTTTATCCCCTGTGCGCCATCTCGCACCTGCGGGCGCAGGGGGTTACACCACAGGAAATAGAGCCATGACGACGAAAAATCTCGCTTTAGCCGCATCGATCACGACGCTGGGCCAGCACAACTACGCCGCGGTTTATCACCACAAGAGCTTCGAATTCGGCGGAAGGCCGCGCCGCCGACGGACCCTGGAGCGCCAGAGCGACGGCGGTGGCGAGCGGGTCGCGCGCGAGAATCACTCGTACTCTAGCGTCGGCCGCCCATCAGGCGCAGCATCATCATGAACAGGTTGATGAAGTTGAGGTAGAGCGACAGCGCGCCCATCACGGCCTTGCGGCCGGCCGAAGTGGCGTCATCGCCGCGGTCGTACATCCCCTTGATCCGCTGGGTATCGTAGGCCGTGAGGCCCGCAAAGACGCCGACGCCGATAATGGAAATCATCCAATCTAGCCCGCTCGATCTCAGAAACAGATTGACCAGGCTTGCGATAATGATGCCGATCAGGCCCATGAACAGGAAAGTTCCGAATCCCGACAAGTTTCGCTGGGTAGTGTAGCCCCAGATGCTGAGCGCGCCGAAGGCCGCCGCCGAGATAAAGAACACCCGCGTGATCGAGGACTGCGTGTAGATGTGGAAGATGGTCGACAATGAAATCCCGACCAGGGCCGCATAGAGGAAAAACAATCCTCGCGCAGCTTCCACCGACAACGTGTTGATCTCGGGCACTGATAAAGAACACTAGTCCCAGCGGCGCCAGCATCAGCACCCACATCAGCGGACTTTGAAGCAATTCAGGGCCGGTGAACTGGTAGGTCAAAAACGCGGCAACGCCGGTCAAGCCAACGCCGGCGGCCATGTAGTTATATACGCGCAGCATGAACGCGCGAAGGCCGACGTCTATCGCCGTGGCGCCGTTTGCGGAGAAGCCGGGCGCAGCTGCATTTCGATCGTAGTTCGACATGGGTCGTATCCTTTTTGATAGGCTCCTGCGGGAAGTAGCGAGCCGCCGCTTAACTCAGACAAACGAGGTAGACGATC
>ERZ1370068.9953-contig-8693_pt1 | contig 40339 bp, 58 predicted proteins | sample MGYA00561227_ERZ1370068 | MGnify/ENA primary metagenome ERZ1370068 (study PRJEB38410, sample SAMEA6850437) | metagenome | study: Metagenomic assessment of the ecological functions of the soil: analysis of the soil microbiota associated with the... | reverse complement strand
ATGCTGGATTTCGGTTACCTTGTTTACTTGCTGAGTCGGGCGACTTCAGCATCGCGGCCTTCCACGCGCTGCCGCTCTCCGCCACCGAGCAGATGTGGATCTTCTTCGCGTTCCTCGCGGCCTTCGCGGTCAAGATTCCGATGGTGCCGGTGCACACATGGTTGCCGGACGCGCACGTCGAGGCGCCCACCGGCGGTTCGCGTGGTGCTGGCGGCCATCATGCTGAAGATGGGCGGATACGGCTTCCTGCGCTTCACGCCTGCCCATCACGCCGGATGCCAGCGCGGGAGTTCGACTGGCTGCTGATCGCGCCTGTCGCTGATCGCGGTGGTCTACATCGGCTTCGTCGCGCTCGTGCAGACCGACATGAAGAAGCTCATCGCCTATTCGTCGATCGCGCACATGGGCTTCGTCACGCTGGGTTCGTTCCTGGTCGTACGACATCATGCGCCGGCACGGGCGCGGTGCAGGGCGCGCGGCATGGGCATCGACGGCGCCATGGTGCAGATGGTGTCGCACGGCCTGATCTCCGGCGCGTTGTTCCTGTGCGTGGGCGTGCATGTACGACCGCGTGCACTCGCGCGAGATCAGCGCCTATGGCGGCGTGGTCAACACCATGCCGAAGTTCGCGGCGTTCATGGTGCTGTTCTGCGCTCGCCAATGCCGGCCTGCCCGGCACCTCGGGCTTCGTCGGCGAGTTCCTCGTGATCATCGCCGCGTTCAAGGCCAACTTCTGGTACGCCTTCCTCGCCGCGGTCACGCTGATCCTCGGCGCGGCGTACACGCTGTGGCTGGTCAAGCGCGTGATCTTCGGTGAGGTGGCCAACCACCACGTCGCCGAACTCACAGGATCTCAACTTCCGCGAGTTCATCATCCTCGGAGTGCTGGCCGTCGGCCGTGCTGGTCGTGGGCCTGTGGCCCGCGCCGCTGCTCGAAGTCATGCAGGCGACCGTCCAGCACCTCGTCCAGCAGATCGCCGCCAGCAAGTTGCCCCTATGACTCGACGAAATCACAGTGACCGGCACGACCTGGTGTCCCTGATGCCCGCGCTGCCGGAGATCTATCTCACCGCCGCCATCTGCGTGCTGCTTGATGGCCGACGTGTTCTTCGGCGAAAAGCGCCGCGGCTCGCGCCCACGCTCACGCTGCTGATCCTCGCGGGCGGCGCCGTTGTCACCGCTGTCTATCGCCAATGTCGTCCGGAACGCATGCTGCTGTTCGGCGACAGCTACGTGGCCGATCCGCTCGCCGTGCTGCTCAAACTATTCGGCTTCCTGGCCATCGCGCGTGGCGCTGCTGTACTCGCGCGAGTACCTCGAACGCCGCGGCATGATGCGCGGCGAGTACTACGTGCTGGCGTTCACCGCGCTGCTCGGCGTCTTCGTGCTGGTGTCGGCCAACAGCCTGCTCACCGTCTACATCGGCGTCGAGCTCATGTCGCTGTCGCTGTACGCCATGGTCGCCTTCGATCGCGACAACGGCGTCTGCGGCCGAATCGGCGATGAAGTACTTCGTGCTCGGCGCCATCGCGTCGGGAATGCTGCTGTATGGCATGTCGCTGATCTACGGCCTCACCGGCACGCTCAAGCTCGACGATCTCGCCGCGATGGCCACGGGCGCAGCCCAGCCTCGGCGTGGTCCCTGGGCTCGTGTTCCTCGTGGTCGCGGTCGCGTTCAAGTTCGGCGCCGTGCCGTTCCACATGTGGGTGCCGGACGTTTACACCGGCGCGCCCACCGGCGTGACGCTGTTCCTGTCGACCGGTGCCGAAGATCGCGTCGTTCGCGTTTGCGTTCCGCTTGCTCGCGCACGGCATGGGCAGCGTCGGCGCGACGTGGCAGGACATGCTGGCGCCGCTCGCGGTGCTGTCGATGGTGTTCGGCAACGTCGTCGCCATCGCGCAGAGCAATCTCAAGCGCATGCTGGCGTATTCGGCCATCGGCAACGTCGGCTTCATCCTGCTCGGTTTCGTCGCCGGCTCGCGAAGCCGGATACGAAGCCGCGCTGTACTACACCGTCGCCTACGTGCTCATGACGCTCGGTTCGTTCGGCGTGCTCGTGCTCGCCAGTCGCGCCGGGCTTCGAAGCCGAGGATCTCGACCACTTCAAGGGCCTGCACAAGCGCGATCCGCTGCTGGCGCTCGTGATGCTGGCGCTGATGTTCTCCACCGCCGGCGTGCCGCCGTTCATCGGCTTCTGGGCGAAGTTCAACATCTTCCAGGCGCTGTGGCTCACCGGCCACTACTGGCTGATCCTCATCGCCGCCGCGACGTCGGTGGTCGGCGTGTTCTATTACCTGCGCATCGTGAAGCTCATGTATTTCGACGCGCCGGGCGAGCTGCCGTCGAGGGCCGCTCGAGCGGACTGGCCGTGCGCGTCGGTGCTGGCGCTCAATGCGCATTGGCGGTGCTGGCGCTGGGAATCGTGCCCAACGCGTTGATTCAACTGTGCGCGCGGGTCATCGGCTGACCGCGTCGATTGAGTCAATAAGGTTTGCAATGGCGGCAGCGCTTGGCATAAGAATGCGCGCCCCTCGATCGAGGGGATCGGTTGCGGGGTGGAGCAGTCTGGCAGCTCGTCGGGCTCATAACCCGAAGGTCGTAGGTTCAAATCCTACCCCCGCTACCACTTATTCAAGGCCTCGGCGCAAAACGCCGGGGCCTTTTCGTTTGTGGCTCCAACGTCCCATGGACTGATCGTGATGGGGCCAACTGGCGTTCACGTGCGGACCGACGTTTCCGACGCAGGGCGCAAAATGTCGTCACGAGTCCGTGGCGCTTGTCGAGATGTTGGGAGCTGTGTGCCTGTTCGTGATGAGCGGCACCGTCTTCGCGGAAGACCCGCCGGCGGCAACGAACGACTTCGGAACCAGAAACTCCCGACACCGGCGGAGCCTTTCCGGCGGAAACGGTCGCCCTGGCTTTTTCCTGCCAACCTTCTCGTCGTGATCAGAAGCTGGGGAAATGCCGTGCTGGGCGGAATTGTGGCCACCTACGTGACGAGAAGTTTGACCTCAAGTCGCGGGTGTGTCGACATATTCGGATTGTCAGCCCAATACACCGACACTGAGTCAGCGACAGCGGCGCTCATCGCGCGTCACTTCATTTAGCGAAGACCAACATCGCATCTCCATGGTGTTGGTCGGCGGCCGGATAAAAAATGACTACGACGACTTCCTTGGCGCCGAAAGAATGCCGCTCAGGTCGGAAGACGCACATCCGCGCATTGCTGGGGCGGTATCTCTACCGCATCCAAAAAGGGGACTGAGTTCAATCGGCGCGCAGTTGTTTGCGATCACGAACTACCACGTCTATGGTCGAGACTGCGCTCGATGACGATGTGCTCAACACGCTCGGGCTTTCAGCTGGGTTTTGAGTCAGCGGCGGCAAAATCTCGGCCTGGCGGCACGTCGCGTTCGCGCGATGTTCAGGACCAAGCCCAGCAAAGGGTGGCTGCTCGGCTTCAAGCATAACGTCGCGTATCGCGAGGCCATTTCGGCGATAACGACTTCGATGTGTACCGTCTCGATTACGGGGTTTCTGTCGCGGCGCGGTGTGTCATCGCGGTCCGGCAGGGCAACCAATGGACGGTGGACGCGCCGCCGAGCGCCCATGCTCCGGTACTGCTTTGTAGTTCAGCATACCTGGGCCAAAACATGTCTCGCTCGTTTCAGGAGCGTTACCGTTGCACGCTGGACCGCCACGATCACCACGCGCTTCCGGTGGTGCCTGTCTCTACAGGTGGCGACGCACAGACCTCGCGAAGATGTGATGATCGCGAGTATTTCTCTATCCGACCTACGGTGCCGGTATTCGGTGCAGCATAGAAGCGCAACAGGGATCACGTGGCCAATCCACTGGTACCCCAGAGCAAGGTTGCAGCAACGTCGCGACTATCTTCAAGATAAAGTTATGACGTGTTTGGCTGAAAAGCCGCGCGCGGGAATCCTGCGAACGCTAGTAAACGATGAGAAGAACAGAGCCAGTGTCGTACGAGCTCCGGGCACTTTTGTCCGCTCTTGCCGACGTGATATTGAAAGTGCCGTTCGATCTCGATTGCCTAAGGCCAATTGCGGTCTGATGGTTGTAGCAAAGTGGCGACTTTAAATCGTATTCATGTACTAATTGGTAGCCGAAATCGAAGTCTTCCGGTGCCGAGGCTGCTCCCAACAAGATCGAATATCTGCTCCTTCCAAGATAGCCAGATAAGTCTCCACCACCGTTGATCTGGGAGTTTTGATTCTGATACTCCAAACATAAGGCGTGGCGATCCATTCGTGAACGGCGTGATCGGCGTGGCTGCCGACCGAGGTAAGAACTCATTGCCACTCGTCGCGCGGAGCTCCTGGCTCTGCGTCGGTCAAAAGCAGTCCTTCGTCTGAGTCCTCGGCGCACTCGCGTCAAATAATGCTGATCCGACTGCTAAAGGCCGCATCCATCCAATTTGGGCCGTTTACCGCAAACGAGTAGTAGGCAGTTGGCACGCCCAGCCGAAAATAAGGCCGTCGTCACGGCGGTATGTCAGGTCAAGACTTATTGAGATTGACTCTCCACGTTAAAGCCCAGTCGCCAGTTCCCGCGAAGTCGACGTGGATAACGCCGACGGCATTTGCACCTGCCAGCAGACGGAGAGAAACGTTTAAGGGCAGCAATTTACACCAGCGTGACCTCTGGAGTGGTTAGGCTCCCTCAATCCTTGCAACCTGAGTGCCAAGCGTCGCGAATGCAATGATTAACTTCCTCAAGGTCACTACTGTAGGCCCGGCGTCCCGGAAGTGTAAGAGAACGCGACCTATCACACGCCATCCTCTAAAGTTAGGCGGTCAATGTTCCGGGAATCTCGCCGGAAGATAGGCCCCGACATGTTCAATCTGTGCCCACACCAAACTACTCATGACAGCGGCATTGTGATCCTCACGCCCACCAGGTAGCTTGGCGCCCAAGAACATAAGAAGGAGCAACGTATGCGCACGGCCAAATCACGACTCTGCTTCGCAGCCTCAGTTCTGCTCAGCGCCGCCAGTGCGCCAGTGCTCGCGGCCACGTTCACGGTGAACTCGATCGACGACGCCGTCGATGCGACGCCAGGAGGATGGCTACATATGCCGCATCGCTGGCGCCGCCAATGCACGCTGCGCGCGGCCGTACAGGAGGCGAATGCAGATACGGTTGCCGACGACATTGTCCTGCCAGCGGGTACCTACCGGCTCTCACTCACCGGCGCGGGGAGTTGGCCGGTGCAACGTGCGATGACCTCAGTGACTCGTTTCCACCGATCCGGATTCTTGGCCGCAACGCCATGGATACCATCATCGACGGACTCAGTGCCGATCGAATCTTCTCATGTCGGACAATTCGACGCGCGTGGCACCGCGCATGACGTTGAACGACGTGACGGCAGCTCTACGGTTTCGCCAAACCGGTGGCGCCGTCCAGGCTAAGCACACGCATCTTTGAGGCGAATCGCAGTCGATTCGCTCAAGCAAGCACACTGGGCCCCACGCAGGACGGCGGCGCGATCTTCAACGTGTCCACCGCCCCTCGTTCGGCGCCGACCAGATGAGTCTGTTTTGCCCGATCTGATCCAAGAACAATGTCGCCGCGTTGCGGGTTGTACCTTTCCGTCCAGGTCGGAGCCACGGGCGGCGCGGCGTCACTCAATGGCACGGTTGGTGTCAGGAGCACCATCAGCGACAACTTTACGGTTCTTAGCGGTTCCGGCGGGAGGCTCAACTTGGTGCGCCCATCCACCTGGAAATGCGCATTCGAACGTTGCGCGCCAACGCCGCGTGAGGTCACGGGGTTTGGCGGCGGTTAGTTGCACTCTTACCGCACGCACCGCCACTGCCATCACCGGACCGCACCTGATCAGCAGTACCACGTTCGAGAACAACGGGAAGCACCGCGCCGAACAGCGTCATGTGTGGGTGTGCTCAGCATTTAACACGATCAGTGGCAATCTTTCGAGCCAGCGGTGCCACGGCACTCGGCGCTAGCGCCATGACGTTCAACCAGTCCTGTTGCATTCAATCGCACCACCGGAATTACGCACTTTACAGCGCGGCTACACCATGACAAGTGGCAGACCTTGATCGGCCCGACGCCTGCCACCCGCTCCAGTCGTGCGCAACAGTCTGTTCGCCACTCGACTTCGCGAACTGCGCACAGGTGAATGAGGCTGGAGGGCGTCGATCCCGCGCGACTACGATTCGCGTGCCAATCTGGACGACGACGGCTCGTGCCAGTTTCCAGCGACGCCGCCGGCTCCGTCGATTTCTGTTGCCATGCTCACCACGCGTGGCGACAACGGCGGTGCGGCCGCACACGCACGCGCTGTTGTCCTCAGTCCGCCATCAGCGCGGCAGACCACAGCCATTCTGGCTGGCACGACCAGCGGGCGCGTTCGCGGATCGAGCTGCGACATGGGGGCGTACGGATGGCGGTGGGCTGCAGAGCCTTCATATGACGGCGGAGAATCGCACCTGCTGCAGCATTGTTCTATTGCCAGTACTTCCGTAGTCCCGTGATTCCGAATTGCGAGCTGCCGCAGCTGTCCATGTTCATCCATCCCGCGTTTCCTCCGAGGCGCGCGGCGACCTGCGGCCGCCTGTGTGCCAGCATGAGCGAGATCGACTGGCCGTCTACCACCGCGAATTTCGAGCTGCGAATTCTGCGACGCCAAACTCTCAGCGCGATTCTGAACTCTTCGACAGCAATGGCAAAACCGTGGCAAGGCCGGTCTCATGCAGGACAATCGCACGCTGCAGATCAAGCTGGCGGCCCTCACCCCGGGGCGCTACTGGCGTGAAAGATCACGGGTGTCCCGCGGCGACCAGTTTCAAATGTCGTTTCCGACCGTGCGGTGAAGGTAGGCGATCGCATCGTGTCAGCGCCTGCGCTGACGCTCGCCGGATCCAGTCGGTGGCCAACGGAAAGGTCTGGTCCATGTTGTTATGCCCGAGACCAAGGACTGCAGGGCGTAGTCGTAACGATGGCCGGCTTTTCTCGCAGTCCTTGCAGTCTGTCACGATCGACAGGTCCACGGGAACCGCTCGCGCGTGTCGTTGGTGCCGTCGCTGAATATCCGAGTCCCGGAATCGATAGCTTCGCCAGGTCCTGGCCCGCATCGGTATCCCCTGCCCAGGAGATTCGGGCCAGACATATTTTCCGAGTGCGCGGAAGCTCAAACGCCTCGACATACGGTGGCGCGGTCTGGCCATCCGCGTCGGAGGTGTACTTGCTGAAGATGTCTTCTTCACTCACCTTGCCCAGACCGGGCCGCTCCACAACACCAGGGGAATTTCGCGAGGTCGCTCCGCTCCGGCGGCCAGTGGCGCGATCCAGCCAGCCTGACTGACGCCGGCGAATCCAGCGGGTACTCCCTTCATCCACGGGTGAGTGGATGGTGGCTTCGCATCGCCGACACCGCATCGTCCGCCAGAAGTGAAATGTTCTTTTCGCCGACGTTCTGGTTGCCCTCGTATTCACCGCCAGGATTTCCCGTGCCGCCGTTTGTCGTAGACCAGCGCGGCGATCCCGTCCCGCGCCACGTGACTCTTCAGCCCCGCGCCGCAGGTTCTGCTCGATCTGCTTTCCGCGATCCGTGGATGAAGACCACCGCCGCGTGCAGTATCACCGGCCGGGAACACGATCGAGCCGGAAAGAGAGTCGCCCCGTGGCTGACGAACTCGACCTCACTCAGTGCGCGGGCTTTCAGCCCAGGCATTGCATGCTGAAGGCCAGCAAGAAGCAGCACGGGAAAGGTCTTTGTCGCTGGGATTTCTTCCAGGCGGCGTGACTTCAGACGCCCGAATGCGAGGCGAGGTTTGGATTACCATGCCTGCCAGGGCAATCAATCGCTCGAGTCAGGGAGTTGACCATGAACGAAGTTTTTCCCGAGGCTCACGGCCGTTGCGGGTTGCTGGTGGCGATCGGCGCTTTTATTGCCGCTCGCCCGGGTCGCGCGGCGCGCTGGTGGGTGCTTCGATACACCGGGACGGCTGGCACCGCGGCGAGGCGCGCTGGGCTTCGCGCTGCAGTCCGTGCATCGCCGGACCCCGGCCGGATCAATCTGTTGGTGGCGCGAGTCATCCTGGCGGGAACTATCACAGCGAGACGCGATCGAACGCGTCGCGCTGGAGCGGGGTCTATTGGGGCTTCGCTTTCCTGGCCGCTGGTCTTCCAGCGCGCTGGCGGCGCTGGTGCTGAAGGTGGAAACCATCATCCACAACGAGGGTGCGAAAAAGGACATCGCAGCGCTACTGTCGGTGGCGGCGGCGTTGCTGGTGACCGTTTCCACCGGCCGTATGAGTTTTGCAACCCGCAAGTGGCAAGCCAATCGTGTGGCGGCCGCGGAGCTCCGAACGCACCGGATACAGTTTTCTGGAGAACAATGGGTGGAGCCGCGAATTTACAGCGTCTATCACCGCGGCAACTCTCTACGCGCGGATAACCCTGCGATCGCTGGCATAATAAGCCGAAATAAATAAGCAAGGATGATCGATATACCAAACGCCACCTGACCACGATCACCTTCTCGCGCCGGAGCTACTCGCTGGGATTCAGCGGCGCCTTTGCTGTTTGATTCTAGCTTTGCCTATCATGTCGACGCTAGCGCCGCACCAGATCATCACGTAGTCTCAATGTACGATCTGACGATCCACCACCGCCTGGAACATCTTCGCCACGAAGGTGGCGCCGGGCTTCAGCGTCTTGCGCACGGTGTCGAGCGCGAGCTCGAGGAAATACATCGACGAGGCCTGGTCGGCCGAATCGATGCCGGTGATGTTGGGCGCGATGTCCGGAGATGATGAGGTCGAACTTCCCGCCGCCTAACCAGTCGAGCAGCTGCGCGACGACGGCCTCGTCGGTGAAATCGCCCTGGATGAAGTCGACGTTCTTGATGGGCTCCATGGGCAGGATGTCGGTGGCGAGCACGCGGCCCTTGCCGCCCACGAGCTTGCCGGCCACCTGCGACCAGCCGCCGGGCGCAGAGCCCAGATCCATGATGCGCATGCCGGGCGCGGATCAGCCGGTCCTTCTCGTTGAGCTCGATGAGCTTGTACGCCGAACGCGATCGATAGCCCATCCAGCTGCGCCTTCTTGACGAACGGGTCGCTGACGTGTCGCGCGCAGCCAGCTGCTGCTGCTCTTTGATCGGGCCATTATCAGGCGGTCTTCAGGCGCTAGAATGGCGCGCATTCTACCTCTACCTCTGCCCGGTACACGGGCCAGGAAGTCGCAGTGATCCGCATCACTGAGCTGCCGCTGCCGCTCGACTACACGCCCGAGGCGCTGCGCGGCTGCCGTCGTCAAACGCCTGAAGATCCGCGACGCGGAACTGCTCGAACTCACGCTGTTCAAACGCAGCTACGACGCGCGCAAGAAGAACACCGGCATCCTCTTCATCTGCATCGTCGATGTGAAGGTCGCCGACGAGGCGGCGGTGCTCAAGCGCTTCGCGCGGCGATCGCCAGATCGGTCGTCGCGCCCGACACCTCGCTATCACCCGGTTGCGAAGGCGCCGGCGGATCTCAGCCGAGCGGCCGCTCGTCAGTCGGCTTCGGTCCCGGCGGGTTGTTTGCCGCGCTGCTGCTCGGCGCAGATGGGCTTCAAGCCCATCGTGCTCGAGCGCGGCCGCGACGTGCGCCAGCGCACGCAGGACACCTGGGCGCTGTGGCGCAAGAAGATCCTGACGCCCGAATCCAACGTGCAGTTCGGCGAGGGCGGGGCGGGCCTGTTCTCCGACGGCAAGCTCTACAGCCAGATCAAGGATCCGAAGTTCTACGGCCGCAAGGTGATGCACGAATTCGTGCGCGCCGGCGCGCCGCCGGAAATCCTGTTCGTCAGCAAGCCGCACATCGGCACGTTCCGCCTCACCGGCATCGTCGAGAAGATGCGCGCGGAGATCATCGCGCTCGGCGGCGAGGTGCGCTTCGAGAGCAAGGTCACCGATGTGCTGATCGAGGGCGGCCGGATCGAAGGCGTGATGCTCGAGAGCGGCGAGACGCTGCGCAGCCGGCACGTGGTGCTCGCGCTCGGGCACAGCTCGCGCGACACGCTGCGCATGCTGGAGCGGCGCGGCGTGTTCCTCGAGGCGAAGCCGTTCGCGATTGGATTCCGCATCGAACATCCGCAGTCGCTGGTCGACCGCGCGCGGTTCGGCCGGTTCGCCGGCCACCCGGAGCTCGGGGCCGCGGACTACAAGCTGGTGCATCACGCCAGCAATGGCCGCTCGGTCTACAGCTTCTGCATGTGTCCGGGCGGCACCGTGGTGGCGGCGACTTCCGAGCCCGGACGCGTGGTCACCAATGGCATGAGCCAGTACTCGCGCAACGAACGCAACGCCAATGCGGGCATCGTCGTGGCCATCAATCCGAAGCCGGATTTTCCCGGCGGGCCGCTCGCCGGCGTCGCCTTGCAGGAAGCGCTGGAATCGAAGGCATTCGAACTCGGCGGCCGCGACTACTGCGCGCCCGGCCAGCTCGTGGGCGATTTCCTGCGCGGCATCGCGTCGACGCAGTTAGGCGAGGTGCAGCCGTCGTACCAGCCGGGCGTGCAAGCTCGGGCGACCTCGCGCCGTCGCTGCCGGCCTACGCCATCGACGCGATTCGCGAGGCGCTGCCGATGTTCGGCAGGCAGCTCCACGGCTTCGACCGCGACGACGCGGTGCTCACGGGCGTCGAAAGCCGCACCTCATCGCCGGTGCGCATCACGCGCGATGCGGAATCACTGCAGAGTCTCAACGTCCGCGGCCTGTACCCTTGCGGTGAAGGCGCGGGTTATGCCGGCGGAATCCTTTCCGCGGGCGTCGATGGCATCAAGGTGGCCGAAGCGGTCGCGCGGGATCTCGCATGAAATTCGAAGACATCAAGAAGCTGCACCAGAAGAAATTCCGCGAGAAGCTGAAGTCACTTCGTCATCGAAGGCGAGCACCTGGTGCAGGAGCTCGAGAAGCGCCGCGGCGCGCGATGCGCGCCTGCGCGACAGCGAGATCTATCGTGACGCGCGACTACGCGCATTGGTCGAGCACGCTGCCGATGCACGTCATCCAGTCCAAGCAGATGGCGCAGATCAGCGAGACGCGTTCGCCGCAGGGCATCGCCGCGGTGGTGCCGCTGCTCGAGCCGGCCGCGCCGCGCGCAGGAGAGCGCGCGGTCTATCTTCACGAGATCCAGGATCCCGGCAATCTCGGCACCATCCTGCGCACGCTGGCGTGGTTCGGAAATTTCCGCTGCCTGCTGCAGTCCCGACAGCGTGGACCTGCACAACGGCAAGGTGGTGCGCGCGAGCATGGGCGCCATCTTCCATGTCCCGGTGGAGTTCGATGTGCCGATGGACGCGCTGCGCAGCGCGTTTCGCGCGCATTGCCTGCGCTGGATCTCGACGGGCGAGCCGGTTGCGTCGCCGGCGTTCCGGGAATTCGACTGCTACGTGTTCGGCAACGAAGCGCGCGGCCTGCCGCACGAGCAGATGAGCGCGCTCGGCGCGCAAGCCGTTCACGATCGCCGGAACCGGCGCCATCGAGTCGCTGAACGTGGCGGCGACGGTGAACATCTGCCTGTACGAGCTCAACCGGCCGAGCAGCGCTGCGTGGCTCCGCGCAACCGCTTGAGCCACGACCGAGATGCGCCACCTCCGGCTCGCACAGCGCATGCGGCATCGGATAGGCGTGCCATTCCACCGAATATCCCGCGCCCTCGAGCAGCTCGCACGCGATTCATCGCCGAGCGGGAAGGGCACCACGGGATCCTGCGATGCCGTGCGCCATGAAGATGGGCGTCGCCTGATTGGCCGGTCGTGCGCTGCGGTCGCGAGCTCGCGCGACCGCGGTAGATAGCAGGACAGCGCGATGACGCCGGCGAAGTTTTTCGGGTGCCGCGTGCGCGATGTGCAGCGCCATGGCGCCGCCCTGGGAGAAATCCGGCGATCGCGATGCGGTTGCGTGGCGACGCCGCGCTCGATTCTCGCGCTGGATCAGCGCGGCGATCGCATCCGCGGATGCGTTGATGCCCGTCGAAGTCTTCGGCCGAACGCCGATCGATGCCGATGATGTCGTACCAGGCGCGCATCTGGTAACCGTTGTTGATGGTCACCGGCCGCACCGGCGCGTGCGGGAACACGAAGCGGATCGCCGGCATGCCGCCGTCCAGCAACTTCGGGCACCAGCGGCTCGAAGTCGTGGCCGTCGGCGCCGAGGCCGTGCATCCAGATGATGGAGAAGGTGGGGTTGGGTCCGGTTTCGACGGTGACGGTTTCGAGCGCCTTCAATCCCAACTCCCAACAGGAATGGTCTCCGAAATATTCGAGACCGTGAGGTCCGCGGCCCACATGAGCTGGTCCACGAGCTCACGAACGCCCGGGAAGAAGGTATACGCGACCCAGAAAAACAGCACGGTGAATCCGATCCACATGAGGCCGTGCAGCGCGCCCCAGCCGGGATGATAGCCCGCAGCTTGGTGGCCGCCGTGACGAATCATCTTGAGCGGCGTCGAGATCGCGAAGTACAGCAGCGACCAGCACGAGGATGCCCACCCACAGCGGCATGCCGTGCGGCAGCGCCCAGCCGAAGATCGTTGTGCTGCGTGATCAGCGAGAACAGCGCGAGGATCCAGCCAACGAACAGCACGGCGCCGACGATGGCCGCGATGGGCAGGAAGACGCCCATGATGGCGCGCGCGGTGTTGCTCCATGCTGGGGCGCGGCCTGCGCCGTGGCGTTGCGCACCTGCTCGTTCATCTGCGTGCCACTGGCGATTCCAGTGCCGCTGCTGGCGGCGCCATTCGCGCGCGCCAGCGGTAGTCTGAGCCGAACTCTTCAAAGTTTTTTTAGCGCGGCCGATCAGCTCTTCGGTGTTGAAAGGCATGCCGAACGCGGCGGCGCGATCCTCGGCGGTGTCCGCCGTAGGCACGATGAACGCCAGCGCGATGTACACGAGGATCATTCCGCCCCAGCTGAAGATGGTGATCAGCGCGAAGGCGATGCGCACCCAGGTGACGTCCACGTTGATGTACGCGGCGATGCCGTTGCACACGCCGGCCCACATCGCGCCTTCGCGGATGTTGAACAGGCGCTTGCGCGGCTGCGGGCCCGTGTACGGCGGCGCCGGCTCGGCGGCGCCTTCGGGCGCGCGCGCCGGCGGCTTTCTCTTCGGCGGATTCCACCGGGCCCATCTCTTCGATGATCTTGGCGACTTCCGCTTCGTTGACCACCGTCTTGTGCGGGCCCAGCGTACCGCGCGCATTTCTCGCCGATCGCCTGCTCGAGGTCGTTCATGACCTCGGTGCGATCCGGGCTGTCCTTGAGGCGCGATTCGGCGCGCTCCAGGTAGGCGCGCAGCTGGTTGTAGCCCGGCTCTTCGAGCTGATAGGCGATGCCATTGAGGCTGATGCTGACCACTTTTGCATGGCTTAATTCCCAAATTCGGCGAGAGTGCGGTTCAGGTCTTTCCAGTAATCGTTGAGCGTCGACAGCTGCGTGCGGCCCTTCTGCGTGAGCTTGTAGTACTTGCGGGGCGGCGCCCGCTTCGGACTCCTGCCACTCGTAGTCCACCAGCTCTTCGCGCCGCAGCTTGCTGAGGAGGGGATACAGGGTCCCTTCCTGGGTCGCGAATTCCGTGGGCCCCAGCAGCTTGAGCATGTCGGCGACATAGACCTTGTCGCCGGCCACGATCTTGAGGATCACGAATTCGAGCAGGCCCTTGCGGATCGGCGCGAGTTTTTCAGTGATGTTCATGGTTTCAAACAGCTACCTTGGGAGCGCAAGGTACTTGAGTCAGCGCATGGTCTGTCAACAACCGATTTCGTGCCGTACAATCCGCGCCCTCGATGGGGTAGGGGCGACTTGGCCCGCGAGTGACCCGAGTGAAGTTGAAGGCCCCGATGGGGCTTTTGTTTTTTGGACCGGCGCCATTTAGGTGGCGTCGGATGTCTGGTGAGGGCCTTTGGGGCCCTTTTTGTTGGAGGGGCGGGTGGATACGGCACTGCATGACCGTCTCATCGCCCTGTTTGAGCCGGTTCTGAATGGAATGCGGATACGAACTCGTCGAAGTCGAGTTCGTGCCGGGGCAGGGCGGCGGAACGCTGCGCATCTATATCGACCATCCCGAAGGGATCGATGTCGACGACTGCGGCGAAGCGAGCCACGTGCTGTCGGAATTGCTCGATGCCAACGATCCGTTTCCCGGTGCGTATTCGCTCGAGGTTTCGTCGCCGGGACTGGATCGCATGTTGCGCACGCCCGAGCATTTCGCGCAGTTCGTCGGACGACCGCGTGAAGGTCGAGCTGCAGGTGGCGCGCGACGGGCGCAAGCGATACACGGGCATGCTGCGCCGTACGGACGGCGAGAGCATCGAGATGGATGTGGACAATTTCTCCGTGAGCATAAAGCTCGCGGAAATAGGCAGGGCGCGGTTGAGCGCCCCTGTAGTTAGGAAGCAGACCATGAACAAAGAGATCTTGCTGGTCGTCGACGCCGTCTCGAACGAGAAGAGCGTCGACAAGGAAATCATCTTCGACGCGCTCGAGGCGGCGCTGGCTTCGGCCACGCGCAAGAAGCACGGCGAGGAATGGGACGTGCGCGTCTCCATCAACCGCAAGACCGGCGACTACGACACCTTCCGCCGCTGGAAGGTGTTCGCCGACGATTCCCGCGAAATGGAAGTGCCGCAGCGCGAGCTGCGCCTCGGAAGACGCGCTCGACGTGGATCAGGAAGCCGAAGTCGGCGGTTTCGTCGAAGAGCCGATGGAATCGGTGGCCTTCGGCCGCATCGCCGCGCAGCAGGCCAAGCAGGTCATCGTGCAGAAGGTGCGCGAGGCCGAGCGCTCGCAGGTGGTCGATGCGTATAAGGATCGCGTCGGCACGCTGGTGTCGGGCGTGGTCAAGCGCGTCGACCGCAACGGCATCTACGTCGACCTCGGCGGCAACGCCGAAGGCTTCGTGCCGCGCACCGACATGATTCCGCGCGAGATCGTGAAGAGCCAGGACCGCATCAAGGCGTTCCTCAAGGAAGTGCGCTCCGAGCCGCGCGGCCCGCAGCTGTTCCTCACGCGCACCGCGCGCGAGTTCCTCATCGAGCTGTTCAAGCTCGAAGTGCCGGAAGTCGGCCAGGGCCTCATCCAGATCCTCGGCGCCGCGCGCGATCCGGGCGTGCGCGCCAAGATCGCGGTGAAGAGCCTCGAGCCGCGCGTCGATCCGGTCGGCGCCTGCGTCGGCATGCGCGGTTCGCGCGTGCAGGCGGTGTCGAACGAGATCGCCGGCGAGCGCGTCGACATCATTCCGCACGACGACAACGCGGCGCAGTTCGTCATCAACTCCATGTCGCCGGCCGAAGTGCTGTCGATCGTGGTCGACGAAGACTCGCACAGCATGGATATCGCGGTGGCCGAGGACAAACTCTCGCAGGCCATCGGCCGCGGCGGCCAGAACATCCGCCTCGCGAGCCAGCTCACGGGCTGGGACCTCAACGTCATGACCGAGTCCGACGCCGAAGCCGAAGAGCGAAACCGAAGCCAAGACGCTGGTCGAGAACTTCAAGAAGTCAGCTGGACGTCGACGAAGACGTCGCCACGATCCTGGTGCAGGAAGGCTTCTCCACCGTGGAGGAAGTGGCCTATCTGCCGCAGTCCGAGCTCGCCAACATCGAAGAGTTCGACGACGAGATGGTCAAGGAACTGCGCAACCGCGCGCGCGACGTGCTGCTCACGCAGGCCATCGCCAGCGAGGAAACGCTCGATGTCCGGCATGCCGGCCGACGACCTGCTGCTGCTCGAGGGCATGAAGCCCGATCTCGCGCTGGCGCTGGCGCGCCGCGGCGTGCGCACGCGCGAAGATCTCGCCGACCAGGCGGTCGACGACTTGTTAGACATCGAAGGGCTGACGTCCGAAGAGGCCGGCAAGCTCATCATGAAGGCTCGCGAGATCTGGTTCGAAGCCGGTCGCGCCTGAGGAGAATCTATGTCCGATGTCACCGTTGCACAATTTGCCGAAGTCCTGAAGGTTCCGGTCGACCGGCTGCTCGTGCAGCTCGAGTCCGCGGGAATCCAGGTCGCAGGCCCGCAGGCGCTGATCAGCGACGAGGCCAAGCTCGAGCTGCTCACGCACCTGCGCCGCGCGCATGGCGCCGCCGAGCCCAGCAAGACCGCGCGGCGCCGCCGCGCCGCGCAAGATCACGCTGGCGCGCAAGTCGCAGAGCGAGCTCAAGCAGGCGAGCACGCAGGGCCGCGCGCGCACGGTGAACGTCGAAGTTCGCCACAAGAAGACCTACATCAAGCGCGACGTTCTCGAAGAGCAGAACAAGCAGCACGCAGGGCGCGGCCGACGAGAAGCGCAAGGAACAGGAAGCGCCGGAAGCCGGCCGAGCGCGAACGCCTGGAAGCCGCGCGCAAGGAAAGCGAGCGCATGGAGGCGGAGAACCGCCGCCGCATCGAAGACGAAGCCACCAAGAAGAAGCAGGCCGAAGAAGCCCGTCGCGCTGCAGGAAGAAGCGCGCGCCAAGCAGGAAACCGAAGCGCAGCGCCGTGCCGCCGCCGAAGTCGCCGACCAGCGCCTGCCGCACGCGCCCGAGCGCCACAAGCCGGAGAAGGCGCCGGTGGTCGCGCGTCGATCCGGCCAAGGACACCGCGTTACGGACGCCAGGAGCTGCACGTCGCCGGCGGCGTCGGCGCGCGCAACAAGAAGAAGAAGCGCGTCAAGGAACGCACCGGCACCGGCAGCGTGAGCGTCGAATCGCGCCACGCGTTCGAAATGCCCACCGCGCCGATCAAGCGCGAAGTCACCATCGGCGAGACCATCACGCCGCAGGAAATCGCGCAGAAGATGGCGGTGAAGGCCACCGAAGTCATCAAGACCATGCTCAACATGGGCGTGATGGCCACCATCAACCAGCCGATCGATCGCGACACCGCGACGCTGGTGGTCGAAGAGATGGGCCACATCGCCAAGGTACTCGAAGGGCGACCAGGTCGAAGAGGATCTGCAGGGCGAAGAAGCGCCCGAGACCGAATCGCCGCGTCCGCCCGTGGTCACCGTCATGGGCCACGTCGACCACGGCAAGACCTCGCTGCTCGACTACATCCGCACGCACGAAAGTGGCCGCGGGCGAAGCGGGCGGCATCACGCAGCACATCGGCGCGTACCACGTGGAAACGCCGAAGGGCATGGTCACGTTCCTCGATACGCCCGGCCACGCGGCGTTCACCGCCATGCGTGCGCGCGGCGCGAAGGCGACCGACGTCGTGGTGCTCGTGGTCGCGGCCGACGACGGCGTCATGCCGCAGACCATCGAAGCAATCCAGCACGCCAAGGCTGCCGGCGTTCCGATCGTCGTCGCGGTGAACAAGATCGACAAGCCCGATGCCGAGCCCGATCGCGTGCGCACCGAGCTGTCGAAGCACGAAGTCATCGCCGAAGAATGGGGCGGCATCGAACATGTTCGTGCAGGTGTCGGCGAAGACCGGCCAGGGCGTCGATGCGTTGCTGGACGCCATCCTGCTGCAGGCCGAAGTGCTCGAACTCACGGCGGCGGCCGATGGCCTCGCCACCGGCATCGTCATCGAATCCTCGGTCGAGAAGGGCCGCGGTGCGGTGGCAACGGTGCTCGTGAAGACGCGGCACGCTGAAGCTCGGCGACCCGATCATCGCGGGCAACGAATTCGGCCGCGTGCGCGCCATGTTCGACGAGAACGGCAAGCCGGTAGATAGCGCGGCGCCGTCGATTCCCGTGCAGGTGCTGGGCCTGCAGGGCTCGCCCAACGCCGGCGACGAATTCCTCGCGGTGGAGAACGAACGCAAGGCGCGCGAAGTCGCGCTGTATCGCCAGGGCAAGTTCCGCGACGTGAAGCTCGCGAAGCAGGCCTCGAAGATGGGCGACGTGTTCGCGCAGATGGAAGAGCAGAAGCTCGGCATCATCCCGATCCTGCTCAAGACCGACGTGCAGGGCAGCGCCGAAGCGTTGCGCGACTGCGCTGACCAAGCTCGCCACCGCCGAAGTGCAGGTGAAGATCATCGCCAGCGGCGTGGGCGGCATCACGATCTCCGACGTGCAGCTGGCCGCGGCCTCGAAGGCGCGCATCATCGGCTTCAACGTGCGTGCCGACGCGGCCGCGCGCGATGCGATGAAGGACAACGAAGTCGAAGTTCAGTACTTCAGCATCATTTACGAAGCCATCGACTACGTGAAGCAGCTGCTCTCCGGCCTGCTCGCGCCCGAGATCAAGGAAACCATCGTCGGCACCGCACAGGTGCGCGAGGTGTTCCGCTCGAGCAAGTTCGGCGTGGTTGCGGGCTGCCTGGTCACCGAAGGCGCGGTCAAGCGCAACAACCCGATCCGCGTGCTGCGCGACAGCGTGGTGATCTTCGAAGGCGCGCTGGAATCGCTGCGCCGCTTCAAGGACGACGCCGGCGAAGTGCGCGCCGGCACCGAGTGCGGCATCGGCGTGAAGAACTACCAGGACGTGCGCGTCGGCGACCAGATCGAGTGTTACTCGCGCGTCGAGGTTGCTCGCAGCATCCAGTGAGTGCGTGGCAGTCTAGATGAGCGCCAAATCTCAACGCCTCGGCCGCATCGAAGGCGAGATGCAGCGCGTGTTGTCGACGCTGGTGTCGCGCGAAGTGCGCGATCCGCGCGTCGGCAACGTCACGATCACCGACGGTCAGCGTCGCGCCGGACATGTCCACCGCGCGCATCTTCTTCGTGCCGTTCGGCGAGCAAGCACACGCCCGAAGAAGTGACCGAAGGGCTGAATCGCGCCTCGGGTTTCCTGCGTGGCGAGCTCGGACGCGCGCTGTCAGCTGCGGCACGCGCCCAAGCTCGAGTTCGTCTTACGACCAGCAGATCGAGACACGCCGACAAGCTCACGCGCCTCATCGACGGCGCCGTGAAGTCCGACCAGCACGAAGCCCGACCTGATCCAGAAGCGTAGCGCCATGCCGACCGGCATCATCCTGCTCGACAAGCCCCAGGGGCTGACGTCGAACGGCGCGCTGCAGCGCGTGCGCAAGGCCTACGGCGCCGCGAGCGCCGGCCACGTCGGCACGCTCGATCCGATGGCCACCGGCATGCTGCCGCTGTGCCTCGACGAGGCCACCAAGGTCATCGCGGAAATCGAATCCGGCGCGAAGTGCTACGAATTCACCGTGCAGCTCGGCGCGCGCACCGATACCGGCGATGCCGAAGGGCCGAGTGGTCGACGAGCAGCCGGTTCCGCCGCTCGACGCGGCGCGCATCGAGTCGGCGCTGGCTGGCTTTCGCGGCATGCTCAGCGCAGGTGCCGCCCATGTATTCCGCGCTCAAGCGCGAGGGCCGGCCGCTGTACGAGCTGGCGCGTCAGGGCATCGAAGTGGAGCGCGCCGCGCGCACCATCGAGATCCGGCGGCTGGAGCTGGTCGCGTCGCGCCGGCAGACGCGCTCGACCTGGTCTGCGAGTGCGCCAAGGGCACCTACATCCGCGTGCTGGGCGAGGACATCGCCAGAGCGCTCGGGCACGCTGCGGACATCTGACCCAGCCTGCGGCGGACGCTGGGTCGAGCCGTTCCGCGACATGCCGATGCTCACGCCTCGACGCCGTGTCTGGCCGGCGCCGGCGGACGCCAGCGGGCTGCTGACGCCCGATGTGGCGCTGCGGGCGCTGCCGCAGGCCCGGGTCACGGCCGAGCAGGTCGTCGCGCTGCGCCACGGGCAGGCGGTGCGCAGCGACGCTGCATCGGCTGCCGCGCCGGGCCGGCGGGTCCGCCTGTACGGGCCGGGCGGGGCTTTCCTGGGCCTGGCCGAGGCTCAGCCGGACGGCTGGCTGCAGCCGCGGCGGCTGATGCGCTCCAACGTCCACGTAAGCCTAGGCTTTGCGGGACCTTTTCTGTAGTATTCGCGCCCGCAAAATCCAGGTAAATAAATTCGTTCTGAAGGATCAAATCTAAGATGTCTCTCGCCACTGAAAAGAAAACCGGTGTGGTTGCCGCAATTCCAGCGCGCCGCCAACGACACCGGCTCGCCCGAAGTCCAGATCGCGCTGCTTTCCGAGCGCATCAACGGCCTCGGCGACCACTTCGGCGCGCACAAGCGCGATCATGCATCGCGTCGCGGGCTCGTGAAGCTCGTGAACCAGCGCCGCAAGCTCCTCGACTACCTGAAGGCCACCAAGCCTGCGAAGTATCAGGAGGTCGTCGAGCGTCTGGGCCTCCGGCGCTAACTACCGAACTCCGAAGGCCGCGCATCCAGCGCGGCCTTTTTCGTTTTCCCTGTCAATAACGCACTCGAGGCATTTGGGCCTCGTGAAGGAATCAAAGCGTGAGCGTTCTCAAGAAATCATTTCAATACGGTCAGCATTCAGTCTCCATCGAAACCGGCGAAGTCGCCCGCCAGGCCAGCGCCTCGGTGGTCGTTTCGATGGGCGACACCGTCGTCCTCGTCACCGCGGTCGCCGCCAAGAAGGCAGTCCCGGGCAAGGACTTCTTCCCGCTGACCGTCAACTACATCGAGAAGACCTACGCCGCGGGCCGCATCCCCGGTGGCTTCTTCAAGCGCGAAGGCCGCCCGACCGAAAAAGAGACGCTGACCTCGCGCCTCATCGACTCGCCCGATCCGCCCGCTGTTCCCCGACGGCTTCTTCAACGAAGTGCAGGTCGTGGCGCATGGTCGTCTCGCTGGATCCGGACATCGACGCTGACGTTCCCGCGCTCATCGGCGCCTCCGCCGCGCTGTCGCTGGCGGGCGTGCCGTTCGCGGGTCCCGATCGGCGCCTCGCGCGTCGGCTACAAGAATGGCCAGTACCTGCTGAACCCGACGCGCAGCGAGCTCAAGGAATCGCAGCTGCACCTGGTGGTCGCCGGCACGGCGAAGTCGGTGCTCATGGTCGAGTCGGAAGCCTCGGGCCTGTCCGAAGAAGTGATGCTCGGCGCCGTGGTGTTCGGCCACGAGCAGATGCAGATCGCCATCAAGACCATCAACGAGATGGTGGCCGCGGTCGGCAAGCCGAAGTGGGACTGGAAGCCGATCGCCGATCAGCGCCGAAGCTCGACGCAGCTGGTTGCCGCGAGCACGCAGAAGGCGCTGTCCGATGCCTATCTGATCACCGAGAAGCAGGAGCGCTCCGCCAAGGTCAAAGAGATCAAGGCCGCCGCGATCCTCGCGCTGTCGGGTGGCGACGCTCCGAAGTTCACCGCCGACGACGTCGACAATTCGCTGTTCAAGCTCGAGAGCAACATCGTCCGCCAGCGCATCCTCAATGGTGAGCCGCGCATCGACGGACGCAATGCGACCACGGTTCGCCCGATCACCGTGAAGGTCGGCGTGCTGCCGCGTACCCACGGTTCGGCGCTGTTCACGCGCGGCGAGACGCAGGCGCTGGTGGCGACCACGCTCGGCACCGGCCGCGACGCGCAGATCATCGACGCGCTCGAAGGCGAACGCCGCGAGCCGTTCATGTTCCACTACAACTTTCCTCCGTTCTCGGTCGGTGAGACCGGAATGATGGGATCGCCGAAGCGCCGCGAAATCGGCCACGGCAACCTGGCCCGCCGCGGTATCGCCGCGATGATGCCGGACATGGAGAAATTCCCGTACGTCATCCGCATCGTCTCGGAAATTCTCGAGTCGAACGGTTCGTCGTCGATGGCCTCGGTCTGCGGCGCTTCGCTGTCGCTCATGGACGCGGGCGTGCCGATCAAGGCGCCGGTCGCCGGCGTCGCCATGGGCCTCGTGCTCGAAGGCACGAGCGCTTCAAGGTCATCACCGACATCCTGGGTGACGAAGATCACCTGGGCGACATGGACTTCAAGGTCGCCGGTTCGAAGGACGGCGTCACCGCGCTGCAGATGGACATCAAGGTCGAGGGCATCTCGGCCGACATCATGAAGGTCGCGCTGGCCCAGGCCAAAGAAGGCCGCCTGCACATCCTCGGCGAGATGAACAAGGTCATCTCCAGCTCGCGCGAGAAGATGTCCGAGTGGGCGCCGTCGATCATCACGCTCAAGATCGACCCGGAGAAGATCCGCGACGTCATCGGCAAGGGTGGCGCGGTCATCCGCCAGATCACCGAAGAGACCGGCACCACGATCGACATCGAGAACGACGGCACGGTCAAGATCGCCAGCGTCTCGGGCGCCGCGGGCCGCGAAGCGCTCGCGCGCATCGAGTTGATCACCGCCGACGTCGAAGTCGGCCGCATCTACGAAGGCAAGGTCGTCCGCCTCATGGACTTCGGCGCGTTCGTCACCATCCTGCCGGGCCGCGACGGTCTCGTGCACATCTCGCAGATCAGCGAGGAGCGCGTCGAGAAGGTCTCGGACAAGCTCAAGGAAGGCGACAACGTGCGCGTGAAGGTGCTCGAGGTCGACCGCCAGGGTCGCGTGCGCCTGTCGATGAGGGACGTGCCCGCCTCGAACTGATAGTTGAACGGGGCTAAGCCCCATTTGCTGTTCACGGACGCCGCCCCTTCAGGGCGGCGTTTTCCGGGTTGTGGGGCGCGAGCCTGGCAAGTACTCCGACGCATGGACCTGCCCATCTACCCGCTCGCGGGGAGTTCGCTGCGGAGATCGGCGATGTCGATCTGCGCAATGAGCCCGCGCCGGAGATTCTGGAGGCGATTCGATCGGCGTTCGCCCGCTATGCGGTCTGGTATTTCCGCAGCAGCAGCTGGATTCGCAGCAACATCTCGCCTTCGCGTCCCACTTCGGGCCGCTCGAACGCACCGTGGACATGGCGATGAAGCGCTCGCAGTTTCGCATCGACCGAAACGCGGCTGACGTAGCCAACATTGGTCGCCGATGGATCCGTCTGGCAGGCCGACAGCCGCCGCCGCGCGTTCGAGCGTGGCAACCGGCTTGGCACACGGACAGCTCGTTCAATTCACCGACCGGTTACATGTCGATGCTGTACTGCGCGTTCCATCGCGCCGCGTGGGTGGCAACACGGAGTTCACCGATCTGCGCGCCGCGTGGGACACGCCTGCGGCAGCTTCGATCGCGCGTGCGCGATCTGTGGGCGGAACATTCGATCCTCAACTCGCGTCGCAAGATCGGCATTCGTGAGTTCACGGCGGAGGAGGCCGAAGCGCTTTCGCGCCCGTGCTCCGCCCGCTGGTGCGCGAGATACCCGAGAGCGGCCGCACGTCGTTGTACCTGGCCGCGCACATCGGCCGAATCGAGGGCCTGGCGAGCAGGAGGCCGATGAATTGCTCGAAGCGCTCACGTCGCATGCGACGCTGCCGCAGTTTCGCTACGCGCATCGCTGGCGCGTGGGCGACCTGGTGATGTGGGACAACCGCTGCACCATGCATCGCCGGAATGCCATTCGACGATCTGCGCTGGCCGCGCGATATGCAGCGCGCCACGACCTCAGACCTGGCCGACGCTTTCGGCGTCGACGCGGAGCCTCAGACTGGACTCAGCCGCTGGCCGGCGTGCCAGACGCGCCAGGATTTCCTGCTTCGCCGGCTGCGACTGCAGCCACTCGGCGAACTGAACCACGCGATCGTAGTCGCGCGCCTAACAACTCGCGCAGGCGCTGCTCTTCCATGGCGGTGGTGATGCCCGGCGCGAACCGCGTATTGCCACGCCTGGGTGAACACCTGGTGAACTCGCCCGACGCCACCAGGCCCTTCGACCAGTTCCCACTCGCCCTCGTCGAGCCAGATTTCTTCGCAGTGCGGGCAGTAGTCGAGGCGATTGGTCTTGTCGCTGCGGATGCGGTACTTGCTCATCAGCGAGCGGCACTTCGGGCACTTCTTCGCGCCGATGGAATCGGGCGGCTCGGAAGTCGGGCTCGGCGGTCGGGCGTTGCCTGAAGCGCGCCTGTGCGCCTGCTGTCTCGCGCCAGGCGCGATAGGCGACCAGGCTCACCAGCGTGCCCGAGGCATTTGCCGCAGCTGTAACCGGCGAGGTTCGTCGGTCAGCAGCGGTGTGGACCAGGATCGAGTGGTCACATTGCGGGCAGAGCGCCATGCAAGTCGGATGAGTGCGTTAAGGGAAGTGGTCCCGCGTCCGAATGGACACGGGGCCGTGCTGTTTGCGGATCGCTACTGGTGGCTCGGCGGCGTCGGTGGGCTTGTCTTCGCCGTCACGCCCGCCACGACCCGTGGCGTTCATGAGCGTCTTGAAGATTTCGTCCTGCACCGAACGCCAGCGCTGGTAGTTGCGCTGCGCGACGCCGGCGACGGTTTCCACCGGATCCATGCCGACGACGGCCTTCACCTTGTCGCGCAGTTCGCGCTGCTGCGATCCGAACAGCTTCATGCTCTGTTCGAGGTAACTGCTCAGCATGTTCTGCAGATTGCCGCCGTAGGAACGGATGACCTGCGAGAGGAAATCGCGGCTCATGACCGGATCGACTCCGTGTTCCTGCTCGGCGATCACCTGCAGCAGGATGCTGCGCGTGATGTCTTCCTGCGACTTCTTGTCGATGACGACGAACTCGATGCGTTCGAGCACGAGCGAGCGGATGTCGCTGAGCGTGATGTACTTGCTTTGCACCGTGTCGTAGAGACGTCGGTTCGGGTACTTCTTGATGACGCGTGGTTCGCTCATGCCTTCACCCTCCGTGTGGCGCTACCTTAGTACACCTTCTGGCACCCCACAATTTTCACCGTACGATTCTGCTTCGCTGTCGCCGGAGGCGGACAGCCGGACCTCGCGTCTTGCCCGCAAGCGCTTGTGGGTCCCAGTGCGCAACTGCCCAATTCCACACATCTTTAATAGAGGAGTCGGCCAGTTCGGGGGTGGGGCCTGCGACAAATGCGTAAGGGTCGAAGATGAGCGGCCTGGGACGCCGCGTGCCGGGTCGAGCGGTACCGCATCGGCGCGACTTGGATAGTTTGGCGCCGTCCGGCTCGAGCAGCAGCGGCAGGTGTCCGTAGATAGGCGTGGGCAGCGCCAGCGCCTGCTGCAGATCGATCTGCCACGGCGTGCTCGCGCAGCAGGTCGGCGCCGCGCACCACGCGCGTCACCTCCTGGAAGGCATCGTCGACCACCACCGCGAGCTGGTAGCTCGCAAGATGCCATCGCGGCGCTGCACGACCACGTCGCCGCAGGTGGCGAGGTCGAAATGCTGCGGCCCAGGAACAGATCGTCGAAGTGGATAGGCCGCATCGCTCACGCGGAAGCGCAGCGCGGTCGGGCCGGCTCTGCGTGGGTCCGGCGCGGCAGGTGCCCGGGTAACCCTGCCGCGTCGTCGTCGACCGCCCGCGAGATCCTTGCGCGAACAGCTGCACGCGAAGGTGCGCCCGGCGGCCGCGAGCGTCGCGAGCGCTGCGCGATACGCCGCGCGCCGCGTGCTCTGGAAGAGCACTTCGCCATCCCACTCGAAGCCGAAGGCTTCGAGGGTGCGCAACATCTGCGTCGGCGCAACCCGGCACGACGCGTGGAGTATCGAGGTCTTCGATGCGCACCAGCCAGCGCGCGCCAGCTGCGCGCGCGTCGAGATAGCTGCCGACCGCGGCCAGCAGCGAACCGAGATGCAGGGGTCCGGTGGGTGAGGGCGCGAACCTTGCCACGGGATTTTCAGGGCTCACGCCCCACGATAGGAAAACGCCGCGCCTGAAGGGCGGCGTCCGTGAAGTTTCAGAGAGTCACTTCGAGTCGCGTCGATCAGCGGTAGCGGTCGTCCCGGTCGCCGTACTGGCGTTCGCGACGCTCGCGGCGTTCCTGCGCTTCGATGGTCAGCGTGGCCACCGGCCGCGCTTCGAGGCGCTTCACGCCGATCTCTTCGCCGGTCTCGAGGCAGTAGCCGTAGGAACCGTCTTCGACGCGCTTCAGCGCTTCGTCGATCTTGCGGATGAGCTTGCGTTCGCGATCGCGCGTGCGCAGCTCGAGGCTGAACTCTTCTTCCTGCGTGGCGCGGTCGTTCGGATCCGGGAAGTTCGCCGCTTCGTCCTTCATGTGCGAGACGGTGCGGTCGACTTCTTCCATCAGGTCGCGCTTCCAGCCATTCAGGATGTTTCTGAAGTGCTCGAGCTGCACGGCGTTCATGTACTGCCTCGCCACGCTTGGCGATGTACGGCGTGTACGTTGCGCGGACCGGCGAGCAGGCTGCCGGCTTCGTTGTCGTCACCGTCGTCAGTCGACCGGACGGCGCGCGCGCGCTGGCGGCGAGGCCGCACTGGCGCAGACGGCACGCCAGTGGCGGTCACGACGATGCGTTCGGACGGCGCTGCCTTGCGGATGGCCTGTGCCACCGGGCGTGGCGCTGGCAGCGGTGCGGGCTTCGCGGCTGGGCACCGGCGTCACGCTTCGGCGACGGGCTTCGCGGCGACGGGAGCTTTCGCGGGCGCGGGTTTTGCGGAGGCTTTGGCTGCGACGGGCTTAGCCGCCGGCTTCTTTGCGGTCAACTTGGTTTCTCGGCTTTCTTCGGCTTGGCGGGCTTTGCAGCCGCTCGCTTGGTCGGCATTGTGTGTCGCTCCAGGCCCTTGTCCAGAAGGGGGCCGGTTTGCAGGACGCGGGATTATACCGGCGCAACTTTTGCGTGTACAGCGCTGTGAAAACGGCGACTTTTCGGTGGCTTTTGGACGCGAAATCAGGGCAGTTCCACCAGCTGGCGGCGGCGTTCCAGCCTGGTTTACGCCGTTCGACGACCACCGTGGTGTAGATGCCGCCGCGCACGTTGAATTTGCCCGCAAGCCGCAGAAAGCGCGGTGCGCAGGCCTCGGCCAGGTCGTCGGCGATCTGGTTGGTCACCGCCTCGTGGAATGCGCCGCGGTCGCGAAACGACCACAGGTAGAGCTTCAGCGACTTGAGCTCGACGCACAGTTCGTCCGGCACATATTCCAGCTCGAAGGTGGCGAAGTCCGGCTGGCCGGTCTTCGGACACAGACAGGTGAATTCCGGCAGCGTCATGCGGATGGTGTAGTCGCGTGTCGCGCGCGGGATTCGGAAAAGTCTCAAGGCGTCGTCGAAGGTTGCGTAGACATGTTCATGTAGCCGGGATTTGTCGGCGCGCCGCGATCTTTTGAGACGCAGCCTGAAAAAGATTGCGATTACTTTACACTACGGCGCCAATTCATCCGCTACGCCGAGCTCGGAGAAATCAGATGCGCCTGACCAAGATCAAAGTCGCCGGATTCAAGTCGTTCGCGGATCCGACCTCGGTCGGTTTCCCGAGCAATCTCACCGGCGTCGTCGGCCCCAACGGCTGCGGCAAGTCGAACATCATCGACGCCGTGCGCTGGGTCATGGGCGAGCTGTCGGCCAAGCACCTGCGCGGCGACTCGATGATCGACGTCATCTTCAACGGCTCCGCCTCGCGCAAGCCGGTGGGCACGGCCTCGGTCGAGCTGGTGTTCGACAACAGCGACGGCAAGATCTCCGGCCCGTACGCCGACTACGCCGAGGTCGCGCTCAAGCGCCAGGTGATGCGCGACGGCACGTCTAACTATTTCCTCAACGGCGCGCGTTGCCGCCGCAAGGACATCACGCAGCTGTTCCTCGGCACCGGCCTGGGGTCGCGCAGCTACGCCATCATCGAGCAGGGCATGATCTCGCGCGTCATCGAGGCCAAGGCCGATGACATGCGCGCCTTCGTCGAAGAAGCCGCCGGCATCTCGCGCTACAAGGAGCGCCGCAAGGAGACCGAGGCGCGCATCGCCGACACGCGCGAAAACCTCGAGCGCCTGCAGGACGTGCGCGACGAAGTCGACAAGCAGATCCGCCACCTGCAGCGCCAGGCCGCCACCGCGCGCCGCTACCAGGCGCTGCAAGGAAACCGAGCGCCGGCTCACCGCCGAGCTGCTGGCGCTGCGCCTGCGCGAGATCGACTCCGGCGCCGAGGTGCAGGACAGCGCGGTGCGCGAATGCGAGCTCACGATGCAGCAGGCGCTCGCCGACCAGCGCGCGCGCCGAAGCCGCCATCGAGACGCAGCGCGTCTACCAGAACGAGCAGTCCGAGCGCGTGAGCGCGGTGCAGGCGCGCTACTACGAAATCGGCGCCGAGATCAGCCGCACCGAGCAATCGCATCACGCACACGCGCGAGCTGCGCGAGCAGCAGCGCAACGAGCTCGCGCAGGCGCGCGCCACGCTGGCCGAGCTCGAGCTCGCACATCGATCGCGACGAGCGCGAGATCGCCAGCGCTGCGCGCCGAGATCGAGAAGCTTGCGCCGGACCTCGTGCAGGCGCAGGCCGCCGAGAGCGCGCTGCGCGAGAGCTCTGGCGACCGCCGAGCACGCAGCTCGCTGACTGGCAGCAGCGCTGGGAAGGCTTCAACCGCGAGCAGGGCGCGCGCGCACCAGACCACGCAGGTGGAGCGCGCGCGCATCGAGCAGCTGGAGAATCAGCTGCGCCGCCTGGCCAGCCAGGCCGATCGCCTCGCCGTCGAGCGCGAAGCGCTGCATGGCGCAGGAATCCTCGGCGCTGCTCGGCCAGCTCGCGCGAGAAGGAATCCGCGGCGCGCAGCACCGCCGATGAGCTGTCGCAGGCGCTCAACCAGCGCGCTCGATCGCTCGCAGAAACTGCGCGCCGCGCAGTTCGACGCCGAGAAGCAATCTCGAAGCACGCGCGCACCGATCGCGAGAAGCGCCGCGCGGAAGTGGTGTCGCTCGAGGCGCTGCAGAAGGCGGCGCTGCAGCGTGGCGATTCGCGCACGGCCGAGTGGCTGCAAGTCCTACGGGCCTCGGCAAGCAGCCGCGCCTCGCCGCGCAGCTGTCGGTGAACGGCGGCTGGGAACGCGCCGTCGAAACGGCGCTCGGCGACTATCTCGAAGCGCTGTGCGTCGGACGAGCTCGATGCCGTGGCCGACGTGCTGCCCAGCCTGCCGGTGGGCCGCATCGTCGCTGCTGCAGGCGGGCGGGCACATCGGAAGCCGACGGCAACGCGGCATGCTGTCGGGCGTGGTCAGCGGCCCGCGGCCATCGTGCGGCTGCTGTCGCGCGTGCGCCTCGCCGAAACGCTTGCTGCCGCTCTGCAGATGCGCCGGCGAGCTCGCCGGCGACGAATCGGTCATCACGCGCTACGGGCGAGTGGATAGGCCGCGACTGGCTGCGCGTCAATCGCGGCGGCGATCCGCACTCCGGCGTGCTCGAGCGCGAGCAGCGCGTCAAGCAGCTGCGCGTCGAGCTCGCGCGCAGCGAAGAGAACACCCGCGACGATGGAAGCGCAGCTCGCCGACCTGCCGCGACGAGCTGGCGACGGCCGAGCGCGAGCGCGACGCAGGCGCAGAGCCGCATCCAGGGCGCGCATCGCGAACACGCCGACCTGCTCGGCCAGCTCGAAGGCGAGCGCGCCCGTTCGCAGGAATCCACGCTGCGTCGCGAACGCCTCGAGGAAGAGGCCGCGGAAGTCACGCGCGAAGTCGGCCTCGCGCAGGACGCGCTGGCGCGCGCGCGCGCCGAACTCGACCGCGGCCTGGTGGCGCTCGACGCGCTCGATTCGCGCCGCGCCGGACTCGAAGGCGAACGCGAAGAACGCCGCGAAGCCGTGCAGCCGGCGCGCGCGCCGCTCGCAGGCGGCGCAGCTCGCCAGCCGCGACCTGCTGATCCGCATCGAGTCGCGCCGCTCCAGCGAGACCTCGATGAGCGTCGGCCTCAAGCGCATGGCCGACCAGCGCGCGCAGACTCAGAGTGCGCGGCGCCGAGCTCGAAGCGGCGCTGGCCGACGGCGACCTGCCGATCGTCGAGCCTCGAAGGCAAGCTCGAGCGACTTCCTGGCGCGGCGCCTGGAGAGTCGAAGCCGAGCTGCCGACCGAGCGTCGCGCGCTCGAAGAAGCCGACAGCGCGCTGCGCGCGCTCGACGAGAAGCGCCTGATGCCGAGACAGCGCGTCAACGCCGCGCGCGAGCGCGATGGAAGCAGGCGCGCCTGGCAGCGCAGGAATCGCGCGTGCGCCGCGAAGGCATCGTCGAGCAGTTCGCCGCCACGCGCTTCGACCTGGCCGAAATCCTGCGCGGGCTCGCCGCCGATGCGGCGGTGCCGGCCTGGGAAGAGTCGCTCGAACAGCGCGCGCGCCGACCTCGAGAAGCTGGGCCAGGTGAACCTGGCGGCCATCGACGAGCTCAAGGAAGCGAGCCGAGCGCAAGGAATACCTCGACCGCCAGTTCGCCGACGTCACCGCCGCGCTCGACCACGCTCGAAGAGGCGATGCGCAAGATCGACAAGGAAACGCGCACGCGCTTCGAGGACACGTTCAACCGCATCAACGCCGGCCTCGAAGGACAAATTCCCGCGCCTGTTCGGCGGCGGTCACGCCTACCTCGAGCTCGTCGGCGAAGACATTCTCGAAGCGCGGCGTCGCCGTCATGGCGCGTCCGCCGGGCAAGCGCAACAGCACGCATCCACCAGCTGTCGGGCGGCGAGAAGGCGCTGACCGCGGTGGCGCTGGTGTTCTCGATCTTCGACCTGAATCCCGCGCCGTTCTGCCTGCTGGACGAAGTGGACGCGCCGCTCGACGAGCACAACGTCGGCCGCTTCTGCGACATCGTGCAAGCAGATGTCCGAGCGCGTGCAGTTCATCTTCATCACGCACAACAAGACCACCATGGAGCTGGCCTCGCAGCTGATCGGCGTCACCATGACCGAGCCGGGCGTGCTCGCGCCTGGTGTCCGTGGACGTCGACGAGGCGGTGCGCATGGCCACGGGCTGACGACAGGCGCGCGAATGCCAGAGCTGCGCATCATTCTGCTCGTCGTCGGCGTGCTGTTCGTCGCCGGCATCGCGGGATTCGAATGGTGGCGGTCGCGCGGCAGCGCGGCCGCTGGCCGCCGACACGCGGCGCGCGATGACTCTCGCCGATGCGCCGCGCGCCGCGCCGGCGCCGCTGCCCGACATCAACGTGGTGCGCGACTCGCGCGTCGCCGTGTCCGATTCGCTGCCGGTCATCGAGCTCGCCAGCACGCTCGGAGTCCGGCACGCGGCGCGCGCTCGGCATTTCCATTTCCGATGACGTCGCGGTCGACGTGGCGCACGACACCGGTGATCGGCGCGACGCTGAGCAACGTCGCGCGACGAACCGCTACATCGGCCAGGACGACGACAGTTTCCGGCAAGTGCGCGTGTTCGATGAGCAGCCGGTGCGCGGACCGCAGCTGGTGCTGGCCTGGCCGAGCGAAGCCGAGCGGCGCATCGTCACGCTGCGCGTGATGCCGCAGCAGCGAGCCGCGTTTCCGGGCCGCGCGCTGCGCCAGGCGTTCAGCGGCGGCCGGTTTCTGGCACGGCCCGCTCGACATCTATCACCTGCCCGATCGACGAAGGGCCGCGTGGTCGTTGAGCGCCGCGGCGCTGGCGCAGCCCGGCACATTCGATCCGTCGATCATGGATTCGCAGCGCTTCTCCGGGCTGAACCTGTTCGCCGTGTTGCCGGGGCCGAAGCCCGAGCGTGAGACCTTCGACGAACTGGTGCGCGCCGCGCGCGCAGCTCGCCGAGCGCCTCGACGGCACGCTGGCCGATCAACACGGCGAAGAGCTCACGTCGCAGCGCATCGCGCGTCTGCGCCAGGCGCTCGAAGCGCCGCCGACGGCGCGCGCGTCCGGCGCGAGCTGATCGATGGCCGCGACCGCAGCGAGCTGCTGCGCAGCGCGCCGCGCAGCTGCGCGACGAAATCAACGGCCACGACCACCGCTACTACGTGCTCAACGAGCCGGCGGTGCCGGACGCCGAGTACGACCGCCTGATGAACGAGCTGCGCGAGCTCGAGGCGCGCGCATCCCGAGCTGGTGACCGCCGATTCGCCGACGCAGCGCGTTTCCGGCACGCGCGCCGCCGGAATTCGCCGAAGTGCGGCATCGCGATCCCGATGCTGTCGCTCGAGCAACGGCTTCAGCGACGAGGATCTCGCGCGATTTCGATCGCAAGGTGCGCGAGCGGCTCGGCGTCGACCGAGAGCCGGATCGACTACGCGGCCGAGCCCAAGCTCGACGGCCTGGCGATCTCGGTGATGTACCGCGACGGCGAGTACTGTCGCGCGGCCACGCGCGGCGATGGCGTGACCGGCGAGGACGTCACGGCCAACGTCGCGCACGATCCGCTCGGTGCCGCGCCGGCTGCGCGGCAAGCCGCCCGCGCGTGCTCGAAGTGCGCGGCGAGGTGTTCCTGCCGTTCGCGGGCTTCGAGAAGATGAATCGCGACGCCGCGCGCGCGCGGCGACAAGTTCGTACGTGAATCCGCGCAACGCGGCCGTCCGGCAGCCTGCGGCAGCTCGATCCGCGCATCACCGCGTACGCGGCCGCTGGATCTCTTCTTCTATGCGCTGGGAGTGGTGGAGGGCGGCGTGGTCCCCGAACGGCACAGCGAGCTCGCGCCGCGGCTCAACTCGATTGGGGCCTGCGCACCTGCCCGGAGGCGAAAAGGTCGTCGGCGTGCGAAGGCTGCCTCGAGTACTACCGCGACATCGGCGCGCGCCGCGCCAAGCTGCCGTACCAGATCGACGGCGTGGTCTACAAGGTAGATAGCCGCGCCGACCAGGAGAAGCTCGGTTTCGTGTCGCGCGCGCCGCGCTGGGCGCTGGCGCACAAGTTCCCGGCCGACGAAGAGACTCACGCTGCTCGAAGACGTGATCTTCAACGTCGGGCGCACCGGCGCGCTGACGCCCGGCGGCGAAGCTCAAGCCGGTGTTCGTCGGCGGCGTCACCGTGAGCAACGCCACGCTGCACAACATGGACGAAGTCGCGCGCAAGGACTTCATGATCGGCGACACCGTGGTCGTGCGCCGCGCGGGCGACGTGATCCCGGAAGTGGTGCGCTATCTGCCGGAGACAGCGGCCGGCCGATGCGCGCGCCGATCGTCATGCCGGCGAAATGCCCGGTGTGCGGCTCGCCCGTCGTGCGGCTCGAGGATCAGGCGCGTCTACAAGATGCACCGGCGGCGTGCTCAAGTGCCCGGCGCAGCGCGCCGAGTGGCTCATGCATTTCGCCGGACGCCGCGCCATGGACATCGAGGGCCTCGGCGAGAAACTCATCGAGCAGCTCGTCGAATGACGGCGCGGTGAGCACGCCCGCCGATCTCTACGAGCTCGAGCGCAAAGTCGCTCGCGGAGCGCGAGCGCATGGGCGAGAAGTCGGCGCAGAACGTCGTCGACGCGATCATCGAGCAGAGCAAGACAGACCACGCTGCCGCGGCTGCTGTTCGCGCTCGGCATTCCGCAGGTCGGGCGAATCCACGGCGCTGCGCGCTGGCGCAGCAGTTCGGCAGCGTCGAGAAGCTCGGAGGCGCGAGCGCCGCGGAGATCGAGGAGACGCCCGACGTGGGTCCGATCGTGTCGCGCTCGGTGTTCGAATTCTTCAGAGCGAGCTCTGCGAAGTCGGTGGTCGAGCGGCTCGAAGCCAGCGGCGTTACCTACGAGCCGATCAAGGTCGAAGAGCGCGCGAGCCTGCCGCTCGCCGGTCTCACCTTCGTCATCACCGGCACGCTGGCCGGCCTGCAGCGCGACGCCGCGGAAGGACGCGCTGCGCGAGCTCGGCGCAAAGGTGTCGGGCAGTGTCTCGAAGAAGACCAGCTTTCTCGTCGTCGGCGCCGACGCCGGCTCAAAGCTCGCCAAGGCGCAGTCGCTGGGCGTGCGCATCCTCGACGAGGCCGCGCTCGAACAGATCCTGAAAACGAAACAGCCGCCGGCCCTGGGCTGATCCAGGCGCCGGCGGCTGTATGCAGAAGACTCTCGACGTCTAGTTCGCCGGAGCGGGAGCCGGCGCAGGCGCCGGGCGGCAGCCGCGTGCGGCCGCCGTCGGCATCGTGGTGAGCGGCGGATCGATCTTGGCGGTCTTCAGCATTTCGTCCGAGTGCAGTCTTGAAGCTCTTGGCCACCACGATCTTGGCCAGGCGATCCTTCACGTCGTCGTACGCAGGCGGCGTGCGGTCGCGCGTGTTCTGCAGCTGGATCACGTGCCAGCCGGCCGCGGTCTGCACCGGCGTCGTGGTGAATTCGCCTTTCTTCAGCAGCGCCGACGGCGTTGGTGAACGCCGGATCCATGTCGCGCGGGCCCGAACCAGCCGAGGTCGCCGCCTTTCTGCGCGGACGCCTTGTCGGCCGACAGTGCGCTTGGCCAGATCCGGCGAAGTCATTGCCGGCCTTGAGCTGCGCGATGATCTTCATGCGCCACGTCCTCGCTGCTCACGAGGATGTGGCGCGCCTGGAATTCGACCAGCGGCGCCGGAAGCGATCTGCGCTTCGAACTCGGCGCGCATCTCCGCCTCCGTCGGCGGTGTGCTCTTTCATGTACTTCTGCGCGGAGGCCTGCTGCGAGCACCTCGAGCCTGCGAGAGGTCGAGGCGCGTCGACGACATCCGGATCGTTCACCAGGCCGGACTTCTCGGCTTCCTGCGCGATGAGTTCGACGCGAACGAGGTTTTCCTTGATCTGTTCGCGGTCTTCGGGAGACAGCTCGCTCAGGGGCCTGACGCGCCAGCGCGAGTGCGTATTCCTCGTAGAGCTTCTCGCTGATGGGCCTTGCCGTTCACGGTGACGAGCGGCGGCTTGGCCGGCGTGCCGCGGCGTCACGGCGGCCTTGTCGGTCGGCGGCGGGCTTGGAGCAGGCGGCGAGCGCAGAGCAGCGCACCCACGGCCACGAAACGAATAGCTTTCATTTGATCTCTCAACAGGTTGGAAGAGATTTGTGTACTGGGACTGTTTTGGGACTTAGGGCGAGCGCGCGTCAATCGACAACGCATGGATGTCGCGGCCCATCAATTCAGCGGCGGCAGCATAGACCATCCGGTGCCTTTCCAGCGCGGGGACGCCGGCAAAGCCGGCACGCCGTGATGACGACGTGGAAATGGCCGCCTTCGCGCGCGCCGGCGTGGCCGGTCGTGTTTGGCGCTGTCGTCGCGGATCTTCGAGCAGGGTCGGGTGCAGGGCGGCTTCGAGCGCTGCGCGCAGCCGCTCGGCGCGCGTGTCGGCGCTCACTGGTGCCGACTCCTTCGGGTCTTTCGTGAATGACACCCGCGCAGCAGGTACAGCATGACGCCCAGCGATGAACACCATCGCTAGCGGAATCGCAGACCAGGCCTTGAAAGAGACCCAGGTCTTCCTCGCTGTGGTTCAGCGCGACCCAGATGTTCACGAGCCGCAGCAACAGCGTTGAAAGCTCCGATCAGTAGCGATCCGTTTCGCCACGAGAGGCGGGCGCGACGTGAGCGTCCTCCGGAGTCCGGCGCCGATCGCGCGTTCGAGCAGCGTCGTCTTGCCGATCCAGACGCTGCCGCCGAACACGCAGGCCGATCAGCCAGTAGAACGACCGAGGCTTTCCACTGCAGGAACCGCACGTCATGAAGGATCAGCGTGGCCGTGCCGAATACGCCAGCACCATTACGGTGAGTGCCAGATGCATCTTCGGAACCTTGCGCGTGCGCAGCCAGTAGTAAGCCGAGCAGCAGCGTCATCGCGATCCATGAGCGCGGCGGTTGCTGGATAGATGCCGCCGCCGAACTTGTAGACGAGGCCGAAGACGATCCAGGGAGCGTATTCGATGAAGAGTCTGCATCGCGGTGCCAGGTAGTTCACGGCCGGGCGGAAGCGGCGCGTATGATAACGGCACCGCGCGGCGCTGTGTCCTGCGCGCCAGCACGCCACCCCGTGAGCCAGTACTTCGAGCTACATCCCGACAATCCGCAGCTGCGGCTGATCCGGCGCGCCGCCGAGATCGTGCGCGACGGCGGCGTCATCGTGTACCCGACGGATTCCTGCTACGCGCTCGGCTGCCACATCGGCGACAAGGACGCGCTCGACCGCATCCGCCGGATCCGCGACGCCGACCGCAACCACCACTTCACGCTGGTGTGCCGCGACCTGGCCGAGATCGCGCAGGTACGCGCAAGGTCGAAACCTGGCAGTTCCGCATGCTCAAGGCCGCGACGCCGGGGCCGTACACCTTCCTGCTGCCGGCCACGCAAGGAGACGCCGCGGCGTCTCGCAGCACGACAAGCGGCGCACGATCGGCATTCGCGTGCCCGACCACGAGAGTGCCGCGCATGCTGCTCGCCGAACTCGGCGAACCCATCATGAGTTCGACGCTGCTGCTGCCCGGCGACGAGCTGCCGCTGACCGACGGCCGCGAGATCAGAAACCGGCTCGAGCATCAAGTGGATTGTGTGCTCGACGGTGGGCATTGCGGCATCGAACCCACCACCGTCGTCGATCTCGCCGTGACGCCGCCCACTGTGACACGGATTGGTCGCGGATCACTGGAAACGCTGGGATTTAGGTAGCCGGGAGGAGTTCCGGAGTAAGCGGCCGGATCGCACGTCCATCGAGTGCGCCACGATTTCCGGCGACCGGACACCGCTGTCCGGCACCAGCTGTATACTTCGCGCTTCACGTGAGCAGTCATCCGCAAGCCAAACGAGTTCTTTCCGGAATGCGGCCGACGGGTCAGTTGCATCTCGGCAACTACCATGGCGCGCTCAAGAACTGGGTCGAGCTCCAGTACCAGTACGAGTGCTATTTCTTCGTCGCCGACTGGCACGCGCTGACCACGGGCTACGAAGACACCAAGCAGCTCCCGAAATTCATCCACGAGATGCTCATCGACTGGCTGGCGGCCGGCCTCGAATCCCGGCGTCGTCCACGCTGTTCGTGCAGTCGCAGGTGCCCGAGCACGCCGAGCTGCACCTGCTGCTGTCGATGATCACGCCGCTCGGCTGGCTCGAGCGCGTGCCGAGCTACAAGGACCAGCAGGCAGCAGCTCAAGGACAAGGACCTGGCCACCTACGGCTTCCTCGGCTACCCGCTGCTGCAGACCGCGGACATCCTGCTGTACCGCGCCGGCCTTCGTGCCGGTGGGCGAGGACCAGGTGGCGCACGTCGAGATCACGCGCGAGAGTCGCGCGCCGCTTCAATCACCTCTACGGCCGCGAGCCGGACTTCGAGGCGAAGGCCGAGAAGGCCATCAAGGGTCTCGGCGGCCGCAACGGCACGATGTACAAGCAGCTGCGCAAGCAATTCCAGGAGAACGGCGACCAGCTGGCGCTCGGACAAGGCGCGCGCAGCTGGTCGACGAGCAACGCGCGCCTCACGGTGGCCGACCGCGAGCGGTTGTTAGGTTACCTGGAGGGCGGCAGCGTCAGCATCCTGCCCGAGCCGCACGTGCTGCTCACCGCCACGCCGAAGGTGCCGGGCCTCGACGGCCGCAAGATGTCGAAGTCTTACGGCAACACCATCGGCCTGCGCGAAGATCCGGACGAGGTCGCGAAGAAGCTCAAGCACGATGCAGACCGATCCGGCGCGCGTGCGGCGCACCGATCCCGGCAACCCGGACATCTGCCCGGTGTTCGACCTGCACAAGATCTATTCGAGCGAGGAGACTCGCGCCTGGGCCGCGAACGGCTGCCGCACCGCCGGCATCGGCTGCCTCGAATGCAAGAAGCCGTTGATCGACAAGGTCGTCGAGGAGATCAGCGGCATTCGCAAGCGCGCGCAGGAATTCGAGGAGAATCCCGAGCTGGTGCGCAACATCGTCGCCGAAGGCGGCGAGAAGGCGCGCGACGCGGCGCGCGCCGACGCTCGATGACGTGCGTCGCGCCATGAATCTGCGGGTGGATTGAGGACGCGCATGAGCAAGAAAGCTCGCAAGACCCGATCTGCGCATGGTGGTCAACAACCGCCGACGAGCACGGCGCCGACGCCGCCGCCGACGATCGCCCGAGCAGGTGGAGATGCCGTTCGCGCATGGTGCGATGGCGAGCCGGTCACGCAGCTGCCGAAGGATCTGTACATCCCGCCCGACGGCGCTGCGAGGTGTTCCTCGAAGCGTTCGAGGGCCCGCTCGACCTGCTGCTGTACCTGATCCGGCGGCAGAACCTCGACATCCTCGACATCCCGATCGCCGACATCACGCGAGCAGTACATGGAGTACATCGACCTGATGGCAGGGCTGCAGCTCGAGCTCGCCGGCGAATACCTGGTGATGGCCGCGACGCTGGCCGAGATCAAGTCGCGCATGCTGCTGCCGCGCGCCGCCGATCCGAACGCCGGCGAAGAGAGCGATCCGCGCGCCGACCTGGTGCGCCGCCTGCAGGAGTACGAGCGCTTCAAGACGCGCGGCGCGAGAACATCGACCGCATCCCGCGCATGGAGCGCGACACCTGGATCGGCAACGCCGAGCTCGGCGAGCGCAAGTCGTCGCGGCCGCTGCCGCAGGTGGCGATGCAGGAAATGCTGTTGGCGTTCCGCGACGTGGTGCAGCGCGCCGAGATGTTCGCCCACCACCACGTGCAGCGCGAGCGGCTGTCGGTGCGCGTGCGCATGTCTGATATTCTCGCGACGCTCGAGCGATCGAGCTTCGTCGAGTTCGTGAACCTGTTCAAGCCCGAAGAGGGCCGCATGGGTGTCACGGTGACCTTCGTCGCCATCCTCGAGCTGGTGCGCGAGGGGTTGATCGATATCGTGCAGACCGAGGCGTACGCGCCGCTGCGCACGTGCGCGGCGCGCAGGGCGCGCGCGGGCTGCGACTGGCGGTGGACAACGACGCAGCTGCGGCGATGCCGACGCCAGCGATCGGCGACGCCGCCAACGGATCGGTGCTGGACCGCGAGCTCGGATCCTGGAACGACGCCGGCCGCCGGGCGAGCAAACGGACGGAGACGCAGCATGAGTGATGCTTACTTCAAGAATGTCGTCGAAGCGGCGCTGCTGGCCGCGGCGCGTCCCGTTTCCATTGCCGAGCTGCTGCAGATCTTCGACGAGCAATCGCGCCCGAGCCCGAAGGAAATGCGCGCGATGCTCGAGTAGCTCGACCGCCGACTACGAAGGCCGCGGCGTTGCCATCAGGGAGACCGCCAACGGCTTCCGCTTCCAGGTGCGCACCGAGTTCGCGCACGAAGTGTCGCGCCTCTGGCCGGATCGTCCGCGCAAGTATTCGCGCGCGTTGCTCGAGACCCTGGCGCTCATCGCCTATCGCCAGCCGATCACGCGCGCCGAGATCGAAACGTGCGCGGCGTCGCGGTGAATCCCGAAATCGTCAAGACGCTCATGGAGCGCAACTGGGTGCGCGTCGTCGGTCACCGCGACGTGCCCGGACATCCGAGTTGTTAGGCACCACGGCCGAGTTCCTCGACTACTTCTCGCTCAAGTCCATCGAAGACCTGCCGCCGCTCGCCGACCTCAAGTCGCTCACCGACCTCAACCTGCAGCTGCCGCTGCCGGTGACGCGCCGGCGAGAACCGGCGAAGCTGCGCCCGTGAACCGATGCCGACACGGATTCGGGCGAAGTGGCGGTCGTGCCGGTGCCCGACGCGTCGGCGAAGATGGCGCGATCACGGCCTCGATGCCGCGTCCGGACGACGACGCCGACGACGAAGAACTGTCCGCGCCCGGCGATTCCGCCGCGGGCCTCGTGGCGGCGCCGCCGTCCGACGAAGCTAAGAGCACGCAGGCATAACTCATGGCACGCCCGCGTCCGACGCCGGCCGGCGTCGCCGAGCGGCTCAGAAATATCCTCGCCCAGCGCGGGCCTGGGTTCGCGCCGCGCGGTCGAAGAGAGTGGATCCGCGCCGGGCGCCTGTCGGTCAACGGCCGCATCGCCGAGCTCGGCCAGAAGGTCTCGCACGCCGATGACATCCGGCCTCGACGGCCGTGCCATCAAGTACGCGCGCCGCCGACGGCGCCGCAGGTGTTTCCTGTTCAATCGTTCGCCCGGCGATCCGCTGCGCGAGGCCGACTGGCGAACGCCCGGCGCTGATCGACCGGCTGCCGAAGACCGCGGGCCGGCGCTTCGTCGCGGTGAGCCCGATGCCGGGCATCGATGGCGGCGCTCGAACTCGTGACCTCGGATGGCGCGCTGGCCGCGAAAGCTGCAGCGCGCGATTCACGCGTCTGCCGTGCGAGTTCACGCGTGCGCGTCAAGGCGTTGTTAGGCCCCGATCAGCTCGAGGGCGTGAAGAGCGGCAAGATCGACCGCGCGTCGCGCATGATCGTCGAGAGCTGTCAGCACCAGCGAGGCGCAGCTCGAAGGTTCGAATCGCTGGTATTCCATCGTGGTGCGCGGCGCGAGCGGCAAGGACATCCGCCAGCTGTTCGAGCGGCAGGGCGCGCTGGTCGAGCCGCGTGCTGCGCATGTCGGTGGGCACGCTGAAGCTCGACAAGAGTCTGTCGCGCGGCCAGCACCGGCAGCTGACCGAGGAGGAAGTCGCGGCGTTGTTACAGGCCCCACCCGCGGATGCCTGAAATGCTCGGCATTTCGTGCCGTTCTCCTCGCCGCCACCGTGGCGGTCCTCATCTCTGCATGCGCGTGAGGATTCTGAGACCGCTGCCGCACGAGGAAGCGAAGTGCGCCGGCCCGCCCATCAGATCGAACGAGGACCGTCAGGCGGCCTATGAAACGATTTACGATCAACCAGCGTTTCGACTGCATCAGTCGCAAGTCGTACGAAGCTGTCCAGCGCGAGAACGCCGCGAACGAACTGGCACGCAAGCAGAGCGCGGAGAAAGCAATACGTAACCT
>ERZ1370068.2699-contig-1832_pt1 | contig 40339 bp, 50 predicted proteins | sample MGYA00561227_ERZ1370068 | MGnify/ENA primary metagenome ERZ1370068 (study PRJEB38410, sample SAMEA6850437) | metagenome | study: Metagenomic assessment of the ecological functions of the soil: analysis of the soil microbiota associated with the... | reverse complement strand
TAATACGTATTGCTGGTTGCCGCGCCCTGCAACGCGCCGCCGCCACGATCGATCCGGCTTCGATCCGCGCGGTCTCGAGTTGGCGTCCTGGATCTCTCTTAGCGGCTATACCGAGACGACGGGTCCGGTGTTCGTGTGGCAGGTGGTCGAGCGTGCGCGCGCTGCCCGGCGTCGAGGGCGACGGTGTCGGCGGTGTTGCTCGATGGCCGGATGGGGATTGGTTGTCGCTGCCGGCGCGGTTGCCGCCGGCCGGCCGCTGGCCGCCGCCTGTTTGGCTCGCGTCGACTGGAACGTCGTCGGTCCGGGTACTATGACGATGAAGATACGCTGGTCCGCGGCGCGACTTCACGGCCGATCGTGCGGCGCGCCGTGGGTGGTGATCGTCAATGACGGCGGCGCGGGGGATGTGGCCGAACCAGATCCGCTGGCAAGGCTCGTGCACCGATCGTGGCGGCTCGCGACTCGTTGCTGACGGTGGTCGGCGTCGCGAGGGATTCCAGGTACGCGTTGCTGGCGAGGGTCCGACGGGCTCGTCTACGCCGATGCAGCAGGCATCATGCCGCGGCTGACGATTGTGCGCGCGCGTTGGAGGTGCCGCTGCTGGCGGCGCATCCGTTCGCTGCTCGCGTCGATGAACCTGAACGCCGGTGGTGCAGGCGCATACGTTGGAGGAGCATGCCGCTCGGCCTCGTGCCGCGCGGGTCGCCGCGTCGGTCTCGGCAGCCTGGCGTGCCGGGCTGCTGCTGGCGGCGATCGGGATCTACGGCGTCACTGCGTATGGTGACGAGCCGGACGCGCGAGATTGGATCCGGGTGGCTGGCGCGCAGCGGGGTCGCGTCGTGGATGGTGCTGCGGATGGTGCTGACGGCGCCGGCGCGGCGACGTCTGGCGCTGCGGCCGCGAGCCGTGGGATCGTTGCTGTTCGGGGTCGGCCCGCCGATCCGGTGACCTTTGTCGGTTCGGCCGCGCTCTTCGCGTTGGTTTGGCGGTGTGCTACGCGGCTGCGGTGCGCGACGGCGATCGACGCGATGGAAGCGCTTCGATACGAATAGGCGGGATGGGCAGGAGGCGCGAAGGCAGCGAACCGCCTTCCCGTCCAGCCCCTCCACCCTGCACAGCCTCTCCTGCCTATCGATCGGCCTGCGAGCTCATCGACGCGCTCTTGATCACTGTCACCGTCACGGCCGAAGGGCATTGCTTCGAGTGGTGCACCGCGTTGTGCGCGACGACGCCCTTGGCTCTCGTCGTAGTTGTTGCCGCCGGTGTTGAGGTTGCGATCGAAGCGCGGGAAGTTGCTGCTCGACACTTCGATGCGCAGCCGGTGGCCCGCCTCGAAGTAGTTGCTCGTCGTCGAGCGGCTGCAGCGTGACCTTGTAGACCTTTCCTGATTCCATCCACGCGAGCGGCTTGTCGTAGCCGTCGCGGTAACGCATCCGCTGGATCGACTCGTCGAGGTTGTAGGCGCGGCCGTCGGGATAGACGTCGAGGACTTTGACCGTGAAGTCGGTGTCCTTCGCGTCGGACGAGACGTAGAGCGTCGGCGTGATCGGACCGCTGACTTCGGTGCCTTCCTTGAACGGCTCCGATGGTGTAGACGAGGATGTCTTCGCGCGCTTCCATCCGCCGCTGATCGAACGCGCCGGCCTGACACGGCGTTGCCGGTGCAGCAGACGTTGCCGCCGTACGACAGCACCGGGTTCATCGGGTCGTAGGTGAACGCGTCCGGCTTGTCGGCGTCCGGCGCAGCGGCCGCGAGCGCGCCGTCGCCGCTGAGCGAGTTCGCCCTTGCCGCCGCTCGACCGAGATAGAACGTCAGCGGCTGCGCGCCGGCCGGCGGCCACGTGTCGGCGGTCTGCCACTTGTTCGATGCCCATCGTGAAGTAGGTGACCTTCGGCAGCGACGTCGAGCCGCGGCGTCGTTCTCGCCTTTCAGGAAGCGATCGAAGAAGCCGTAGACGATCTCGTTGTAGTCGAGGCGCGCGTCGCCCACGCTGCGCTCGCCGACGATGGTGTCGGCGGTCGCGCGGGTGTAGGAGCAGTGCGCGACCGGCGCGATGACCGCCCACTGCTGGTTCGGCGACTCGGCGCGACGCGGTCTTGCGCACGTGGTTGTAGAGCGCGAGGTTCGGGCCGACCGACACGTCGTACCACGACATGAACCACAGGCCCGGCACGTTGAGCTTCATGATCGTCGTGGTACGAGGCCGCCGCGTACCACGCCGGGTCGTTCGGCGCGCGCTGGATCATCCTGCCGCCGGTTTCGACCGGCATCGCGTCGGCGAAGATGCCGTGCGGGCCGTCGACGTCCTTGATGATGTCCTGCACCGGCAGGTGCCACAGCGCCTTCGACCAGTCGACCGGCGGCAGGTGCTGCGCCGAGGTCGAACGACTTCGACGCGCGGATCAGATCCTCGCCGCGTCGTGTTGGGCGGAAACATCGGCCGCACCTGGTTCTGCTCGCCGTAGAGCCACGGCGATGAACAGCATCTGCACCGCGCCGCCGCGATACCAGTTGCCCTGTTCGTAGTAGGGTCCGACACGTCCGACGCCGGCGCCGAATCCTTGCACGTTCATCGCCGCGTAGCCGGGATGTCCGAGCGCGGCGATCGCCATCTGATACTCCGCGGTCGACGAGCAGCCGGTGGTGCCGATCTTGCCGTTCGACCACGGCTGCTTGGTCAGCCAGTCGACGGTGTTGTAGCCGTCGGTGCTGCGACGCCGAGGATGTCGTAGTTGCCTTCGGAGAAGAAATGTCCGCGCTCGTTCTGGACGACATAGGCGTAGCCGCGCTTCACGGCGGCGAGCGCCGCGGTCATGTCGGCCGGAACGCCGTTCTGGATGTCCCAGAAGTTGAAGCTGTACGGGCGTCCGCACCCAGATCGATCGGCACCTTGCTGGCCGGGCCGGCGTTCTTCGGCCGGTAGATGTCGGTGGCGAGCCGGACGCCGTCGGGCATCGGCATCATCACCTTGCGATCGACGACCGCCAGCGACTGCAGTTCGTTCTCGGTGTCGATGCGCCGCTGCTTGTCGGCGGCGCTGAGCGAGCCCCCTGCTGGGCGAGCGCCGCGGCGCCCGAGATCGCGATCACGCGCCGCGACCACAAGAGTGGCGAAGGATGTTCTTCTTCATGGACAGATGATACGCCGACGCCCTCCCGAATTTTATGCGCCCGCGCTAAAATGACGCCTAAGATAACGTCTGTCCGACCGATATCATCCCCGCGCCCGCCGAGCGCATCTGGCAACCTGATCACGGACCCGCACGACCATTGGCGGTGGTCAGAGACGACGCTGATCGACGCCTGCGCGAGCGGTGACCGCCGCATGATCGTCTGTCTTCCGCGCCAAGATGTGGCAGATCACCTTCGACGTCGTGGACATGTGTGATTCGCGGCAGCTCGTCCTTCGACATTGCACTGCCGCTGGGCGTCAGGGAACCGCGAAAGCAGATTCTGATCACGCCCATCGAAGCGAACTGGTGTCGCACGACGTTGAATTGACATTCAGCCCCGCCAGGCTGGCGGCCTACCGTGGAGATGGTTCTCGGCCAGGTTTGGCTGTCACCGCCCTGCCGACGGGCTGAGGTGCTTGTGCTTGGCCGAACGGCCTCACCGCGCGCGCGAAGGTTCTTGTCCGCCGGAGCGTGCGGCGAAGGCGGACGCGAGTGTGGACACGTAGCGCGAAGGCTTTAGCCGAGCGGCGAGTGGGCGTCCGGCATCCGCTTCGCAAGCCGGTTCCGTCAGACCGGAAAACGGCGCTCCGCTTTGACCCTGACGGGTGGTCGCGGCGGTCTTGGTTAATCGAACATCGCTGCGATCAACAACTGGCGCCACGGGTCAATCGAGCGGCACGGGCGATCTTCGATCAGACCGCCACGAAGCGCTCGCTACGCGCCGCTTTTGAGAATCACCGTTCGACTCCAAAACGATTCGCCGCGCGAGATAGCCCTCCCCGCTACCGCGTCGTCGGCGGTCGAAGGGAGACCACGCGTTCGCTCCATGGCACCTCAATCGGTTGATTGAACACTGCGGCGCGGGCATAACGGCTCTCAACTTCGGACGAGCTCGCAGCGCGAGACATCTTTCCGACATCCTGATACTCTAACGCGTGAACGATCCCAGCGCCCGATCCATCGCTTACCAGTCGCCTGCGGTTCATCGGCTCCGGCGTTCGTTCTGGGCCTCACCGCCGCGTACGTGTTCTATCGCGTCCGATCCCAGTCGCTCGCGCCAACGATGGATGACTTCACTCGATATTCAGATTGGCGGGCGCGTCGTGGCATCCTCATGGGCGGGTTCGTCGTGTCGCTGCTTGAAGCAGCTGAACAGCTGAAGACCCGGTCACGCAGGCCTGATCATCGCCGCATGCGTCGGTGCTCGTGGCACTGTGCTGTTGCATTGCGTGGCTGATGGACCGGGCCGCCGGATGACCCGCACAGCAGGCCCTGGATGACCGATAGGGGAATCACGAAAACGTCCGCCACGGTTGAGCAGAAGCCTTGAGCTTGAATCGGGTTGTGCACGAGCCCGATCGGCTTTGGCGCGTCGCGCCGGCTGGTCTCTCAATACCGGATCCGGACACGATCTCGTGAATCGTGTCCGTCACATCCCGCCGCAGCACCTTCCGCGTCAGAAGGGTCCGTATTGTTCTTCCAGCGGTCGCGGTTTTCGCCTAAGAGCCGAATGGGAGCGGTGATGTGACCAGCACCGCTCATGTGCCGTCCGGCACTTTTCGTCGAGGGCGCCCTGACGCTCGACTACCCTGGTCGCAACTTGTCGAACCTCAAACCAGGCACTGGTCGCCGTCGCTTCGCAGTTGCAGTCAACACTGTTCAGAGGAATTTTGCTGTAAACGCGCCGCCGTCAAAATGGCTGGGGCGGCAACCACTGATTGCGGTCGGCCCCGGCCGAGCGGCGCTAAGTGGAAGATGTCTCGTGCAGCGAGTCGTTTGAGTCGTGCCGTCAGGTTCACGAAAAACGTCGCGGAGCGAGGCGTCACTGGCGGTCTGATCGTCACCCGTGCCGTCCGATGAACCCGTGATGCCAGTTGTTGATCGCAGCGATGCCTGATGAATGGGACCGCCGCGACCACCCGAAAGGGTCAAAGCGCAGCGCGGCGTTTTTTCCGGCCTGACGAGTACTCGCAGCAGATACCTTCACACCGGCGTCGGCTAAAGCCTTCGCGCTACAAAAGAAGAACCGCGGACACCGTCAGGCGGCCGCGGGCTCGCGAAATTCTGAAGATTCTAATTCCTAATTCTCGAATTCCAGTAGCGGTAGTGGTCGGGCTTATACGGTCCGTCGACCGGACGCCGATGTAGTCCGCCTGATCCTTCGACAGCTTCGTCAGCTTGACGCCGAGATGATCGAGGTGCAGCCGCGCGACCTGCTCGTCGAGGTGCTTCGGCAGCATGTAGACCTTCTTCTCGCATTCTGCCGGTGTTGGCGTGCAGCTCCAGCTGCGCGATCACCTGGTTGGTGAACGACGCCGACATCACGAAGCTCGGATGGCCGGTCGCGCAGCCGAGGTTCAGCAGCCGTCCTTCGGCGAGCACCATCACGCTGTGGCCGTCGGGGAAGCGCGAACTCGTCGTACTGCGGCTTGATGTTGATCCGCTCGACGCCCGGGAACTTCTTCAAGCCGGCCATGTCGATCTCGTTGTCGAAGTGGCCGATGTTGCCGACGATCGCCTTGTCCTTCATCTGCGCCATGTGCTCGGCGGTGATGATGTTGTGGTTGCCGGTCGCCGTGATGAAGATGTCGGCGCGTCTCGACGACGTCGTCGATCGTCGCCACCTCGATAGCCTTCCATCGCCGCCTGCAGCGCGCAGATCGGATCGATTTCGGTGACGATGACGCGGCAGCCCTGGCCGCGCAGCGCCTGCGCGCAGCCCTTTGCCGACTTCGCCGAAGCCGAACACGACCGCGACCTTGCCGCCGAGCATGACGTCGGTCGCGCGCGCGAGACCGTCGGGCAGCGAGTGGCGGCAGCCGTAGATGTTGTCGAACTTGCTCTTGGTCACCGAGTCGTTGACGTTGATGGCGGGGAACAGCAGCGTGCCCGCTTCCATCATCTGATAGAGACGGTGGACGCCGGTCGTCGTCTCCTCGCAGACGCCGCGCAGCGACGAGGCGATGCGCGTGTAGCGCCCCTTGTCCTTGGCGATCGACTGGCGGATGGTCTCGAGGATGACGCCCCACTCCTCCGGATCCTTGTCGGCGTTGAACGCCGGCACCGACGCCGGCCTTCTCGAACTCGACGCCCTTGCGCACCAGCAGCGTCGCGTCGCCGCCGTCGTCGACGATCAGCGTCGGGCCGCTGCCGTCCGGGCCACTCGAGCGCCTGCTCAGTGCACCACCGAGCATTCTCGAGCGTCTCGCCCTTCCACGCGAACACCGGCGTGCCCTGGGACTGCGCGGCGGTGCCGCCGCGTTCCGGACGGCCGACCGGCGACCGCCGCCGGCGGCGTGATCCTGCGTCGAGAAGATGCTGCACGACACCCAGCGCACGTCGGCGCCGAGCTCGACCAGCGTCTCGATCAGCACCGCGGCGTCTGAATCGTCATGTGCAGGCTGCCCATGATCTCGCGCGCCGGCGAGCGGCTTGTTCGCGCCGATAGCCGCTTGCGCAGGGCATTCAGGCCGCATCCGGCCTCCGCGAGACTCCGGACCTGAACGCCCTGGCCGTTCCACGCCGTTCGCCGCCGCGCGTGGCGACTTACGGATGGCCATTCTCAGCAGGCTCAGCTGTTGCCATCTATGCTTCTGCCTGCCTGTTGTCGACGAATAATCCCGACCCTTCCGCGCGCGCGTCCGGCGGAAGTGCGACGACCCTGATCTGTTCGAACCCGGCTCCCTGAAACATGCGGCGCACGTGCTCGTCGCTGAACCCGAGCCACACGTGCCCCATCTGCTGGCGGTAGCTCTCGCGATCGTGCGGCAGCATGTCGACGATGACCGCGCGCTCCCGCGGCTTGAGGACGCGCGCGACGTCGGCCGAGCGCGCGCTCTGGCTCCGGCACGTGATGCAGCACCAGCATCAGCGTCGCCGCGTCCAGCCGCGCATCGTCGATCGGCAGCGCCTCGAGCTCGCCGCGCCGGAGGTCGACGTTCTCGAAGCGGCTGCAGCCGTTTCTGCCGCCTGCAGACATCGCCGCCGACGCGTCGACCGGCGATCACCTCGCTCGACGAACGGCGCCAGCGCCGCGCTCACCTGACCGGCGCTGCAGCCGAGGTCGCCGACGGTCCAGTGCCTTCGGCCAGCGCCGCCGAGCGCCGCGAGGTGAAAGCGATCGCCGAACAGATCGTCGCGCACGCGATCCCACTGCCCGGCCGACGAGGAGAAGAATTCTGCGACTTCGTCCGCCGCTCGGCAAAGCGCCGCCTGCAGCCGCCGCTGATCCTGCGCCGCGGCGGCCGACGATCCGACCTGCTCGCGGACCAGGCACCAGGCGCCGCGCCGACGGGTCGAGATCGTCGCGCGTCATCGCGTAGAGGTTGCTGGTGCCCTCGGCCCGCGCGCGACCCAGCCGCCATCGGCCAGCGCCTTCAGATGCCGGCTGACCGTGCGACCGCGGCAGCTGGACGATGCCGCACAGCTCGGACACGCGTCAGCTCGTGCCGGTCGAGCAGCAGGAGGATGCGGCTGCGCGCGTGTCCGCCAGCGCCGGCGAGGTGATCGAGGATGGCCGGCGTGCCCGGCCATTCATCCGTATAACCGATGAAAGGATACATCGCGGACCGCCCTCCGCGTCAACGCAGCCCGGCGTCAGAATGGCGTGTCGAGCTCGCCCGCAGGCTCGGTCGGGCAGGACATGCCGAGGCCGTGGAAACCGCGCGGCACGAGCTGGTCCGCGGCCTCGCGCGGAGCGGATCCGCATCACGCCGGTCGACGTGCTTTCGCCGGAGACGCTATGCCGGCATGCACATCCCCGGCGCGATCAACCTGCCCGTCGTCGGACGTGGCAAGCGCGGCGCGCCGCCGAGGTGCTGCCCCGGATCGCCACGCGCCGATCGTCGCCTACTGCGGCGGTCCCGACCTGACCGCTCGGGCGCGCAGGGCCGTGAGCCTGCTTCTGCGACCTCGGCTACACCGACGTCTCGCCACTATCCAGGCGGTGCTGACCGAGTGGTTCGAGTCCAGCGAGCCGGATCGGCCGAAGCTCGCGCGCGCTCCGGGCGCGCGGCGGCGGAGGCGACGCGGCGGACGCCCCTGCTCCTCGCACCGTCTCCACGCGGCACTCCACGCACCCCGCACGTGTTCGCACGTCGCGCACTCCTGCACCTCGCTCGTCCGTGTGCGATTCGCCGACGCGTCTACGCCGCCCGATCGGTCGGCGCGCCGCCTCCGCGCTCTGGCTCGGGATCGTCGATCGGCTCGCGGCGTCGTGCACTGGCTGGCTGGCGTGGCTGTCCGCGCGTTATGCGCCGCTGTCCGGCAGGCAGCCGATCGCGGCCAGGTCTGCGCGTGCCCTCCCCGCCCGCCGCAGGCCAGCGCGGTCACCGCGACGTCGAGTCGGCTACGGCGACATCGTGCCGGCTCGGCGCCGCGCGCGTGCGCCCGCCGTCGCCGAAGGGATCGCTCTAGCCTGGATCCTGTTCGGCTGCGTGGTGCCGAAGTTCGTGTCGCGCCGCCAGCACCAGCTGACCGCGCCAGATCCACCGCATCGCCTTCGGAGTGATCGCCCTGCCGCTGCGCACCAACCTGCTCGCTGGTTCCGCACCGAGCTGCAGAAGCGATCGCGCGCGCCTTTGTGCGAGGGGCGCGAGATCCCGCCGCCCCAGGCGGTCGCGGCGCGTCGAGGGCGCCGCGATGGTCTCTTCGTCGGCGAGCTCCGCGCCGTGCACGATCTGCTGCTACCGGCCGCAGGAGATCGCCGGACGAAGCGGGTCCTCGAAGCGATCCTCGCCGGGCCTGACCTCGCCCTTCCGCGAGTTCAACGAGCTGCCGGCCTGCGCAGTGTCAGGAGGCGCGGCCCGTGCCGCCAGCGCGCTCGCCGCGATTACGCTCGTCCGCCACGCGTCGAGGTGGCGCGGGAGATCTGCGGCGACATGCGCGCCGCGCGCGCGTTCTGCGCCGGCCCTGCGGACCTGGGATGGACCAGATCTCAGCGTGTGGATGGCGCGCGACGTCGAGCAGATCCCGAATCGTGTTGGCGTTCGGCTGCTGCGGCGCAGTAGTCGGCGATCGCGCGCTGCACCTCTTCTGCGCGCGAGTCGCACGTCGCGCGCGCGCTTCGCGATCGACTGCCGCGATGTAGCCCAGCCGCTGCATCAGCGTCAACAGGTCGAAGCCCGACGCCGGCGGCTGCCAGCCGACGGGATCTAGCCGCCAGACCGGCTTGCTCGAAGATCTCGTGCATCGGGTGGATCGCCTCGATGTGGATCTGAACGTTGGCTTCCGGCTCGACCGGCGTCAGCCGCAGCGGCGTTTCTGGCAGCACCGACCGCATGCGGTCGAGCGACGGATCAGGCGCCGGCTCCTGCGCGCAGCGCGGAGCGCGCACGCCGAGGATCATCGCGCGCCGGCGAGCGCGATCGCGTCGCCCTCATCGAACGGCGAGTATCGCAGATCTGGATGCCTGGCGCCGTTGCGGCTGGTCGCGCTGCATGCACTGCGCGACCGGCTGCGGACTTCGTCCTTCGCCGCCGCCTCGGCGCTCGTCCGCTCCGCCTTCGAGACGCTGTTCAGCGCCTTGCCGCCGAGGCATTTGCCGACCAGGTTCTCGATCAGGATGGTCAGCAGTCGGACTGGCTGAACGCGCCCGAAGCTGCTGGCGCAGCGGGTTGTCGACCCATGGGAACATGATCCGGTTCTGCTCGGCCATGTAGATGCCGCCGGCCGGCACCGGCACCGGCTTGAACTTCAACGTCGCCAGCAGCTCTTCGAGCTTCTGCTTTTCCTGGATCTGGATGCGGAACGGTGGGCGCTCGTCGATGGTCCGCAGCGACGAGCAACGGCGTCGTGCCCAGCGCCTCGCGGATCTTCGAGACCGACACCGGGAGCTTGGTTCGTGGTTCGCCCTGGCGGTTCGTGCTGACGCTGTGTCCGGCTGTCGGGGACGCGAGCTGGCGGCTGCGCCCTCGACGCGGGGACGCGACGAGGATCGCCGTAAACGAGCAGAGCCAGCAGGCGCATGTTCGGTTAGGACGCCGTGGACGAGCCCACAGCCTGTTCCACAGGGTAACGTACCAGTCGTTGCATGATTTAGGCCAGTCATACGCCGTCCGTTTCTCGAACAGATGCGCGAGCCGCGCGCGTGAGGCGTAGAATGCGACCAGGTAGCGCAGACGGCTTCTAGCGCGATGCGAAGCGATGGGCGAGGATGCACCAGTCCCGCGCGCGGATCAGATCGAGCTCGCCGACGCGATCGCCGAGGGCGCGAGGCGGCGTCGGCCAGCCAGGCCTTCGGCGAGTCATCTCTCCAACAAGGGCGGATCGTGCGCGCTCGGCGCGGCGTACGAAGGCGCCTTACGCGCTGCCGAAGGAAGCCGGCTCGATCCGGCCACGGCTCGATCGCCTGTTCGACTGCCTCGAGAACGTCCGCCGCCGCTGCCCGGACGGGCTGCAACAAGCGGCTGCCGCTCAACGCGATCATCCTGCACCTCAACGACGATCATCACTGGACGCGCGAGCAGATCGTCAGCTGGCTGCAGAGTAAGTGGCCACAGGCGGTCAGGCTCTGTCTGTGCCCGAACTTCCCGACGTCGTCGTCTACCTCGAGGCCCTGACCCGCCACATCGTCGGGCCGCCGCCTCGAGCGGCTCAACCTCCTACAGCCCGTTCGTCCTCCGCACCGTCGATCCGCCGATCGATCGCGATCAACGGTCGGACGAGCGGTGCGCGGCGTCCGACGGCGCATCGTCGCGAATTCGATCGACTCGCTCCTGACGATCCCGCCGGTCCTGCACGATCCCGCCCTGCTTCCTCGTCATCCACCTGATGATCGCGGGCGCCTGCGCTGGCGCGAGCCGGGAAGAAAGCCGGGATCGGGCCGAAGCTGCTGCTCGCGTCGTTCGAGCTTCGAGCACGGCACGCTGTTCTTCACCGAGGCGAGCTCGAAGAAGCGCGCGTCGCTGCAGCTGGTGCGCGGCGAGCGCCGCGCTCGCGCGCGCTCGATCCCGGCGGCCTCGAGCCGCTCGACGCGACGCTGCGAGCAGTTTCACGACGGCGCTCACGCGCGAGAACCACACGCTCAAGCGCGCGCTCACCGATCCGCATCTGTTCAGCGGCATCGGCAACGCCTACTCCGACGAGATCCTGCACGCGCGCGCGGCTGTCGCCGCTCAAGCTGACGCGGTCGCTGAGCGACGACGAGTTCGCGCGGCTGCACGACGCGACGCGCGCGACGCTGCGCGGCTGGATCGACCGGCTGCGCGCAGCAGACCGGCGAGCGGCTTCCCGGAGAAGGTGACCGCCTTCCGCGACGGGATGGCGGTGCACGGCCGCTTCAGGCAGCCGTGCCCGGTCTGCGGCACGCCGGTGCAGCGCATCGTCTACGCCGACGAACGAGTGCAACTACTGCGCGCGCTGCCAGACCGGCGGCCGCCTGCTCGCCGACCGGTCGCTGTCGCGGCTGCTCAAGGACGACTGGCCCGGCGTCCGATCGACGACTCTGTAGAGCAGCGCTTGGCCGGGTGAGTGTTGACAGGGTCGGCCCGCGTGACCACCAGACCTCCTGGCCCACGTAACTCGTGCCCCCTACTGCGACACCTGCAGCACCCGCACTCTGAGGCTTGCATCATCGAACATCACTACATGTAGATTTATAGATGTGAAGCACGCCTCGGCGCTCTACCGGCTGCTCGGCGACGAGGCGCGGCTGCGCCTGCTGCGCGTGCTGTCGCGCGCAGCGCCTCAACGTCACCGAGCTCACCGGCGTGCTCGGGCTGGCGCAGTCCGGCGTCTCGCGCCATCTCGGCCTGCTCAAGGACGCCGCGGCTCGTCGTCGAAGAGCGCGACGGCGGCTTCAGCTACTACCGGCTGGCGGCGTCGCTGCGAGGACGACGGCGGTCACGTCCTGTCGCGCGATCCTGCGGGCGCAGTTCGACGAGGCGGCCGACGATCCGGCGGTGCGGGCGGACGAGGCGCGGCTGCAGGAAGTGCTGCGGCTGCGCAAGGAGAATTTCGATCGCGCATGCCGGCCCCGACACGCGCGACGCACGCCAGCTCGTGCCCGGCCGCAGCTGGGCCGCGTGGTCGCGCGCGCTGGGTCTGCTGATGCCGCGCGCTGAAGGTCGCCGATCTCGGCTGCGGCGAAGGCTACCTGACCATCGAAGCGGCCCGCTGGGCGTCGCGGGTGATCGCCGTCGATCGATCGGATGCGGTGCTCGAGCGCGCCGCGCTCGGCGCGGCGGCGGCGCGTCGTCGAACGTCATCTGGAAGAAGGGCGAGCTCGAGAAGCTGCCGCTGAAGGACGCCGTCGGTGGACGTCGCGATGCTGTCGCAGGCGCTCCACCACGCGCAGCGAGCCGGCGCGCGCGGTCGCGCGAGGCGGCGCGCGTCACGCACGCCGGGCGGCCGCGTCCTGGTCCTCGACCTGCGCGCGCATCGAGAGGAATGGGTGCGCGCGAAGCTCGGCGATCGCCGGCTGCGGATTCGACGACGACGAGTTCGAAGCGGATGCTGACGGCGGCCGGGCTCGCCGACGTCAAAGTCGGCGTCGGCGCGCGCGGAAGGCGGCGATCCGTTCACGGTGCTGATTGCGTCGGCGGACGAACGCAACGCAACCACGAAGGCACCAGACCACAGACACGACAGACACGACGACAGACTCTTGAGCCGGCTCTGCTCGCCGAAGCGCATTCTCGTCCTCGACGGCGCGATGGGGACGATGATTCAGCGCCGTCAAGCTGTCGGAGGCGGATTTCCGCGGCGCGCGGTTCGCGCAGTCATCCGCCACGATCTCAAGGGCGACAACGACGTCCTGGTCCTGACGCGTCCCGGACGTCATCGTCGGAGATCCATCGATCAGTATCTCGAGGCCGGCAGCCGACATCATCGAGACCAACACGTTCAACAGCACCGCGATCGTGCAGGCCGACTACGGGCTCGAGTCGCTGGCCTACGAGCTGAACGTCGAGGCGCGAAGCCTGGCGCGCGCCGCGTGCCGACGACGTGGACGGCGCGGACGCCGGCCAGGCCGCGGTTCGTCGCCGGATCGATCGGCCCGATGAACCGGACGCTGTCGATTTCGCCCGACGTCAACAACCCGGCGTTCCGCGGCGACGACGTTCGACGAGGTGAAGCGACGCGTTCAAGGAGCAGGCCGCGGGCCTGATCGACGGCGGCTGCGATCTGCTGCTGCGTCGAGACGATCTTCGACACGCTCAACGCCAAGGCGGCGATCTGGTCGCGATTCGAGGAAGCTCTTACGACGAACCGGCGAGCATGCGCCGAATCCCGACGATACGGCTCGCCGTTGATGATCTCGGTCACGGTCACCGATCGCAGCGGCCGCACGCTGTCGGGCCAGACGATCGACGCGTTCTGGGTGTCGATCGCGCACGCCAAGCCGTTCAGCGTCGGCATCAACTGCGCGCTCGGCGCGCGCGACATGCGGCCGTACCTCGCCGAGCTGGCGCGCGATCGCCGGACTGCTACATCAGCTGCCATCCGAACGCCGGCCTGCCGAACGCGTTCGGCGCGTACGACGAGCAGCCCGACGAGACCGCCGCGTACCTGCGCGAGTTCGCCGACCAGCGGCTTCGTCAACATCGTCGGCGGCTGCTGCGGAACGACGCCGGAGCACATCGCGGCGATCGCGACAGCGGTCGTCAGAGCCTGCCGCCGCGGCACGAGTCAATCACGAATCTGCAATCCAGACTCCAGACGCTCACACGCAGTTCGCCGGGCCTCGAAACCGCTGACGATCCGCCCGGACTCGAACTTCCAGATGATCGGCGAGCGGACCAACGTCACCGGCTCGGCGCGATTCGCGCGGCTGATCCGGGCCGGGCGACTACGGCGAGGCGGCGCGAGGTGGCGCGTCGAGCAGGTCCGCGGCGGCGCCAATCTGATCGACGTGAACATGGACGAAGGCATGCTCGACTCCGAGCAGGCGATGACCGAGTTCCTGAAGCTACATCGCGACGGAGCCGGAGATCGCGCGCGTGCCGTTCATGATCGACAGCTCCAAGTGGTCCGTGATTCTCGCCGGCCTCAAGTGCGTGCAGGGCAAGCCGGTCGTCAATTCCGATCAGCCTGAAGGAAGGCGAGGAGGACTTCCTGCAGAAGGCCGCGATCGTCCGGCGCTACGGCGCCGGCGTCGTCGTGATGGCGTTCGACGAGACAGGGCCAGGCCGATACGATCGAGCGGAAGGTCTCGATCTGCCAGCGCGCGTACCGGCTGCTGACCGAGCGCGCCGGCTTCGACCCGTCGGACATCATCTTCGATCCCGAACATCCTCGGCGATTGCGACCGGCCTCGAGGAGCACAACGCGTACGCGATCAACTTCATCGAGGCGACGCGATCATCAAGGCGACCTGCCCCGGCGTGAAGGTGAGCGGCGGCGTCAGCAACCTGTCGTTCTCGTTCCGCGGCAACGACATCGTCCGCGAGGCGATGCATTCGGCGTTTCTGTATCACGCCATCAAGGCCGGCCTCGACATGGGCATCGTCAACGCCGGGCAGCTGGTCGTGTACGAGGACATTCCGACGGATCTGCTCGAGCGCGTCGAGGACGTCATCTTCAACCGGCGGCCCGATGCCACCGAGCGGCTGGTCGAGTTCGCGGCGAACGGTCAAGGGCGACGGCGACGAAGCGGGAACAGGATCTCGCGCTGGCGCGAGGCGCCGGTGCGAGGAGCGTCTCTCGCACGCGCTCGTCCACGGCGATCGTCGACTTCATCGATGCCGACGTCGAGGAAGCGCGCCGGCAGTACCCGCGTCCGCTCGACGTCATCGAAGGTCCGCTGATGGACGGCATGAAGGTCGTCGGCCGATCTGTTCGGCGCGGGAAAGATGTTCCTGCCGCAGGTGGTCAAGAGCGCGCGGGCGATGAAGACGCGCCGTTGCCTACCTCGCAGCCGTTCATGGAACAGGAGAAGCGCGAAAGGCGGGAAGCGCGCGAGGAAGGGGCGGGGCAGGAGGGGCAGGAAGGGCAGGAAGGCAGGCGGGAGGTCGAGGAGCGCGGCAAGGGAAAATCGTCCTCGCGACCGTCAAAGGCGACGTCCACGACATCGGCAAGAACATCGTCGGCGTCGTGCTCGGCTGCAACAGCTACGAGGTGATCGACTCTAGGCGTAATGGTGCCCTGCGATCGCGATCCTGAAGACGGCGCTCGACGAGCACGCGGACCTCATCGGCCTGAGCGGCCTCGATTACGCCCTCGCTCGACGAGATGGTCTTCGTCGCGCAGGAAATGGAGCGCCGGCACGTTCATCTGCCGCTGCTCATCGGCGGCGCGACGACGAGCCGCGCAGCACACGGCGGTCAAGGTCGCGCCCGAATACGGCAAGACGACGGTTCACGTGCTCGACGCGTCGCGTGTGGTCGACGTGGTGTCCAGCCTGCTGAGCGACGAGCGGCGCCCGGCGTTCGAGGAGCAGAATCGCGCGCTCCAGTCGCGCTTGCGGGATCAGCACAGCGCCCGGCGCGAGCGGCCGCTCCTCTCCTACGACGCGGCGCTGGCCAACCGGCTGAAGATCGACTGGGCGGCGGCGCTGCATCGGGACGCCGGCATTCTCGGCCGTCGCGTGACTGACCGACGTGCCGCTCGAGGACCTGGTTCCCTACATCGACTGGACGTTTTTCTTCGCGGCGTGGGAGTTGAAAGGCCGCTTCCCGGCGATTCTCGATCACCCGCAATGCGGCAGCGCGGCCCGCGAGCTGTACGACAGCGGCGCGAGTGCTGCTCGATCGCATCGTGGCCGAGAAGCGGCTGACGCGCGAGCGCCGTCTACGGATTCTGGCCGGCGGTCAGCGAGGGCGACGACATCGTCGTCTACCGCGACGCGGGCGCTCTCGGACGAGCTGATGCGGTTCAACATGCTTCGGCAGCAGGAGCCGATCGCGGACGGCAAGCCGAATCTGTCGCTGGCCGATTTCATCGCGCCGCGACGACCCTGGCGGCCGATCAAGTCGGCCGCCCCGATTATCTCGGCGCCTTCGCCGTCACGGCCGGGCCTCGGCGCCGAGACGTTCGCGCGCGCGTTCGAGGCGCGCCAACGACGACTACTCCGCGATTATGGTGAAAGCGCTCGCCGATCGCCTGGCGGAAGCGTTTGCGGCGTATCTGCACGCGAAGCGCGCGCGTGGACTCCGGCATCGAGGAGCACTCATCGCCAGAGCAGATCCTCGTCGAGGCGCACCGCGGCATCCGGCCCGGATTTGGCTACCCGGCGTGTCCCGATCACAGCGAGAAATTCAAGCTGTTCGACCTGCTCGATGCCACCGCCGTCGGCCTCTCACTGACCGAGCACGCGGCGATGCTGCCGGCGGCGAGCGTCAGCGGCCTGTAAGCTCGCGCATCCTCAGGCGCGATATTTTACGGTCGGGAGAATCGGCGACGATCAAGTGGCCAGTTATGCCCGCCGCAAAGGCCGTCCCGTCGAAGAGATCGAGCGCTGGCTCTCACCGAACCTCTCCCTATGAGCCGGCCCGCTGCTGAAGAGAAAGGGGTTTCCAGTTGGATTGTTGACAATATGGTCGTATATATGACATAACATGTCCGAAGAGCGCTTTACCGCAATGCCATCAATTCATTCACTCCGGGCGAAAAACCTAAATGACTGGACCCCAAGCACGCCATTTTTCCGACGCTCTCTCATCTTGTGAACGAAGAAAAAGCCGTCTGGTCCTAAACGCGGGGTCCGGCTTCTGACCGAAGCCGCTAGCGCAGCGGAGGCGGTTAGCCGGACCGAGCTCTACCGGCCTCGAACGATCGCTCACCCACTGACTCCACGATCCCGGATACAGCTTCGCTCCTGATATACCCGCGTGCTCGAGCGCGAGCAGGATTGTGGCACGCCTGAACCCCCGATCCGCAGTAGCAGACGACGTGCGCTCGGCGCGATGCCATCGATGTGGAGGGCAAATCGGGCGCGCAGATCTTCCGGCGTGCGCAGCGTCGTCCGCGTTCGTCGATATTCCGCTGAAAAAATAGCTCGCGGCGCCCGGAATGTGTCCGGCAGACCGGATCCATCGGTTCGACCTCTCCGCGATAGCGCTCTGGCGCCCGCGCGTCGAGCAGGCGCCAGTCCCCGTCGCGTGCGTGCGCCGACACGTCGTCTATGCCGATCGTCATGTCTCCCGCGCGGCGGCGCCGCACGAAACTCGGCCCTCGCGTCGTCGCGCGGCTCCGCTGCGACTGACGTTGGACGCCCCTCCGCCACCCATTTAGCGAACCCGCCGTCCAGCACGGCCACGCGCCTCGTGGCCAAGCCAGCGCAACAACCACCACAAGCGGCTCGCGAACATGCCGCTGTCTTGATCGTACGCAACAACCTGCCTGCCGCTTGTGATGCCGAAGCGGCCGAAAGTCCGGGCGAGCACGTCGGCGTCTGGGAGGGGGTGACGTCCGTTCGTCCCCGTTTTGGGCCCCGACAGGTCGCGATCGAGATGCGCATATACCGCACCCGGAATGTGCGCGGCCGTCCATTCCCGCCCGCCCCACGCCACATCGTCGAGCTTGAAACGGCAGTCCACGATCACCTCACGAGGGGGTCGGCGAGTCGCGCTGCCAGGACATCAGTCGAGATCAGTGTTTTGAACATGAAGGTTGCGGTGCAAAGTGATTATAGTTTCCCGAAGTCATGGAGAGCTCGCAGCGCTGACAGGACGCGCCTTGGCGCCTTCGTCGTCGAGCGGCATCCGCTGGCGCTTGCTGAAGCGCCTCGATGCCTTCGTCGCGGTTGACGGCGATAGCGTCCCGGCAACCGAGGCCGGCATCGATGCCCTTCGTGTGCCTTTCATGATGAGCTCGCGCGCCGGCTGCGGGCGCGGCCGCTCCTCTCCGGGGCTTGCTGAGACCATGCCGGGAACGATGGCGGATCAACGCATGGAGCTGGCGCGTGCCCAGATTCTCGACGACTGCGACGGGTTCTTCCGGCGCGCCGCCATCAGGCGTCGCTGACGCGCGACGAACGGATCGAGATGCTCCGCGGCATGTTGCTGACCCGGGCGACCGACAACCCGCCTGAGACGCTCTTCACGAATGGCGAGGTGCGATACGGTCAGACGCCGTTTCAGGGCAAAGGATTTCGATCGCTCGGACAGGAAGCCATCTACGCGGCGGGAATACGGCTGCGGCGCGGGCCGGCGTACTGCGGCAGCGAGGGCCAGTGGACCGGCGATGTCATCGGGCCGGTCATCCGAGACCTGGGCGCGACGCTGGCCATGCGGTGCCGGGCCCGAGACCGTCCGGATGGTGCTCGGCGCCCAGATGGGGAAGGCCGGGACCCGTTCGACGGCAAAGACCTCCACGTCGGCGATTTCAGCTGGGGGAGCATTGCCGCGCCGCCGCGCCTCTTCGCCATATCGACGCTGACGATTGCCGGCATGGCGCATGGCCTTCGCTCACGAAGGATCGGGCCGCGTCGCCGTGTCGTTCATCGGCGAAGGCGGCTCGTCGCTCGGCGAATGGCACGAGGCGATCAATCTCTGCGCGGCGCGACGGCTGCCGGCGATTTTCTGCGTCGAGAACAATCACATTGCGCTGTCGACGCCCGTGCGCCGATCAATCCGCCGCGCGCGTGTTTGCCGACAAGGCCGTCGGCTACGGCATTCCGGGCATCACGATCGACGGACCGACGCCGACGGCGATCGCCGCGGCGTTCGCGTGGCGGCCGAGTCGCGCGCGCAGCGGGGACGGGCCCGCGCTGATCGAGCTGGTGTCGATGCCGCATGTGCGGCCACGCGCATCACGACGACATGTTGCTACTCGGCCGCGATCCACGCGTCCGTCGGGAATACCCGCCGATCGGACCAGGGATGCCGGGTACGTCGATCGCGAGCTTTATCAATTCTGGTCGGCGCGCGATCCGATTCCCACCTATGCCGCGCCGGCTGCGAGGCGGAGGGCCTCATCACCCCATCCGATCTGGAACGGTTCAAGAGCGAGGCCGAAGCGATGGTCGAAGAGCAGGCGCGCGCGTGTGATCGATGCGCCGTGGCCCGAGGCCGCAAACGCCGGCCGAGGGCGTGTTCGCGGGCGAGGCCGCCGCGCGTGCATGTCGAGGTGCTGGATCCGGACGTGCGAGATGAGGCGGGTCACCGCAGCCGAACAGCTCGGGTCCAAGCGACCCGGCTGCACGGCGTCTCGATCCCGGGCCGCCGTTCGATCACGTCAGGGGCAGACGTTTCTCGAAGCGATCATGTTCGGCATTCGGCGACGCCCTTGCGGCCGACTCCGCGCGTGTTCGTCTACGGCGAGGACGTCGACGGGCAGTACGGCAACGCGTTTCTGCTGCTGCGTCCGCTGCTCGAGCGAGTTCGGCGGCCGCATCCTCAACTCGCCGCTCGCCGAAGGCGCCGTGCTTGGCGTGTGCGTCGGCGCGGCGCCTTGCCGGGCCAGCGGCCGATCGGCGAGATGCAGTTCAACGACTTCGTCGCCACCGGCTTCAATCAGCTCGTCAACAACGCCGCCAAGATTCGCTATCGGTGGGGCGGCGAGCGTGCCGATGGTCGTGCGCATGCCGTGGGGCGGGCTGCGGCATGCCGGCCCGTATCACTCGCCAGAACACCGAGGCCTGGTTCTATCGAACGCCGGGCCTGAAGATCGTCGTGCCGTCGACGCCGCACGACGCGCGCGCGCTCATGCGCGTCGGCGGTGGCCGATCCCGATCCGGTCCTCTATTACGAGCACATCGCGCTCTATCGCGATCCCGCGCCTCAGGCAGGTCTTGGATACTGCCGCTGTGCCGCGTCGCCGATTCCGCTCGGCCGCGCGGCCCTCCGCCGCGCCGGGGACGACCTCGCGATCGTGTCCTACGGCGCGTACGTCCACGTCGCAGCGCGGGTCGCGGACGCTCGCCGCATGACGGCATCGAGGCGAGCGTCCTCGACCTGCGCACGCTCGTGCCGCTCGACCGCGCGGGCACTGCTGGCCCTGGCGCGCCGAGTGTCACAAGGTGCTGATCGTTCACGAGGACTCCCGCACCGGCGGGGTCGGTCAAAGCCTCGCCGCGCTGATCCAGGAGGAAGCCTTCGAGTCGCTCGACGCCCCTGTGCGCGTGGTCGGCGCCCTCGACACGCCGGTGCCGTACTCGCCCGCCGCTCGAGGAGTTTTACCTGCCGGGCGAGGCGCAGATCGAGCGCGCCGGCCCGGCTTCTCGCCGCGTATTGAGGCCGAGCTTGTAGAATAGTCGGCACCATGGCTGACTCGCAGGCGCAGCACGGCTGCGCAACCCGTTGATTTCATTCGGTCGATCGTCGACGAGGACGTCGCCGCCGGACGCCACGGAGGCCGTGTGGCGACGCGGTTTCCCCCGAGCCGAATGGCTACCTCCATATCGGCCATGCGAAGTCGATCTGCCTCGAACTTCGGCGTCGCCGAAGAACACGGCGGCACGTGCAATCTGCGCTTCGACGACACCAATCCCACCGAAGGAGGACGTCGAGTACGTCGACGCCATCAAGGAGGACGTCGCATGGCTCGGCTTCCAGTGGACGCGAGCTGTTGTTCGCGTCGGACTACTTCGAGCGGCTGTACCAGTTCGCGGTCGAGCTGATCCGGCAGCGACACGGCGCTACGTGGACAGCCTCACGGCGGACGAAATCCGCAGCCTACCGCGGCACGCTGACCGAGCCGGGCCGGAACAGCCCGTACCGCGATCGGTCCGTCGAGGAGAACCTGGATCTGTTCGCGCGGATGCGGGCCGGCGAGTTCGCGGACGGCGCGCATGTGCTCCGCGCGAAGATCGACATGGCGTCGCCCAACTTCAACATGCGCGATCCGACGCTCTACCGGATCCGCCACGCGACGCCATCACCGGACGGGCGACGCCTGGTGCATCTACCCGATGTACGACTTCGCGCATCCGCTGTCGGACGCGCTCGAGCGCATCACGCACTCGCTGTGCACGCTGGAGTTCGAGGATCACCGGCCGCTCTACGACTGGCTGCGTGGACACATCTGTTCGAGCGACGATCGGCCGCAGCAGATCGAGTTCGCGCGGCTGAACCTGAACTACACCGTGATGAGCAAGCGCAAGCTGCTGCAGCTCGTGCAGCACGGGCACGTCACCGGATGGGACGATCCGCGCATGCCGACCATCACCGGCCTGCGGCGCCGCGGCTACACGCCGGAATCGATCCGCGACTTCTGCGCGCGCATCGGCGTGCGCGAAGAAGGAGAACGTCATCGACGTCGCGCAGCTCGAGCACAGCGTGCGCGAGGATCTGAACCGCCGCGCGCCGCGCGTGATGGCGGTGCTGCGTCCGCTGAAGGTCGTGCTGACGAACTATCCGGAAGGACAGGTCGAAGAGGTGGACGTCATCAACAACCCGGAAGATGCCGCCGCCGGCACGCGCAAGGTGCCGTTCTCGCGCGTGCTGTACATCGAGCAGGACGACTTCACGGAGGATCCGCCGAAGAAGTTCTTCCGGCTGTCGCCGGGCAAGGAAGTCCGCCTGCGCTGCGCCTACTTCATCACCTGCACCGAGGTCGTCAAGGACGAGCGCGGCGAGATCGTCGAGCTGCGCTGCACCTACGACCCGGCGACCCGCGGGCGGCGATTCGCCGGACGGGCGGCGCGTGAAGGCGACACGCTGCAGCTGGGTGTCGGCCGCTCACGCGGTGCGGGCCGTCGAAGTGCGGCTGTGCGATCGTCTGTTCTCGGTCGAAGATCCGAGCGCGTGCCGGATGGGAAGACCCTTCTGGACCAGTTCAACCCGGATTCGCTCGAGATCGCCGCGCGACTCGCCGGGTCGGAACCGAGTCTCGGCGCGGCGCAGCCTGGCGCGCGCGGTCCAGTTCGAGCGGCTCGGTTATTTCTGTCGTCGATCCCCGATTCAGCGCGGCGGGCGCTCTCGTCTTCAACCGCACCGTGTCCCTGCGCGACAGCTGGGCGAAGGTTTCCCAAAAGAGGTAGCCGGCGTGGAATATCACATCAACCACTAGATCTCGGAACAGGGCGCGCTCGAGATTCAGTACATGGAGGAGTTCTTCGGCGAATTTCCCGCAAGAAATCGGCAGCGGAAATCGTCCGCCGGCTGTCGGCCCGCGCGCACCTGATTCTGCTCGCCACGGCGCCGCCGCCCGACGATCCCGGCACGGTGGTGCCGGTTTCGTTCAAAGTCAGCGCACGAGATCCGCAGTGCCGGGACGGAACGCACGAAGCTGATCGATCTGCGAACCGGCTGGGGGCAGAGGTCCAGTTTCTCGGCCGTCGCGTGCTCTACAGCTGGATTGGCGGCACATGCGGCGGGACTGGGCGCGGCCAGGGATTCTTCCGGGCGCTCACCGAACAGCAGGAGCTCTGGGCGATCGAACAGGGCTTCCGATGAGATCGGTGCGTGAACCAGAACAAGTTTTACGATATGCGCGGCACTGCTCGACCATCTCCGGTTCCGGTCGTCAGAAGTGCGAGCGGCACGATGTCGACAACGCCGAATCGAAGGTGTACTGAGCAAGAGGCTCCAGGCTGAAATGATCCAGAGACCCACACAGCGCCGGAACCGTCGTCCAGATTCCGACTTAGGAGAGCATGATCGAGCGCCGTACGTTACTCAAGGCGGGGCATCGGTGCGGACTCGCATTGGGTCTGACTCCGAACTGGCCATCGGGGCAGGACGGTCCCAGGCCGGGGACCTGCTGGTCAAAGTCGACGATGCGATGAAGCAGCCGCTCTCTCCCGGCGAGATCAAGCGCGGCGCTAGCCGATCATCGCCTGGGCGATGGATCCCATGAGCGAAGCCCTGCGCGACGAGGTCTGAAGCTGAATCAGGTGCCCCTCGTGCGGTTCGACCCGAATACCCTCGCGCAAGATACTCGATCGCGCTGCCGCCGATGGCGTGGTCGCGTACACCGCCATTTGCACGCATGCGGACTGCCTGGTGGACGATTGGCTCGCCGACGAGCAGATGCTCCATTGCGCAGCTGCCACAACTCGAAGTTCGATGCCAAAGACAGCGCCGAGCGTCGTCTGGCGGCGAAGCTGCCGCGGCCGCTCGCGGCGCTGCCGCTCAAGCTCGACGACGGACAGCTCGTCGTCGCGGGTCCGTTTACCGCGCGCGTCGGTTTCTAGTCTCCGCCTGAAGGAGGCCGTGCCATGTCTCTGTCAAAGAGTTTCTTCGCGATCCTGCTGATGGCCGGTGCGGTGGCGTCCGCGCAGCAACAGCCACTCCGCTCCGCCGCTCCGCGCCGCCACAACCGCCTGCGCCGGTTCCGCGGATACTGCAGGCCTACAAGTCCGTGACGACGGAACGCCTGAAGAAGCCTGAAGACATGACTGGCTGATGATCCGCGCGCACCTACGACGGCTGGGGCTACAGCCCTCTCGACCAGATCACGACGGGCAACGTGAAGCGGCTGCAGCCGGTATGGGTGATTCTCGACCGGCGTGCACCAGCGGCCACGAAGCGCCGCCGATCGTCAACAACGGCGTGATGTTCGTCGCGACGCCGGGCAACCAGGTGATCGCGATCGACGCGAAGACCGGCAACGTGCTCTGGCGCTACACAGCGGCCGCTGGCCGGCAGGACGCCATCGTCGCTGCACGGCACCAGCCGCGGCGTTGCGCTGTTACGGCGACAAGGTGTTCTTCGCCGCCGGCGACGCGGTGCTCGTCGCGCTCGACGCCAAGACCGGCAAGGAAGTCTGGACCACGACGGTCGCGGACAACAAGAACGAGCTACTACATGTCGCTGGCGCCGCTCTTGTCGCCGGACGGCAAGGTGATGGTCGGCGCGTCGGGCGGGGAGTTCGGCATCCGCGGCTTCGTCGCCGCCTACGACGCCGATACCGGCAAGCAGGCGTGGAAGACGTTTACGATTCCGGCGCCGGGCGAGCCGGGCAGCGAGACGTGGCCGAAGGGCGATCAGTGGAAGACCGGCGGCGCGCCGGTCTGGGTGACCGGGAACTACGATCCGGACGACCAACCTCGCGTTCTGGGGAACCGGCAACGGCGGCCCGTGGATGGGCGACCAGCGTCCCGGCGACAATCTCTACATCGTCGTCGACGATCGCCATCGACGTCGCGACCGGGCAGATCAAGGGCCACTTCCAATACGAACCCGAACGAGTCGTGGGACTGGGACGAGGTGTCGCCGCCGATTCTGGTCGACTATCAGCGCAACGGCCGGACGATCAAGGGACTGATCAACGTCGCGCGCGACGGCTACCTCTGGTTCCTCGAGCGCACGCATGCGGCAAGATCAATTTCGTCGAAGGCAAGCCGTTCGTGAAGCAGAACGTCTTCCAGAGCCTCGATCCGAAGACCGGCCGTCCCGACGTTGATCCGGCGCACAAGCCTGGAACCGGCAAGATGGCCGAGCTCTGCCCGTCGCACTGCGGGCGGCAAGAACTGGCCGCCGATCGCGTTCAGCCCGGAAGACGCGAATGATTTACATTCCGGCGAACGAGAATATCTGTGGAACTCGGTCGGGCGGGAAGTCGAATACATGCCTGGCAAGAACTTTACAGGTGCGCAGCTCGGGTTTTCCGGCGCCGGGCGCCGATCACTTCGGCGAGGTCCAGGCGTGGAACGTCGACACCGGCCTGCGCGTCTGGACCCGATATGTTTCCGAAATCGATCAACTGGGGCCCGATGCCGCCACAGGCGGCGGGCTGGTGTTCAGCGGCGGAACCAACGACCGGTTGTTCCGCGCGTATGACGCGAAGACCGGCAAGGTCCTCGTGGAGTTCCCCACGACCCCGGCATCCTCGGCAGCGCCGACGATGATTCGCCGTCGACGGCACCCAGTAGCGTCGCGGTGCAGTCCGGTTGGGGCGTTGACGCCCGCGGCGTCAATGCGCGGCTGAACGGGTTTTTCCCGGCGAATATCCCGAAGGTGCCGGATGGCGGCGCGATCTGGGTTTTTGCGATAAAAAATTGACAGTTGTCGGACCTTCTTGTTGTCGCGAGTGACCTATCGCGCTGGCGCTGCAGTAGCTGCATGAAGCGGCCCATTGAAGATGCCGCGAGCCAGTGCGCTTGCCTCCACTGCCGCCATCACCGCGGCGCGGTCGGCGTTGGCTGCCAAGCTCCAGCGGAGCGTTGAGCGCGTAGAGCGTCAGCGTGTAGTGATGACGCGGGCCCGCCGCCGGGGCGCCCGGGCCTCTGAAGGGCTGCACCAGACGCGCGCCTGCCGGCAACGTTTTCGAATCAGCCGCGCCACGCCTCGGGAAGCGAGGTGTGGTGGCGGGAATCTTCGCGACCAGCCAGTGCAGGATATCGCCGGTGAGCAGAGAGCGCCGGCCGTACCGGTTCCGGATCATCCATGATCAGGACAAACCCCACCGTCCCCGTCGGCGCATTCGTCCAGGACAGCGCCGGGGATACGGCCCATTTGTCCAGCGTGCCTCGCCGGAATCTCGCCACCATCCGGCCACGCGGTACTGGTGAGAGTCAGACCGGGGCCGGCCGGCGCGCCGCCGCGACCGCCGCCTGGAGCAGCGCCGCCTTTGCGGTTGCTGCGCGGCCACTCCCAGACTGGCTACGAATGTTCCAATCGATACGATCTGTCAGCACTCGAGGCGAATCTTGCTTTCGCATCTGTTTTCTCCTTGCCAATCGGCTCGAGCGTATCTTAAATGAATTCCTCGCCGTCGCCGCACGAATCGCTTGCTGACGAGAGGGCTAGAAATCCGCCCGATGGTTGCGGAGGAGGCGCCCCCTCGTGGCCAGGCTGATCAATGAAGCCTTCCTTGTGAAGCCTTCTTCAAGATCGGCGACCGGACGACAGCGCGCACGAAGTTATTCAAATGCTGGGCGGCGGCGAATTTCTCGTGCTCGAAGAGCCGCGCGGCACGATCGCCGGGTGCGTCTATCTGACGTTCCACGGCGATCGCGCGCTGTTTCGGCATGCTGTCCATCGCGCCCGGCGCGGCAGGGCCGCGGCCTTGGCCGGCGGCTCATCGACGCAGTCGAAGCGCGCGCCCGCGCCCGCGGCTGCCTCGCGGTCGATATCCACATCGTGAACCTGCGGGAAGAGCTGCCCGATTTTTTACCGGCGGCTGGATATGTCGACTCCGGCACGCTTCCGTTTTCGGATGCGGATCGCGCGAGCCGCCCCTGTCACTTCATCGTGATGACGAAGACGCTCGGCTGATTCGGCGGTACGCAGAGGCTAGAACTGTGCTCAGCCGTAGAGCCTCGTCAATGTGTTGCGCCCAGCGCGGTCGAAAAGGAGTTGGCACACCAACCGTTCGGACACCGCCGGTCAGAGCACCGGGGGCAACATCACTGCCTTTGCGCGTCTGGCGCTCGCGCTGACCGGCGTGGACCGAGCGCTGGATTCCCGACGCGTTCATCTTCGCGCTCGCGCGGCACCGTGCTCGTCGTTCGTGGCGGCGCTCGGCGCGACGCCCTCGTCACGTCGCCGCAGGTCGTCGACGCCTGGGGCCGCGGCTTCTGGGAGCTGATTCCGTTCACGCTGCAGATGTCGCTCGTCGATCATCACCGGCCACGTGCTCGCCATCGTCGCCGCCGATGGGCCGCCTGATTCGCGCGATCGCCGGCGTGCCCCGCATCGCCGCGCGGCGCGGTCGCGCTCGTCACGCTTCTTCGCGCTCGCCAGCTCGTGGTTGAACTGGGGCTTCAGCCTGATTTTCAGCGCCGTGCTGGCGCGCGAGGTGGCGCGGCGCGTCGGAGGCGTCGACTATCGCGCGCTCGCCGCCGCGAGCTTTGCTCGGCATCGGCAGCATCTGGGCGCAGGGGCTTGAGCGGATCCGGCCGCGCTGCAGATGGCGACGCCCGGCGCGCTGCAGCCGCAGATCCGCGACATCGTGGCGCACGGCGGCGTCGGTGCCCGGCGGCATCATCACCTTCCGCCACACGATCTTCCTCTGGCAAAGTCGGTCGTCTCGGTGCTCGTCGAGGTCGTCGTCGTGACGCTCGTGATGTGGCTGGCGACGCCGCCGCTGCAGGAAGCGCGAGACCGTCGGCGCGTGACGTTGGGATCGACGCTCGACAGCTGAGAGCGCGACGCCGGTCGATCGAGTCGCGGCCGTGAAGCCGTCCCGGCGTGCCGACTCCGCCCGGCGCATGGCTGGAACATTCGCCGCGTCCTGACGTGGCTGATCGTCGCGATCGGCGGCACGTATCTGGTTCGCTACTTCATGCAGGCCGGCGAGCCGCTGAACGCGATCACGATCTGAACATCGCTCAACCTCGCGTTCCTGCTCGTCGGCTTCCTGCTGCACCGGACGCCGGCGCGGCTGATGCGCGCGGTGCAGGAGGCGACGCCGGCCGTGTGGGGCGTCATCCTGCAGTTTCCGTTCTACGCCGGCATCGCCGGCATCATCACCGACGACGCATCTGAACGAGCGCGTCGCCGGTGCGTTCGTCCGCATTTCGACGCCGGCGACGTTTTCCGCCGCTCGTGGCGATCTATTCAGCGGTGCTCGGCGTGTTCGTGCCCTCGGGCGGATCGAAGTGGGTGATCGAAGCGCCGTACGTGATGGCGGCAGCGCACTCGCTGCAAGGTGCACCTGGGATGGGTCGGTCGCGTCGTACGATCTCGGCGAGGCGCTCGCCAATCTCGTGCAGCCGTTCTGGATGCTGCCGATCCTCGGCATGTTCGAGCCTCGGCGCGCGCGACGTGATGGGCTACACGCTCGTGGTGTTCTTCTGCGCTCGTTCCGGTCGTCCTGATCCTCGTGACGCTGCTCCGGCATGACGCTCAGCTATCCGTTGTAAGAACCGCGTAGAGGTCAGGGGCTAGGAGGCTAGGGGCTGGGGGCTGGGGGCTAGGTTAGAGCTTGCGGCCCCGCGTTGCAATATCATGCGGGGCGAAAGGAATACACCATGATTCGTATTCTGCTCGTGCGTCGCCGCTCTCGCCGCCGTCGCAATCGTCGCCGCCCAGGCTCCCAACGCCGGGCGCCCCGACCCGCGCAGCCTGCGCCTGCGCGGCGACCGGTTCAAGCCGCTCACCTATGACGAGATGACGCCGGCGCAGAAGACGATGATCGAGCATCTGCTGTCGGGCCCGCGCGCCGGCGCGGACGGTCCTTCAATGTCCTGCTGCGCAGCCCGGAGATGGGCGACCTGGCGCAGCAGTTCGGCGCGTCGATGCGCTTCAATTCTTCCATACCCCGGAAGCTGCAACGAGCTGGCCATCATCATCACGGCGCGCTACTGGACGTCGCAATTTGAATGGCAGGCGCACCATCGCGCGGCGCTGCAGGCGGGCCTGAGCCCGGCGATCGCGGACGCGATTGCGCAAGGCAAGCGTCCCACGGGCATGCAGAAGGACGAAGAAGCCAGTCGTACAACTTCTGCGTCGGAGTTGCTCAACACCAAACAGGTCGGCGACGCGACGTTCAAAGCCGTCAAGGACGCTTTCGGCGAACGAGGCGTGGTGGATCTGATCGGCGTGATGAGCTGGTATCAGATGGTATCGATGCTGCTGAACACCGATCGCTATCCTTGCCGGAAGGCACCCAGCCGGAGCTGAAGCCGCTCAAGTAGTCCTCAGCTGCCGGTCGCGGGCCGCCCATGCGTTTTGCTGAAGCCGTTGCGGGTGTTGGTCACCGTGAAGATGCCGTCCTGCTGCGCCGAGATCTTGATGTAATACGCCTTCCCGTTGTGCGCGCGGCGCTGGAGGGGCCTGCTGGCCCTGCGGCGGAGGCGTAAATGGCGCCACCGGCATCGCCTCCTGCTGTTCGTCGAACAGGTTGGCGATGAACATTCCCGGCACGGTGTACTCCTGGCCGCCGAGCTGGGAGAAGTGAATCTGCCACACGTCCTCGAGATTCGGCGAGGCGAAGAAGATTTTCATCGCCTCGGGCTGTGCGCCTTTGCGGGTGCCGTTGTTGGTGACGATCACTCGCGGGCGACGAGCATGGGACGAGAATTTCTGCATTGACGTTGCCGTGACGCGCGCAGCAATCAACAGATCCACCGTGCCGAGACGGTTGTTCGGGCACATCAGATCGAATTGCCGGTTCAGGGTCAGATCGCCGAGGTGAATCGTTCGAAACTTTCCGAAGGTGATGAAGCTTCCGACGGACTGGTCATCCTCGGTCAGGTTGACTCCGGTCTGGGGCGTGAAGCCGGCGCAATAAGGGTTTGGGGAGGCTTTGCCCTGCAGCGGCGTCTTGATGACTTCCGTAGCCGAAGTCACGACACGCCAATCCACGCCGGCAACTGGAATCTTGTCGCCGGGTTTCGCGACCGTGTGCTTCGTCTTGCTATAGCAGCTCCCGGTATCCGCCCTGGAGAAACGCGATCGGTAGCCGGGTTGGGCTGAGTATTCGGTCCGTGGTCGATGAACTCCTTGATAGGAATGCGGGCCGCGAGCTCCGCCAGGCCCCCGATATGATCGCCGTGGAAGTGAGTCGTGATGAGGTGGTCGATCTGCGTGAGACCTGCGTCCTTGGCCGCCGACCAGAATGCGCTCGGCATCACGCACCGCGCCGGCGCCGCCGTTTCCGGAATCGATGAGCACTGATTCTCCGGAAGGCGTGACGAAGAGCACGGCATTTCCGCCCTCCTACGTCCACGACATAAATATCCAACGTCGTGCTCCTGGTCTGCGCCAGGGCAACCGCCGCGGAGAGGCCAGAAGTAGAAACACTATTCTCGCGCGCATCAGATTTCTCCTTGCCAATGCACCCGCCGTCCTTCGGTGGGCGAAGTGCATATCAGGCGAAGTCCGTGCCACATGCCGGAAGCGATCACGAGGTCCGGCTAAAGCCGGACGCTACGTACGACGCGGTCGGGGTCGGTTCGACAAGTTCGTCAGCCGACGTGGGCGTCGAACGCTCCCGTGACGATGCGGCCGCTGCGCTTCACCTGCACGAAGATCCGATAGTCCCCAGGCTCGGGAAATCCATAGGGAAAGGAAACGGTCGGGGGCAGCCTGTCGCCGGAATGCGCGTGTGGCGGCCTGGATGGCATCGCGATTTCCATCGCGGCCATGGGCGCCGATCCCGATGGGTGCACATGGGCGAACACTCGCCGGTCGCGCTTCACGAAGATGGCGTGCCCGGGCATTCCCATATACGGCTCGAGATCGCTTCCGGCCGGCTGACCTGCCGCATCCTCCACGCGGAACGTGAAAATCGTCAGCTGCTTCGTCCTGAGCGCCTGCCCGTACGAACCCAGACGATGCGTCCTCCGTCAGATGTCAGGCTGACACCGTCCGTCGACGAGCCCTGGGCCGCTCCACTCACTGTCATCGCCTGTCAGCGCGACACCGCGAATCGCCGGTGTGTCGAGCTGGCTGGTGACAGTTTCCGGAGGCCGGTCCCGTGAACAACATCCGGCGAACAGTTGCCCGAATCGGCCTTGCGGCAGATCGGGAAGCCGCGTCTCGAACACGCGGCGGTCGGGCGCCGCGCCCGCAGGAACGTGGCGGTCGTCGAGCCGCCCGGGCCTCTCGTCTTCCGGTCGCGATCTCGTCGGGATGGAGATGCCAGAACCGATCGAGCGCCGGCGACACGATGAACAGGTGCATCAGGTGGCCGTGATCGGGAATGAGGTCGTCCGGCCGACGCGAGTCCAATCCACCCGGGATCGCGGAGGTCGAGTTCAAGCGGCGCCGATCCGGGCAGTGACGCCAGCGTCGGCGTCATCTCCAGCGGCTTGTAGACGTATCGCGCGTAGCTCGACGCTTCCGCGGTCCACCACCAGTCGCCGAGCACGATCGACGGCCACGACGACGCACGTCGCGATGGCGGCCCGCGATGCTGTCCGCGGCGCCGTGCAGGCGCGCTGGTGCCTCGCCCGCTGGAGCAGCGCCTCGCGCCCCAGTCGCCGCAGACGATGCTGACGAAGCCGGCGCACAGCAGGACCATCAACACGAACAGCACGCGCGCGAACGCGCGGGCTCATGCCGAGCGTCGCCTGCGGCAGCGTCGGAACCGGCACGGACACGACTCCCTGAGCCGCGGTCGCCCGTCCACGGCGACGCGTACCTGCCATGCGCCCGGCGGTCATCATCCAGAGCTGTCCGGTGTACAGCCGTGGATCGTCGCGCGATCGCACGGCGACGTCGGGCGCCGGCGCGAACTGCGCGCCCGGGTCCGGTGAGCGGCAGCGGCACGATCCGCACGTCGCGGACGTCGGCCGAGGTCGTCAGGACTTCGACCGTCGGCGATGCCTGGAATCACGGCGCGTGGCGGCCTGACGGTCACGAACACGCGATACGGTCCCGGCCTGGCCGTCGAGAAACACGTCCGGGCTGCCGACGTGAGCCGACGCAGTCCTGCGGCAGCACGACGAGCGTCGCGACGAGCGCGATCGACCGATCGCCCGCAACCGCGTCGCCTTCATCGCTGGACCTTCTGCATCGCGCGCCCGGCGTGAATCCCGATCCAGATCATCACGCAGGATGATGAGCGCCGCGACGAGCATCCCGCGCCAGAACTGCAGCGGCGTCGGCTCGTGCGGGAATGAACACGTAGCTGGCGTAGTAGGGATCGCAGCGGGCGTGCTGAAATCCATGTAGTCGCGTTCCGAAGACCCAGTTGCGCGCGAGCGGCGTCATCAGGAAGCTCCGCGAACGGCCATTGAACCGCGATGAAGACAGCGAGAAAGCCACATCCAGCGAGCCAGCGCGCGAACGATCGGCCGCCAGGTGGTCGTCCGCTGGAGGATCAGATCGATCGCCAAGGCGGGCACGATGACGCAGCAGCGGGAATTCCCACGGGATGAAGTGGGTGACTCTGCGGTAGACCGGTCCGAGCTTCGGCTGGGCCGGGAACGAGCGGCAGGATCCAGAGGAACGCCAGCGCCGAATGCCGTGTAGACCGCGGCCATGATGGTGCACGCCCAGCGCTGCCGCGACGCGACGGCCAGCGCGACGAGCATCGCCGGCGTGCCGACGCATCACGACGATGTAGAAGAGCGCCGAGTGCATGTCCGGTCGGGCTGATGTCTCGAGCTTCGAGCAGCAGCGACTCGCAGACGGCCGTGCCGCCGACGTAGCAGAAACAGCCGCTGCAGCGGCCGGCCGCTGCGTGATCGCCGGCGCGATTCATGAACGCGAGCAGCAGCATCATCGTGCCGAACTCGATGCCGAAGAATCCGGCGGCGAGCACCATGTGCGGCGGGCTGATGATCTTGCACGTCGAGGCCGTAGGCGTTGTGCCACCAGTCGTCGAACGGCGCCGACGACCAGCATCGCGACGCCGCCCCAGGCCGCAGATGAAGGCGCCGAGCGGTCCGACGAAGCCCCAGATGCGGACGCTCGACGTCTCGCAGCGGCGCGTTCCGCCCGAACGTCGTCGTGAAGATCAGGTATGCCGGATGAGATGCCGGCGAGCACGCCGCAGGCGTAGATCGCCATGTGCGGCGCGCGACCAGAACGTGTCGCGGCCGATCGATCGGTGCCACGAGATGTCCCAGTAGCCGCCGACGTAGGCGGAGGTGACGGCGAGCGCGGAACACCACAAATGCCAGAATCCCTGGCCGGCGCGGCTCCGGTCCCGACGCGAATCATCAGGGCCGCCATTGCCGGTTCGACGGGCGGTTTCACCAGTGGGGACGATCGTTATCGGCGGAGGCACCAGACACCGGCTCGTTGACGAGGAAGCGTTGATGTCGTGCGAGGAGTCGTAATCGAGCCTTTCGGCAACTACGAACAGGCGACGGCGCCGCGGGAAGGAGGCTCGAACCGGCCAGCGTGGAAGAGATCGCCATGAGGCGATTGTCCGGCGCAACATAGAAAAGCTCGCGCCCGCCATGTAGCCAGCGCGGGGCGCACTCTCCACCTCACACGACCGAGACCTGCACCTTCGCTCCCGGGCCCGGAACGGCTGGACGTACCTCGTTCCGCGGTCTCGTTCGGCTACGTAAGCGGCCAAAGCGGCCATCGGGCGAGAATACGCCTTGTCTTCTGCGAACGCCGTCTGGGCGACGGGGAACAGTTTCCGATCACCGCGGGAGCGGCATCGCCCACACGCGTGTAATCCGTCTTCCTGACTCTGGCTTGCAAACAGGATATGACGGCCGTCTGGCGGGGAACCAGTCAGGGGACGCTCTCGTTCCCGCTTTTCCGAACAGCAGCGTCGCTACTCGCCCGTTCCCGTCTGCCGGCTGTTCGTACAGGTCCCCCAGAGAGTGTCTTTTGGATCCCGACGCGAACACGACGCGACAGCCGTCGGGCGAAAAAGACCGGCTCGCTGTCTGACCTGGGCCGAATGTCAGGCGGCAAAGGGCGCTCGCGCGGTGTCGATTAGCGCAGATCAGCGACTGTTAATCGCAGCCCGTCTGCGATAAAGCTACGGTGCCTCCATCGGGCGACAGCCAGGCTACCGCCAGGACGTCGGCTGACTGCCCGGAGACGCTGAGCCGGCGGCCCGACCGATCAACCGGTGAGCTGATTCGTTCCGGCTGGCGCGGAAGTTGCTGGTGCGACCGAAAGCATTGACGCGGTGAAGACGCCGCTAGCCGTTGACGACTTCGTAACAGGACTCAGGCGCGATAAGGCGGTAGCTCACCGGTAGCCTCTGTGCGCGGCGCTCAGATTCTGCGGCACTACAGTGCTCCCTGTCGGTGATCGGCAGATGCGTCGGTGGCATGAATGCGAAGCCGGGCTCGCCATCCGCGATAAGCCATCTCCCTTGCTGTCCAACGAGCCTACGTAAACGCACCCCGAACGTCGAGGAGCTCCAAGAGCGAGCAGCAGGAAGTGCCGGCCATCGGGCAGGAACTCAGGCCAGCGGTGGCTCATTGGCCTCAAGGCAGTCGCTTCAGCTCAGTTCCTCCGTCCGCACGTGCCCCGGGACAGCGGCCAGGAGGCCCCGAAAGAGATCGTGCCCTCGTTGTTCCACGCGCGCGCCTCGGATTGGGAGCGCTGGTCACGGTCCACCTGAAGCCTGCTGCGAGGTCGATTCGGCTTCAACGCCCCATCGGCAAAGAACCCGACGACCGACTGTCCGGCGACCAGAACGGAAAGTGCCACCGTCAGTTCCCATCAAAGAACCGCTCACATCTGAATCGAGACGCCGGAGCCAAAGAGCTGGACTCGTTCGTGCGACGTCTGCCCGGTAGACCAGGCTGCGTCGTCTGGAACAACGCAAAGGCAAGAACGGTCGATCAGCGGCGATCTGCAGATGCATCGTCGGCGCTTCGCTGGGAAGCGCGACGGAGCAGCGAGACGGCCGCAATCACTCGCGGCTACAACGGTCACGAGCGCAGCAACGGCCCATCCTGCCGTATCCGGCAAGGCGCGTGCGAGGGACGATAAGGTTCAGAAGCAGGCCCGGCGCTGCCGCGTCAATCGCGTCTTCCATCGCAAGAGCGCCCCGGCATGTCCGTCGCGACTTCCGGCGATCCTCTCCATGCGCAGCGCAGCAGCGTCAGATCCCGGAGGCGGAAGGTGCGTTGGCAGCGCGTCCAGTCGGGCTCGCGCAAGAGGACCGCCGCCAGGCGTGCCCGCTGGCCTCGTCTCGCCCTGGGAACGGGCGCCTGGCCCGTGTGGCATTTCGTACAGGACGCAAGCCGAAGGCCCACACGTCCGCTGCGCTGTGTCGGCCTCGCAGGCCCCTGCGCCTGCTCCGGGGCTCATGTAGGCCGCAATGTGCCCCAGGATCACGCCGCGGCACTGCGTGTGCGCCGGCGTCGCGACCGTCGGCGACTGCGAAATCCCCGTCGTGGCTGTGCCGGCGCGGCGCCAGCGCTTTCGCCAGGCCGAAGTCCAGCGCACTTCACCGACGCCGTCCGGGCGTGACCTTGATGTTCGCGGGCTTCAGGTCCCGGTGGATGATGCCTGCTCGTGCGCTGCCTGCAATGCAACGGCGATGACGGGCCAGGGGAGAGCGCTTCGTCGAGCCGCAACGAGCCTTGTCCGATGTGGTCCGCGAGCGTCAGCGGCCCCTCGACCAGTTCGAGGACGAGTGCACCCGAACGGCCGCCTGCCCCGAGTCCGGCGAAGCGTCGACTCTTCGAGCCCGTAAATGGCCGCGATATGAGGATGGTTGAGCGCGGCCAGCATCTGCCCTTCACGGGCGAATCCGGCGCAAGGCGTTCAGGTCCTGAGCCACATCCCGCGGCAAGGACCTTGAGCGCGACATCCCGACCGGACGTGTGTCCCTCGCCTGATAGACCCTCGCCCATTGCCTCCGACTCCGATGAGCCGGATGACGGTGTATGTCCCAGGCTCGCGCCGGGTTCGAGCGACATGAGGCCATCTTAGCGCCCGCGATGAGCGGCCACGCTACTACAACAAATTAACCGGCTCCGCCGGGCAATGCTAGGCCCGCCCGCTGCGGCAGACGCGACAATCACGGTGACGGCGGATTGCGGTCTGCCCGCGGACTCGGGTTTTCAGGGAGGATGCTTTGTGTCGACTGCGCCCCTGGTGATCGCCCGGCGGCGATTCGGCGAAACAGCGCGGCCAGGATGCCTGGTGGATCCGTGCCACGCGTGGTGTTCCTCGGATTGTCGAGCCTTTCGTCGTGTACTGCGACGTGGGCCGCATTCCAGGGCGACCACTACACGTTCGGCCCGTATCTCTCGCCGTTCTACTCACCCGGAGCTCTTCGGCAACTCGCCGCACAGCTGGTTCGGGCCGCAGCCCGGCAACGTGGCCGGCGTGGCTGCCGTTTTCGCCGGCGCTGCTCATCCTGCCGATTCCCGGCTTTTTCCGGCTGACGTGCTACTACTACCGCGGCGCGTACTACAAAGCGTTCTGGGCGCGATCCGCCGTCGTGCACCGTCGGGGAGCCGCGCTCGACGCTATTGGGGCGAGCACTCGTTTCCGCTCGTTCTGCAGAACATCCACCGCTACATGCTGTTCCTCGTCGCTCGGGCGTCTTGTTCGTCCTGGTACTCGGATGTCTGGAAGGCGCTGTGGTTCACCGATCCGGCGCCGGGCACGGTCTCGTTCGGTGTCGGCGTCGGCACGCTCGTTCTGGCCGCCAACTGCCGTCCTGCTCGAGCTTGATATCTGTTCGGCTGTCATTCGCTGCGTCATGTCGTCGGGCGGCTGCGTCGATCAGCTGTCGCGCTCGCCGCTGGGCGTCACAGGCGTACTCTGCGTGAGCTGCCTGAACCGCAAGCACATGTTGTGGGCGTGGTGCAGCCTGTTCACGGTGGGCTTCGCTGACCTGTACGTCCGGCTGTGCTCGATGGGCGTGTGGTCGGACTTCAGGATCTTCTGATGCCGGAGTATCAGACACACGAGCACGACGTCCTCGTCATCGGCGCAGGCGGAGCGGGACTGCAGGCGGCGATCGAAGCCTCGGCGGCCGGCGTGTCCGTCGGGCTCGTCTGCAAGTCGCTGCTGGGCAAGGCGCACACGGTGATGGCCGAGGGCGGCATCGCGGCCGCGCTCGCCAACGTCGACGATCGCGACAGCTGGAAGGTCCATTTCGCCGACACGATGCGCGGCGGCCAGTACGTCAACAACTGGCGCATGGCGGAGCTGCACGCGAAGGAAGCGCCCGATCGCGTGCGCGAGCTCGAAGCGTGGGGCGCGATGTTCGATCGGACCAAGGACGGACAGATCCTCCAGCGGAACTTCGGCGGCCACCGGTATCCGCGGCTGGCGCACGTCGGCGATCGCACCGGCCTCGAGATGATCCGCACGCTGCAGGATCACGGGATTCACCAGGGCATCGACGTGCACATGGAGTGCACGATCATCCGGCTGCTCAAGCGACGGCGACCGCGTCGTCGGCGCGTTCGGCTACGAGCGCGAGCGCGGGCGCTTCAAGCTGTTTCAGGGCCAAGGCGGTCGTCCTGGCGACCGGCGGCATCGGCCGCGCCTACAAGATCACGAGCAACAGCTGGGAATACACCGGCGACGGCCACACGCTCGCCTACGACGCCGGCGCCGAGCTGATGGACATGGAGTTCGTCCAGTTCCATCCGACCGGCATGATCTGGCCGCCGAGCGTTCAGCGGCATTCTCGTCACCGAAGCCGTGCGCGGCGAAGGCGGCGTCCTGCAAGAACAGCGAGGGCCGCCGGTTCATGTTCGACGACATCCCGGACAACTATCGCGCGCAGACCGCGGACAACGAAGAGGAGGGCTGGCGCTACACGCAGGGCGACAAGGCGGCGCGGCGGCCGCCGGAGCTGCTGACGCGCGACCACGTCAGCCGCTGCATCGTGCGCGAGGTCAAGGCCGGCCGCGGCAGCCCGCACGGCGGCGTGTTCCTCGACATCGCGTGGATCAAGGCGCGGATCCCGAACGGCGCCGAGCACATCAAGAAGAAGCTGCCGAGCATGTACCACCAGTTCAAGCAGCTCGCCGATCATCGACATCACGCAGGAGCCGATGGAAGTCGGACCGACGACGCACTACATCATGGGCGGCGTGCGGGTCGACGGCGACACGCAGATGTCGACCGTGCCCGGCCTGTTCGCCGCCGGCGAGTGCGCGGCCGGCATCAACGGCGCCAATCGCCTCGGCGGCAATTCGCTCTCGGACATCCTCGTGTTCGGCAAGCGCGCCGGCGAGTACGCCGCGAAGTTTGCGCCGACGCCAGAAGAGCGGAGCGGTCGACACGCGCAGCAGGTCGACGAGGCGGCGCCAGGCGCGCGCTGGAGCCGTTCGACCGCGGCCCGAGCGGCGAAGGGTCCCTACCAGGTGCAGTACGCGCTGCAGGAGATGATGCAGGACCTGGTCGGGATCGTCAGAACCGAGCCGGAGATGCAGCGGCGCGCTCGAAGGCCTCGAGCCGCTGCGCGAGCGGGCGCGCCGCGTCGGCGTCGGCGGGCATCGCGAGTACAACCCGGGCTGGCACGCCGCGCTCGATCTCCACAACCTGCTGACTGTCTCCGAAGCGATCACTCGCTGCGCGCTCGAGCGCCGCGAGAGCCGCGGCGGTCACTTCCGGGACGACTATCCCGACAAGGATCCCGCGTTCGGCGACGTTCAACCTCATCGTCCGCAAAGGGCGCGACGGCCGGATGGAGCTGTCCCGCGCGCCGATTCCGGAGATGCCGGACGAGCTGAAGGCCATCATCGAGGCCAACAAATGACGACGGCGACGTTCCAGATCTGGCGCGGCGGGGCGCAAGGCGGCGAGTTCGAAGGACTACACGACGCCGGTGTCGGAGGGCATGGTCGTGCTCGACGCCGTCCACCAGATTCAGGCCGAGCAGGCCAACGACCTCGCCGTGCGCTGGAACTGCAAGGCGGGCAAGTGCGGATCGTGCTCGGCCGAGGTGAACGGCAACCCGCGCCTGATGTGCATGACGCGCCTGAACGAGCTCGACCTGACCGCAGCCGGTCACGATCGAGCCGATGCGCGCGCTTTCCGCCGATCAGAGATCTGGTCACCGACGTCTCGTGGAACTTCCGCGCCAAGAAGCGCATCAAGACGTTCACGCCGCGGCCGCCCGATGCGCCGCGACGGCACGTGGCGCATGCAGCAGGTCGACGTCGAACGCGTGCAGGAGTTCCGGAAGTGCATCGAGTGCTTCCTCTGCCAGGACGTCTGCCACGTGCTGCGCGACCATCAGCATGTTCGACCGAGTTCATCGGGCCCGCGCTACCTGGTCTACGCGGCGGCGCTCGAAATGCACCCGCTCGACACGGAGGACCGCACGCACGCGATCTGAAGACGGCAGCACGGCATCGGCTACTGCAACATCACGAAGTGCTGCACGAAGGTCTGTCCCGAAGAGCATCACGATCACCGACAACGCGATCATCCCGCTGAAGGAGCGCGTGATCGATCGACTCTACGATCCGGTCGCCAAGCTCTGCGGTTTCATGCGATGGTGTCCGGCTAGCCGGACGATCCCGGACCCTTCGGATGGAGGCCGCCATGGAATTCGAGCTCAAGACCCTCTCGCCGGAAGCGGTGTCCGGGCGCTCGCGAAGGCCGAGCGATATCGGCTGCTCCAGGAGCCCGTCGAAGCCGAGAGCATCTGCCTCGACGCGTTGCAGATCGACCCGGAGAACCACGAGCGCCCTTGTGACGCTGCTGCTGGCGCTGACCGACCAATTTGGCCGAGGACCGGCCGTCGGCGGTCACGGAGGCCTTCAGGTGGTCCGGGCGGCTCGCGACCACCACTTACGCATGCGTGCCACAGCGGGATCGTGTGGGAACGTCGCGCGAAGGCGCAGCTTCATCGCGGCGGCATGGGCTTGGGTCCCGCAGGTGTATGTCTGTCTGCGAGAGGCGATGACGTGGTACGAGCGGGCGGAGGCGATCCGGCCGGCGGGAAACGACGATACGCTGCTCCGGTGGAACACGTGCGCGCGGTTGATCATGCGCGACCAGCGCTTGATGCCGCCGCTCGCCGACGAGCGCAGCGGGCCGCTGTTCCTCGAATAGACTCGCCGCTCTTTCTATCTCGCCGCTGGCCACCGACGGGCGGGTCTTGCGCGGTCAGGCTCGAAATCCAATCGCCGCCCACGACGTCGCCGTCTGCGAGGATCCACTGGTCGTGGCCGTGACGGGAAGCCGCTCTCAAAATACGGCTGGATCTTCATCGCGCGGCTTTTCGCATACCAGGAGCCATCCATATATTCTGCGATGCGCAGCAGAAACGCGGCGCCGCGCTGGATTGCCGCGTCGGTCGCTGGAACCACTCATCTCATGGAGCGCGAACAGGAAGGCCTCCCCGGTCGCGTAGGCGTCGCTACTGGCCAGAATACGGAAGTGTCTGCGCCAGCCGCCATCCGCGCCGGCCGCCGCCATCAGTTCATGGGCACGCGACTGTCCCTGGCGCGCGCGTTGGTATTTGCCCACTTCAGTCCCAGGAGCTGCATGGCGCGGTCTTCCGGTGCTGCGAGGAGTCTGCTTGGCCAGCCAGACTGCGGCGCGCTCGCGATCCGCTCCGCAAGCTCGGCCTTGCGGGCTGCTGTTCCGTACCGCGAGCCCGAATGCCCATGGCCGTGCGGCTGGGGTCGCCGTCACTGAATCGGCGCTCGCGAGGCCCCGACGCCGCGCCAGTTGCCGGGCCTTGCCGCTGCTTGCCCGCGAGATAGTAAACCCAACGTGTCGGTGGCGAAGGTGGGCGGCACTGTGCTGCGCGCGGCCATCATCGCCGGCGTATGTCAGCGCTGCGTGTCCGGCGAGCCCGCCTGCTTCGCGGCCCCTGCAGAGGCCCATCGGCGGCGAGCTGCCGGGGTCCGCGACCGCCTGTGACCTTGACGTCGCCGTGTCGGCGCGTTCGAGCCCGCCAGCCACGACCGGCGCCGAGTTCTGCCGCATATCGCTGTCAGTGGTTGCGCTGGCGGGCGAACGCCCGCCATGGGTCAGCACTCTCGCGGAGGCGCGAAGCAGGCATGCTGCGTTCCACAGCCTAGCAATGCATCAGCG
>ERZ1370068.2653-contig-1791_pt1 | contig 40340 bp, 70 predicted proteins | sample MGYA00561227_ERZ1370068 | MGnify/ENA primary metagenome ERZ1370068 (study PRJEB38410, sample SAMEA6850437) | metagenome | study: Metagenomic assessment of the ecological functions of the soil: analysis of the soil microbiota associated with the... | reverse complement strand
CGCTACGTATTGCTTTTCCAGATTGGCCGGGATGTCTGACTCGCCAAGACAGGTAAGCCGTAGCTTAGCGCTTCCAAACGCGACGATCGGCAAACCCTCGTGAGAAGAAGGAAGGGACAAAAGCGCCAGCATGCAGAGTAAGATCTGTTCTGGTGCGAGCTCCATTAAGGAACCCTGCGAGGCACTACATTGGCTGAGCTCGCAGCTCTGCAACCTCGCGCGAGTACGCCGCTGAATCAAGACCGCCAACGAGCGCTAGGCTTCCAACCCTTAGGCCGCGCGGACGAATAGGCCTGGATCAGATCAAGTTGCCGCTTTTCCGGCACTACTCGGCTGACTTGAGAAAGTACTTACCGGGCATAAGACCGTAGCGTTCCACATGTCCCGTATCGTGTCGCCGCGTCACCGGCACCGCACCATTCGGTATGAAGTCGAGTCGCGATTGTGCGTTGTGAGAATTAACTCGCGGATCGACTTGGAAATCGCAATTCGGGCGTCGCGAAGAACGCATGCCAAGAAGTTCGCCTGTTCGCAATATCCAACGAGCGACAGCGCCCCACTTCTCGCGGTCATAATCGGGGACCGTGGTGGGTGACAACGACCCGTAGCCCAAGTAGCCGGGCTATTGGTGTGCTGATCGCGGGCCCGACCGCATGAATATGTGCAGAATGTCGGGCCGCACGAGATCTGGCATACAAACACACCGATCAGCGAGTGCACCAACGCTTCAACGCCCGCGCCACGCGGACATCTCAGATCCGACGGAGGCGGACGGGCCCGAAAAAGGATCGCTGATCGTGCAGAAATGAACGGCGTACGCATCGATTACTTCCACTTGGCAACCCAGCTTCGCGAGCCGGGCATAGAGCGCGCTGCGCATGCGTCTCCACGCCCCCTGAATGTTGGGCATTCCTCGAATACTCCAGCACGGTGATTCTCACGCTGTGAAGCCGTATCTGTTTGAGTGCTGGCTCAATCCATTGCCGGCGCTCTGCGATGGCGAGGCGACGATGCGTCCACACCGAGCTCGCGGATACGTCTCGAGAATTCGCTCCTGGTATACGAGTGCCGTGAATTCCTCCTCTTCCACCCAAGCACGTGCACTTTTCCCCATGTCTTCAACCTGGGCGTCTGGACCGCTCCCGCCATGTCGCGAAGCGCCGCAACGAAGCGAAGCTTCTCTTTACTGCTAACAAAGCTGACCCCGGTCTCGTTCTCGAGAATCAGCTCCGGAATGCCACCTATGCGCGCACCAATGACAGGTTTACCCAATGCGTAGCCCTCGAGAACGCTCACGGGCGCATTCTCGCGCCATTCAGAAGGCAACACTACGGCACGCGCCCGGCGAGCAGCCTCATGCATCTTCTCACCCGCCAGATAGCCGAGAAAGGTGACGTCCGCCTTGAGCTTCGCCGCCAGCATGCGCAGCTTTTCGAGTTCCGGCCCGGTTCCGGCGACCATCAATCGGCGTTCAGTTGCCGCGATTGCAAGCGAATAAGCGTGGCCAAGCCCTTCTCTCGCGACAATCGGCCCAAAGTATAGAAAGTACTCGCGCCCGGCAGTGAACTGCGGCATCGTAACGATTGGCATCAACGAAATTCGGCACGTACCCGAACAGCGCCCTCGGCATTCCCCACTCGACAAACTTGTCGATATAGAACCGGCTTGGCACGACGAAGCGGCTCACGCGGTAACGATACGAACCGAGCAGTCGATGTAGAACGGCTTCCACCATCACAACGGCGCTGAACGCAATCGAGAGTCCTTAATGCGGCGATGCGCCAATACATTGCTGCAGCTTGCCCCCGCGACAACGCGCTCGCAAACCGCCGTCGATGCGTCACCCATGTTGTACGCAGGACAAGCAATCTTTAGATCGTGTAGCGTCATCACCGTTGGAATTCCGTGGTTCGCGCAGTAGCCCCAGAATGGATGGCGAAATGTGATGGTAGATGTTGTGCGCGTGGCACACGTCCGCTGGGGCTCTGTAAGCCAGAACGCGCTTCGAGATTGCGTCCTGGCCTCGAGTGAATAGATAACTTTTGGAATGCGGGACAAGCTTCTCGCGAAGACGAGTAATGCTCACCGAGCTCGATTTCTTCTGACGAGAAATATTTTTGACCAAGGCGTGTCGAGGTTCTTGGCGTGCTTCATCGCGAAGGGCAACGACCTTCCATCCCATCGCGTCGAACATCCGGTTATGCTTTCGAGAAACACTGTTTCCGCGCCGCCACGGTGGTAGTAGCAGTTATCGATCGACAGCAAGTGTCGGCATTTTCAGCTCAAACGGAATGACGACGCGTCTTGGATGAAGGCGCGGCAGTCGCTGTGATCAGTAAAGTCCGCGGCGCATGCCGCGTGGATGAGAGCGTTCTGGGCCACGGGCGCTTTGCACCAACGATACATGAAGCTGCCTGGGCAACCGCGTCGCCGAGAGTCCGCTTCACCATCAAAACACTCTGCACTGGCAGAACCCGCACATCGATTGAACACACCGCCGAAGAAGCCAGGCCCGCGCGGATCCGGCCGTAGGTGCAGCCCGAGAGCACCCAGAGATGCCGGGTGGGGATCAATCTGGGGCGGCCCGGCGCACAACAGAGGCACACGAGGTGGATTTTCGCGACATTATGTCGAGACTGCGCTGCAGGAATGAGATTGTGCGTTGTCCGACTGCAGCGGCGCACATGATGCTTGATGATCGGCCGGCGCAGGTTGGGCGCCAATGCGCCAGAATTCATATAAGTACCGCTCTTGAACGGCGCTTCCTAATGGAGTACAAAGTCTGTGAAGCTCATCATTCAGATTCCCTGTTATAACGAGGCCAACGACCCTACGGACGACACTCAACGACCTGCCACGCAGGCATCCCGGGTATTGATTGCGTCGAAATCCTTCATTGTCGATGATGGCTCCTCGGACGCTACGGTGAGGGTCGCCCCGTGAATGCGGGGTGCACCATGTTGTGTCGCACGTTCGGAACAAGGGACTGGCCGCAGCGTTCATGAGCCGGACTGACGACGAGCCTCTCGCTCGGCGCGGACATCATCGTCAATACCGACGCCGACAACCAATATAAGGCCTCGCACATTCCCCTGCTCATCCCGGCCCCGATACTTGGAGGCATGAGGCGGAGATCGTCATCGGGGCGCGGCCGATCGGTGACATCGAACACTTTTTCGACCGTCAAAGAAGGGCTGCAGCGGCTTGGCAGTGCAGTCACGCGCTGGGTCAGCGATACGAACGTCACGGGATGCACCGAGCGGCTTTCGCGCCTTGAGTCGCCAGGTGCGGCATTGCAGATCAACGTGTTCTCGCAATACACCTATACGCTTTCGAGACCATTATCCAGGCCGGTGCGAAGAACATTCCGGTGATCAGCGTTCCGGTTGGGACAGGACCCGGAGTTGCGCCCTTGCGCGTCTTGTTAAATCCATCAGCAACTATGTGCGCCGCTCCAGCCCCCACCATGGAGGACACGTGTTTGTCATATACCGAACTTTCATTTCGTTTCCTCGGCGTCAGCGCGGGACTACTGCTGCTTGCGGGCCTGCACGGATCGGCCTCCGGTACCTCTATTTCGTGATCATTGGCGAGGGCAGGGGACACGTACAGTCCGTAATCCATGAGCGGCAATCCTCCTCTTGATGGGATTCAATACACTTACGCTCGCCATTATCGCGAACCTGATCTCCGTCAACCGGCGCCTGCTTGAAGATGTACAGGTCCATCTCCGCGAGCTTCGGCTCGGCAAACCGCAATAGCTCGTCAGCTGCCGCAATGAACTCGGCAATGAACCTGTCCAATCGAGCGACACGCTCGCGTTGCGTGCATCAGCATGGATTTGTGTGGGCCTGGCAATTGTCTTGTGGACCGGCCCGAGCATTCTTCGCGTCGATGTGTTCAACGGAGATGCCACCCAGCACGTCTTCTGGCTGTAGCATCGATACGCCGATCCAGCGCGCTTTTTCCCAACGACATCAGCGTCGAGTACTTCGCGTCTCCGTCGGTGGCACCGTACGGATACCGTGCCTTGTACTCCGTGCTCGCATCTGCGGTCGATGCGCAGCGGGGGTGCTGAGCTCGTCTCTGCAGTGCTGCTCGCCGCCAGCTCTCGCGCTGGCGTGGCGCCTCGGGACGGAACTCGTCAGGAAACGAGCCCGGCCATTGGCGGGCCTTCTCTGCGGTTGTGGCGACGGTGGTGCTGCTCCCCATTAACGATCTCCCTACCTCCCATGGGATTCCAGCGCACCTTCGCGCTGCCGATCACGCTGCTGTGCTTGTGGGCATCGGTGGCACGCCGATATGCCTCTGGGTCGGTGTGTCGTGGGTGGCCGCGGCCCTCTTCTACCCCGATCGTGATCCCGGTCCTCGGCATTGCCTCGGGAATTGTCTTCCTGCGTGATGTGCCGCCGGAGCGGCGCTTACCGCCTGGTGGCAATGGAATGGCAGGCCAGGGTGCAATCGCGATCGCACTGGTCTTGTTTCGGATCCGGCACCCCAGTAGGGTGTCGGTCCGATGCTGGTGACGCATGCACAGGCGCTCGCCATGGAGGAAGCCGTGGGCCATCGGGTCGGCAGGACCTGCTTGGTACAGGGTCAGTGGGCTCATACTTCTGGCACCCCCGAACGGGCTTGGGCTGGTCATCGAAAGATGGTCCTGACGATGGCGCTCGCAGTGGGTATTGCGTTTGCGCTGGGCCGCCGGCGGCTTATCCCCGCCCGCGGCGTGGACGCTTGCTCTGAAGTCGGCATCGTGATGTGGTTTGTTTTCACGACTGGTCCTGTCTCCACCTGTACTTGCCGAATCGCCATTCGCGCCTGGCCCATGGCTGCCTTCGCAATCGCTGCGTTCACTGCCGCAGGCTTCGGCCTGATCCAGGCTCTCGCCGCCAAGTTAGCGGAGAATAAGGAGAGAGTCTCTCGGGCAGTGGCACTCGTCGCTGCGCCTGTCGTAGCGGCGATTGCTCTCTTACCCCACGCTGCAGCGGCTTGGCAAAAACCCGTGGCAGACCGCGACATGGAGCGTGCATACGAGTTCCTATCCTCGCCACCCGCGGACGCGCATCGCCGCGCATCCGGATCTGGCTGATCGATGTCCCCTTCTTCGCACGCGTCACTCGGTACTGGTGTCAACGGAGGAATCGATTGCCTCTCATGCAGGGCTACTATCGCCGACTCGTTCCTCGAATCGAAGCGTCCCTGCGCGCGGCGTACGGCCACGTCGTGGGAGGAGCTGCGAGACGGCGCTGGGAGCCCTACGATGTGCAGATCGTGGTTGTTGACGGCACCGATGGTGTGGAACGAAACGGGTTGCTCACGCCCCAACCCCATCAGCCTGGGGCGCAGCAGCTGCTTGAGCGAGGCAAACAAGAAGGCTTCGTTTTGCGCGCGCCGCCCCCGAGCGGGTCTGCTTACGAAGTGGCGATGTTTATATCGTGCGCGCGTGCGCCCCGAAGCTCAGAACGGAAGTTAGCTAGCTTTGGCCTGGGAGGCAGGGTCTCTTGTGGAAACAGTGACCAAGAAAACTAGCGTCATGCATAGAAAGATGGCCTTGATTCTTGTGTCGGTTTTTCTGGTCAAGGCGATCAGCGCTTTCGTCATACTACCGCCGCTAACGGAGACCCCTGGCGCCGAGATATGGCATTGGCTTTGCTGACAACTATCGCGGCGGCAGGAGCCCGGCACAGGGGGCAAGAGGTATCGGTTCAAGGCCGGCCTGGCTGAAACGGCAATGCGCGAGCCGGGATACCCAATATTTCTGGCCGGAATCTTCAAGTTGTTCGGCTTCCAGATTCAGGCGGCGCGCGCGAGCGAAACCTCTTTCTCGCAATGCTGATCGGGCTCATGGTTGCTGCATTGGCGCAGAGAACCGACGACCGATCCGTCGGGATACCAGCGGCGCTGATATTCTGGTTCCATCCGGGAACCCTAATCGCGGAAGCGCGCGGGGCGTCGAGATCCTGTTCATCTTTTTCCCTTATGCTTTTCATGTTCTCGCTCTATCGTGCTTTAGATCGAGCGACAACGCTCGACTACCTCATTGCAGGCCTCACGCTGGGCTGCGTCGTTCTCGTGAAGTACACCGCTGCTATTTCCGGCGGCGCTGTTCGTCTATCTCACTTTCAAGGCAAAGAGCGGACGCGAGCGACTCCTGGCGATCCTACACATCGCAGTTATGGTAGCCGGAGCGGCACTGATCCGCCGGCGCCGTGGACGGCGCGGAACTATGAGCTTACAAAGGAAAGCTCATCCCAACCGCGACCGTTCAAGGGGTCGCGGCGCAGGCGGGACAATACATCTGTCGCGCAATTCTGTCATTTGAGCGGTGAGGCTTTCAAAGCGTCGATTTGGAAGGAGCATGATGTGCGAAATAAGCTGAGCAACGACCTGGGCTTGAGATTCCAAAAGCCGGATACCACTCAACTCTTCTATGACGTCAAGGACAGAAGTGACGTTCAACGATACGCTGATGAAGCATGTCATTTGCGAATTACCGCCAAGAACCTGCTTTGCTCGCCAAATGTGTCTCTATGAACCTATTTTTAATTTTTTGGTTTGCCGGAAAAACGTGGCGGGTGACGCGACTAAACGTGCTGGTACAGCTCCTGCCGCTAGCGCTTGCCGTTCGAGGCGGTTTACATTCTTTGGCGGCGCAGGGAGCGTGATGGAATGGCGATCTTGGTGTTATTCGCTGGTCTACCTGTACGCATTGCATCTGCCGATAGTTGCTGCAGGCTCGTTACACGGTCCCGCTAATCCCGTTCCTCGGAATCTTTGGCAAGCGTTGCCGTCGTTCGCATATCTGGCGCACGCGTCGCATGTCTTTAGCAAGATGACGACACTAACGTTGCCGCCGCGCCACGCGAAGTCAGAATTGGCTCCGCTTAGATGGAGCGTGAGTTGCTGTCGTGCGGGGCGCCACGATGGCGTTGCTACGCTTCGGAATGGGCGGCCCTCTTGAGCTCCGAAGGGTCGCTATAAGTGTTACGGCGGCGTTGCATGAGCTCAGTTTCCTTGACCGAGCGGGGTTGCAGCGGCTGGGCAGCCTCGCAGCGGCACGTTGATCGTAAATTTTCGTGGTGTTGAGATATTTCGTCTTTCGGGGAACGCGTTTGCCGTTCGTCGCCAACTGCTTCTGTTCTGGGATCCAGCGGCGTGTTTCGTGGCCTCGAGTACCTCGGTTTCCTCCTGGTCAGCACCATGCTCAACGTACATTACCTCCTGGCACTGCCGTTGTGGTGCTCGGCGTGTCGTTCATGTTCAAGTTCGTCGTGTATGAGGGTTGGGTATTCGTCCGTAGCACGGGACCACACGCATCCGACCATCCAAGCAAACCACGACGCACCATGACCACTCCGGCGCGCATCATGGGCGGACAGCCGCCAGCTCTGGGCCATGATCTTGGCGGCTGCGTCGGCATCGCTCCTTCTTTTGCTTCTCGCTCGCAACGTGATTGCACACCCGCCGAAGTACGACGAACTTGTTGCACGTTCTGGCAGCTCGCGGGATTATGTCGAGACCGGCGACCCGGTGATTGCTGACGGGCGCTGACGACCGAGCAGAGCTCTTCACGCGCGCGGTGGCCGCGACGCTTCGAGTGGCGAGGCGACAGCCTCGAGTCGGCACGTTTGCCCGCCCTGATCGGTGCGCTCGCCCTCATCGTGTTGCTCGCTTCCTGGGTGACTTCGCGTGCGGGTTTGGTTGCGGGCGGCAGCGCAGCGGTGCTGCTGACGATGAGCGTCACGACGATTGGTCTGGCAACGTTTGCGCGGTTCTACACCTTGCATGCTCTGGCGGTCATGATCATGGCCGTCAGTACGTATGAGGCGATGGCGCGCGACCGTGTGCAGCTTGCACGGCTAATACTCATCGGGCTAGCCGTACTCGCGGCTGCTGTGGCCGTTCATTTGCAGATTACGACTGTGGTGCGCAATCGGCGCGACCCTGACCAGGCTTGCGGTGGCACTAGTAGTGGATAGGCGCGAGCGAGTTGGTTCAATCCTTCGGGTCGCAGCCCTTGTTGTTCTCGACGCTCATGATCTCGACGCTCGCCGTGTCTCGCGCTGCTGGAATGGAAGGTGCATTTGATTGCGCATGCGATCGGAAGTTCCGCCTCTGGGCTAGAAGATCGGGCCCGTCGTCCTCTCTATTATGTTGAGCAGCTGGCAGTAGATTTGCGCGTTGTTCTGGCCCCCTGTTTCCTCTGGCCGCCCTAGCCGGCGTCGCGATGTTTGATCGCTTTGGGACCTTCTGTACCGTCGTCGCCCTTTCCGCGCTGACCGTGCACTCCATCGCAGCGGCGAGGCCGTTCGCTACGTGTATTACGCGATGCCCTCTTCGTCTGCGCCGTCCTCGGCTGCGGCATCGCAGTGAGTGTGCGATTCATGACTCGATGGCTGAGTGGCTTGGCGGCCCCGACCTCGGCAACGCCGTCACCCCTCTGGCGCTCGCGGTCTTTGCGCTCACGCTTTTCTGTCCGCAGGAGGGCCAACGAACGCTGCGGTTCATTGTGAATAGGAACGCCGCGCAAGGCTTGACAATGTACGCAACCGAATCGAACTGGTCGCTCGCGCTACCGATGCTGCGGCCGCTCGCCGATGCCGCGGATCATCGTCATCGTATCGGCGGGTGTAAAGGGACTCTACTATCTTGCCCGGTATGATTTCGAGCTGAATTCAAGTGTCGTGATGGAGAGCGACGAGCGGCAAGGAATTCGGTCGCGATCCGCGGACGGGACGCGAAGTGATTAGGACGCGCTGACTCTCTGGGCGCCGTGCTGGCCAAGGCCGGAACCAAAGCTCGTGGTCATCGATCAGAGCAGGCTGGGAAGAGAAACTGGTGTAGTGCCTGCCGCAGTGACACTCATCGAGGCGCAATGTCACTCCCTCGTGCTTCCGCAGGAGAGCCGAGTCTTCGCGTGGACTTGCTGAGTTCAATCGAAGTGGGCGCGTAGCCAGTGTTCAAGAACAAAGAGTGCCCACAGCCGATGTGAGTGATTGTGCCGGCGCTCAGTGTGTTCTGCGCGCAGGCGCTCGACTTCCTCGAATCGGAACAGCCCGCGACGTTCTGCGACTGCTACGTGTCAGCGTGTCCTCCACGCACTGATTCAACTTCGAGCTCGATCCGCAGCCAATTCTTGAGTGGCACCGAATGTCCGAGCTTGTCCTGACGCTCATTAACCACATCAGGCAGCACGCCTTTCATAGCGAGCCGGAACAAGCGTTTGGTGCGTTCGATTCCCTCAAGCTTTGAGTCGGGAAGGAATCCTGGCTCCGAATTCGACCAGCTCGCCGGTCGTAGAAAGGCATGCAGGCTTCGATACCAAAGTGTCGCAGCAACATGAGCCGTGAGAAGTAGAACCCGCGAGGCCGTAGTGTAATCACTGAAAAGCAGCGGCGAGATCCCATCGTCGGGTCCGTGATAGCCATCGAATGATTCGCGTACGCACTCGAAAGGGTCGGTCCCCTCGAGTTTCGCGCCCACTCCGGCGCCAACACTCCGCGCAGTTCATCCATCGAGTAGTACGTGCGCCAGCGGAAATGACGCAGTTCAGCGGAATCCCGGGGCGCGGAAAGATGCGCTTCAGAATCACGGCGAGATCGCGTTTCTTGTCGGAATCGGGTAGTAGCGAAGCGGTGCGCCAGATGGAATCGCTGACTACCGGAGGTAGGTGGAGGCGGTCGTACCACCGCAGGAGTTTTTGAGCGGCGTACACCGGGTGACTTGCCCAGATCTCATCGCCGCCATCGCCGGTGAGGACGTACTGCACTTTGGACTGTGCTGTACGCCCCAGCAGCCATGTGCCGATTTCGATCCCGACATCACAGAATGGAACTTCCATTTCGACGACGGCCTGCTGGACACTCAAGGATTCAAGCTCTCCGTAGTCGACTTCCGTGTGCTGGATGTCCAGCGCATCCGCCAGGCCGCGCGCATAGACAGACTCGTCAAACGAAGTGCCTGCACACCGAAAGCCAGAATGATTTGATTTCTCCCGACCAGTGGCGTCTTGCGAAGGTCACCGCCGAGCTCGAGTCCATCCCGCCCGAAGCAAGGCACCGGAGATTCGAGGGTCCCAGTCTCACAGTCACGGCACGCTTCCAGGCATCCCGATACCCCGACGCAATCTCTGACTCACTGCCAGTGAATGGATCCGCAAACGAGAGCGCATACCATCGTTCGACGGCAATGCGGCCTCCAGGTGAGTATCGAACGACGCTCCCCGGTGGGAACACGGCGAGACGCTCTCGTGCAGTGTGTGGGTGCCGGGCAGATAGCAATACATGAGAAATTCAGCCATACCATCGGCTGACAGCGCCTGACGCACAACGCCCGCTTTGACCAGGTCGCGTATCCTCGAGGCGAATGCGAGCTGGGCGGCCCGACGTTCGCGTAATAAAGCGGCTCGGCACCGAAGCGATCGCGGATCAGGTACAGCTCGTTTTGCTGGCCGGACCACCATGCAATCGCAAAGCGCCATCAACGTTGGCAAGCGCCTCAGGCCCTCGCGCGTCAAGCTCCTTGAGCAATTGTGCTGCCGTGCCAAGGCCGGAAACTAGGCTCACTCCCCGCAGAGCTCTTCAGCAGTGGATTCCCTGAGAGAGCAACCCAGGAACAGTCACAGTACTTCTCGCCGTGCGCAGCGTCCAGCCGATCGAGCGTCGGGACTCCCCACTCCTTGATCAGGACTACCGGCTCGTGCCCCTGCCGGGAATCCAGGATGGGAAAGGGACGAGTGAATTCGCCTCGATGGCTCAGAGAGCAGTTCTTGAGTGCCGCCTAAGAGCATGGTCGGCCAGTACCTGGGTAGAGCACCGTGTCATTCCTCTTGAATCAACCAGGTCAGAGTGCTCTCGCGCACTGTTCAGTAGCTGACGTGCCGCGGACGCGGACAGATGCAAGTCAGTCCGGCATACATTGCCATGGTGCCGCGAGCGGCCGGGCAGATCTGGGCGTCACACAGATCGTCGATCGGATCCCATACGCGCACACTCCCCCGATGCTCTGATTCGATCTTCCTCAACGCTGCCACGGCGGCCCGCCGCTGCACGTCGACGGGCGTACGCTGCGCGGAGCACTCCTCATTGTTGTGTCGGACCAGACACTGGGGTACGCGGTGAGGCATGATCCAGGTTGGCGCGACAATCAGAACGCGCAGCCCCTCCGATACCAGCTTCGAAACGATCTCATCGACTGCATGAGTCGCGTAATCAGGTTGCGCTGTGGAAGGCGGATTGCCGAACGCGGGAGGACCTGCGGAAAAGGCCTTCACCTTATCTTTATATAGGGTGATCCACATCGCCGAGAGGACGACGCCCTTCAAGCCCTGCGTGCGAAGTTCAACCAGCTCCTTTTGTACCGCCTCGTTGAACTCGAGACAGCCGCTGGTGAGTTCCATCACTTCGCCGGCCTTGGTCTCAAGCGGCCGACAACTCGAATACGAGCGGTGGACCATTCCTATCGAGCCTTGCTCAGCGACGTACGCTTGCATCAGAGGTGACAGATGGTCGGCATGAGAGTCGCCCCACAGCATCGCTCTTACCTTCGCGGGATTGCCCATGATGCATCGAGAGCGATCTGCGAGGCTCCGGAACGGATCGTCCTGGTGGCAAGCACGACGAAGAGGTGGTGTGTCGTATCGGGCCGCTCTGCCGCCGCGTAGCGGGGTTCACGCCCCACATGCCTGGCGCTGAGGGCGAGCATCGCTGCGGAAGCTGCTATCAGGACGGAGATCGCTGCTCCCATCCACAGCGTCGATACGGGCTTTGAAAACGGGCCGGGACGCTTGTAGCGAATCGGGTTCTCGATGCGGTAATACGTGACCGCGGCGGCGACCAGCGAAACCACACCGATCCCGAGGTCTCTCGGCAGGTTCGGATTCTGCAATGCGTTCGCTCGGCTGATCGCAAGGAGCGGCCAGTGCCACAAGTACCAGGAGTACGACCATAGACCAATCAACACCATCGGTCGGGTGGTGAGAAATCGCACCGCAGGCGAGGTCCTGATTGAGAGCGCCTCCCGCTATTACTCCGCACGCTCCAAGTGTCGGGTAGAGGGCGTTCAGGCCTGGGAAGGGAGCCCTGTCATTCAGGTACAGAGCAGCTCCACGATCAGGAGCAGTCCGAGGGCAGCCAGCCAACCAGCTCCGGCTACAGACCGCCCCTGGCGCGGAAGAACCAAGGCCAGGATCCCGCCCGCTGCAAACTCCCACGCACGCGCCGGCATGAGATAAAAGCAGCGGCTCGCGGGTGTGCCGCAGTCTGCGACACGCCGATGACCAGCGAAACCACGAACAATATCGCAATGACCACGAGCAGAAGGCGTTTGAAGTCCGCTCCGCGACTGCGCGCGAACCACGACACGCCGATGATCCAGCACTGGCCAGAACAGGTAAAACTGCTCCTCTACCGCCAGCGTCCAGGTGTGCAGTAACGGCTCAAGCTCTGCGGGTGCGCCAAAGTAATCACCGGTGAACCGCCAGAAATAAACATTCGAGACGTAGAAGGCTGTGGCGATGGCGGACTTCGCCAGATCGGTCTGCTCTGAAAACACCGGAAGCAGCCACACCGCGCCCAACAGGAGAGTCACCACCACTACGACCATCAGCGCCGGAAACAGTCGGCGAATGCGCCGTGCGTAGAAGCTGGATAGCGAAATGCGCCCGCGCGTCTCCGCCTCCAGAACCAACAATGAAGTAATCAAGTAGCCGGAGATCACGAAGAAAACATCGACGCCGATGAATCCACCGTGATCCCGGGAACACCGACGTGGTAGAGCACTACAAGGAGTACCGCGACGGCGCGCAGGCCATCGATCTCCGGGCGGTACCGATCGCCGTGTGGGGCCGCGACGGATGTGACGCTGGTGCCGAGCTGCACGAACGGGTTCCAGTCGGGGCGGAGTATCAACGCACTGCCGAACCCATCTCTTCCCGCGGCGCGTCGGTCACAGTGGGTGCCTCTTCGGTGAACTGGATGATCTCGGCAATCTGATAATCCCTCAGGTGACGCGCGTGAGTGAAAATGATGAGTTCTCCTAGCAGCCCCAACGCGAATATCTGCAGCCCCAACACTACTAGCAGCGAGGACAGCAGCAGCGCCGGACGATCGGCCAGTGCCTGATCAAGGAACAGTCTCTGCACTACGAGGACCACAATCCAAAGTGCACCGAGGCCGAATGTCGTCACACCGATCATGCCGAAAAAACGCAGCGGCTTCTGCGTGAACCGGACCAGAAAGAAAACCGTGAAGATATCCAGAAAGCTACGGACGTATTCGCGGGGGCCGTAGATGCCACGATACCGATCCTTCGGCGACTGGCGCAGATCGATTTCGCTCACCTTGAAACCGTGCCGGTCCGCCAGCACGGCGAGGAAACGATGTTGGTCACCGTAGAGATGAATTTCTTCGAGTACTTTGTCTTCTGAAGGCGCGCGCCCCGCACGCCAGGTCACGGAATTGGAGGTGAGTAATCCAGGCGAGCAATCCGTGAAATGCCCAGCGGCGGGTGCGCTCGAACCAGCCACCGGCGCGCGGCCAACGACGGCCGACCGCAACGTCGCTACGCTCAATGGCAGCGACCAGCCTGCCCACATCGGAGGCGTCGATCTGGTGGTAGGCGGGCAGCGTAATGATGATGTCCCCGACTGCCCTCGAAAATCCGGCCATGATTGCGGTGGCCTCGCCAAAGAGCGCGCCAAGCTGATAACGGTGAATCGTTCCCCGGAAGCAATCAACTTCTGGAGCCCGGAGCGCAAGTCCTGCTGCGGTCCATCCAGCACAAAAATCAACTCGTATGGACGCCGTAGCGCGTCGAGGCCGGCCTGATACTCGGCATGGAGTCCCGCCGCGTCCGCGTGTCGGCTGCCGACCGGGACAATGACGGAAAGCTCGGTATTACTGCTGGGTGCGCCCATGCACCGAAGAACCCGCGTTCGATCCCGCACCCCAGAGGCGTTCTGTCAGGCTCGAATAGTCGCGCTCGCGCACGTCGCCCAGCTTAAAGACGAGCTCGGCGAGCGCGCCACTTCCCACCAGGATGAAGGCAGAAGTGATGAGAATGACGCCCGAACCCGCCACGGGCAGCGGGAGCGAGCGCACGCCCTCGCCCCAGACCCACAGTGAAGTGCGCGATTGCGGCAACGCCGATTGCTGCAAGAGGCGCAGCGAGCAGGCTGAACCACATCAGCGGCCTCGAAGAGAACGTAGCGACGGTCTTGATGACCATCAAATCGAGCAGCACCTTGTAGATGCGCGAGAGTCCGTATTTCGATTGCCCAAACTGGCGCGCATGGTGACGAACCTGAATCTCCGCAATTCTTGGCCCGGCAATGGAAGCCATAGCAGGAATGAATCGATGCATCTCCGAATACAACGGAATCCGCTTGATCAGGGGACGCCCTGAACGCTTTGAGCGAGCACCCATTGTCCTTGATCGCCACGCCCGTGACCTTTCCAATCAGCCAGTTCGCGACCTGTGAGGGGATCCGGCGCGAAATGAGTTTGTCCTGGCGCTTGACTCTCCATCCGACGACGATGTCGTAGCCCTCCTGCATCTTGGCCAGGAAATGTTCAATATCGCGCGGGTCGTTCTGCAGATCGCCGTCCATCGTGACCAGTATTTCGCCGCGTGCGTGCTCGATGCCGGCGGCCATGGCAGGAGTCTGTCCGTAGTTGCGACGAAAATGCACGATCCGAACTCGAGGATCCTCGCGGGCAACGCCGACAGCAATTTCCAATGTCCGGTCCCTGCTGCCGTCGTTTACAAAAACCATCTCGAAGGGCGTACGCAGCGGCTCCACGGCATCGACGATCGCTGCATGCATCGCGGCGGATGTTGTCCTCTTCATTGTAGAAGGGCACGATGACTGACAGCTTTGCTTGCTCCGCCACGGATATTCGCCACTCTCAGGGCTGGTTTTGTATGGGGCCGACGACCCCGCCATCTTTCTTGTAGCCGAATAGTATCGCGGCCGGCAAATCGAGAATTGCGACTTCGTCAAGAAGGTAGCCGGTCGACCAGCGATACTCTTAATAGTCTGGAGACCCGTGGTGATCGACAACGAAGACAATAAGCCGGTGCGCGGGTGCCCCGTGGATGCTCACGTGCATTTCCATCGCGCCGAGCTCGTCCCGCTCACTTCTGGACGCTGCGGCGGAGAACTTTGGCAGGGTCACTCCACCTAAGAAGGGCTTACTGGGCGCTCTGCTTCTGACGCAGGCGTCCGGCGAGCGCGTTTTTGAGCAAATTAAGGTAAATGGGTCGATCGGCGATTGGCAAACGGAGCCGGTGCCACAGGAGCCCGAATCATTGGTCGCCCGGCGTGGGAACGTAAAGATTGCAATCGTCTGCGGCCCGGCAGGTTCGTGCCAAAGGGGGCTTGGAAGTGCTCGGGCCTAGGCACCTGTCAGGTACTTTCCCGATGGAGCGTCGGTCGCAGAAACAGTAGCAGCCGTTCACGACTCCGGAGCCTCTCACCATCCTGCCCTGGGGGTTCGGCAAATGGCTGAGGCAGTCGCGGCAGGGTGGTACGGGACACCCTGCGATCCGTCGGTCCACGAATCGTCTCGTTGGGTGATAACGGGAGTCGGTTGGCAGTCCTGCGTGCACCAGCGCTCATTCGACAATCAGAGCTTGATGGCTTTCGTGTGCTGCCTGGCACCGACCCGTTTCCGTTCGCGAAGGACTATCGACGCGTAGGTAGATTCGGCTTCCTGGCCGGGGTGACGATCAACGAGTCGGCGCCCTGGGCTGCCTTACGCTCGTGGCTGGAGGGCCTCCCGCGATCGCCGCCCGGCTTTGGAGAAGCCTCGGGTCCGATTCGATTCGTGGTCAACCAGGTGGGCATTCAGTTCTACAACCGCTTCTTTCGGGATGCCGGCCGATGAAGATGCTGGTCGTAGCTCCCAGCCCTTCTTTCGCCCCGCGGGACACCCTTCAGCGTGTACTACCGCGCGCTCGTGATGTCGGAGCTCGGTGTTGGTATCGATCTGTTGACATATGGAGCTGGACAGGACATCGACGTATCCGGCATACGCACGATTCGCATCCCGCGCCTGCGGTTACTCGAGCCGATCCCGGTCGGTCCATCCTGGCGAAAGCTTTTTCTCGATGTGTTCATGCTCCTCTGGACGTTCGGTCTGCTCGCCAAAAACCGCTATCCAGTCGTCCACGCCCACGAAGAAGCCGTGTTCTGGTGCCGCCCGCTGCGACGCATCTTCCGGTTTTCGACTCATCCTACGACATGCATTCGAGCCTTCCGCAGCAGCTCGACAATTTCAAGTTCACAAAATCCCGCTTGATTGTCCGTATCTTCCAAGCGTTGGAGGACCGATGCCTGAAAGCCGCCGATGCAGTCATCACGATTTGTCCCGCGCTGCGCGACTACGCGCTTGAGTCCGGCGTAAGCCCTGCACGCCAGCTCCTGATCGAGAATTCAATCTTCGACGATGTGCGACTGAAGCCAGCTCGCCGCAGGCACGGGCTCCAAGGCGGCTCATTTGCCGAGGTCGAGTTCGATTCAGCACATCCAGTGATTCTGTATGCGGGAACCTTCGAGGCTTACCAGGGAATCGAGATTCTTGTGCACGCTTTCGCGCGGCTTGTGGTCAAGCTGACCGGATGCGCGACTTCTGCTCGTCGGCGGGACTGATGAGCAGGTGAAGGACATCCAGGCAGTCGTAACTGCGTTGGGTCTCATGAAGACGTGCCGGCTGACCGGCCGTGTTTCCAAGACCCATGCGCTCGCCTATACGCAATCCGCCCACGTTCTCGTTTCACCGCGCCTGCATGGAACCAACACGCCCCTCAAAATCTACGAGCAGCTCGCCAGCGGCAAACCACTTGTCGCAACCAGGATCTGGTCGCATACGCAGGTCCTCGACGATCGTGTCTGTTACCTCGTCGAACCTGATCCGGAATCCTGGCCAGCGGCCTGTTCGCCGCTCTTCAGGATCTGGGCCGAAACACCGAGCGTGCCGACAATGCACGCGCCCTCTACGAGCGTGAATACGCACGCCCGGTGTACGAGCAAGATCCGGCGATTGCTGGAGATCGTCGCCTGATGTGCGGCATCGCGGGCATCGTCGCGTGGCGTGGTTCCGCGCCAAGCCGCGACGCACTCGTTCGCATGTGCGACGCGCTGGCCCATCGTGGTCCGGACGACGCCGGATACCTAATCGACGGATCGGTTGCGCTGGGCATGCGGCGCCTTTCGATCATCGACCTGGTTGGCGGACATCAGCCGATCTTCAACGAAGACGGTACTGTCGCGGTCGTCTTCAACGGCGAGATCTACAACTACCGCGAGAGCTGCGCACAGAGCTCGAATCCAAGGGACACCGCTTCTCGACCGCCTCCGACACGGAGGTGGTTGTCCACCTGTGGGAGCGAGGAGGGAATCGACTTCCCTCGCCGTCTCAATGGCATGTTTGCGATTGCGCTCTTCGATCGCGCCAGGCGCCGGCTCGTGCTGGTGCGCGACCATGTTGGTATCAAGCCGCTCTATTACGCGTTGACCGCTGATGAGCTGATCTTTGGCTCCGGAGATCAAGGCAGCGCCTTGCTTCAGAGCGCGTGCCGCGCGCAGGTTGAACGTCGATTCCCTCGCCCAGTTTCTCTCCTGGGAATACGTGCCTGGTGCGCAAACTCTGCTCCTCGATATCCGGCGCCTTGAACCCGCGCGCACGCTGGAAATAGACCTCGACACGGGCAAAGTCGACCCTTCGTCGTTTCTGGAATCCGCTCGCCCCAATGGGACGCAACGTCCTCCACATACACCGATGCCGAATGGGAAGATGCGACCGACGAAGTGATCCGCCACGCAGTGCGAAGACAGCTCGTGAGCGACGTGCCGCTCTGGTGCATTCCTCTCCGGCGGTGTTGACAGCTCGACTGTCGTCGCGGCGATGGTGAAGCTGAGACTTTCAGCATTGGCTTTGACGATCCCAGCTACAACGAGACCCAGTGGTCCAGGCGTGTCGCCGATCACCTCGGCGTCCACCATCACATCGAGATCATTCGACCAGACGCGCTGCGAGCTGTTCGAGCACCTGATGCATTTCATGGACGATCCGATCGGGGACTTCTCGATCTTCCTACATACCTCGTCTCGAAACTGGCCCGCAAGCATGTGAAAGTCGTGCTGTCGGGCGATGGCGGCGATGAGCTGTTCGGCGGCTACGAGACGTTTCTCGCGCAAGAAAAGCTCAGATCCTGGCAGCACGCGTGCCGGCAGTGGCTCAGAGCGCGGGTGCTAAGACTCTTCATCGACGCGCCTGCCGCCGACTGCCGCGAAGAAGGGTCTCATCAACAAGGCGCGACGCTTCGTGGAGGGCGCGCGCCTCATGATCCCAGCTGGGGTCACGCCCGCTGGCGGGTCTTCTGCGACGAGGCAGTGCGCGCCAATCTGTTTACTCCCGAGGCACGCCGCGCCATTGCAACGCCGGTCGGCGCGCACATTCCTCGCTTTGCGTGAAGAGGCGCAAGGTCGTGACGCTCGCGATGCCGCGTCGTACGTCGAGTTCGGCAGCTACCTGGTCGACAACTGCCTCACCAAGGTGGATCGCATGTCCATGGCCTCGCTCGCTGGAAGCACGCGTGCCACTCTGACCGAGAAGTCGTCGAGCACGCGTTCCGCCTCCCTTCGCGCCTGAAGTACAACGCATCGCAGACGAAAATCCTATTGAAGCGCATCGCGGCTCGCCACGTGCCGCGAGAGTGCGTGTATCGCCCCAAGGGAGGGCTTCAGCATACCGATCAAGAACTGGCTCAGGCAGGAGTTCCGAAAACTGGTGGAGGAGTACCTCGCGCCCGGGAGGCTCGACGTGAGGGCCTCTTTGAGCCGGAGGTAGTCGAGCGCCTGTGGGTCGAGCATCTTGAGAACCGCGCCAATCACAGCCACCTGCTGTGGTCGCCCCGTGTTTGCCAGTGGCGCGAACAGTGGGCCGTCACGCTGTGATTGTGCGTGATCTGTCGAGTGCATCCGCTCACGCGTTCGATGTTGTCGTCGTCGGAGGTGGCATATACGGAGCCTCCCTGCTGCAGGAGGCCACGCGACGCGGTCTGTCCGCCTGCCTTGTGTGAAGCGAATGATTTCGGAAGCGCAACGAGCTGGAACTCATTGCGCATCCTCCATGGTGGTCTTCGGTATCTGCAGACCCTGGACTTGCGACGGTTCCTGCAGTCCGTCGTTGCGCGCCGTGAGATGGCGCGGCGGTTCCTCGCCTCGTGCGGCCCTTGCCATGCGTCATGCCACTATACGGCCAGGGACTAAAGCGCCTTCAATCATGCGCCTCGCACTCCGCGTGAACGATACGCTGAGCATCGGACGCAATACTGGATTGAGTGAACGCTTGCATCTGGTGACAGTGGCATCCTCGATGCGGAGGCGACTCAGTGCGAGTTTCGAGCGTGCGCACCGCCGGGCTACGTGGAGCGGCGCGCTGGTATGACTACTTCATGTTGAGTTCCGAGCGAATCCTCATCGAGCTGTTGCGAGATGCATGCAGGGACACGGAGCGGTGGCGATCAACTACGCTCGCGTCGAGGAGGTCGTTGTCGAGCGCGGCGGCGTGCGCGGCGTGCTACTCAAGGACGGGTTGTCGGGTACGACGCACTCCCTTCGAACGCGATCCGTTGTGAACTGCACCGGACCCTGACGCGTACGCTCTACGCAGGATTTGGGGCGCGATGCCGATGCCCTATTCCAACCGTCGTCGCGTTCAACGTGCTACTCGATGCGACGCTGCCCGGGAATCGGCGTTCGCCGTTGCCGCGCCAGAGCCCGGTGCGCCTGTCCCGTTTCTGGTTCCCCAGCAGCACGGCGTGCTGGCCGGCACAGTTCATCTCGCCGAGACCGTCAGGCACGAGTGAAGCGATCCCTACGCAGGAAGAGTTGGAACAATTCCTCGCGCAGCTACGCGCGGCGATTCCCGGCTTCAATGTGCAGCTTGAAACGTCCGCAAAGTATTGGCCGGGCTGTTGCCAGTATTGGCTGCAGACATCGGTGCAACTTGTAAAGAGGGAGGTACTACTGGACCACGCAACGGCGGGCGGTCTCAAGGGCATGTACAGTGTCTTCCGGCGTCAAACTCACCACCGCGCTCGATGCCGCTGCGCAGACCTCTTCGCATGATGGGACACGCAGAGGCCCCGCGTCCCGCGCGCGACGACGATGACCCGGAGTTACCGATTTCGTCCGCCACTGAATTACTCATCGATGCGCAACGATTGTGGACGGAAGATCGCGCCACGGTCCGGGAAGGGTTGATGCGAACCGCTCGCGAGGAAGCCGTCATCTGCTCGAGGACCTGATTCTGCGCCGAACTAACTGGGCCATTACCGAAGCTGATCTGGATCGAGTCACGCAACGCGTAGCCGAGCTCGTTGGTACGGAGATCAACGCTGCCGGGCTCGCCCGCAGTATCCGCGCGAACAGAGGTGCGGTGCTGATGCGCGTCATGGTGACCGGTCGACGGGCTTTCACGGGTGGGCATCTTGCGCGAGCGCTCAAGAACCGCGGCCATGAAGTCAGGCGCTTGTGCGCGATCCGGCGAAGGCTGTAAGTCTGGAGCGCGAGGGCATCCTCGCCGTTGCCGGCGATCTTACCGATGCGGATGTGGCGCACGACGCGCCGCAGACCGCTGCGACGTTGTTCATCACATTGCCGCGGTTTACCGCGAGGCAAAGCATCCTGACGAGTACTTTCATCCGACGGATCAATGTTGGCGGGACGAAGAATGGAGCCGATGCCGTCGAGCGGTGAGGCAGGGCGGCTGGTCCATTGCAGCACCGTCGGCGTACATGGTGACGTCAGACAGACTCCTGCAGACGAGAGCGCGCCTTTGCACCGGGCGACATCTATCAGAGGACCAAAGTCGAAGGCGAGGTACTGGTGCGTGATCGGATCGCAGCGGGACTTCGTGGTGTCATCTTTCGTCCCCTGGCATCTATGGGCCGGGCGATCGGCGGTTCCTCAAGCTGTTCAAGACCATCCATGACGGCACGTTTCGCATGATCGGCAGCGGAGATGTCCTCTATCAGATGACTTACGTCGACGATCTCGTCCAAGGCATCATTCTCTGCGGCGAGCATCCCCGCGCACTTCGGCATACGTACATTCTGCGGCCGCGCTATACGACGATTCGCGAGCTTACCGACGCGGTGAGTCGAGCCGTGGGTACCCCGATCAAGCGGGGCACATCCCGGTACCGTCGCTGATGGTTGCAGCCACAGTGTGCGAATGGCTCTGCAAGCCGCTGGGTATCGAGCCCCTCTATCCGAGGCGACTCGATTTCTTCCTGAAGAATCGTGCATTTTCGATCGCAAAGGCGCAGCGGGAACTCGGCTATCAGCCGCGCATGGATCTCGACGAGGGGCTGCGGACAACGTTCGAGTGGTACCGCACTGCCGGCTGGAGCTGATCCACCGCTTCGCCGGGACACACTCAGATTCCTCATCGTGATATGGTCAAGAGTCCTCGGATCCGCCGCCTGCACGATTGGGAGTTGCTGTGAGTACTGTGCCTATGGTCAGCGCCCCCGCGGCACCGACGTAGAGACGTCCTCCGCTGACTATGCTCGTCGTTTCAGCGGGCCCGCGGGGAATACCTGCTCGACGTGCAGGCCTGCTCGGTTCGACGGATATTAAGGGGTCTCGAGCCGGGCACGGCGTTGGATGTCGGCGGTGGCCACGGCCAGGTTGGTCGATCCGCTGCGCTCGATGGGCTGGCAGGTCACGGTACACGGCAGCGACGATACGCGCGCCAGCAATTTGCGGGAACTGCACGGCAAGCAAGACTGCGTTTTCCCGCGCGGCAGCCTCTTTGCGCTGCCGGTAGCTGACCGCAGTTTCGATCTCGTAGCAGCCGTAAGGCTCGTCTCTCACGTCGATGATTGGCCACGCCTCCTGGGCGAAATGTGCCGGGTGGCGCGGCGCACAGTAGTCATCGACCATCCGAGCAAGTTCGCACTCAACGCATTCACACCGATGCTGTTTGGCCTGAAGAAGTCCCTCGAAGGCAATACTGGCCGTACCTTGAGCTTTCAGCCGTAACGAACTGATGGCGGAGTTCGCGCGCCACGGGTTCGGGCAGGAGCGCGAAGTCAAGCAGTTCTTCATGCCGATGGCAGTCCATAGGCTCGGGCGCGGCGCGTTGCCATTCCAGTGCTGCGGAAGCAGTGCTTTCGCAGTGTGGGCCTCACGGCGTTAGCAGGCTCGCCTGTCATCTTGCGGGTCGATCGAATCCGGAACTCCAGAGGACGGACACTATGAAGATTCTCCTGATTGCACCCCAACCTTCTACCAGGAACGCGGCACACCCATTGCGGTCCGTCTGCTTGCAGAAACCCTCTGCAGTTTTGGACACAACGTGGACCTGCTCGTCTACCATGAGGGCGAAGACATAGTGGTGCCGCGGTTGCGCTCGATCCGCGCCGGCAGGCCGCCGGGGGTGCGCAGCGTCCCGATCGGGATCTCCTGGCAAAGATCGTGTGCGATTGCTGGCTGATTTCGCGGCTGATTGGCACGCTGTTCAAGAACAGTTATGACGTCGTGCACGCCGTGGAAGAAGCGATCTTCCCGGCTGTCATCATCAACCTTTTTGCGCGCCGAAAACTGATCTCATGACATGGATTCGTCCCTGGTCGATCAGCTCACCGACAAGTGGCGATCGTTGCGTCCCCTGCGCGGTTTCCTGCGCCTTTTTGAGAAACTTGCGGTGCGGCGGTCAAGCCTCGTGTTTGCGGTGTGCGAGGATCTGGCGTGCGAAAGTGCGGCGTGGGTAGGAAGCGAACGCGTCGTCGTTCTTCCCGATGCCGATCAGCGAAGGGCATGCAGATGAACCCATAGAGGACTTGCGCTCCCTGGTGGGGGCCGATGCGGTGCTCGTGCTTTTACGTAGGCAACCTTGAGCACTACCAAGGAATAGACTCTGCTGCTGGAGGCCGTCGCGGCCTCCACCGCCAAGAATGTACGTCTGGTTGTGATTGGGGAGAGAACTCCCACGTCGTCGAATATCGACTGCGCGCCCAGGCTTTGTCTATCGACAGACAGGTGCATTTTATGGGTCCGCGTCCCGTCTCGACCCTTCGCGGTTATCTGGAGCAGGCGGACGTACTTCGTTTCACCGCGCGTTCTCGGTGCGAACAACCCCGATGAAGATCTATTCATACATGCAAAGCCGGAAAGGCGATCCTCGCGACGAATATCCGATCGCATGCCCAGGCGCTCGATTCCACCTGCGCTGAGCTTGTGTCTCCCAGTGTGGATGCTTTCGGAATCGGCCTACAGAGGCTGGCGGGGGATCTGGAACATCGACGCCGGCTTGGGAGCGCAGCCTCGAGAAGGTCGAGCGCCAGTACTCGGTATCGGCGTTTCGGCACACCTTGCAACGTGCCTACGGCAGGCTCGCTGGTCTTGGCGTGCCTGTGGTCGCCTGTTGAGGAGATGTGCGCCTTTCTCATCTAATAGCGGGCGCCAGGTAGCCACTCTGCACGTACCAACGCACCGTACGCGCGATTCCGTCCGATACCGGAAATCTCGGGCGCAAAGCCGAGGAGGCGCCGCGCCTTTGAAATGTCGAACTCACGATGATGGGTGAAGAAGCCCACCCGGCGCCGATGTAATGGCGGGTCGACTCCGCAACGGAACGCGCATACCATCTCGCAGAGCCAGGCAGCGGCATACACCGGCCACACGGGATGTGCAGAGTGGGACGTGGCGCTCCCATGGTCAACGCCGCCAACGCCACGACCTCATTCAGCGTGGGAGCTTCAGGCCCCGCCAGCAAAAATGTTTCGCCCAGCGCCTCTGCTCGCGACCCGCATAGCATGATGCCCTGCACCAGTGTCATCGACGTGCACCATGTGCAGTCGGACTTCGCCGGAGCCAATCATGACGAAATGGCGCTGCTGTATGGACCGAAAGAGCTTCAGGAATCGCAGATCACCTTCTCCATAGATTGCCCCGGGTCGGAAAATGGTTACCGGCTGTCCGCGGCGGATCGCGGCTGCGGCTTCCATCTCGGCTTCCAGCTTGGTCACTTGATAGATATCGTCAGGATGCACGCGATAGGTTTCGTCTGCGGGGGATGTTCGACATGACCGTGAACCCCGCCGGTGGAACAGTGCACGACGCGCTCGCAACCGTGCCGACGGGCTGCCTCGAGCAACATTCACGGTCCCGCCAACGTTCACAGTGCGATAGTAGCTATCCGGCGTGGCCTGCCGTCCGAAACACCGCCGCGATGCGAAATATCTGCTCGCAGTCGACGGCCGCCGCAATGACGTCATTGCGACTCGTCAGCTGACCCTCGTAGATTTCCACGCCCGCTTGCGCCAACTCAGCGGTTGCACTACCGCGGCCGAACCAGAGCACGGACGTGATGGCCCCGTTGCGCAGCTTGCGAGCAAGTTGGTTGCCCGTGAAGCCCGTGGCACCCGTCACGAGGCGATTTCATGGCCAACTCGCCCCGGAGTCGATCAGCCGCAGTCGCTGGACAATCATCACGCTCCAATGATCCTACGCTGTCTGTGCCAGTACGTCCGCGCTTTGCTGCTCGAACAGTCGCTACAGTTTCAATCGTCGCATGTGTATTTTTCATAATCCTGCTACTGAACTCTGCCACTGACCGAGTTCTTCGCACGCCTGCAAACAGCACAGATTCGCTTAGCAGTGTGCTGTCCCACACACTGTGGGTGTCCTTGCGGGGTTGCACTCGCGATTGCCGTCACTGTCTGGCTCTTGCCACGTCGACGGTACGGGCTGTTCGCCAGCGTGTATCGCCGTCATCTTTCTGACAGTAGCTACCCTGGGAGCGTATGAGTTTCAGCAGCGTTACCCGCGCGCCGACCTCTTCAGCGCTGCCCGAATGCGCGACGGTGCCGCCATCCTGCTCGGCAACGATATTGCCCTCTCTAGATACCAGCCGCGCTCCACGCTTATCGTAGACCGTAAGCCCGTAACAAGCGCGGCCTTCCCCGCCATTGATGTTTCACTTTCACCTCGAGTCTCTCTCACCATCCATAACGCCGGAGCGTCTGGTCCAGGCGATGGACGCAGCAGGCATAGCGAAGCTGGTAAACCTCGGGGGTACTCCCGGGGTGTTCGAGCACTTCGCAACCACGTTTCGGGACAAGTATCCGGACCGCTTCATCTTGTTTGTGAAGCTCGACCCGGCTGCGCTCCAGCGGAAAGGCGGCATTGACAACAGCTGGAGTGGATCAGCGAAAGCCGTCGCATGGGTGCGCGGGGCGTGATAGGAGAGCAAGTCATTCGGACTCGGGCAGGTCGATGCGAGCGGCGCGCTGGTGCCAATGACGACGCACGGCTTGATCCGCTGTGGGAACTGGCAGGCAAGCTTGGCATGCCGGTGCTCATCCACACCGGAGAACCCGCAGCTTTCTATACACCGATCGATCAACACAACGAGCGACTCGAAGATGCCTCATCGAGCACACCCAGTTCAGCTTATACGGCCCCGGACACCCGGCCCACGAGGCCCTGATGAAGCAGCGCGAGCGCCTCATCGCTCGCCATCCGGGTAGCAAACTCTCATCGCCGCCCACATGGGCATGAATCCAGAAGACCTCAGGTACGTTGCCTACCTGCTCGATAAATATCCGAACTATTACGTCGACATGTCGTCAGTCGTCCAGGAGTTGGGCCGACAGCCGTACACGGCCCGGCGCTTTTTCATCCGGTATCAAGATCGCATCCTGTTCGGCACTGGACGAGCGGCTGTGGGCTGACACCAGAGAAGGGCTGGACGCCGGAGCGCATGTACAGGAGTTACGAGGAGTTCCTGGAGACCGATAACGAATATATCGAGTACCCGGAAGCGGATCTGACGAAGCAGGGACGGTGGCGTGTCTACGGAACTGACCTGCCGAAGGATGTGTTGGAGAAGATATACGTACTGAACGCCCAGCGTCTTATACCCACTGATGCAGCCATCGAAGCCAGGCTCGCCGATGGTGACCACGAAGCGTCTACTCCGCAGCGTCAGCGATCGGATTGACAACCATGCGCCGCAATGTTCCACCCGGTATTGATCATGGGTGATCATCTCGGCCTACCAGCTGGTGCGGCTCACGGCGTCACGACCTATTTTCTTCAGGTCCTTCCTGCCCTGGCCGCAAAGGGCATCAATCTGAGAGCGTGCTTCTTCCGCGAGCCGCACCCGGCCGCGGATGAGCTGCGCGAGTTCACAGTATAGAGCCCACGTTTCTCTCGGCTCGAAAGTGGGACCCTCTCGTCCTGATGCGAGTTGCAGAACCATTGCAAGGCAGCACCGCTGCCGCATCGTGCACGCATGCGGGCTAAAGGCCACGCTCGCCGCGCGGATAGTGTCCCGGGAAAGGTTCACGCCGGAGCCATCGTGCATACTCACGACTTTGGATATCCGGGCAGGTTGCTGAGCATTCTACACGCGAGCTTTCGCGCGGCCATCGGATCTCGGGTCTGTGTATCGCAAGCCGTGGGCGAAGTCGCAATACTGGGGATATCACGTTCAACCCGATCGCGTGCGAGTCGTGCATAACGGTATTCGACTGGGATCAGATTCTGCAGTGTGCCCCGTGATTCTGGGGGTTCGGATCAGAGACGCACTGGGCATTTCTCACGAAAGCAACGTTATCGCGATGGTTGCACGAATGTACCCTGACAAGGGTCATCGGCCGATGCTCGAGATGATGTGGGCTAATAGCGCAACGTCCCTCCGATGTCGTCCCCTGTTGCGCCGCTGGCGATGGACCTGAACTCCCCGCGTGCCAGGCGCTGGCAAAAGAGCTCGGGATCCAGGAACGCGTGTACTTTCTCGGCACCCCGAAACGATGTACCAGAAATCCTGATGGCTTCGGATCTGGTTGTGATGCCTTCCCCCATGAAGGGCTGGATACGCGCAATCGAGGCGCTGGCAGCCGGCAGAGCCGTAGTGGATTGCTGTCGGCGGGCTGCCAGAGGTAGTCGACGATGGGGCCGGACGGTCGACTCGTCAGCTCTCGGCGACCAGGGTGCGTTTGTCGATGCGGTGGTCTCGCTATTGCATGATCGACAGCGCCTGAGGGATACGGTAGCCACGGCGATTGTCGCGGCGGAAAAGTTCAGTCTCGACACTCACGTCGAACGACTCATGCAGTGCTACGACGAAGCCGCCGACGCGGCTTCGCCGCACGCATAGCCTCGCATAGAGCTGTCAGATACTCGTCGTAGCGCGATCCATTGAGCGTTCGCGCACAGACGCTACGCAACATTAATTCCAGTTAATAAAGCGAACCAAGTCGCAAGAGTCGGTGCCACGGAATTTCGGCGCGTACTATGTAACAATCGTGGTGCGGTTGGCGATTCGGTGTCGCATACTTCCGCTCGATGCGTGCACGACTCGAGTCGTTAACACTTGCCTCGAAGTCAAAACGAGCTAAACGGAATCGTCTACGCGCACCCTGAATGTCCTGTGGCTCATCGACCACCGCCCGCTATGACGGCAGCCTGCATGGTGGCGGTCGATTGTTCATGGAAGTCAATCCCGAGCTTCGATCCACAAAGGGTGCGCATATTCCCGTATTTTCTGCGTCTGCCAAGCCCCGAAGTGCGAAAGGTGTTCGAGGTATCTGGCCATCCTGTCCAGACGCTCGGGCTGAGCAAGTACGATCCGCGGACCCTCCTGCATATTGCCCGACTGTGCGATGAACACGACATCGACGTCATGCATCTGTTCTGCTACGCATCGTCCACATTCGGTCGCGTTATCGGCAAGGTCAAAGGCGCATCCCCACGATAATTCACGATTTCGCATACGCAGGTGTATTTTCCCATATCCGTTCTATCTGCGTGTGCTGAGCCAGACTCCTCGCCGGTTCCACCGGCAAAGGTCTCGCGCCATCTGCATGTGCCGCGACTACATGCGCGACACACGCGGGGTCCCAGGCAACCGCCTCGAGAGATCCTGCCCCACGCTATCGCACCTCGCCAGCTACAAATGCGAGATCAGATAGATCGCGTGGCCGCGCGACGCAGCCTTGATCTCGGAACCGATTTCCTCTTCGCGGCAGTGACCGCAAGCTAGGCCCGGGCGGGGCAACGAAGCGCTGCTGACCGCTTTCTCACTAGGCGCGCCGGCGTGTTCCGCACGTCAAGCTAGCGATCATCTTACAAACCGACGCGTTACCACCGCCTGCCAGGGGGTATGAGGATTTAGATTGGGTACGCGACCCCGGCGCGATGGTCCAGCGCACGAACGACCTCATCATGAGCCTCGGATTGGGTGACTCCGGTAATCCTTGCCGAAGCATTCGATCAGCGCCGAGCTCTACCATCAGGCAAGCGACGTGCTGGTTGCGCCTTTCGAGAGTGTTCGGTTCAGCTCAGCGAGTCTTGTCGATGCGATGGCCTACGGACCGTCCGCACATCGTTACCGACATCGGAGAGCCCGCCGAACTGGTTGACAGATATCAGAGCGGCATCAAGGTGCCCATTGGCGACATCACGCAGCTTGCGGATGCAATGGTGGAACTGGCATCCAATCCACAGCGCCTTGCGATGCTGTCTGAGAGCGCGCGTCTCGCGGCACGCGACCTGCGAGCAGGAGAGCGGCTGCCGAACGCATGACCCGCATCTACGAGACGCTGGTTCCAGGTGAAGCGGGGCTGGTAAATTCCAAGGTCTCGCTGGGGTTGCAGGGTGCCGCGCCTACCACGGAGAACCCATGGTGGCATTCGAGCTCCTCGAGCACACGAACGACGCAATCATCATCTGGGAAATGGAAGGCGCCGGCATCCTGTACTGGAATCAGGCCGCCGAGCAGCTCTGCTGGGTACAGCCGGAAGGAGGGCGCGGAGAGTCACGCACGATCTCTTGCGAACCATCTCCCGAAAGTCCGTCAAAAAAGACCTCGAGTCGATGCTGGCCCGCTACGGCGTGTGGGTGGGTGAGCTGCGCCACACGACGCGCGATGGCCGCAACCTGGAAGTCGAAGGCCGACTTTCCCTCATGTCTCAGCGAAACGGGCGATGGCTGGTGCTCGAGGTCAATCGAGACATCACGGACCGTAAGCGCGCGAGAGGTTATGGGAGCTGCAAGAGAAGTGAGCCTCTCGGGCTTGAACCTACGCGTTGAGGGACATGACGCGGGTGGCGTTGGCGCGCCAGATCGGTCACTTGAGCACTCCTGCACCGGCAAATGAACTCGAGCTCGTCGGCAAGCTGTTGCGCTCGCGCGTGCACCGGCCCTTTGATCGCGCGGCCTGAAGCTCGGTCCCACGCTCGGCAGCCCGCGGCAGCCGCGGCAGCCGATCAAACTTGTGCGCGCGGCACACCTGGCGTTGCTGCTCCAAGGTATTGTCCGGAACATAGTTGGGCACGTTCCACTTGTGAGAGGATGCCTCTATGGAGAGCGCCCACGATAACTCGGTGCTGGCGCCAGGACTGCGAGCCTGCTGACGACGCCAAGAAACGCGTGGCGAAAGAATGCTCCGAAGCGGCCGGGCGCCATGAACGGAGCCCTCGCCGGACTTCGTGACCTCTCGCCGACCACACGAGAGGATTGCTCGGAGTTCCTGTGTTCGCCTATCGCATTGTCGACGCGGGCACTTTCGAGGCGGACCTGCAGTTCCTGGCCACCAACGGTTACAAAACCCTTGGCGGCGACGACTTCCTCAGGTACCTCGAGGGCACAGGCGATGTCGCACCTCGTTCCGTCGTGCTCACTTTCGATGATGGACCCAGAAACTTCTTCGAGGTCGCGTTTCCGATCTTGAAGCGTCACGGCGCCAGGGCTCTGGCATTCATCGCCCCAGGTCTCCGTGCCGACGCGCGGGTCCGGACGATGCCACTGATGCGCGGCCGATGACCTGGCGGGAGATCGCGGCGATCCATGCGTCGGGACTGGTTGAATTCCAGTCTCATACTTTCGAGAGCCGCTTCGTACCAAAGTGGCCGCTGGAGGTGCCGCTGGCCGCCTGCGATCCGTCAATCGAACGCAAGAGACGCCGTCCGCCGCTGTCGTTCGAAGCCGACCTAGGCGCGGTCCCGACAAGAACTCGAAAGGCACTTGCCGGGAGTAAAGGTCGATCAGCTCGCATTCCCGATGTATCTCGGAACACCCGCGCTGTGCAGACTGCCCGCGATTCAGCGTTTCGCGCTTGCTACTGGGGACTGATTCCCGGACGTCCCGTGAACCGTCGCGGTGATTCTCCTTTCTATGTGAGCCGTCTGAGCGACGAATTCCTGCGCAGGCTTCCCGGTACCGGCCGCATTACGATTCGCGAGATGTTTCGTGCTCGTCACTATTCAGAATGCGCGAGGGTCGGGCGTGGCGGCAGAGATTCCTAACAGGTTCCAAATGACCAGATCCCTTCGCGTCGTCATTGTCAGTCGGGCTCCTGGCGCTGGTCATTTTTCTGGCGGATTGGCGCGCTGTCGCTGCCGTCCTGAAGCGGCATCGACCTGCTGTGGGTATCCTGCGCCGTCGTCTGGGCCGCAGCCGACCGCTTGGTCCTCAATTCAAGGTGGCAACTCCTGCTGGCCGCTCGCGGCATCAGGATCCCTTTCGCGAGGTTGTTTCGGGTGTACCTGTCAGCCAACTTTCTCGGATCCTTTCTGCCAAGCTCACTCGGCGTCGATGCAGTACGCATAGCTGCTCTTTGCCGCGCCGGCAACCCGGCTCCTGATGTGATTGCAGCCACACTGGTCGATCGCGCGAGTGCATTGTTGCTCGCCACATTCCTGTTCGGGTCCGTGGCGATTCTGGTACTCGCCTCGGACCCATATTCCGCCGGATATTGCGCGCGTTGTGCTGATTTACACGCTCGTCGTGCTACTGGCGTGCGGGGTATGTCTTCTGCCAGTCATCCGGCGCTGGGTGCGGTTAACTTCCTTCCGCTCGTGCCGGAGCGCATGCGGCAGCACGACTCCGGCATTGCCGACGCCGCACTCGCGTATCGGCGTGAAGGGCGAATGCGCATGGGTCCTGCTCACCACGGTGTTGATGTTTGCTGTGCGACTTTCTGTTCGCCAAGCCGTGACGCCTCCCGTGGAGTCGACTTTAGCGTTTGTCGATCTCCTGCTCGTGATCTCAATCTGTGGATTATTGCAATGCCGCCTGATCACGATCGGCGCAATCGGCGTACAGGATGCAGGTTACGTTGTGCTCATGTCGCTGCTCGGAGTGAGCGCTCCGATTGCTGCTCGGCATGTCGCTGGTGGAGCCATGCTTGTCACCCGCGCGGTCTGCTTGCCCGGGTTATTCTTCGTTGGCGAAGCGGCTTGCGGGTCCGGGCTAAGGAAAAAGGTTCTCCCGCAGCGGATTCGAGGACGCAGCCTAAGGCTCGGGCCACAGCGCTTCGCCTACATCACCCCAGAGCGTTGTTACTCCCCTACCGAGCTTTCAAGGTACGCGATGATCTTCCGACGCTGTTCGGGATCCTTGATACCGCCAAACTGCATGCTGGTACCAGGGACGATCGCCTGAGGATCTGCGAGAAACGCATCGAGTCGCTCGGTGGTCCACCGACCGCCGAACTCGCGCATCGCTTCCGAATATTCAAAGTCCTGTTTTGAGGCAACGGGCCGGCACAACGATCATTGAGAGATTAGGCGCGAGGAATGCCGGATCCCACAAGTTAAGACCATGCAACCCGTGCACTGTGTAATCAGGAGATCGGCGGCCTGGCCCTTTGCCGGTTCGATGAAGGAGCACGTCGCCTTCATCAGTCCACACAACGATTCGTCCGTCATGGCCCATTACGATATCGCGAACGCGGTGCCCCACCGGAATAGGCTCCGGCTAAAATTGCGCGCCCATCCTTGCGACTCTAACGCGGGAGACCCGCCTGCGTTCTCAAAGACGCCACCAGCAGATCATCCTGCCAGTCCTTAAGAGCGTCGCCTGTCACCCCGGTTAGGCTGGAGATCCCAATCACCGCCCACTCCCAGGTTCAGCAGAGATCTTCGGCGACGTTCGTCTGCGCGTGGAAGACTGCGGTATCGGCGCCGAGACCCACGCCGCGAGCGTCGGGCGTACCTGCCGCGGACCACTGCGTAGCAGGCAGAACGCTCTGGCCAAAGCCGTTCGGGTGGGCGAGGGTCGCTACGGCGCCCGGATCTGCCGTACCAGCCGTTGTTCGCGAGGGCCTCGCTGATGATGCCCCGCGTGAACACCCCGCGGCTGTCGAACTCGTACGCCGGCGCGTCATTGGCGGCCGGCGCCGAGAACTCGTTCGTGATGATCAGCGCTGACTGCGGCGTCTGCGCGTCACCTGATGCCCGCGCTCGAGGGAATACTCTTCCCAGTTGTTCTCGTACTCGGAGCGGTTGTATCGCAGCAGGCGGTGCAGTGTCTTCGGGGCTGCGCCCACTGCGGCGGCGACCGACGCCGCCCTTGCGCGGTGCGGTCGTAGGTGTTCTCGCGGATGTCGATGCCGCCCGGGATCCACTCCTGTGCCGCCGCCGTAGGCGGCGACGTTGTCGGCGCGGATAGAAGCGCAGCGAGTCTGCGCGCCCCGCGACTCGGTGACGACTTGCCGAGATAGCGCGGCGTTGGCCATGATGCCGAAATCGCCGATGCCGGTTTCCCAGCGATTGCTGAGAAGCAGCGGAGCCTGAGGGCTTCGGCTTCGCGGCGAGGTTGCCGTAGCCCGAGTTCGCCCGAGAACGCAGCCACGAAGCCTTCGGAGTCGAAGGGCACGTGGCGTCCGCAGGTTGACCGTGCCGGCGATACCGCCTTCGATCATGTCCGCGGTGGCGTTCTTGTAGGTGTCGACGCCCGCCATCGAGCTCGGGCGAGACGTCGCCGAACGACAGGCCGCGCGAGCTGTTCGCGTTGAAGCTGTCGCGGCCGTTGAACTCGCTGCGAACCTGCGGCAGACCGCGGATCACCACGCCGGAGGGCTCGGCCGAGAAGTGCGTGGTGTCGCCTGATGCGCAGCGAAACGCGTCACGGTGACGCCGGTCACGCGCTGCAGCGCTTCTGCGACGGACTTGTCGGGGAAGGCGCCGATGTCGGATGCGGTGATCGAGATCGACGACGGCGTCGGACCTCTTGATTTCCTGCGCGAGTCGCGAGCGGCCCAGATGCCGGTACACGAGGATCTCGGTGAGATCTTCGTCCGACTTCGGGCGTCGGTGCCGCGGTCTTCGCGTCGCTGGCCGGCGTCTCGTTCTGGCGCGATCGCATAGGAGCAAGCAGCGTGGCTCCGATGGCGAGAATGGATAAATCTGTATGCGCGACTTTTTCGCGCTCCACGGCTTCACGCCGCAACCTTTCGATGCTTTGACACCTGCAATGCCCCCTGTATAGAAACTATCTACGATCTAATTAATTCAGAAACCGATTGTTAAATTTCGCGTTTAACGACATCGCAACAAGCAATACCCGACAGCGACGATAGTTGCAGGTTGGCCGCATGTCTCGACAGGTCATGTTTTGTCGCGGTGAATGCGACAATCACGCCGGCCGGAACGCGCGGCGTGCGACGGCGGAGCGAAAACGCCTGTTTTACCGAGTGGATACGCACGCTGCGCGAAGCGGAACTGGTGGCCTCCCGCGGACAACTCGTGTCCGCGCCGTGGGACAACGCGATATGTCCCATGAGGGCAAATATGCAACGCCGTTGTCAGCGCTGACACGAGGTCGATCGCAGTGCAGCAATCACCGGGAACTCCGTCATGCTAGCGCTTCCAGCGGGCGCTCGACCCGAGAATTCCGGATTCACGCGCGAATCCCCGCCGAGCTCGAGTGCTGGCCTCCGAAGCGCGCGACTCTCCCGAGTTGTTAGCCCATCTCGGCCGTGCGCTCGGCTTCGCCAACCGGGCGGCGGAAGTGGAAGAGTTGCCAGTCAAAGCCGCGCCGGAAGCGCTGGCCAGTCGCGACGTGCAGCCGCACTCTACCACTGGCAGCGCGGTGCGTGCTGGCGCGCGTTACCGCGACTCGAGCAGGCCATCGACGATCATCCTGCGGAGAGCCGCAGCTGCGCCTGGTCGCCGACTCTCGCTGCGCAACATGGATCGGCGCCGCGCCCTGCGGTTGTTGCTGGAAGATGGGCTCGCGCGCGCGCCGCACTCCGCGGCATTCTCACGTCGACTGAAAAGTCAAAATTTTGACGAGGCCTGACCGCTCGCGGGAAGCTGTCGAACCAATGCGCGCCGCCATCCCGCGCGCGCGCAAACCGGCGCAGGCGCAACGCAACCTCGTGCTGGCGCAAGGCGCATGGGGGCGCCCGCGGGAAGCGTTCGCGATCTGCGATTCGCTTCTCGCCGCCGCGCCTGACCAGATGCCTGCGTACCGCCCACCGCGCTGCGACTCCAATGGCGACGCGGAGCATTCGCGCCTGCGATTACGCCCGGCTCGTGCGCACGTATGTGCTTGACCCGCCGGCCGCGTATGGCGGCATCGGAGCTTGTAGCCTAACGGCGCTGGCGCGTACGCTGACCGGCCTGCAACTACACGACGCACCGCCCCCATCGCGCAATCGTTGCGCGGCGGCACTCAAACCGGCCGCACCTGCCTGCCGACGATCCGGCCATCGCGGATTTTTCGCGATGCTGGATGCGCCGGTCCGCGACTACATCGCCCGGGCCTCGACGCGACGTCGGCACATCCCGTCGACCGGAGAAGATGCGCCCTCGCATCGGCTTGCGGGTTCATGGTCGGTGATGCTGTCGCCGGGCGGATATCACGTCGATCACGTGCATCCCCAGGGCCGCTGAGTTCGGCGTACTACGTCGATCTGCCGGATTCGCGAGCGTGACGCAGGCGTGCGCGCCGCGTGGCTCAAGTTCGGGGAGCCCGGTGTGAAGGTGGGATTAAGCGCCTGAGCACTCGGCTGTCGAGCCTAAACCCGTAAAGGCTGCTGGTGCTGTTTCCGTCGTACTCTGGCGCTCATGGCAATGCGCCATTTCACGAAAGGCGGCCACGACCGCCGCCTCATGTGGTCATCCCGGCGAACCAACTATTTCGCGGCGGACGACACGCGCTGCTTCGTGAGCACGGCTGATCGGCGCCCAACTTTGTAGAGGTACTCGTGGTATCGCTTGCTACCTGGCTTGAGCTTCGCGTGAGCTCGGCGGTCTGCTCCGGGTGAGCGCAACTGCAATTCGCCCACGAGACAGTTCGACAGCGTCGTCTCGCGAAAGCGCTTAGCCGCCATTTCTGCGACTGTTGCTGCGTTGCCGCGCGGTTCACGAGATCTCGGGCTGGCCGTGCCGGTGTACGTCCCGCCACCCAGGGTGCCGAGGAACCGCCAGCGTTGGTGGCCCCGGCGCCCGCAGCGCGCGAGCCGTTCATGCCGCCGGCCGTGCCCGGAGCCAAGCTGCCGCTGTTTTCCATGGAGGCCAGACCGTTACATTGCGCCAACGTCCGTGCCGTAGTCCACCTTCGCCTGAGACGCCCGGCTTGCCCCACGCCGGTGTTGCGTGCGGCAGGCTCGCGCAGCCGCCGCTGAGCGCCAGCGCGAATCGCGCGCCAGGACGGATAGCGTTCTCATCGCACGGTCTCCCCGCCGCTGCAACGACCCCGGCACGCCATGTGACCGTTCCAGCGAGGTACCGAAAATTCTGATCGCGACGGGAATGCGCAAGATACTCAAAGCGCTTCGACGTGCCAGACTAGGCCGGCACTTCAGTGGATACTGGCGGCTGCGCGGGTGTTCTCGCATTGTCGACGACCGCGCAAAGGTTTGCCCGTGGCGCCGATCACGGGAAGCGGGCCCATTCGGTCGATGCGCGTCGTCCACGTAACTGATGAGCTGCTCGTTTTGAACCGCTGTCATCGCGGGATACCGGCGCCACTGGCCAGCCATTCGTCGGCCGCGACCCGGCGGCGACGGAGGCGAGGATGAGTTCGGGGTCGCGCAGCACGCGCGGCTTCGCGCGTGACCGCCGGCGCGGCCGTCTCGAGATCCGCGAACATGTTGATCGGCGCCGCACAGCTGCAGCGCGTCGGTGATCACGTGCCTGCCGCCGATCGTGTAGATAGGCTGATCCCAGATCTGGTAGAGCACGCGCAGCGGCGTGCGCGCCGCGGTAGCGCGCGCCGAGCGCTGCGAGCTCGGCGCGTCGAGCGCGTCGGCCTCGCGGTCGGCGACCGCCTCGCGTGCCGGCGAGCGCGCCGAGCCGGCGCATCGAGTCCGGGCATGCCGGCGAGCTGCGTGACATGCACCTGGTACACGGGAATCCCCAGCGCCTCGATGCGATCGATGCGCACGCGTTGCACGACGTCCACCGCGACCACGACGACCGTCGGCCGCAGCGCCAGCAGTTGTTCGAAGTCGAGGGTTTCCGCGTCGCCGACGATCTGGCAGTCTGGCCGCTTCCGCGGGCTCCGTGCTGTGCGCGATCGTGCCCACCAGGCAGTGACCCGCGCCCGCGGCGTACAGCATCGCCGTGGTGCCGGGCGCGAGCGACACGATGCGGCACGGGCCGCGTCGGCACCGTGATCGGTATCGCCGACGTCGTCGCGCATCGGCGCGCGTGTTCGCCGCGCGACGGCAGCGCAGCACAGAGCCAGCGGCGGCGGCGAACGCCAGCCGCGTCCGCAGGCGTGCTTCACCGCGGCGGGTGGATGCGGCCGCACTGCCGACGTTCGCGGCGCAGCCGGCGCAGCCGGTACCCGCGGCGCGCGCGATGCGCGGCTTCAGCGAGCGCTCGCGCCATCCCGCGAGGCGCGGATGCCGCGCGGCCCAGGCGTCGAGCGCCAGCAACGCGCGCAAGCCGGCGGCGCGCGGGCATGAGCTTCCACACGCTCGACCAGCGAACGCGATGCGACGACGATGAGCGGCGACGAGGATTTCCTGCGCCATCGTCGCGATCCTTACGCCCAGGCCGCGACGACGCGGTAGGTGATGAACGATGCGAGGTAGGCGAGCGCGAACAGGTAGCCCGCCATGATGAGCGGATAACGCCACGAGTTGGTTTCGCGCTTCACCACCGCGAGCGTCGACAGGCACTGCGGCGCGAACACGTACCAGGCCAGCAGCGAACAGGCCGTGGCGCAGGCTCCAGCTGCTCGCGATCACCGGCTCGAGCTGCGCCGGCGACATCGTCGCCCGCCGCGGACATCGCATACACGGTGCCGAGTGCGCTCACCGCGACTTCGCGCGCCGCGAGCCCGGCACCAGCGCGATCGAGATCTGCCAGTTGAAGCCGATCGGCGCGAACACGGTACTCGAGCAGCGCGCCGAGCTTGCCGGCGAAGCTGTACTGGATCGCGGGCCCGGTGGCGCCGTCGGGCGGCGCCGGGTAGCTGGACAGGAACCACAGCACGATCATCAGCGCGAGGATGATGCCGCCGACGCGCGCTCAGGAAGATCTTCACGCGCTCCCACAGGCCGAGCAACAGGTTGCCGGCGTGCGGCCACTGGTAGTCGGGCAGCTCGAGCATCAGCGGCGAGTACTGCCGCGTGCCCGCGAACTGCTTCATGCACGAAGGCGACGATGAGCGCCGACGACGATGCCGGCCAGCGTACAGCGCGAACATCACCAGGCCCTGCAGGTTGAAGGGCCCGACTGCGCTGCGCGCGGGATCAACGCGCCGATCAGCAGCGCGTACACCGGCAGGCGCGCCGAGCAGGTCATGAGCGGCGCGATCATGATGGTGGTCAGGCGGTCGCGCCAGTTCGGGATGGTGCGCGCCGCCATGATGCCGGGGATCGCGCAGGCGAAGCTCGACAGCAGCGGGATGAACGCGCGGCCCGACAGGCCCACGCCGCCCATGAGGCGGTCGAGTAGATAGGCCGCGCGCGGCAGGTAGCCGGAGTCCTCGAGCGCGAGGATGAAGAGGAACAGGATGAGGATCTGCGGCAGGAACACCAGCACGCTGCCGGCGCCGGCGATCACGCCGTTCGACCAGCAGGCTGCGCAGCGGTCCTGCGCGGCAGGTGCGCGGCGGTCCACTCGCCGAGCTGACGCCATGGCGCCGTCGATCCAGTCCATGGGCGCTTCCGCCCAGCTGAACACCGCCTGGAACATCACGAACAGCACCGCAGCCAGCACGACGAGGCCGCCCACCGGATGCAGCAGCAACGCATCGATGCGCGCGAACCAGCGGCTTCTCGGCCGGGCGCTGTAGCCGACGGCCGCGAGCACGCCGCGCAGATCGCTTCTGCGTCTGCTCGGCGTCTTCGGCGCTGGCTTCGCTGCCAGCCGGCGCAGCTGACGCTGCGATGTGGCGAGCCAGCGCGCCGGTTCGATGGCCTCGATGAGCGCATCGGCGCCGCCGCGCTTCACCGCGACCGTCGGCAACACCGGGCACGCCGAGCTCCGCCGCGAGGCGCGGCACGTCGATCTGCACATCGCGGCGGCGCGGCGACATCCATGCGGTTGAGCGCCAGCACCATCGGCAGACCGAGTCGCTTCACCTCGAGCGCGAGGCGCAGGCCGATCGGCAGGTGCACCGCGTCGACGACGCACACCACGAGCTCGGGACGCGGCGCGTCGGCGACGCGGCCCGAGCAGCACGTCGCGCGTGATGGCTTCGTCGAGCGTCGTCGGGTTCAGGCTGTAGGTGCCCGGCAGGTCGAGCACGCGCAGCGTGCGGCCGTCGGCGCGCGGCGCGTTCGCCTTCGCGGCGTCTCGACGGTGACGCCCGGGTAGTTAGCGACCTTCTGGCGGCTGCCCGTGAGGCGGTTGAAGAGCGCGGTCTTGCCGCAATTGGGCACGCCGACCAGCGCGATGCGCAGCGGCGCTGATGATGACGAGCGGCGTCCATCGCGGACGCTAGGCGAGCGCGGCGCTGGTGTCCTTCGGCGCCAGCTGCGCGCGCGCCGCCGGCTGTGCGCCGAGGCGCGTCACGCGCACCGCCGCCGCTTCGGCGCGGCGCAGCGCGAAAGTCGAGCCGCCGATGCGCACCACCAGCGGATCGCCGGCCGGACCACATGCGCGCGATGACTTCGCAGCGCGCGCCGGCCACGAAGCCGAGATCGCGCAGGCGCGCCAGCAGGATCGCCGCGCTGCCTGCGCCGTCATCGAAGTCGGCGACCTCGGCGAGGCCGGCCACGACGCGCGGACTCGCCGCGGCGCAGGTCAGCGAGAACGGAAAGAGCAGGAAGCGTGGGGAATCGGGCGCTTTCACGAGCCGAAGTATGGGTTTCGGGCGTCGTCGATGTAAATGCGAGGAGTTCGCATTTGCGAATGATCGACCATTTGCACACAGCTCTACTAATTGACAGCACGTCAGACGCGGGTCCTAGGCTCCCCGCCCATGAGCTACATCGCCGAACGAAGACTTGAAGAGAAGGAGCGCCGCCGCGCGGAAATCGTGGATGCCGCCGAAGCCGCCGGCCGCGAAGTCGGGCTCGACGCGCTGACCATGGACGACGTCGCGCGCCGCGCGCGCCTGTCGCGCGCGCTGCTGTACGTGTATTTCCAGGACCGCTCCGACCTCATGTTCGGCCTGCGCCGAACGCGCCATGGGCATGTTGCACGTGCGCTTCGTCGAGGCGCCGGAGCGTCATCGCAGCGGGCTCGAACAGGTCAGCGCGATGGGCCGCGCCTACGTCGCGTTTTCGCAGGAATTTCCCGTGCTTTCGACGCGCTGGCCCGCTGCGAACTGCAGTCTCCGGAACCCACGGCAGGGCTCGCCGTCCGAGCAGGCCTGCGCGCCGGCGGCGACCGACTGCAGGCGGCGCTGGTCGCGTCGATCGAAGCGGCGTGCGCGACGGCAGCATTCGCAGCGACATCGGCTCGCCGATGCTCATGAGCGTCACGCTGTGGGGCTTCATGCACGGAATCATCCAGCTCACCACCACCAAGGCCCATGCGCTCAACGCACTCACGGCGCGTGGACCGCGAAGCCGTTGATCGACCATTGCGACCGGGCGATGATCACGCGGATCTCACGACAAACCCGTCCGCCAAACGGGCGATCGTTTGCGGTCCCTCCAGCTGGTAGATGGCGTGCGTCCAGTGACTCGACAACTGAGAGTTCTCGCCTGCGCGCCGCCGTGCGCTCGGTTTCACGAACTGGCGTGGTCAAGAACGCGACGCCCTGATTGGCGGCGGAAGTGAGGTTGGACGCAGCTGCCGGTCATCGACGATCATGTGGTGGGAGGGATCGCGCGTTCTGACATCCTTGCTGTGCGCAATGCTCGAAGCGCGGAGCGTATTGCCTGCGTGGCTCTGACGCGGCACGCGCGCGCTGCCTTTCCGGAGGCGGACCGCTGCGGGTGCTACCGTGGAGCTTCGAAGGCGGCTGCGACGATCGACCCCGGCCGCTCGGCGACGCGTTGAATCCTGCGTACCAGACGCCGCCGACCTGTTGCCGGTGGCGCAGGGGACAGCAGCCGCAGTTTCTCTTCGCTGCAGAAACTAATCGCGATCAGTGAAGATGACCGGAAATTTAAAGTGCATACT
>ERZ1370068.11174-contig-9811_pt1 | contig 40344 bp, 66 predicted proteins | sample MGYA00561227_ERZ1370068 | MGnify/ENA primary metagenome ERZ1370068 (study PRJEB38410, sample SAMEA6850437) | metagenome | study: Metagenomic assessment of the ecological functions of the soil: analysis of the soil microbiota associated with the... | reverse complement strand
ATAATACTTCGTTCAGTTACGTATGCAACAAGGCGGCCGTGGCGGTTATGAATATTTTCCTGAAGACGGCAATTATCTTTTTACAATGGCACAGTGGTATCCGCGTCTTTGTGTTTACAGTGATTTCCAGGGTTGGCAAAATCATCAATTCACCGGCCGCGGAGAATTTGCATTGACATTTGGAAACTTTAAAGTGCAGATGACAGTACCTGCTGATCATGTGATTGGTGCAACTGGTGAATGCCAGAATTACGCAGCAAATGTTGACCCCTGCACAATTGGCACGCTGGCAAAAAGCACAAACATCGCAAAGAGCCAGTTGAGATCGTGACACTTGATGAAGCAAAAGCAAGAGAGAAAAACTAAAAGCAGCTCAAAAGAAAACATGCATTTTTAAAGCAGATAATGTTCGCGATTTTGCATGGGGCAGCTGTCCAGAAATTTATCTGGGATGCAATGCCTGCTTATGTAGAAGGAAAGAAAGTAATGTGCGATGAGTTATTATGGTAAAGAAGCTATGCAATCTTTATCGTAAGTATCTCAACAAAAGCTGGTAGCACATACAATTAAAACATATTCAAAATTCACGATCCCTTACCCCTACCCTGTTGCTCAAAGTGTGGAAGCAAGCCAATGGTATGGAGTATCCAATGATCTGTTTCAATTTTGGACGTACCGAAAAAGACGGAACCTATAGTGAGAGGTACAAAGTATGGAATGCTTGGGTGTTGTGATCCATGAAGTGGGTCATAACTTTTTCCCGATGATCATCAACAGCGACGAACGCCAGTGGAGCATGGATGGATGAAGGCTTGAATACTTTTGTGAATACCTGACCGAAGAATTGTGATGATAATAAATTTCCTGTAACAAGAGGTCCTGCATATACGATCAGTGATTACATGAAATTGCCAAAGGATCAGCTGGAGCCGATCATGAGTAAACTCTGAAGATATTGTTGGCTTTGGTCCGAATGCTTATTCAAAACCGGCAACAGGTTTGAATATTCTTGCGTGAAACTGTCATGGGTCGCCGAGCTTTTTGATTATGCATTTAAAGAATATGCAAGACGCTGGGCATTCAAACATCCAGACACCTGCTGATTTCTTCCGCACCCTGGAAGATGCAAGTGGTGAAGATCTTGATTGGTTCTGGAGAGGTTGGTTCTATGGAATTGATGCCTGTGATATCTCTCTCGATACAGTAAAATATTTCAAAGCAGACGTCAATGCGATCCCCTCCCTGACAAAGATTCTACGGTGACGAGAAGTCTTGACAAACCAAGGGTAAATTCCTTTGAAGATGTTTCCAAAGATCCGCAATCGTAGAAGACAAGAACATTACCTTTCCTTACCGATGCTGATACATCACTGAGAGATTTTTACTGGAAGTATGACAGAGATATTGAAAAATATGATTCAACAAAATATGCAGTTACGCTCTCTCCTCAAAGTGAAAGCACTAGATGCTGAAGGAAAAGCCAAATACGAAAGTAAAAACGTGTATGAGCTTACGTTCAGCAATAAAGGCGGTTTAGTAATGCCGATCATTGTTGAATGGACATATAAAGATGGAACAAAAGAAGTGGACAGGATACCTGCACAGGTCTGGAGATTGAATGAAAAGAAGGTGGTAAAGACGTTTGTAAAAGATAAGGAAGTAGCAAGTATAAAATTAGACCCGCATGCGTGAAACAGCAGATATTGATGAAATGCAATAATAGCTGGGGAACAATTGCTGAACCTACAAAATTCCAGTTGTTTAAAGCAAAACAGGGAGCAGCACGTGGCCAAACGCCGGGAGGAATCAATCCCATGCAAAAGGCACAGGAAAGAAAAGCATTCTAAGAGCCCATCCACATTTTGAGCAGGGAAACCACCCTTAATTGAGGGTGGTTTTTTGTTTTTCAATCTACTGCCACGGTCTATCTTTATTAAGCTGGAGCCTGTGTGCAGCTTTTGCCTATTTGATAAGAACGAAAACTGGTTGCTGAATTACCCACCACATAGGCACAATAGAAACATAGGAGCACATAGAATAATGCAGAGATCTTGAAGATTTGACGCGGGCTTGTTTAAAAACACTTCGCAGGTGAACCTATGTGTCTATTTGCCTGTGCCTATGTGGTTAAAATTCACACCGGAAATTAAAATGGTGTGATAACTACAAAGATTTTAGACGAACTGACCTATAAAATTATTGGCTAGCGCTCATTGAAGTGCACAAGCAATTGGGACCTGGCTTATTGGAAAGTGTATATCACAAATGCTTTGTTCATGAACTCTGTCTGCGAAATTTGTAAATTTGTCAGCCAGATAATGACACCTGTAAACTATAAAGGGATAATTCTGGATGCTGATCTTCGTCTTGATGTACTGGTGGAGGATTTTATTATAGTCGAACTGAAAGCTATGAGGAAATTTTACCGGTTCATGAAGCACAGCTTCCTGACTTATTATGAAATTGTTGCAAAACCGAAGGGCATTCTGATCAATTTCAACTGCACAAATATTTTTAAAGAAGGCCAAAAACGATGGTTAACGAATACTATGCTCAAGTACCTGCTTAGGTTCTCATATTCCATATAGCACAATAGCAACATAGGAGTCTAGTAGCTGGTACTTCCGTCTCTCTACTCTTGATCTTTTCTTGCCGGAATTCTTTTTTTCGTAATCAAGAACGGCCTGCGGTTTGGTCATGCCTTTTTTAACGGCAGTATCTGATTTTTGCGGAGTTATCGGTAACATCAAGAGGTTTCAGGTCATCATCATTTTTACTGTCGCCGGTGGCAGGTTTATCTAAAAACCATTTTTCTGTCTTTGTTATAGTTCCTGAGTTTGGATCATAATATTTCCAGGTTCCATGTTTTAATGTAAAGCCTTCCAGTTTCACTACCTGCGTGCCTACAATTTTGGTGGGATCATTTACGTCATACACGGCAACGGTATCATATGGATTGTCCGGATTTACTGCCTTCCAGCTTTCTTCTCTTATCAAGATCACCAATATTTGTATAATATTGGCATTTGCCATCTTTATTGCCCCAGCGATAATTTTCGACCGCTATCAGATCACCATCCAGGGAGTATTGTCTCCACGTGCCATCCTTTTATCGTTCAAAAATAACCTTCTTCTTCATATCCGCGTTCACCATGATTATCGTCAACATGTATCACCCAGGGGCCTTGTTTCTTCCCCTTCATATCTATCCTGTTCAACGTATCACCTTTGGGCCCGATAATAAAATTTTTATACTGACCAAAACCGGTGAGAGAAACAAGCATCATCAAAACAAAAATAAATCGCATAGATTAGTAGTTTGAAATACGCCAGCACACAAGCCATGCAATTTACTAACGAAAAACGACTGCTTTTATGTTTCGAAAGTTAAAATTCTATCTCCCGCCGTTCAGATTCAGGATTTTATTTATTTCAGTTTTTACCTGCTCATTCCTGCATATTTGTACATCCGTTTTGGCACAGGTAAAACCAACTCCCGCCGGAGAAAGAATGAAGAGCGTAGAACAACGGCTTGCATTAGAAAAAGATCAATTGTGAACGATGTAAAATTTCGCAGTATCGGTCCAAGCATCATGAGCGGTCGCGTAGTGGATGTGGATGTAAATCCTGTTGATCCTACCGAATTTTATATTGCCTATGCCACGGGTGGTTTATGGCACACAACAAATAATGGTCAAAGCTTCGCTCCTATTTTCGATAGTCTTGATGTACTCTTTATCGGGGACATCGCTGTCAACTGGAATTCTTCGCCAAGAATTATCTGGGTAGGAACCGGCGAAGTGAACAGCAGCCGTTCGTCTTATGCTGGCATTGGCATTTATAAAAGCAATGATAATGGAAAGCATTGGGAATATCTTGGCCTGCCCGAATCACAGCACATTGGAAAAATTCAATTGCATCCGTCCAATGAAAACGTTGCGTGGGTTGCGGCACTGGGACATCTTTATTCACCTAATAAAGAACGCGGTGTTTACAAGACGACAGATGGTGGTAAAACATGGAAGCAAACTTTATTTATTGACGATACGACCGGTGCCATTGATATTGATGTCAATCCAAAAGATCCAAACGAGTTATATGCTGCCATGTGGAGCAGGAGCCGTAGTGCATGGAAGTTTAGAGAAAGCGGTGTCACAAGTGGCATTTATAAGAGCAATGACGGAGGTGACACATGGAAAAAATTTCGGGTGACGGCTCAGGTTTTATGAAAGGTGAAAAATTGGAAGGATCGGAGTAGCCGTTTACCCGGCAAATCCTTCTATCGTCTATGCGATCGTTGACAACAATATGATAAAACCTGATACAGGAACGAAAGCTGCGGATACATTTTATCATCGAAAAGATTTTAAGGACATCAGCGAAGATGCATTTCTTCTGTTGGATCAAAAGAAACTGGATTCATTTTTAAAGGAAAACGATTTCCTGAAAAATATACGGCAGCTGGTAGTCATGGATATGGTAAAAACTAAAAGGTGAAACCAACTGCCGCTTTACGATTATCTCGATTTTGATGATGGGTTTCGAAATGCCGGTATCTATGGCGCGGAAGTTTATCGGAGCAATGACGCAGGAGCAACATGGAAAAAGATGAATGAAAAGGGTCTCAAACTTTACAGCACCTATGGATATTATTTTGGGAAAATATTTGTGTCACCTGTGAATGAAAACAAACTGATCATAACGGGTGTTCCTATCCAACTTTCAACCGACGGTGGAAAAATTTTTAAAACGATCGACAAAGAAAATGTTCATGGCGATCATCATGCAGTATGGATCGATCCAAAACGTGATTCACATTTTGTTATTGGAACGGATGGCGGCTGCAATATTACCTATGATGATGGCGGGCATTGGTTTTTTGCCAACACACCGGCAGTAGGCCAGTACTATGCTGTGACTGTTGATAATGACAAACCATATAATGTCTATGGGGGCTTGCAGGACAATAACGTGTGGTATGGTCCTTCGAATAACGCGGATGATAAAGAATGGCAAAGTACCGGCGATTATTCTTTTAAACCATTGGTTGGCGGTGATGGAATGCAGGTGCAGGTTGATACAAGAGATAATGCAACAACTTATGCAGGGTCACAATTTGGTTTTTACAGCAGGCTGAACAGGAAAACGAGAGGTGATGAAAAAATGTAAGACCATATCATGAACTTGGTGAAAAACCACTTCGGTTTAACTGGCAGGCGCCTATTTTATTAAGCACCCATAACGAGGATATCTTTTATGTTGGTGCCAATCGTTTATATCGTTCTTTAAACAGAGGTGATAGCCTGGTCCCCATTAGTAATGATCTTTCGAATGGAAAGAAAGAAGGTAACGTACCTTATGGAACCATCACGACGATCGCGGAGTCTCCGACAAGATTTAATTTATTGTATGTCGGCACTGATGATGGAAATGTTTATATTTCGAAAGAAGGTGGCTATGACTGGAAATTGATTAAGTGAACCAGGCGACAAAAAAACACTAAAACATCAAAATCGTCCACTCACGACTCACGACTCACCACTCACGGCCTTTGGGTGAGCCGCATCATTGCTTCTCAATACAAAGAAAGTCGTGTATATGTTTCATTGAACGGTTATCGCAGTGATAACTTCCTGCCTTATTTATATGTAAGCGAAGATTATGGAGAAACCTGGAGACAGATCGGAAAAGATCTGCCCAATGAGAACCGATAAATGTTGTAAGGAAGATCCAAAAACGATAGCATTATATACGTCGGCACCGATGGTGGACTGTATGTGAGTTTTGATGCGGGAAATAGTTTTATGATGTGGAATGGCGGTCTTCCTAAATCTGTTCCTGTGCATGATATTGCCATACAGGCAAGAGATAATGAGATCGTTTTAGGTACACATGGCAGAAGCTTATACGTCGCCAAGCTGGATGATATTCAAAAATTGCAAAAAGATCCTGACTGGATGAAGAAGAAACCAAAGGAAAAGCCAAAAGAAAAAAAAGGATGAAGATGATAATGAAATGGAAAATGAAACGGATACTGTGCCAGATATAAAATAATTAACTCATTTTTTCTTTGGATAAACTTGGTAAGGAATATGCGCTTACACAGGTTGCGATGCAACACCAGGCCAGGGAGATAAAATATTTTTTTACAGCCAGGCTTTCGCAGATGGTTTTCGCACCAGTTTCGCTATCCTGCTTCCTGCCTTACTGGGCCTTTACTTTAATTCTTTTCAAATTGGTTTGACGATTTCTTTAGGATGCATGTCTGTTAGCCTTACTGATGCACCCGGCCCTGTTATTCACAAAAGAAATGGAATGCTTTTTTGCTCTGCCTTTATTTTCATAGTTGCTATACTCACCGGTTTTGCAAGATTGAATATTTATACATTGGGGCTGGAGATCATTGTGACCAGTTTTTTCTTTTCCATGTTCAATGTTTACGGAACCCGTGCGGCGTCAGTTGGCAATTCAGGGATACTGATCATGATCCTCACAATGGATTCTTCGCTTACGCCTTCACAGGTATTACCTCACGCGTTATTGATCCTGGCAGGCGGGATCTTTTATACTGTGCTGAGCCTGTTACTTCATGCCTTGCGTCCCTATCGTATTTCACAAAGAACACTGGGTGACTCTTTGCGTGAGATAGCCACTTACTTATCGATCAAAACAGATTTTTATGATGAGGCAACGGACCTCGGATGCAAACTACAAGCGACTTGTTGACCAGCAGATCATTGTTCATGAAAAGCAGGAGGCAGTAAGAGAATTACTTTTAAATCAAGACAGATCGTTGAAGAAACGACAGCGGAAGGAAGAAGACTGATGTTTGTATTTACGGAGGCAGTGGACCTTTTCGAGGACATTACCGCTAGCTACTATGATTATGCTCTGTTGAGAAAACAATTTGCGGGTACAGGTGCATTACAATTGATCAACAAAACTTTGAAAAAGGCAACTGCCGAACTGGATGCAATTGGTTTTGCTATTCAATCCAATACTAATTTTCACCCGTCATTTGACTATACCGAAGAACTGAATGAGTCTAAAAAAGAAAATAGATGACATCGATTCCAAAGGGTGAGGCGAATGCGCTGGTTCTTCGAAAAATATTGGTAAACATCCGCAAGCTGTTCACAGACCTTAATAATATCAGCCAGTATTTTCAAAAAGAATATCACGGTACAAAGAACAAGACTGGATTCCTCCCGTTTTGTTTCGCATCAACCCCTCGACCCGAAAATTATCTGGGATAACTTTTCATTTCAGTCATCCACATTCCGGCATGCATTGCGTGTTTGCATTGCCTGCATTGCCGGGTTTATAGTTGCCAAACTCATTGACTACGGGCATCACAGTTATTGGGTATTACTGACGATCGCATTCATCTTAAAGCCTGCTTTCAGCCTGACCAAACAAAGAAACATTCAGAGGATCATCGGAACATTTGTTGGCGGAGCCATTGGAGTGATCATTCTTACTTTGACTCATGACAAAACAATCCATTTTGTTTTTCTTGTGCTCTTTATGCTCGGCACTTACTCGTTTATGCGAATAAAATATCTCGTGATGGTCATCTGCATTACGCCATATATTTTGATCTTCTTTTCATTTTTGGGAGGCGAATATAAATCGGTCATTGAAGAAAGATTACTCGATACATGCCATTGGTTGTGTGGATCGCTTTTTCCGCAAGTTATTTCCCGTTTCCAAGCTGGGAAGCCGGCCAGTTGAAAAAGATATGCAGGGAATTGTTCGCGCCAATGCCAATTATCTTCAAAAGATCGTTGAGGCTTTATCAGGATATGGTATAAACATGCTGGATTATAAACTAGCAAGAAAAGATGTGTATTTAAATTCTGCTAATCTGTCTGCAACTTTCCAGCGAATGTTATCGGAGCCAAAAAGCAAACAGGGTGCAGAAAAGGATATTCACCAGTTCGTGGTATTGAATCATATTTTGTTTTCCAATACAGCTAATCTGTCTGCTGCTGTGTTTTCAAAGGAAAAAAGAACCTACCCGCCAGGACTAATTGTTCCCGGAAGAAAAGCACTGAACAAATTGAATGAGGTCAGGAAGAAGTTAGGAGATGAAACTTCTGATTACATCCGAAGCTTTAAAAAAGAGTTTGCCTTCTGAACAAATTGAAACAGCTGACGATCTTTTAATAAAAGAGCAACTGAATTTTATTTACAACCTTACAAATGACCTGGAGAAAACAACTAATGCAATTATCGACTAAGAAACCATTCTACAGCTAATTCATACCCTTTCAATCCCAAACCCAAAAATGCTTCCAACTGGATTTGCCTGAAACATGAGAAAGTTTTCGAAAATCTTCCCTGGCATGAACATTTGAAATATGTACTTCGATAACCGGAGTTTTTATAGCAGCAATAGCATCCCCAATTGCGACAGAGGTATGTGTATATCCTGCAGGATTAAGAATGATCCCGTCATATTCAAATCCAACCAGCTGCAAGGCATTAATGATCTCGCCTTCAATATTGCTTTGATAATATGAAAATTCAACGGACGGATATCTTTGAGTAAGCTGATCTAAAAAGTCCTCAAATGACATGTTGCCATAGATATCCGTTTCTCTTGTACCAAGCAGATTTAAGTTGGGACCGTTGATGATGGCTATTTTCATACCGCTAATTTAAAAGGAATTATTTATCATCTGCAATAAGCGCATAAATAATAAGACTGATATATTTTCCATTCTTGATCTCGCAGTCTTTCATCGTTCCTCTCGTAAACAAATCCAAGCTTCTCCAACACCTTACTGCTTGCAATGTTGCCTTCTTCCACAAAAAGCTTCGAGGCGATGAATATCCTTTTCCTGTTTGGCAATATTCAATAACTGTTTTTAGAACCTCTGTGGTCACTCCCTTGTTCCAGTATTGAGGAAAAGCCAGAAACCGACTTCTGCTTTTTGTGTTCGGCTTTGTGATAATAATATGCCACCACCCCTATCTTCTCGCTTGTTTTTTTATCAATGATCTTCCATGGGCCACCTGTACCCTCTTTATAACTTTTCTCATACCAGTCCATTTGCTTTTTTGTGTCGTTCAAACGAATCATATCTCACTCCGTAAAAGGAATAATATCGGGATGGCTCAAACCTTCAAAAATGAATTGCTGATCTTCGGGCAGGATCTGCTGTAATAAAAACCTCTCTGTTGTTAATTCGGGAAACATTTAGGAACACTAATTACACGAATTTTCACGAATTGAACTGAATTCGGGTTCGTTTACTTTGTGCATCCTTTGTGTACTTTGTGACCCAAGGCATTGGACAGAACCACGACGAGACATGTAATTACCGTGAATTCGCGTGGATCAATTCTATAAACTCATCAAACAAATATCTTGAATCTTGAGGCCCCGGGGTGCTTTCGGGGTGATATTGTACAGAGAATGCAGGTTTGTTTTTATACGAATTCCCTCGATAGACTGATCATTAAGATTGACGTGGGTAACTTCTATATTCTTCGCTTTTTTCACAGCTTCGGGATCGACGCCAAAACCATGATTTTGTGTGGTGATCTCGCACTTGCCGGTCACCAAATTTTTGACAGGGTGATTCAATCCGCGGTGACCATGATGCATTTTGAAGGTTGGAATGTCGTTGGCCAGTGCAAGCAACTGGTGCCCCAAACAGATCCCAAATACCGGTTTATCTTCTTTTAAAATTTCCTTTAGTGTATCAATTGCATAGTCCATGGCCGCCGGATCGCCGGGACCATTGGAAATAAAATATCCTGACGGATTGAATTCTTTTACTTCCTTGAGTTTCGGTCCTGGCAGGAAACACTTTTACATATGCTCCCCGGTTGACCATGCACTCCAGGATATGTTGTTTCACTCCATAGTCCATTACGGCAATTCGTACCGGCGAATTTTCATCTCCCTTTTCATAAACCTGTTTTGGTGCTGACCTGGGAAGCCAGTTCAAGGCCGTTCATATTGGGTACTTCAGCCAGTTTCTTTTTCAATTGCTCAACATCGGTGATCTCGGAGGAAATGATGCAATTCATAGCTCCCTTTGTGCGGATGTGAGCGACCAGCGCTCTTGTATCAACGCCTTCAATGGAAACAATGTTATTAGCTTTCAGGTAATCTTGCAATGAGCCTTTTGCCAGTTTTCTTGAATACTGGTCTTCAAGATTTCGCCCGATCAATCCACGGATCTTTACACTGTCCGACTCTACATCTTCATCCTTCACCCCATAGTTACCAATATGAACAGTATTCATGATCAGTATCTGTCCATAATAGCTGGGATCAGTAAATACCTCCTGGTAACCGGTCATGCCGGTGTTGAAGCAGATCTCACCGGCTGTTGTGCCAATAGCGCCGAATGCTTTGCCATGACAAACAGTTCCATCTTCTAACAGTAAAACGGCGGGAATTTGAGAATCGGGCATTTTAAAAGATTTTGCAAAGAAAATAAATTGACAGCTTTTCACCGAAATAATTGTTCACATATCTATCATAAAAATCCCGCCTGCGCGGCGGGACTCATATGAAAAGAAATCGTTTTGATGTATCAAAAAAATAGCCAACGATTTAAATCGCTGGCTAGCTCGTTTATTCTTCAGTCGCTGCTGTAGTTTCTTCCCTTTGCTGCTTCAGCTACCTCAGCTTTCTTTGCACCTCCACGACCACGTCTTGTTCTTTTAGCTCCTTCTTTTCTTTCTTTCTTTGCCCTTACCATAGATCTCGTTGAAATCAACCAGCTCGATCATTGCCTGCTCTGCATTGTCACCAGGACGGCTCCCAGTTTAATGATACGGGTATAACCACCGGGACGACCAGCGATCTTTTCTGCCACTGTGCTGAACAGTTCAGTGATTGCATCTTTATCCTGCAAATAACTGAACACAACACGACGCTGGTGGGTTGTATTTTGTTTTGCCTTTTGTAATAAGCGGCTCAACATAAGTGCGCAAAGCCTTTGCTTTTGCAACTGTTGTAGTAATTCTCTTGTGGGTGATCAACTGGCAAGCGAGGTTGCTCAGTAAGGCATCTCTGTGCGCTTTCTTTCTGCTCAGGTTTTTGATCTTGTCTCCGTGACGCATGACTTTTAGTTTTATTCGGCTGCACCGTGTCAGGAATTGCAGCCTACAGTTATTAATAGCTAAGAATTTCAAAGTGATTACAAATTCTTACACTAGCTCAATGCTGATGGGTCTAGCTGATATTACAGTTCGTCTGCATCCACACCCAGTTTCTGCAGGTCCATTCCGAAGTGCAAACCTCTTTCAGTCAACACCTGTTCAATTTCAGCCAGGGATTTCTGACCGAAATTGCGGAACTTCATCAGGTCTTCCTGCTCGTATTGAACCAGTTCGCTCAATGAATTGATCTTTGCAGCCTTTAGGCAGTTGAATGCACGCACAGAAAGATCGAGATCTTCCAAAGGTGTCTTCAATACCTTGCGCAATTGTAATGTTTGTTCGTCAACCAGGTCTTCTTTCTTTTCTTCTTTATTATCAAATGTGATATTCTCGTCGGTAATGATCATCAGGTGCTGGATCAGGATACGGGAAGCTTGTTTTACCGCTTCTTCAGGATGAATAGTGCCATCGGTAGAAACTTCCATGATCAGCTTTTCATAGTCTGTGCGTTGTTCCACGCGGGTATTCTCGATCGTGTATTTTACATTCTTGATCGGGGTATAAATTGAATCTATCGGGATATGACCAAGTGGTGCATCCTTTGGTTTATTGTCTTCTGCAGGAACATAACCGCGGCCTTTGCCGATCGTTGATTTCGATATCCATCTTTGCAGATGAATCCAATGTACAGATCAGCAATTGTGGGTTCATCACATCGAAACTCTGAGTAGCTTCACCGATCATACCGGCCGTGAATTCGGTCCTGTTTCTTACAGCTGAGCAATATTCTTTCATGTGCTACTTCATGGTCAACTTTCTTGCGCAAACGAACCTGTTTCAGGTTCAGAAAGATCTCAACCACATCTTCACTCACACCTTTGATTGTAGCAAATTCATGATCCACGCCTTCGATCTTTACGCCTGATGATAGCGTAACCTTCCAATGAACTCAACAATACGCGGCGCAGCGCATTACCGATGGTAACAGCGTAACCTGGTTCCAAGGGACGGAATTCAAATTGTGCTTCGAAAGTCAGTTGCTTTTTGCAATATTATTTTATCTGGCTTCTGAAAATTTAAAATGGCCATATTCAATTTTTGATTTGTTTTAAAACTTTTTGGAACTCAGCTTTGGAATCCTGTTCATCGTCTGTTGTGTCACTCACTTGTACGTTCAGTGATTCTATTCACATCGTGAATCGTCAGTCATCAGTCGTGAATAACTCAGATTCACGTCTCACGTTATTTGCTGTACAATTCCACAATCAGCTGCTCCTTAATATTTTCAGGCACACTTTCTCTCTCAGGATAGGTAATAAAGGTTCCGTGCATTCCGGTCTCATTCCAATCCAGCCAGCTAAATTTTTGATTCTTTCCGACGAAATTGGCTGGTAACAGAAGTATTGCCCATACTTTTTTCTTTCAAGCCAACAATATCACCTGGCTTTCAATTGAAAAGACGGAACGTTTACCACCTCACCATTTACAGTAACATGTTTGTGACTTACTAGCTGCCGTGCAGCAGGGCCTGCTTGCAGCCATACCCATCCTGAAAACAGTATTATCTAAGCGGGCTTCCAGTAATTTGATCAGGTTTTCACCGGTAACACCTTTACGGCGTGCATGCTTCCTACAAATGTTTTGCGGAATTGTTTTCCAACACTCCGTAAGTGTATTTTGCTTTTTGCTTTTCACGAAGCTGCAAGTGCATACTCACCTAAGCTCTTGCGCTTACGCGTAGCGCCATGCTGACCGGGAGGATTGCTGTTTTTACCCAGCCACTTACCATTGCCTAAAATAGGCTCACCGAAAATGCGGGAGATCTTGGTCTTTGGACCAGTGTAACGTGCCATAATTTTTATTCATTTCGAGTTTTTTAGAAACCGGTGAGCTGATCAGTAAAAAACTGTAAAAATAAATCAGTCACCCTTTTTTTAAATGAATCAAATCTGGCGATTCAACTATGTATTCACTTAAGCCACTTTAGAGGGTATTGGGGATTAAACTCTTCTCTTTCTTCGGGCGGACGAGCAACCATTATGTGGTAACGGTGTTACGTCTTTGATCATCACTACTTCAATACCGGACTGTGACGATCGCGCGGATTGCACTTTCACGACCCGCACCGGGACCTTTCACAAATACATCCACTCTTTTCAGACCAGCATCAAATGCTGTTTTGGCAGCATCGCCTGCAGCTGTTTGAGCTGCATAGGGTGTATTTCTTCTTGAACCTTTAAAACCCATTTTACCGGCGCTGCTCCAGGCAATAACCTGGCCGCTTTTGTTGGTTAAACTAACAATGATATTGTTGAAACTTGCAGTAACGTGAGCATCACCATAGGTATCAACTTTCACTACTCTTTTTTAGCGGCAGCCTTTGCACTTACGGGCTGGTGCTGTTGTTGCTGTTGTGCTTTTGCCATAATTTTTTTCTGAGGTAATCTTTCGTTTTTTAAAATTATCCCGTACAAGTCAGGACTGAATCAACCCTCCACCTGCACCTAGGCATCCGCAATTGATTCATAATTGGTGCATATAAAAGCTTTGTAGCTTGAGGCACGAGACTTCGAGACTTGGCTCGCAGCTCACGGCTGCTAGCTCGCAGCTGATTCTACTTCTTCGGCGCTTTCTTCTTACCGGCAACCGTTTTACGTTTACCTTTCCTGGTACGACTGTTTGGTCCTGGTACGCTGGCCACGAACAGGCAAACCTTTACGATGACGCATGCCGCGATAGCAAGCAATATCAAGCAAACGCTTAATGCTCATCTGTACTTCAGAACGCAACTGACCTTCTACCTTAAATTCCTCGGTGATCGATGTTACGAATAGCATTCAGATCGTCATCGTTCCAATCATTCACTTTCTTATCCCGGCTGATATTATTCTTTGTCAAGAATGTAATGGGCAGTAGAATGGACCAATTCCGAAAATATAGGTAAGGCCTATTTCACCTCTTTTATTTTTTGGTAAGTCTACACCGGCAATACGAGCCATAGTTTGATTTATAATTTTTAATTTTCAATTTAATTCAAGTTGACAATTGACAATTCGCCAATTGAGCACAACTCTTACCTTATCCTTGTCTCTGCTTGAAGCGAGGATTCTTTTTGTTTGATAACGTACAGCTTGCCTTTTCTGCGAACTATTTTGCAGTCGGCGCTACGTTTCTTAATGGATGCTCTGCACTTTCATATACTTTTAGCTTTTAGCCTTGAGCTCGAGCTTGAGCTCAAGGCTCATGCAACTCATCAGCTCGTAGCTATTATTTATACCTGAGAAATTATTCTTCCTCTGCTTAAATCGTATGGACTCATCTCCACTCCCACTTTATCACCCGGCAGGATCCTGATATAATTCATTCTCATTTTCCCCGAGATGGTTGCCAATATTTCGTGCCCGTTTTCCAGCTTTACCCTGAACATAGCATTTGGATAATGCTTCTACAATAACTCCATCTTGTTTGATCAGGGGTTGTTTCGACATACGATTTTTGGAGGCGCAAAGATAAGTGGATATAGCGTAAAAAAGAAAACGAGTCGGATTTTTACTTTTTATCGAGTAAAAATGAGTTGATTTTCAGAGATCAGTGGTTACGCCGGCCTGTCCGACCGGTCAGGCGGGCTTCTCGAGAGGCACTTTTGTCATATCCAGGTGCAGATTCTGTAGTTGGTGCACTCCAATTGGGTGGCTGAAATGACGGCGGTCTTCCCTGTACCACATCTCGATGTTTGAGAAGTCCCCTGATTCTCGGGGTCACGATGCGGAAAGCACCCTTCATATATTTTGTCCCTCTCCCCATTCAGATCCTGTTTCTGAAAGCCAAGTTTCAGAAGTTGTTGCTCATCAACCGGGATCGGGGACATAGTCCTCAGGACTGTACCAAAATTCCTGTACCCCATTGTCCACTAACGCCTGGTGTTCTTCATGACTGATCTCTACTACAGCTCCTTCTCTTTCCACTCCGTCATCATTTACTTTGATGAAATCTCCCGCTTTTTAATTCTCCAAGTTTTAGCATGGCAATCGGTTTTAATAATTCAATTTACGAAACTCTTTAAAAATGACAAATGAAATTTATCAGGAACGTTTTCTATAATTAATAACAGCCCAACCATTGAGAACTACGGCAAAACCTAAAATTGTCAAAAGCTGGTATTTAATATCAGCCAGGCTGCTTCCTTTAAAACAACCATCCGGATCACTTCAATAAAATAGGACACAGGGTTGAATTTGGTAAGAACCTGCGCCTCCAGCCAGGCATGCTATCAATAGAAGGTATATAAACCACCCAGCAAAACAAAGATCATCATGATAAAAAATGAAATAAGCATCGACTGCTGCTGGTTGTTGGCATAGGTTGATATCAACAAACCCAGGCCAAGTACCGCCAGCAAATAAATAGCAGCAAAAAAATAGATCGTCAGAAAACTTCCGGGCAGGAACAATGCCGTAAACAAGCCAGGCTATCATGCCGCCGATCGAAAAACCAACAGTCCAAGGCACCAAAACGGAATTAATTTACCAAGGATAAAGTGATATTTTTTATAGGTGTTACATTGATCTGCTCAATGGTCCCGATCTCTTTCTCCTTTACAATATTAACGGCAGTAAGATTTGCCCCGACCATTGTGAGCAATAACACCAGGATTCCCGGCACCATAAAGAACTTGTAATTCATCAATGGATTGAACCAGTTAGAAGGAACAACCTCAATAGTTGTTTCAGGACTAAACCTGGGGAACTGTATCCATTGCAGTCTCACTTCACCATTGTACTCCTGGATGATGCTTCGCAAATAAGCACTGCCTAAACCAGCTTTTACGCCGTTGATCGCATTGACGGCTCAAAAAAGTTTTGCCTCGTCCTCTTTCACGAGGTCTTCTCAAACGCGGCAGGTATTTCCAGGATAAGATCAGCTTTGTCATGTTCTATTTAGCTTCATGGCGTTGTTGTAAACGTTGGTGTACTCAGCTTAAAAATGAAGTACCCTGAAGCCGTGACCTTGTCGATAAGCTTTTCTTGAATAATCAGAATGGTCATGATCAACAACCGCGAGTTTGATGTTTTTTATTTCATAGTCTGCCGCCCAGGGTAAAATGAGTAATTGAATGGTTGGCATTATGAAAATCACAGCAAGAATTCCTTTGTCACGAAATATTTGCCTGAATTCTTTTTGCAATAAAAATTTTAGCGTTCTCATGCCACTCTAGTATTTTTATTAAATGTTTTATCGCTCCATAGAAATTCTGCAGCAGAACGGAGTCCCGGACAAGTCGGGAGCAAGGAACGTTCCATCGGAGAACCGGATGATGGTATCATAAAAATGCTCTTTCATGCTAAACGAATTTTAAAATTTTTGATCGCAAGACTTAAAAAGAAAACCATCATGCCGGTAAGGATCAATGTTTCTTTCCAGATCGTCTGAAGGCCAGTCCCTTTTATCATCACTGATTTTACAATTATATAATACCATTTTGCCGGAACTACATTTGATACGATTCGTCAATGGCAGCGGCATATTTTCCACCGGGAACATAAACCCGCTTAACATAACAGTGGGAAGAAAAAGAGCCACCAGCGAAATGAACATAGCCGTTTGCTGTGACTCAGCACCTGACGAGATCAGCAAACCCAGCGATAAAGAAACAAGTGTGAACAAAATGCTTTCGCCAGCAAGCAACGCAAGACTTCCATTAACAGGAACGCCCAATACGAATACGCTTAATAATAAAATGCTGGCAATATTAATTGCAGAAAGCATCAGGTATGGAATTGCTTTTGCAATAACAACCATCAGCGGCTTCATGCGGGCGAAACAAGCATTACTTCCATGGTGCCCATTTCTTTTTCTTTGACAATAGTTATCGCGGTCATCATGGTACAAACCAGTAAACAGGACCATGGCCATTACACCCGGAACGAAATTGTAGGCCCCTTTTAATTCCGGGTTATACAGCATTTTTGTTTCCGTATCAATAGTGTAAGGAAGCTTCCGGTCATTGGTGATCCTTTTTGATAATCCATGATAATGGCAGTTGCATAATTCGTCAACGTGTTTGCCACATTTGGATCAGACGCATCTGCGATCAATTGTACCTGTGCTTTATTAAGATGTTGCAGGTCCTCATTAAAATGAGGGAGGTAAAACAACTGCTAGTTTGACCTTTCCCTGTTTGAATAGCCTTCTCAACCTCCTGGTATAGAAACCAGGTTTTGGTGAACATCAAAATAACTACTTGCATTTATCTGTGCTATTAAAGAAGCAGTAGCAGCATCCTTTGACTGATCCAGGACGGCAATGCCGGAGTTTTTTACTTCATTTGTCAATGCAAAACCAAAAATGATGATCTGTACAACCGGCATGCCCAGCAAAATGAACATCGTTCGCTTATCACGAAATATGTGGTGGAATTCTTTTTTACAAACGAAAGAAATTGTTTCATTGCTTTTCATTTTGATGCTGTTCGTAAGGTCTTCGCCGTGGCAGCCAACGGGAAACATGCTTTTGTACTTCACGATATTCGTCCGCCAAAGCGATCTTCAAGATCCGGCTCTTCATAAACAATAAAATAAATAGTATTAATAATGAAGAATGAAGCAGCCCATATTAAGATATTTTGCGACTTCAGTGCAAGTGCCTCGCCAAGCAAGACGATCAATACCCCGAGAATCATTGGATTTCTTACATACCGGTAAAGACCTCTGACGACTAGTGTTTTTGTCGGTGACCAGGGTGCCAACGTCCCCTTGCCGATGCGGATGAATGAAGAGATACACAACTGTCATGATCGTTAACCCTAAGCAGGAATCATTATCGACCCCAAAAAAACAGAAAGACGGATATCAGTCGTCCAATCTTTTTCGATCCATAACGGAACAATGACCAACACCGTGATTGGAAGGATAAAAGAAAATATTTGCTTTAATACATTTATCATTATTCAGTCCTTCGTTGCTTTCTCTTGCCAGTTTCAAAAACACTTCATCCATTGATCGTGCTTTGTATGTTTTTTTCAATTGTGTTGGAGTATCCAGTGCATCGATTCTTCCGTCTACCATGATAGAAACGCGATTACAATACTCGGCTTCATCCATATAATGGGTAGTTACAAAGACAGTAATACCTGCTGCGGCTGCCTGGTAGATCATTGTCCAAAATTCTCTTCTGGTCACTAGGATCAACACCGCCTGTGGGTTCATCTAAAAAACAATTTGCGGTTCATGAAAAATAGCAACCGAAAAAGCGAAGTTTCTGTCGCCATCCCAGGGGCAATTCTTTTACGCAGTTTATTCGCTTCGTTTTCCATGTGAAGCTGGTTGAGAATATTGCTTGTTTTTTCTTTTAATGAATTTATCCGTCTTACCATAAATGCCTGCATAAAATCGGATATTCTCTTTTACTGTCAGGTCTTCATACAAAGAAAATTTTTGACTCATGTAGCCAATATTCCTTTTGATCTTTTCATTTTCCCTGTACACATCAAATCCGGCAACGCTTGCTTTGCCTGAAGTTGGTAATGATAATCCGCAAAGCATGCGCATGGCTGTGGTTTTACCGGCACCATTTGCACCAAGGAAACCAAATATTTCTCCCTTGTTTACTTCAAACGAAATGTGATCCACAGCTGTAAAATCACCAAAGCGTTTGGTCAATTTATCTGCCTGTATACTACGCCCCTATGCCACTAGGGGTGTTATTGAACATTTCCATCGGCTGTAAATTCATCTCATTCTGATTTAAATTTTTACTCCTCTTAGGCCCGCCCGTGCCGGAGCGGACGGGGGTTAGTCATCAATGACATAAAACAATCTTCAATATCAGGTTCTGCTTTCTTTATAACCAGGCCTTCGTTTGCTTTTTGTAAATAATTTTTCAGAGTTTCTTCGCTGAAATCTTCTTTCATTACCGCATGATGATATTCACCAAAAGGATAGGCATCTGTCGGTTTGATCAAAATTTTTAAGATCATTCAGCAAATGAAGCATGTTTGACGCACGAGCACGCGATGATTGGTTTGTTAAATTCATTGAATGATACCCCCAGGTGTATTAATGGATAAAATTTTTCCTGATTGCAGCAGCGCCACCCGATCGCAAAGACTGGCTTCATCCATGTAAGGCGTGGAAACAAGAATGGTAATGTCTTGCTGCTTGAGGCGCTTGAGCATTTCCCAAAATTCTTTTCTTGATACAGCATCAACACCGGTGAGTTGGTTCATCAAGGAACAAAACCGATGGGCGATGGATCAGTGCACAGCTAAGCGCCAGTTTTTGTTTCATCCCTCCCGATAACTTTCCCGCTCTCCGATCTTTGAATGGTTCTATTTGTGAATAGATGTCTTTGATGAGATCGTAATTCTCCCGGATGGTGGTTTTGAAGATCGTGGCAAAGAATTCAAGATTTTCTTCAACGGTCAGGTCCTGGTACAATGAAAATCTTCCCGGCATGTAGCCAACCCTGTTTCGATATTTCCTTGTAATCTTTCACAACATCAAACCCATCAACCGTTGCAGCTCCGCTATCTGCAAGCAACAAAGTGGTAAGTATGCGAAACAAGGAGGTCTTACCCGCGCCATCCGGACCGATGATACCAAACAACTCTCCTTTCGGTTACATTAAAACTGATCCCCTGGAGAGCTTGTACAGTCTCCTTTTTCTTTCCATAAAGCTTTACGATATTGTCTTGCAACAACGCCCCCATCCCCTGAAGGGGAGCTACGAATCACGTTCTTATTGTCAGAGCTTATCATGAAGATATTTTGTCATTCCCCTCTAGGGGCAAATTTTATTTCACCATACATTCCAATCTTCAGGTAACCATCATTCTTCACTTTTACTTTAATCGCATAAACAAGATTTGCTCTCTCATCTTTTGTTTGAATTGTCTTCGGTAGTGAATTCAGCTTTATCCGAGACCCAGGTAATAGTTCCGGAAAGTTTTCGGTAGTTCTTTGCGCCGCTATCAACGAATACTGCTACCTGCTGTCCCAATTTTATTTGTGGCAGTTGATCACCGGTCACGTAAGCCCTTAAATCCAGGGTTGACGGATCCGCGATCTTGTACAAGGGTTTTCCGTTTGAAGTGATCTCCCTGTCTCCGCATATTTGGTGATCACTGTTCCATTGACGGGGTTTGTAATATTTGTTTTGTTTAATTGTTCCTGTAGTTGTTCTGCTTTTTGCTCGAAGCGGCTTGCTTCCACTCAGTATACCCCGGTTTTGAGTAGCAACATTATTCCTTTGAACATTTATTTGTTGCTGCGTAACATTCATTTTGTTTCTTTGCCGATTCGATTTGAAAATTCATATCGTCAAGTTGTTTTTTGTTGCCGCATCTTCTTTTAAAAGATTTTCGATCCTTTCCCGTTCGTGCAGGAGATTATCGAGTTGCGCTTGCTGAACTTTTTAATTGGTCCTCTAACATTTTTATTTGGGGAGTAGCGTCAGAAGTTTTTTGATTTAGCGCTTCTATGCTGGCCTGTACCTGCTGCTTTTGTAAACTAGAGATCAGTGGGATCAGACAAGACCCACTACGCTGTCTTTTGCAATTGTTGACCCTTCATCGATATCCAGAGAAAGAATTTTTCCGGAAGCCGAAGCGGACACGATCACTTCATCAGCTTCAAATGTACCGCTGGCGTCAAATTTGTTTTGATCGCGGTTGCACGCCATGATGACCAATGATCGACAAAGCAGTTATAGCTTCTTGCATTCATAAAAACGATTTATTGTTTGCCCAAAGTGGTTTCGATAATTTATCTGAGCCTGTAATAATTGTATTTGATGGATGATCAGCGATTGTCTTGCCAGGTCCTCCAGGTTTACAACACGCAGGTAATCGTCTGCAGTAATGATCCCATTTTCCAATTGTGCCAGTGAAGCTTTTTTCACTTGCTCCCTCAGGTCTATGATCTCTTCATCCCTGCCTTCGATCTGTATGTATTTTTCGATCTCTGATCGCTGCTTTTTAATGTCGTGTTTGTATTCAGAATGAAAGTTTCTCTTTTCCACATCGACCATTTCTTTATTGATCTCGGTTTGTTGCTTTTCCTTTTTTACTGTATACAGTCCTCCGAATGGCCAGGTAAATCTTATGTCCACCAGTATAAAACCAGACCGATTCATTTTTTAAGAAGTCAAGACCTGGTTTACCGTAACTCCCTGCGCGAACAAACTGACCTTGGGCAGATTTTTCGTTGTGATCAATTTATTTTGATGAAGTACCAGGTTCGATTGATCGTTATAAAGCTTTAATTCAGGCCGCGAGATGCTTGAGATCCAGGGTCTACAGTTACTACGGGCCTTTCAAAGACAATCGTTTCCCATCATTCAGCGGCTGATTTAGAAACGAGGCCAGTGTCTGGATCAATCCCTTCCTCGGACTCCTTTAATTCAATGGTCCGTTGATCATTTTGCAATGACTGTGCTCGTAGTTCATTCAAACCCGACCTTAGGGCCACGCCGTTTTTAACCTGCACCTCCACTCTTTTAATGCCACTCAAAATGTCCTGTTTTGTGAGATCCTGCCTGTTTCGATCTCTTCATCAAGAAATAAAATACTAAGATAGACCTGGTTGACACGATCTTTCAACTGGTATAATTCGACTTCGACCTGCTGTTGCTGCACATCTGCATTCAATTGTGCCGCTACTTTTTGTTGCCTGATCACTCCGCCGTCATAAATAAGTTGATTCAGATCGGCCAAAACTTTTATACTGGTCTTTATCCGGCGCCTGGATATTAATGCCGCCAAAAGAAACGTTGAACCCGGTTACATCTGATTGATAGGTCGCCTGTCCGTTCATTGTAAACTGGGGCAAATAACCTTTCCCAAGATTTTCGATCGTGATGTTCGCCGTTTGTTTTACCAGCTCCTTTTGTTTTTATGACCGGGTAGTTCTTTATGAGCCAGGTCATACGTCTGCGGAAGCGTAAGCCGATCGACAGTTTGAGCTGAAACCAGGTTTGGAAACACCATCAGTGGTAAGAGCCATCTTTTCGTGATCAAACTATTTTTGATTGCGTCGATAATAAATTTTGACACTTCGCCCTTTCGTTGCTCCAGTATTTTATCAAACATTGCTCTGTCTATGTTCGTGACCAGTTGAAACATGGGTCTTGCAACAAAAGGAAAAACACAAAGCGAGATAATATTTAACAACAACTGCAATGGGTTAACAGGTTTAATGACCCCCTTCTTCACTTCTGCCTGTACGTCGTCTATGAATTTTTTCACGGGTGGTTTTCGGTTGCCCATCATTTTTTTATGAAGGTTTCGGGTTGCCGGTTCACCTCATTTAAAACAAATATGGGTAGATAGGGAGTTCGCCGCATCTGGTCTATGTACTCTGCGACAAATAATTCTATTTTACTGAATAAAGACTCATTCGGCTCGAATATCTTCACCAACCTGGGAAAAAAATGCTGGGATAACTCCGTAAATATTTTTTCGAACAGTTTTTCCTTGCTTCTGAAATAATAATGAAGCATGGCTCTTATTGATACCTGCTTCATCGGCGATGTCCTGCATTCTCGCTCCTGCCATGCCTTCCTTCAAAAAATCTTTTTGGCTGCAGCTACAATCTTCTCCTCTGTATTTTGTTCTTTTTTAATATTAACCATATGATTTAACCAAATGGTTAACAAAACTAAAATAAAAATTAAATATAAAAATTATATTTTTAAGGAGCCGCTTAACAGTTAATCACCGGGTGATGGTAATTGACTTCTGCATTTAGAGGGAAATCTTCCTTGTTTGTCCTTTGCTATCGGTAATTTGAACAGAAGATACATTGTCGTTAATGGAAGAGAAACCTTGATGACTGGGACAAAAAGGACGAACCGTAATAAAATTCTTCTTTGCAGATCTGCCCGTTTTTAATTGGATTAATAGCGCTTACGTCTGATGGGTTCAACTTTACAACTTTATTTTTCCCATTAAGCGCAAATAACCTGAGGGGGCCCAAATGTTCACTGGATGCAATCAAATAGCGACCATCATTGCCTGATAGTTTAGCCAGGGCTTTTCCATTTCCGGGTATGTAGATACCGCTCTGCAATATTGAAAGCGGAGCAAAGCCACCGCGGCCGTCACCTTTCAATAATAACCCGTTGAAAGCATCATACCTGCCAATCGAAACATCCGGTTCCATAATCATTCCCGCTAATGAGCACGTCTAAATTTCCATCTCCGTCAAAATCATCGGTCACCATTCCGTTTAAAATGGAAGTCTGTGCTTCTTTAGGAAGAGGGATCATCGTAAACTTTCCCTGGCCATCATTTCGTAAATAACATGACTGAAGCATGGTTGCTTTTAAACGAATGGCATTGGCTCGTTTGTCTTGCGGAATGATTTGATCCATGTTTGCCAATGCAAATGATTTATAGTCGAGGGAACTGTTTTTCAGGGCTGGTAATCTCTCTAGGATCTCATCTCTGCCATTTGCAGGAAATTCCTCCAACCTGCCATGTCGATCAGGGAAGAAACAGGAAGGAATTATCACAAAACCGCTGTTACTTCTAAAATCTCCGGCCGTAGCATAAATTGGATATTGATCAGTTAGGTTGATAAAGTGTATTTAAGCCAAGGTTTCCAACTATATAATCTGTTCTGCCGGTGTGACGGAAATCCCCTGCAACAATGGAGTTCCATAATCCGGGTTGATCACTGATCCCTGATGATGATGTTACATTTTCAAACTTTCCATTTTTGTTTTTCAAAAACACAACAGGCATCCATTCACCTGCGAGGATCAGATCAGTTTGGCCATCATTATCAAAATCGGAGAACAGTGCATCACACACCATCCCAATGTTCTTTCAATGCAGGTGCCACTTGGTCTGTGACATCAGTGAATTTCACTTTGCCATTCTCAGAATCATTTCTGAAGAATGAAGCTACTGACTGGCCTTGGATAGTGCCAGGGGATCTACACGGCCGGATACAAACAGATCGAGTTTTCCATCTTTGTTAAAATCGAATGCTCTTACACAAAGTTTACTGGAGTGATTTTCGGGCAGTGCCATCGAGTCTAAAGTAAAATTTCCTTTACCATCATTGATGTATAACCTGTCCTGGTAAAATTTATTACCAGGTCCTTGTTGAAACCCGCCGCTTGCAATGTAGAGGTCGGGTGATCATCCCCATTCACATCAAACAATAGTAAGCCTTCATCTTTGTAACTGTCAAGCCAAAATTTTTATTGTACAGGTCCTTTTGAACGAATGAGCCATTTTCCTGTTGAAGAAAAATTTGAGCAGGATTCAACGAAGTTCCACCGATCACTATATCGTCAAGGCCATTTCCATCCATATCGGCTGATGCCAAGGCGGGGCAGTACTCTGAAAACTTATGGGGCAATACGGATTGAACATTAAAATCTATAAAGTCAAAATCTTTATGACTATAATTAATACCCAACGATTTTGTGACGTTGCTGAATAATTGCGTTCGAATTAACGACAGGTTGTCCATTCGGATTTATTTCGTTTTGCCTGCTTGCAATATTGACGGTTAGCAACCTGGTTGGCCTTTATATTTTTTATCGTTTGCTTGTTTATTCTGATTGCCATTTCACAACGATCGAATCAACAATTGAAATTTTGCCTAATCCCGAAATGAGCTATTTCCTGAACTGTAGACAGGTAACCGCGATAAGGATTGTTTTCATATGCCTGGAGTTTGCCGTGATCGTAATAAATTGTTACAATAGCCCCAATGCCATTGATATTTTGATGATCTCCCTTTGAATTTAACTTGCAAAAAATGATTATTGATCGTATCATTGTCCATTGTCGTGTTTCTATATAACAAATGGCTTATCATTAACATTGTTTATGATGATGTCCAGCGCACCGTCGTTGTCAAAATCTGCCCAGGCTGCTCCATTTGAAAAAGTGGGCTGATCTAATCCCCACTCATTCGGTTACATCTTTAAATGTGAGATCAGCATTATTATGAAAGGCATAATTATGAAGTTTAACCTCCGGGATCTGTTTCAGAATTTCATCTTTTTGGCATCAAACCTGTTGCATCCTTACGATAACTCGTAAAGTCATGGTCACTTACATCCTTCGGAAATCCATTTGTGATGATAAGATCACGGTAACTGTCGTTATCGAAATCCGTTACCAGTGGATCCCAGCTCCAATCCGTTTGCGAAATGCCGCTCATGAAGGCTATATCACTAAAAACAGGTGCGCCGATCGTATCATTATCTCCCAGCCTCGGTCCCTGGTTCAATGCTAAAGTGTTGCGTACATATTGAAATTGATAGCCATAATTTTCAAAATTTTGATAGGTCAGGTAATTGCTGGTGGCCATCATCATTTTTTCCGGTAGTTATCAGGCGGATTCATGTCCAGTTCAATCACATCAGGCAGACCGTCATTATTAATATCAGTTACATCCTGCCCCATCGAATTAAAGGAAGTGTGTTTGAAATATTCCTTCAGCCGGTTTGAAAAGGTACCGTCATGATTATTGATATAAAGAATATTGTTTGACAAAAAATCATCGGAGACATAAATATCTTTCCAGCCATCATTATTGATATCACAAACGGTGGCTGCATGTCCGTAACCATTATACGTTATTCCTGCTTCGTCCGATACATCATGAAAAACACCGATGCTTCAAAACAGGGTCCATATCATTGCGAAATAGTCTTACCCCTGTTTTGACCAGTGCTGGTGCTTTCATTGCGTTTCGCAAAAACAGTCGTATTGTATCCATTTGAAGCTTCATTAACGGCAAGATACATGTCGAGGTCTCCGTCGTTATCATAATCAAAAAACTTGCCATGGTGGATTGAACATGAATATCTAAACCATATTCGGCGGCCATGTCTTTAAAATGCGGAATGCCCTCTTTATCTATTCCCTGGTTTATGTACAAAATATTTCTTCGCCGCAAAGAATCCTTGTAAATAGTATTACAGATATAGATATCCAGCAAGGCCATCGTTATTTATGTCAATGATGGAGACACCCCTCGCCCATCTTCCCAATCCCTCAACACCCGCTTTTGCAGTAATATCTTCAAAATGAAAATTTCCTTTATTGAGATATAATTTGCACGGCACCATATTGCCTGTTAAATAAATATCCTGCAATCCATCCTTGTTAAAATCACCAATGCCAACGCCGCCGCCATTGTAGATATTTACAACATCCAGTGGATTGATCGAATCATTCTCAATAATTTGATTATTGAAATGTAATGCCCGAATGAGATGAAGAGATCTTTTCAAATAAAGTTTTCTTTTGATCACAGGCGGCTAAAGCAAGGGATAAAGTTATAACCAGGGATGGAAGAAATTTCATACACACAATAAATAGTACATAAGTAAATGTAAGAGAAATGAATTTTAATCAACAAAAAGGCTTCTCTTTTACAAGAAGCCTTTCTATATAGATTGTTATTTTAATAACCAGGATTTTGTGTCAGGTTAGGATTCGATGCCCTGGCACTTTGCGGTATTGGCAAGAGAGTCCAGTTTGCTGTAATTGCAGTATTATATAAACCATGTTTCTGTCCATCATGTGTTGGACCGGGTGCCGGATTGACAACAGGATTATAGGTTCCTGCTACTGCTCCATTAGCATTATTGATAAAATCTACAGCTACATCTGTACCTGCTCTGAGAAGATCAAAGAAAGTAGAATATTCACCCGATCAATTCGTGCCTGTATTCACTCAATACCATTTGCAGGGGATCAGTGATAGGCTGAGCCGGATCACCTTTATAATCTGCACTATCCTGCATCGTGCCGGTGCTGTTCCACCCCATGCCCTGTCTCTTACTAATTTCAAATCAGCCATAGCTCCGGCAGCATCACCATTACGCGACCTTACACTCAGCTCTGCTGAGTATAACTTCTGCATAGCGCATGAGTATCTGGTTTTGGTCTCCAAAATATGTGCCGTATTGTCGTCGGGACTATTATAATTGCCGGTAAGATTTGGGTCTCTCCATTTTTTTGCGCAAACATATCCTGTACGACCCTTATCGTCTCCGTACCAGGGCCTGGTTAAAGTTCCAACAGTATTTATGATTGTGCCGTCATCAGCTTTATATATTGCATTACCTGCATGCAAAACCTGCCACTACTGGAGGATAGCCTTTTATTCCACCCCATTTAGCGATGATTCCAGGGCTTACCAGTTGATCGCCGGGACCTACAATGGTGAGCAACTTGCGCTTATCGCCCTGTTGGTAAGAGTTCCATAGTGCCGGGTTACCATAGTCATAACCCTGTTGTGTTATTTCATTTGGCCAGCTAAAGCTGTCTATCCAGCCAAGTTCACGCTCCAGGTGGCTGCCAGCTTCCACCCCAATCCTGCGGATCACCTGGCTTTTTGTAAAACTGAATTTCAAAAAGAGATTCATCATTGTTTTGATGATCATACTCGTTTACATCCGCAAAATCTGGTAATAAATGATAGTTATTTGTTAGCTCGGGATTATTGAAAGCTTCTAAGGCTCCCGCGTAATCCTTTAGCCACATGCGGGCTGCACCTTCATAGGCATAAGCTGCGCCCTTGGTTGCTCTACCTAGATCAGCAGCGGGCAAGATCTGTCTTTGACCATAACAAAGCTTCTGCCTGTTGCATATCAGAAACTACCTGTGCAAACACAGAATCTCTGGAAGCTCTGTGGGGCTAAACCATCAGATCCTGTTTGTAGTTCAAGAGGCACACCTCCAAAACAAGCGGCCAGATAATAATACATTGATCCCCGCAGAAAATACGCTTCACCGGCTAAGCGGTCTGCTAATGGCGGCATCGACGACACCATTTGCCTTTGCTTTAGCTACAACAGGAATAGCATAATTTGCTCTTGCTATTCCAATATAAAATTGGTTCCATAAAGTATTAAGCCCAAGAAAAGTAGCGGGATCTGGTAGTTATTCCAGAATACGTCAGCGCCCCAGTTAAAAAATCATGTGTACCGAAATTAGCCCTGTACCAGATACATTTTTAAGCAGATCGCTATTCTGGTATGTATCATAAATACAATTTACAGCAGCAATTAACATTCTCCTTCGTATTGGCAGCAGCATCGGCTGGAATTCCAAATGTATTGGTTTGGTTTAAGAAGCTTTTTACATGCCGATGGAATGACTACACTGGTAAAGGCTATTATGCTGATGATGATTGATTATTTTGATTCGTTTCATATTGTTGAATTTTCGCTCTTATTTAAAATGTTACGTTTAATCCAAAAGTGAAATATTTGGATGAAGGATAGGTTCCATTGTCAACACCGTTTTGAGTGGCACTACCTCCCTGCATTCCTATTTCGGGGTCAAGCCCTTTGTAACTGGTAATCAGTAAAGAGATTTTGTGACAGACACATATATCCTTAACTCTCGAGATCGAATACTTGCTCAACAAACTTGCTGGCAACGTATAACCAATAGAAAGATTTTTCAGCTTCAAAAAACTTCCATCTTCAACCCATACACTGGATGGAACATTGTTAAGCGATACTGTTATCACCACCATTGGGAAGTGCCCGTGCATACCTGTCTGATGGATTGAGTTGGCGTCCAGTGCATTCGTGAAATATTCCTGAGCTTACATTATCAGCTCCTTCTGAACCTCTTTTTGCGAAACTTTCCAGGTTGCTTTCAACGTAGTTCAATATTTTGTTTCCGTAAGAACCATAAAAGTATAAATTGATATCCCATGCCTTGTAAGTGCCATCAAGATTAAGCCCGCCAAAGAATTTGGGTTGAGGATTTCCAATGTGTATTCTGTCCTCCGCGTCTACCTTACCATCTCCGTTGATATCTGCAAAATAAGCGGTCACCGGGACCAGTGACGAGCCTGGTACGATAAACTCCGCCCGGAGCTGCTGCATTCAGATCATCAATTTGTCTTTGGGATTGATATAATACCGATTGCTTTGATAACCATAAAACTCTCCTACAGGACGTCCAACATACGAACGGGTAAATTCATCCCATCCCTGGAAGCCGTTTAAAACCAGGCCTCCAAGATTCGTTACGAAGTCAGTTCCTGTTGTGATACTGGTGAGTTTATTTTTAATGGTACTCCATGTTAAACCAATACCATATTGAAAATCCTTACCTGAACGACCTCTGTAATTGGCAGCAAGCTCAAAACCTTTATTGTTCATGCTTCCCAACATTTCGTGTTAAGGAATTAGAAGCCCTGTTTGAGCAGGAGCTGTCAAGTCTCAAAAGAAAATCTTTTGAGTCACGGTTGAACCAATCAGCAGTAAAGGTTAAAGCACCATTCATAAATGCAGCATCTATTCCTATATCGGTTTGCTTATCGGTTTCCCATTTTAGCTTTGAATTAGCCGGCTGGCTTGGTGCAATGCCATTCTGATATATTTTGTTAAATGGATAACCAAGATTATCTGTTCCGCCACCATTTACATTTGACGGGATAATTTCCTGCATATAACGCCTGGTATTGGAATAATCCGATAGGAATCTCATTGCCCACTTCACCATAACTGCCTCTGAGCTTCAGGTCATAAAGCCAATCAGCATTTTTTAAGAATGATTCATTTTTTATTCTCCAGCCAACAGCAGCGGAAGGGAATGTGCCATATTTATGCCCTGTGTCAAATTTGGAAGATCCGTCTCTTCTTATTGTAGCCAGTTACCATGTATTTGTCAGCAAACTGGTAGGTTAATCTTGCAAATGTTGAAGCCAGTGAATAGACGTTTTGTCCATTTCCTGTGTTTGTACCCGGGATATTCTGATCGAGCGTCAGGTTAGAAACCGAGGATAAATCTCTTGTAAGATTGTTTGTGGGAATACCACCACCTCCCATACCTGTCCAGGTATTTTCCTGGGCAGAAATACCACCAACAAAATTGATTGTATGTTAGCCAAAAGTTTTGTCGTATGACAACAGTATTCTCCCACAACCATTCAAATGTGCGGTTTATCGTCTGGTGATAATTTGCAGGAGCTGTAACAGATCCCGGGGTATTGCTGGGCAGCCCTGCTATCTGATGGCTGAAGATAAAAGCCTGAGTAATTACTGACATTCGCTCCAAGGTTAGTTTTAATTTTAAGGCCATCGTAGACGGTAGCCTCCAAAGAAGATGTAGCCAAAATGTAATTGGTTATGTTTTGAGACTGGTTGGTTTCAACGCTATAAACAGGATTATTAAATTTGTTCACGTTTGGGTTAATGGGATTGTAAAAACCATAATTGCCAGTTCGCATCTTTGATCTCGGTAGTGAGCTTGCTACCACTGTCCACGGTAGGGTGGGTTTATAGCTAATTGAAAGAGCCCGTTTCCTCCTGATCCAAGTGGAGTATTGGCATCCTGGTAAGCATATTTAGCACTTGTTGATGATTTAAGCCATTTGGTGGCCTGGTAGTCAAGATTAAGATTCAGGCTATATCTTTTGAAGTAAGAACCCAATAACGATGCCTTTTTGGTCGTAATAGCCAAACGACATGGCAGTTTGAACTTTATCACTTCCTCCACGGATACCAATCGTATAATTTTGTGTCACCCCGGTACGATAGACAGCATCCTGCCAATCTACACGTGTGCAGCGCATCTGGAGTATGCCATATCGGTAATCCATGATAGGTATGCGTTGAATCCGCCGCCTCGACTTCATTTGAAAGCGCGGCAAAATCCTGGGCATTTAGCAGATCATATTGTTTAGGCTTGACTTTGAGATGATAGCGTACAGATCTAAAGAAACCTGCATTCTACCCTTTAAGACCCTTCTTTGTAGTTATGATCACAACTCCATTGGCTGCGCGGATACCATAGATAGCGGTGGCAGATGCATCCTTTAACACATCAATGGTAGCAATGTCATTGGGGTTAATATTATTGATACCTCCGTAGTAGGATAACCATCTACTACATATAATGGTGCATTGCCACCCGGAGCAATACTACCAACCCTCTTATCAACACACTTATGTTGCCGCCCGGAGTTGCATCATTATTTGTTACCTGGACACCGGCCGCTCTTGCCTTGCAAAGCCTGGTCTAATGTTGTTACGGGAACCTTTTCAATTTGGGCTGCAGTTACTGAACTCACCGCAGCCTGTCACATCCTGGCGCTTTGCAGTTCCATAACCAATTACAACCACCTCGTTCATGCTATTTGGAAGCAGTTGCATCGTTACATTTACGTACATTGTTTCCCTGTACTATTTACTTCATTTACCTGGTAACCTACATAAGAAAATACAAGTGTACTTGCATTGGCAGGCAAGCTGATTGAATATTGTCCATCAGCATTGGTGGTGGTGGAAATATTTGTTCCTTTCACCGTAACCGTAGCATTGAATAGAGGTTTAGATTCCGTGGTCGGTTACTCTTCCGGTAACCGTTTTCTGCTGAGAAAATGCAGCAGAAAAAGAAGAGAGAAAAACGGTGGATGCAAAAAAATATCGGATCCTCTTTACAACTAGCTAGATGAATTTCTCATAAAGCATAGCGTTTAATGCTATAGATATTATTCTTAATACTTTTAATTGTCCGGAATTACATTTGATCTCATTGACCATAAAAACTGTCACCCTTATTACAAATAAGGGCACTAAATAGTTAGTGCCCTTTAAACTAACGATGCTGTGAGATAACTATTAAATTTTTTAAATGATTGAAATACGTAATCGTTTGCACAACTTTCCAAAAGAAGGCGAATATGAAGAAAGGGCCTGACGTGTTTTCATTACAGGTTGTAATGAGAACTAAAACCTTCGGAAAAAATCTCATATGTCGCAATTGTTTTTAGTTCAATCAATCGATTGAAAATCATCACATCAAATTTATTTTCATTTTTTCTGGATAAATGATACTTTATTATCCATTATTCATATCTTTTTTCCCAAGATTTACTTTTGCAGGAAGTAAATGATCTCTTGCGTTGAGCAGAATTAAGTAGTCGCTAACTCTAATGTTTCAACTTGTTTATTGATAAAATCAATTTCCTGTGAAGTCAGGTTTATATCGCTGGCTTTTGCATTTTCAGAAGCTTGCTTTTTCATTTCTTGCTCCGCAAGTGCTATTGTAATTCCAGGTTGCTCAATTGTCCATCGTAAAACTAATTGAGCTAAAAGTAGCTTGTTTGTCATTGGCCAATGGCCGCAAAGCATCGGAGCATTTTATTTACTCTTTCTATATTTTCCGAAGAAAAATATGGAAGCCCCTGCCTGTGATCCCTTCACTAAAAATATGCCCGGGCTTTATTTTACCAGTTAATAGTCCTCTTTGCAAAGGACTATACGCGATGATCGATTTTTATTTTCGATGCACCAGGGTACTAAATCCTTTTCAATTTCACGAAGTATCATACTATATGGAACCTGGTCGGAGGCAAGCTTAAATGTTTCCCCTGCTTTGTTCATTTGTGAAGCCGAATAATTACATACGCCTGCCTCTCTTATCTTTCCCTGTTCTTTCAATTTTATCATGGCTTCCATGGTTTCGGAAACCGGTCGTAGTGGAATCAGGCCAGTGAGCCTGGTACAGGTCAATATAATCTGTTTTTAATCTTCTCAAAGAGCTTTCACACTCTTCCATTATATTTTCTGCCGACGACAACTTATACAAGTCAATATCACTTCCATCCATCGATTGACTACTAAACCAGAACTCTCCCTCCTTACGATCCCAACGCAATCCATACTTAGTTAATATCTGTACTTTATCTCTTGGTATTTGTTGTAACGCTTCAGCAATAATTTCTTCACTTAACCCCTGTCCATAAGCAGGAGCTGTGTCAATTGAGGTTATTCCATGTTCGTATGCGGCAACGATAGCCCTAACCGATTCACGCCTGTCATTTCCACCCCATCTCCAGCCTCCAATGGCCCAGGCACCAAAAGTGATCACTGAACATTTTTAGATCAGTCTCGCCTAAATTCCGATAGTTCATCTTGCAAATATTAGCTTTTATATTTCCGGGTTATTTTCTCCAGCCATTTCCATTATCACACTCCATTCTTTATCTGTAACCGGTTGAACAGATAGTCTGCCGATTCGAACAAGAGCCATGTCCTTTAATCTTTTTCTTTTTTATAGCATCAAGCGAAACAGGTTCTTTTAATTTCTTATAAGGTTTCAGATCTACAACCACCCAGGCTGCTTCATCTGTTGTTGGATCCTGGTAAGCTTCTTTGGCCACTTTGGCAATTCCAACTATCTCTAATCCCACATTACTATGGTAAAATAAAACTTCATCACCTTTTTTCATTGCCTTCAGATGATTGCGTGCTGCATAGTTGCGCACACACCTGTCCAGTCAGTTTGTTTGTCTTTTTCGAGTTGTTCCCAACTGTAAGCATCAGGTTCCGATTTTACAAGCCAGTAAGACATATTTTGAGATTTGATTCCGAAGGAACTCCTTCCGGAGGATTTGAGGTTTGAGATTTTTCCTGCATATCAAATCTAAAATTTAAAATCTCAAATTTCAAATCCAAAATCCCCAGCTCCATTCGTATCTGTATTCGTTGTATGCATTCACAACCCAACCTGGAAAACAATTCAAATTAAAAAACAAAAATTAAAAATCATTTTATGAAGCAGTTTAGATCATTGTTCACGTTATTCATTGCCGCGCTGTTGTGCAATCTTTCCTTTAGCCGAGGGAAAAATGACAGCCGGAGATCCTGTTACCGTTGGAGGTGCTCCTATGTATTCGTCAAAGAATATCATTGAAAATGCAATGAATTCTAAAGATCACACAACTTTAGTAGCTGCGGTAAAAGCTGCAGGCCTGGTTGAAACCCTTGAGGGGGCCTGGTCCTTTCACGGTATTTGCTCCAACAAATGAAGCCTTTAATATGTTGCCGAAAGGCACAGTCGATAACTTGCTGAAACCTGAAAATAAAGCGACGCTCACAAAAATTCTCACTTACCATGTAGTAGCAGGCAACTGGGACAGTAAAGCTCTTGCTGAAAAAATAAAAGCAGGGAATGGTACAGCCGAATTAGCAACGGTTTCAGGTGGAAAATTGTGGGCAAGCATGAAGGGGAATAAAATTGTTCTGAAGGATGAAATGGGTAAATGGGCAACCATTACGATCAAAAACGTTTATCAAAGCAATGGAATTATTCATGTCATTGATCATGTTGTAATGCCGAAATAAAACCGATCGATCACCAGGGCGATTTGAAAAGATCGCCTTTTTGTTTAGACATCAAATCTAAAATGATCAGGGCATCGTAGATGTGAAAGGACCATTAAACTCATTTACATATTTCGTATGTGCAGGGCAACCAGCCGGCATTTCAGGTCTGTCGTAGGGCAGACTTTTGGAGGCCGGCTTTTTATTTGTAACTTTTGCATCTTAACCATTAAAATGCAGTAGCTGGTGAAGAATATAATTAAAAAACATCCATTAGCTATTCGATGGTATCATTGGATCAATTTCCCGGTGCTTGGGGTTATGATCTGGAGCGGTCTTCTGATATACTGGGCCAATGATGTTTACAAAGTGGGTTTTGGCGATAAAACTCTTATCAAATTTTTTCCAAAATCTTTTTACGATGCTTTTCATATACCGTTTCGCCTTGCAGAGGGAATGGCTTATCATTTTGTCTTTATGTGGCTTTTCTTTTGAATGGTATCTTATATGTTCTGTATACCGTTTTTCAGGGGAATGGAAATATTTATTGCCCAACAGGCGATCATGGAAGGAGGCGTGGCTGGTTTTGTTACATGACCTGCACATACGAAAAACAAAACCCCCGCAGGGAAAATACAATGCAGCGCAGAGAATAGCTTATACAGCGATCATCGTTATGGGCATTGGTTCTATTCTCACAGGACTTGCTATTTATAAACCTGTTCAGCTTGGCTGGCTTACCGCGATCTTTGGAGGATATAAGATGTCAAGGATCATTCATTTTGCACTGACAATCGGTTATGTTTTGTTTTTTGTGATACATATTGTACAGGTCATTATCGCTGGCTGGAACAATTTTAGAGCCATGGTAACCGGTTTCGAAGTAGTCAAATTCCAGGAAGATCAAGTGTTACGACCCGAACCTTTGCCTATGCCGGTTGAACCTGAAATACCCAATGTACCGGAGGTTATTACAATCGAAGAAAAACCGAAGACGAAGAAATTCACGAATAAAAATTCAGAGACATGTCGAATTTCATGAGCAATCTTTTTAGAAGTAATAAAAAACTGACGATAGATCAACTGATCGTCAAGAAGACCATCATTTCATTTTTTTCCTGTTTCTTTTTTTGGTGGATGTATTTGGGCCTGGAAATGGCTGCGCCGGCAGCCGTTGGACAGTGATATCAGCGGTGGTATTCACCAACCTCTCCGTGATGTATTAAATACGAATGAACTTATTTTCAATAAAATATTTTCAAAAGATCACCTCACAAAAACATATCCTGTTTCGCAAGCCGTAAAGAGAGTACGATTTAATGGAAATGTGGGACTGGGTAATGATTTTGATACCGCTACATGGAAATTATATGTGATCAAAAAAATGGAGATACACTGGCGCTGACGCTTGATGATATCAAAAAACTTCCGAAGGTTGACATCACCTTTAATTTTAAATGCATTGAGGGATGGAACCCAGGTAACACATTGGGGTGGCGTAAGATTTTCCGATTTTTAAAAGCCTATGGGCTCAGTGAAGAATCGCAAATGAAATATGTTGGCCTGGTTACACCTGATGAAGCATATTATGTAGGCATTGATATGCCAAGCATTTTGCATCCCCAGACCATCTTGTGTTATGAATTGGACAATCAACCATTGCCTATGAAAGAGGGGATACCCGTTGCGACTAATCATCCCTGTTAAATACGGTATCAAACACCTCAAGCGAATAGGCACTCTGTGCACTTCTCAAACAACCGTCCTCCGGATTATTGGGCTGAAAGAGGTTATGATTATTATGCGGGGTTGTAAGAACCACGATTTACTGGATTATAGGGATTGATAGCGAAATCAATTGCCTGATGCGATTCATAAACGGCCTTATTTAGCTTCCATATTTCCTAAAAATCCAACAAATCCTACAAATCGTGGTTCATCCTTTCTATATTTCGTACCTATGTAATCAATGAAATCGGGTTCTATCCCTTGCTGCCTTATCAGCATTTGTATTTGCGCCCGGTGATGAATGGAATGATAATTCAATTGCAAGGCGATGTCGATCAGTCTTGCGCTTCCATCTCCTCCATCATAACCGGTAAATTCTGCTTCTTCAAATATCTCCCCGTCAGTTTTGCTTAGTAAATAGTTTATCCATATTTGGAGGCTTTCATTCCATCTTTCTTCTAATTTTTCAAAAGGATAAACAGGATCCCACCAGCTCATTTCCCTGGCTTTTCCATCCTGTACTATTCTTGCCATCCATTTGTTTTGCGAATTGACCAGGTGGCTAAAATACTTAACGCAGCCGGCCTTGTCTGTCAATTCGTTTATTTTTTTAAGCATGGTTTTGTTCATGCTGTCGTTGAAAAAGAAATGTTTCAATAAGGTATTCTTTCATTGACATATGTTTAGTTTAATTTGAGACCTCTGGTAAGTTGTACCTGCACACATTTCCATTCTCCCTTTTCTTTTATGTAAGTGTCGGTATACCTCGTTTCGCCGGTAACATATGCACCATCTTTTATTTTTTTATCCTTTGTTTTCGCAACGATCAAAGCCATGTTATCAAAGACCCTGACCTGGACTTCTTCCAAATCAAATTCCGGCATAATCGTTTTATCATAGCCATGTGCCCATGCTTGCATGTATTCCATTTCTGCCGAGAAGCTTACCATTTGTCCCGATAAAAAGAAAATTTGAAGAGGTGAATGATCCTATCTATGTTCAACCGTATCATTGTTGAGAAAGTTTCTGATGAACTGGCGATTTATCAAAACCAGGAGCGTTTCATCGTTATTTAATGATTGCTGGCCATAATTTGTAATAACAGTTCCGGATATTAATATCAATAACAGTAAATGTTTCATAAAATGTCCTTTTTATGGGAACGAAATTACCTGCCCGATAAAATGACAACCTTAGAAAACTTGCTTTTAAATAACCTGTTATGGATTTATTTCCTTTTAATCCATTCTAATCTTTAACGTCGTGGTTCTTTTAAATAACCTGTTTTCGCTGCGCCGTAGGATTTATTCTGAAACGGTGCCGGTAAGCAGTGGCAAAATGCTCCGGACTATTAAAGCCGCAAGCATAGGTAATATCTGCAATGGATTGATCAGTTGTTGTGAGTAACACCTTTGCATTTGATTCAATCGCACCTCTGTAAGATACTGGTGCGGAGAAATATTCATGAGGGTTTTAAAAATGCGGCTAAAATGAAAAGCGCTTACCAGGCAGTGCTTTGCCAGTTGTTGCAAGGAAATATTCTGACTAAAATTTTCAAAAATGTAATTTCTCGCGGTCTCGACAGTGCCAAGATGAAATTGTTTCAAAGAATCAGCAACAGCGGGAATAGGACCTGAACTTGTCAAAATATTGATCACTCTTTCAAGAAGGTCCATCACCATCTCGTCAATTTGTAAACCCGTGGCATTTCTTTTTCAAGTTTTTCCAGATGCTATTGTGGAGATAATCCAATTCGGGATTTGATTGAATCAACAGTGGGAATGTATATCATTATTTTTCAGGAACCACGCAGCCTGCTTGTATTGCTCTTTTATTTCTTTAAAAAAATCGGTAGTAAATTCAAACACAGTGGTAATATCGGGTTGTCCATCAATATGAACTGCTACATGTTCGTACTCGGGTTTTGAAATAAGGGATCCTGCCGGCATGCACTTCATCCCTTTCTACGGAACGTTTGATATTCAAAAAAACCTTTGCAGAATGAAACTGAGACAAAGGCTGTTATTGTACTCAACATCTGACACAGAACAAATATCCTGCAATGACACTTTGAAGTCAGTGACAGTATAGCAAATCTGACCTGTGCAATATGTGAACATCTGCCAGCATCTCTCAAAGTTAATGAGAGCTTAAAAATCAGGGTTAAATTTTTGTTTAAATTTTGATAAAATTACCAGCAAGAAAAGATGAAATGAAACTTAGCAAGATTTCTAAGATGTTCTGTTAATGATTGAAGTTACTTGCAGCATAAACAGAATAGTTATGAAACAGAATTGGAAAGTTATTGTTGCATTTGCGGTTATTTACCTTGTCTGGGGCACCACCTACCTGGCTATGGTCTTTGCCATTAAAGACATACCTCCTCTCTTAATGTCGGCTATGCGGTTTCTTTTGGCGGGCATCGTTCTATATATTTTTTGTCTTGCAAAGAATGAACAGCATCCCGATTATACCTCGTTCCTGAAGATCATGTTTCGCGGAATATTAATGCTGGTAGGAGGAACTGTATCGGTGGCCTGGGCTGAGCAATATTTACCAAGCAGCACAACTGCCATCATTGTTACTTCCGTTCCATTTTGGTTCATATTGCTGGATAGGAAAAAATGGTCTTATTATTTTCAAATAAAATCTTGATCATTGGATTGATCATTGGTTTTATCGGGGTAGCATTATTGACAAACTTTAATCATACCGAATCTTTGGATCAACACATGCTGTTAACAGAACAAGTGCCATTCTTGTACTCATTGCCGGCGGCGTTGCATGGACCAGTGGATTCCCTGATTTCAAAATACAAGCCAACAGGGCATTCTTTGCTGATGATCACAGCTATCCAATTAATTGTTTCCGGTTTCTTTTGTTTGTTCATAAGCATTTTCAGGCGGTGAATCGGATCATTTTTATTTTCCGCAGGTGCATAGAAGCGCCTGGCTCGGATTTCTCTACCTCGCTGTATTTGCGGCTCCATCGCTACTTATATCTGCTATCCGTGGTTGCTGGAAAGTCAGACCCGCGGCGCAGGTAAGTTCCTACGTGTATGTAAACCCGGTCGTGGCAATATTATTGGGTGCTGTTATAGGGAAAGAGACGATCACCGTCCTGCACCTGGTTTCGCTTGGGATCATTTTATTCGGAGTATTATTTATCAACCTGCCGAAATACAAAATACTAAAGGCCCAAAAATAAACTTGAAATATGAAGAATATTGCCTGATATTTTCCGCAAGCGTTTACTTATTGAGGGCTATTACAACATTGCACGTTACCGAAGAGACCATAAAAGTTCTTTTCCTACTATCACCACTAACCTGTCTCTCCGAACATATGGCGCTCCTATTCGTTCATACAACGAGTGGCATTGGTAAAGAGATCAACCCGGGGATACGATGCATTTGTTCCTTTAATTGATTCAGGTATTTATATAGCAGTATGGGCTGAACAAAAGTTTTTATCATTGGTTATTTATACCTGTAAAGATTTTGACGGAAATGAAGCGCTCAGGCGGACGAGACTTTTTTCCAGATCAACCAGGCTGAACATCAAACATTTTCAAAATGATAGTCAGGATATGGCATGGCCGAACGAAAACAACGGATGCCGAAACATATCGTCAATTTGTGATCGAAACAGGTATCAAAGAGTACACTTCCAACCGCCGGAAATCTTGGTGCGCAGATCTGGCAGCGGAAGACGGGGATGCCACTCATATTTGGACAGTATCATGGTGGAAGGATATTGAAAGCATCAGGGCACTTCGCAGGCGATGAAATTGACAGGGGCTAAATATTACACTGACGATAAAAATATCTGTTGGAATTCGAGCCAACGGTGGCACATTATGAGGCATTTGATTTTGCCTCCATTCAAACAATAAATTCTTTTTATGATCACCGAGAATATGGCACGGTTATACATCATTTGGCTCTAGCTCTTATGAAAATTTTTTGAAAACAGGGTTTTATACCATCTGTCGAAAAGAAAAAAATTCAGGTTACAAAAATTTCAGTTATTGAGGAAGGAAGAAGCTGATGAAGTTGCATTTATTACCATCATGTGGTTTTGATAGCTTCAGTAAATAAAAAACTTGCAGGCGGAGATTATGAAAAGGCCGTTGTACATCCAACTGCGCAAGCGCTATTAAAAGATATGACAGACCGGAGCCTGCACTTTCGAATTCGAGGCACGAATTAAAATTATCTCCTGCAGTATTTGAGGTTAATACCAATTGCTGCTCGCTCCTATTTCTGCTGTTGATCTGTTTCGTAGTGTCCTTCGTGGTTCGTAGTGGACGTTGGCTGGGTCCCAAAGGTCACAAAGAAAACGAAGTATGCACAAAAGTGCACTACATATTATTCAATACCAATGA